>Ga0208428_1000182_pt1 | contig 31745 bp, 37 predicted proteins | sample DEB08_DNA_11_FD_184535 | JGI IMG/M metagenome (GOLD analysis project Ga0208428, IMG submission 184535) | Aqueous microbial communities from the Delaware River and Bay under freshwater to marine salinity gradient to study organic matter... | ecosystem: Environmental > Aquatic > Marine > Coastal ... | reverse complement strand
AGGATTGTCGCCTTGGCTTCAGCCAACGCCTCACGAAGCTCTGCAATCTCTCGGAGTAGGGATTCTTTTTGGTAGTTCAACTTGCCGACTTGCTCAGACAGGGTATCAATCTGTTCCTGTAAGGTTCTACGAAACTCGGAGCGTCGCTCATGTTCCTGCTCTGTGCGAGCCTGAAAGAAGCGCCATAGACCGGCTGAAGATAGGAGGGCGACTATAATAGGCACCCCAACCATGCTCAAGAACTCAATGACCATCTGGCCTCTCCACTAATTCAAAATGCGGATAGTCCTTAAAGGTGCGCCAATCGCCTCCCCAGACTATCGGAATATCGAGTATGTCAGATGCTTGCTTCATAGCAATGGCAATCGGGTAGAAGGCTTCAGGTTCCCAGCTTACAGGAATAGGCACCACGTCTACAGCAAGGCCTGTCAGATGCTTAGACTTCATCGTCTTGCTCTTGCCAGTATCGTAGTAGTGCCTCTGTTCCTCTGGGGTCCGAAGGCCGTCAGTGATCTCAAACGGCACCTCAGAGAGCTGTCTAGCCAGTATCACGACATGATACAAGTCATGGTGTATTTCTGATAAATGCGCCTTAGATCGCTCTGAGAAGCCCCCCTCGTAGGAAAATGACCCCCCATCGTGGGAAAATGAGTTAGCAGCCCAGAATAGGCCAAAGAGTGCAGCCCAAAAGGCTACAATAAATGCTACAAGGGTGGCACGGGCCATGTTACGTCTCTCGGGTCTGTGGTGTTAGCAGGCAAGTCACGAAGCTGCTGACGATACACTGCCCAAGCCGCACTGTCAACCGGAGCGTCTGGTACTTGAGTCCAGTCAGAGCCTTGTAGCTTGGCATTTCTGACCATTGTTAGGTCTGCCCATGCTTTGTCTATGGCTTGTTGCTCAAGCACAGAGTCAGATTTGCGTTGCGCCTGACCGTCTACTACTATGTACTCTTCGGGGTCAAAAGCGCCTTCGACATAGTTTTCTGCGGGATAAGCAAAATCATCAGGTCCATAAGCAACAAATTTAATCTCGCCGGTTTCTGGGTCATATGCGCTATAAGAAATGCTCATTTAAACATCCTATGTACGATCAGGTTAGCTCTACAAGTTAATCCAGCAGTAGAGCTACCAGAAGTTCGGAAGGCCCGTCCTTCAACAGTAAAATTTTGTGCAGCTATACTATTAGAAAAAATTACTACTGTATGATCTCCCGGAATACCGTCTCCAACAGAACGAAGGTCTTCACTTACTGTAGTTTGACCAGTCCCGTTAATAATCGCTTCAAACTTAATAACATCTCCTGAAGCTGGTGTACCACTAACAACTTCAAAGTTAGCTACAAGAACTATCTCACAAGCCTTGTTATTAGTAACAGTAAGGGGGCCAAAAGGTATATAAGCAGCGGAGCTTGTAGGAATACTACCAACAGAATAAGACGCCCCAGCAATCGCTGAAACTGCATTGTCTCCAATCCTATCGGTGACTACAGCAGCAGGAAAGATGTTGGAGGTTTGTACTGCGCTAGTAGCTATCTGAGTGTTAGTTACAGCGTTAGCAGCAATCTTATCTTCGGTAACTGCATTGTTCTCAATATCATCAGTAGTGATGTCTTTAACAGTAGCATTAACAGGCCCAACCAAAGAACCTAGCGTGTTGTTAGAAGTGTCGTATGCCTGCGCCCAGAAATATCTGGTGTCGTTGGCGTCAAGATTACTTAAAACAAAAGACTCACCTGTAACGTTTTGCTGACTTGCCCCGCCAATACCACTGTCGTCATCATAGTAGATTTTAGTGTAGTTAAAGTCATTGTTAATTGGGTTAGTCCAGTTGACGTAAATCTCTCGTACACCACCAGAAGCAGTCAGACCAGTGACATCCGTGGTAGAGTTTACATCACCAGAGCCAGCAATAACTGTAGGTCCAAGCACACCGGGAAGGGTGGTGTTGTCAGACTCAAAGGCTACGTCTTGATACTCGTCATAGGTAGTAGTGGTCGTCTCACGCAGCGTAAGATTGGTTTGTAGATCACCCCCGTCCACAATACCAAAGGACCATTGCACAACCTCGAATATCTTGTTTGAGAAGCCTAGCCGAGCGTTAGTGACGTTTACAATGTCACCTACCTGCAAGGCAAAGGCTTGAAGACCGAAGGCTCCTGTCAGGGTAAGCTGGCTACGGTTACGCTCAAGGGCGATGTTAGCCAACCTCTGTGCCTCACCGGGGCTATCAGTAAACGGCAGGGGCAAGTCCAACACAGACTCCAAACCACCATCTATATCAATAAAGGTCTGGCTAGAAACCAGAGGGTAGTCCGTCATCTGGTAGTTACTAGCTGGTCCCTTGAATACCCCTCGTACTCCGTTGAAGTTATCCCTGCGAGAGTGACGGGTAGAGATGCTCAGAGGCGACCGTAGATCGTCCTCATTCAGCGTTACGGTAGGGGCTACATATTTACCGGCTAACAGCCGCCACTTGCCTTGTGCGTACCACAGAGTTCCTGCACAGGTGCCTGTAAGCTGAGTCAGCAAGTCGATAGGGGTCTGAGAGGTTAGCCAAGCACCGTTACAGGTGTATCTGGTACTGCTATCAGTGGAAACAGTCTCGTCACAGATGTTGGCTGCTGTAGACACTTTGGTGTCATCAATGTTGCCAGTAGCCTCGCCAAGGCCATAATCAGAGTTAATGAGATAGTCACGAATAATTAGTGCTGGATTGTCAGACCAAGCTGTAGTGGCAGTACGAGGGTCATAGAGCTTCTTGCCTCGCACAAGTGCAGTGACTGAGGGCAGACCACTTTGGTAACGGTCAATATCGCCCTCTTCTTCAGGACGGTCAAACTTAAACATAACAGCCAAGTGAGCAATGCCCTGTAACTTATGGTTAGCAGTCCATTTGCCGCCACCAAAATTAGCGGTCCCAGAACCATCAGGCATAGACAGACTTTGCCCATCCAAGGAGGTGGTATGTCCACCCAGAATCTTACGAATTTTAATAAACCCGCTAAACCGAGTGTCGGCACTGCCAATGACGTTGCCGTTCTCGTCTACTTCTCGGACCTCAGCTACGTTACCGTCTGAGCCAAGAGATGTTACTTTGTAGTTGTCGATGTAAATTTCTTCAAAGGCGTCGATCTCATGCGCTGCATATGCAACGATACGACTCAGGTACTTGTTATCTGTGCCGTGTGCATGGTCAAAGACAATAACACCGCCGATCTTAGTCTTGCCATAGACAACCTGATGGTGAAGAGCAGAACCCTTCTGGTTGACTGTGTACCCACCAGTAGAAAGCCCTGCCACCTTGGACTGAAGCTCTTCTACTTGCCGTTGGTTCTGATAGGCTAGGTAGCCTTGGCCGATAGCACCAATGCCAACAAGTGCGGCGGTACCTATAGCCCCAAGGCCAATCACACTAGCCGCACTAGCGCCAGCAAAAGCCCCGCCAAGAATGGCTACGCCGGTAATTGCCATATTATTTTCCTATATACTTGGAGTACACTCGCTCGATCAGGCCGAAGCCTAAGAACTTCATCACCACGTCAAATGGTCTGTGTACTTTTGTATTGATAGTCAGAACTGAAACCCCATCCTGCTGAAGGCATTTCTCTGCAAACTGGATTAGCTTAATACCAGTGTGGCCTTTTCTGTAGTCAGGGTGCAAGTAGATAACATCATTAACGGCAAAGATATGGTCTTTGTAGTGTAGGTTGTAAGAGGCAACAACTACAAAATATCCTACTAACTTGCCCTCTTCTCTGGCAGTAAAAATCTTTAGCAAACCTTTACTTTCCAGATAGTGATACCTCTCCCAATCAGGGTTCAGCTTTATCTTGTCTCTATTTAGGGCAATCTCTTGCCAGTGTTCTTCTAGCAGCGGTCGGATGTCGTTCTCGACTTGTACCAAGAACTCTTGCTGATAATTCACTCGGGTATAGACCCCCATATAATCTTCTTGGTCTGAAGGCCCTCTACAAAATCTAGGCCCTTGTCACCAGCATACTTGTCCTTCTGATATGCAGAGGTATAGCGGGTTGCTGCTGGACGCTCTAGGGCTACCAGCTTGTTCTCTACAGTCATAACAATGGTGCTGGTCTCAGGGCCTTCGTCAATCGTCATCTGGTCCATATAGCCAGAAAATACTTCAACGTAGTCTGCTGGCGTCCCCATGACACCGAAGTATATCTTACAGACTCGACCTTGGTACTGCGTTTGTAGGGCGTGACTAAGCAGGCTTGACGGGATGCCACTCATAGTAAGAGTAGCGCCCCTAGCTGCTATATCGGCTGTCTCTTCGATAGCTTCGATCTGTAACAAGGCACCAGCACCCTGATAGGTCTTGCTGTTGATGGTTTTGTCACCAACGCCAGTCCACAGGTATAGCTCACTAGGGGAATCAAAGAGTAGATCGACAGCGAAGAACGGCTCAATAACATCAGCCGTCAACGCTGTCTCTACTACAGAGGTAAGGTCTCTACTCATTTAAGGGAGGTCTTAGCCGTCACTCGACCGTAGACAGCCAATGCACCACCACCTACAGTGATAGCCTGCATAATAAGGTCTACAATCTGTTGTTGGGAAGCTGCATCTAGCTCAAGACCAAAGCTGGTCAGAACAGAAGAGGCAAGCATAAGCAGTACCCCCCATACAGTCTTCGACATAAACCATTGCTTTTGATCAGTCATAATATTCTCCTTAGTTGTTCTTAAAAGTTTGGGGTCCAAGGACCGTATAGAGGGTGGTTAGAAGCTAGGCGTCCACGTCACGGTTCCATTGCTGGTGCCGCGTGGATCGCTGCTAGTTGCGTCTGTGATCTGCAACGTAACGATCAAGTCGCCGTTGTCGGTGCCGTAGCTGGCAGTCACGTTCGAGTTCGACGTCAGCTCGCCAGCAAACTTAGTCTGGTCGTAGCCTGAAGCCGCTGGCAGTCTCAGGATAATGACCCCGCTGCCACCGTGACCGCCCAAGGCCTGCTGCGCCCCTGTTCTAAACGACGAGCCACCGCCCCCGCCGCCGACATGGGGCTGAGCATTAGGGCTGCGGTTAAGGTATGTGCTGTTATTCGACCCAGTCCCGTTACCGCCGCCACCTTGACCGCCATCACCGGGCAGGTATGTGCCATTATCTGCCGAGCTGCCCCCGCCACCGCCTGCTCGGTAGGTTGGCGTGCCGGTGATGGTTGATTGCAAGCCATCGCCGCCTTCGCCGCCATAGCCAGATCCTGTAACATTTACATCGCCACCGTCAGCCCCTGCACCGCCGCCGCCGCCGGACGACAAATAGTTGCCGTAGGAATACTGACCAAAGCCGCCGTCAGAGCCTTGGCTCCCAGTGCCGCCCAAATTTTGCACATTGGCGGCATCCGCACCGCCGCCGCCGCCGGAGCCACCGGGTGCACCCGTTTCTGTGCCGCCTGTGCTGTTGTTGTAGCCTTCACCGCCCCGACCGCCGCCAGTGGCGCTAAAGAGCGTCGTGGCGCCTGCCACCATTGTCGTGTCAGAGCCGTTAGTGCCGAGCAGTGTGCCGCTGCTGTCGCCTCGGGTGCCGCCCTTGCCGACCGTAAACACATAAGTTGAGCCGGAGGAAATTGTGAGCGAACTGGAGACAGCCGCACCGCCGCCGGAGGTTTCTGTGGCGCTCGACCCCGCCCAACTCGTGACGTAGCCGCCAGCACCGCCAGCACCGCCGCCGCCACGGAAACTACCTCCGCCATTGCCCGAAGACCCTGCACCACCGCCAGCTACAGCGAGGAAGTTCAGACCAGTGCCGTCCCATGTGACCGCACCATAACTCGCCTGCAACATCTCGGAGAGCGAGAGGATGCCCGTGTTGGCGAGGGAGACGGAGCTTGCCACGCTAGTCAAAGCGTCACGACCCCGGATGCCACCCCAAAACATTTGAGTGAGTTGTTTGGCCGCTACGGGTGCGCCTTGTGGGAGTGCTTCAGTAGGCGGCGTGAACGTGCCGGTGTACCGGGCGACGCCTTTTGTAATACGGAAGTCCTCAATGCGCCCGTCCATGACGTAGCTAGTAGAGTAGTAGCCGCCAATTGCGATGTTTTCATAGCCGTTGGTCTGGAGGTTTGCGGCGTGGTTGCTATAGGTCTGCAGAGCGCTACCATCGACGTAGAAAACTAGATCGGTGCCGTCGAAAACGAGCGCAACGTGATACCAAGTATTCGTTGATATCGTCGTACCAATGTTACCGGTTTGTCCGCCGTCATAGTATACGATCCACTTCCCGCCTCCTATCGCCACGGCGAGGGTGTAGGCGTTGGTATCCGCCGACCCGTCTAGGATATTGCCGGAGGGGAGGATCTGAAACAGACCGTCGGCAGAGGAGCTGTCAAAGTACGCCCAGCATTCGACCGTAAAGGCTTCAGCGGCGCCTCCCGAAACTGCGCCGATGGCCGAAGGCAGCGCTACGTTGATGTAGCCGCTGTCTTGAAAGTCGATGTACTGCCCGTACTTGCCGCCCGAGTTGCCGGAGGTGAGGCCAGAGGCGCTGGGAGTGACCGTTGGTGAAGCGCTTGAAAGGTCCGTAGTGCTAGACCCATCCAGCAACAGCGTCACGTCATCCCAGTACTCGTCCCCTGCTACGGCTGTTCCTTCGTTAGTTTCAGGACCCGCCTCGTCGAGGCTCAGGATGCCGACGTTGGAGGTCGTGCGGTCGGCGGTTGTTACCGAACCGGGCGTCAGGTCATACTCAATTTTGCTGACCCAGTATTCCGTTCCGGCGTGATAAACCTCGTGGGTGGAGTAGAAGAAGGTGCCGATTTCTGGCACGTACTGACCGCCGGTGCTGATGTTGTACGTCTTGCTGTCGTTTGTTCTCTCGGCAGTCACCGAGGAGAAGTCATACGGGCTAGACGTCGTGAACGTCTTGATATTGGTGTTACCTTGGGGTAGCCCGATGAACTTAGTCCCGGTGCTGTCAGCCGCGTACACAAAAAGGGCGTTGTCGAGGACGGAAGAGAGGTCGTACTTCGTCACATAGGTGCTCGTGGTGAGATCGTATGCCGTGCTCAGGTTCCACTCGTACATGTACTCATCGTGACCTGCGGAGCCATTCGAGTTGAACCAGAAACACTTCGTTCCGTCCGCGTTGAAGATCGGAGCGCCCCAGCTAGCGAAGTTTCCGCCGTAGCCAGTCGGTGCCGCCATACCATCGGACTGTTCTGTCCCTGCGGTAGTCAGGTCGTAGGCGGTGGAGCAGTCGTGATAGAAGAAGTCGAGGTACTGGTTAGTGGCCTGCTTCATGGCGTACACCCGCGTACCGTCGTGGCTCCAGAACCAGTTCTGAGAGGAGTTGTAGGTGTAAGACCAGTTAATGTTCGTCGAGGAACCAGCCGTAGTAAGGTCGTATGCCGTCGATAGGGTCATCTCCCGGATCTGGCTATTGTAAGTCCCCGTGTCATAGTAAAGCAGGTAAACCTTCGTGCCGTCTCCGTTAAACAGGAAGGAGCGTAGCTGTCCCCCGGCGTCGTAAAGGTTGGTCGTCTCTGTGTATGCGGTTGTCACGTCTACTGTCGCAGGGATTGTGCCTACCACGTCCGTAAACGACCCGCCACGCACTGGGTTTGCCCCGATTAGTTTTCCTAGAGACCTTTTACTGAAAGGCATGATTAGCCCCCTTAAGAGATGTCTTCGTAGGATACAGTCATATCAACATAGCTGATTGCCGTAGAATTGGCGTGAAGCTCATCACCCTCCATAAGGTAAATCGGCTTGTTCAGCACGTCTAGTGTGGCACCAGCAGGGATGCTAAGGCCCTTAACGATAAAAGTATCATCATCAGATGATCCAGAGTCTCGGATGATCTTTACATCTACAGTAACAGCCGCCGTGTGTATGTTGCAACAGAGAATGCTGTTTACTTTATACACGTCCCCCGTGGGGACAGCAGATACTACCGCAGCTAGACTAGCTGGGAGAGCTTTAGTTACTGTAGTACCAAAAATCTGTGCTACAGAAACAACATTAGGGTTTGCCATTTAATTAACCTCCAAATACGATGGCCATTGCGATGGCCTTACCAGTTGTGACACCAGCGTTGGCATCTACATAGTCTTTAACCGCTGCCGATGTCGGAACGGTAGTGTCATTATCATTAGAAGCGATAGTGTCCGTAGCGTCCACTATTGCCGAAGCCGCAAAGTCTGCCACAACAAGGTCGGGAAGACTTCCAGAAGGGAGAGTTCCTGTAGTATCAGTGCTAAGGTCTACTGCGCCAGCAGCAATAGTTGCTGTGATAGTAGCGTCAGCAGAGCCATCAAAACTAACAGAACCACTTAAGTCACCACCGAGGGAAATAGTACGACCAGTAGCTAGTGCTGTTGCAGTGTCGGCATTCCCAGTTACGTTACCCTCAAGGTTTGCTACAAGGGTCCCAGTAGAAATGGTCAGGTTGCCAGTTGAGGCTCCGGTGCTGGTAGTCGTACCTACCGTGAACTTGTCTACTGACTCGTCCCAACCAATGAAGGCATTGTCGCCAGTGCTACCACGCTCAATAATCAGGCCAGCATCGTTTGACGCACTGCTGGTGCCGTTAGAAAGCTCGATAAGGCTGTCTGAGACTACGAGGTTGTTAGTGTCAACAGTAGTTGTAGTGCCTTGGACAGTGAGATTTCCGTTAACCGTAAGGTTAGTAAATTGAGGGCTGTCTCCGGTGCCTACAGCCTGCCCGATAGAAAACTGGCCATTGCTGTGAGTTACGCCGGTGCCGCCGCTAAGGTGTTGCACAACACTAGACGAGGTAATGTTAGCATCAGGAACATTAGTCCAAGTTACAGCAGAGCTAAGGTCGTTAGTCTCAGTGTAGCCTGTGATAAAGCCAGAGTCATTTGTAAGGTCGCTGGTCGCTGTTGGTATATCGAAATAACCAAGAGTAGCTGTGCTGCCAGACAGGCTGTTTAGCTTAATGCCTTGGCCAGCAGTACCCTGAGAATTAGGAACCTTCCAAGTGTAAGCTCCACCAAAGCCAGAGTGTGCAGGCCCTTCAAGAGTAAACAAATGACTATCAGCATTAGAGTCTTCACACTGGAGACTAAGTTGACCAGAAGTGCTGCTGACAGGACGAACAACAATCTGCCCAATCGAAGATGTAGTGTCAATACCAATCTTAGTACGAAGGTCTGTGAGATCAGCCGTAAGTGTTACAGTCTGGTTGCCTGACTGATCGAGAGTAAAGCCCCCGTTAGATACCGTGATACCGTTAGAGCTACCACCAGAAATCGTGATAGCAGCGTTGTTAGGCACAGTGTCCGTATTGTCACTGGCAGGAAGCGTCAGAGTGGTTGTAGTTGTTCCAGTAATATGCCCTTCAGAGTCATATGTTACCGAAGGAACATTAAAGGCCCCCCCGTAAGAAAGTGTTCTGGAAGCACCTCCTTCATTAACCGTATCAGCAGTCACAGAGTTGGTGTGGTCAAAGGTTGTGCCGTTAAGCGTCAGACCCGTGCCACCTGTATAGGTAGTGTCAGTGTTATCACTTGCCGGGAGCGTCAGAGCAGTGGTTGTCGTAGAAGTAACGTGGCCCTGATCGTTGTACGTTACCGAAGGTACATTGAACGTATCACCATAAGAAAGTGTTCTAGCAACACCCCCCTCACTTACTGTACCAGCAGTGGCATGGTCAGCGTGAGTAATGGTGATAGTTTCGTTAGTCCCTTGGTTTGTAGTAAAATCGCCTGCCGTTGTTACAAGCCCGGTGCCGCCCTCAATCGTGATTGTAGAGTCGTTAGCTACTGCGCCAGTGCCATCGACATAATCCTTAACAGCAGCAGTTGTAGGAATGCTGGTGTCATTATCACTGCTGTTTAAGCCTTCAGACTCAGTTACAATAGCGGCAGCAGCAAAGTCGGACACTGCAAGATCAGGAAGTTGAGCAGAAGCAAGAGTGCCAGTGCTAATGTTAGAGGCATTCAGATAGTAAGCGCTATCGTTGCCATCTAAAGTGTCTGCGTCTACATTCAGAGCATCAACAAATGCCTTGTCTACAATGCTACTGACTTCAGTATTCAGAGAGCTAGTGATAGCCTGATTGCTGGCATTGCCAATGAAGATGTCGCCATCATCAAGGTTGGGCGTAGCGTTAGAGCGACCGGGACCACTAACAATAAACTCGCCATTAGAGATTGCATTTGCAACCTTACCAAGGTTCTGAATTTTAGAGGTCTCACCAGTTGGAGGAGTATTAGTCAACCCACCAAAAGTCGTGCCGCCGGGAGTAGTGTCTACATATAGAACGTCGCCTTGAGAAAACCCGCTAAGGTCAATTCCCGTGACAAGTCCGATAGCTGTTACAGTGCCATCAGTGTTGTCTGCAATAGAAGAGCTTGTAAGGCCGATTGCTGGCATCTTATTAGCATCATCAGCATCAGCAGGGGCAATCAGCACCTTTTGACCGTTATGACCTGCGATATAAACCGGGACGCCTTTAGCAATCGTGCTGCCGGTTGCGTTACGCACCTCAAGAGTGACTGCTGTACTCTGGCTTACACTGCTGGGGCTGGTATAGTTAAACTCTCCAGTGGACGTGTTGTAGCTGAGTTCTGCTGCATCGCTAGTCGTAAGGCTAATTGCACCTCTAGCACGGGCGTCAGTAAAGTAGAAGTTAGTGGCAGACGTAGAGTCAGTCAGATCATCTGTATTAACAAGATCAACAGTGTTAATCTTGGCGTCCAGAGCCGCCTGAAGACCGTCTACATTGCTGATAATATGGTCGTGGCTGTCGTCTGCTACAGTGGCAGTAATCGTAACATCTGCTGTGCCATCAAAAGACGTAGAGCCTGAGACATCCCCACCAAGGGAAATAGTGCGAGCCGTAGCAAGTTGAGTGGCTTGGTCGGCAGAGGATACAGCGTCGTTAATCTGAACATAAGCAGAGCCAGACCAGCGGTAGATGTCGCCGGTAGCAAGGTCTACATAAATCTTACCAGTCTCGCCAGTGCCGGGGAAGCTAGCATAGTTGGTGTACTCTTCAACATCATCTACATAGCTAGGAAGCTGGCTAGTGGGAACCAGACCGCTGCTATCCAGAGAAGCTACGCCACTTGCAGCACCCTTCTGTGACGTGGGAATGTAGGTGCCAAGGTCACTAATCTGACTCTCAGTGATGCTCAGAGCGGCTTGGTGCTGAGTGACAGAGCTTTCGGTGATGTTGGCGTCAGGCACGTTGGCCCAAGTTACAGCAGAGCTAAGGTCGTTAGTCTCAGCAGTAAGGTAAGTACCCAGATCAGAGATTTGACTCTCAGTGATGGACAGAGCCGCTTGATGTGCGGTTACGTCGCCTTGGGTTACGGTGTAGTCGGTGATGTAACCAGCGCCGTTAGTAAGCTGATTGTTGTTTGTGGGGATGTCGGTGGTCTTAGCAAGAGTGCCAGTGCCAGACGGGATTGTGTGTGTATTAAGAGAGGTAGCAGTGATACCACCTACAGAAATGTTGTTAGTGGTGGTGTTACCATTAGTTGTAGCATCATCAAGGGTGACAGTGGGTACGTCTGTAGTCAGTGCAAGAGTGCCAGACCCACTAGGAATAGTATGGGTGTTCAGTGATGTAGCCGTAACACCACCTACAGAAATGTTGTTGCTAGTGGTGTTGCCTCGACCAGTTACACTATCAAGAGTATCAACCTCAACAGCGGTGATAGTGGCAAAGCTAAAGGTGCCGTCGCCATCCGCCTTGAGTGCTTGACCAGCAGTAGATGCAGTGTCTACATCCGTAAGGCCAGCAAGGGTAGTGGAGCCATCTGCACCAGCAGGACCAGTATCGCCCTGTGGTCCTTGAGCGCCAGTAGCCCCGGTAGCTCCGGTAGCTCCCTGCGGTCCCTGTGGGCCGATTTCACCTTGCGGGCCTTGGTCGCCCTTAGCAAGTATGGATACCTGTGAGTTGGTATCGGTGATTATTAGTTCATATTTAGCCATCGTTACCTCGTCACGTCTCGAACAATATCTATGTTGAATGTCTCAGAAGAGGTGGTATCGCCATCTGCTTCTACAAACTGGACATCACAAACAGCCACTCGTAGTGGCCATTCAGAAGTCTCAGTTGCCGTAGCAGTGATTGTAAACACACCAGTCGTCGGGCTGGTTTTAGTGATTGTCAGGCTTCCATTGAAGTTGCTATCAGTAATTAGGGTGTCGGTAGAATCCCTAAGCTGACTTGTGATTGTAAAACTTGTGATGTCAATAGCAGTGTCATCCTCTACTAACTTGCACTCAAGCTCCAGAGAGTCACCTCTTTTATGGGTAATAGTCGCCATTATATAACCTCTACAGCGTCAAATGAAATGCCGTATGCGCTAGAGTTGTTGATTGACCAAGAACTGATGTTCGCTGCCAGCCGGAACTGCCCCTTCGCATTGCTGACTACAACAGTCTCATTATTGGCAACAACCCTTCGGACGCTAGGCCAGATGTCAATGGTAGCCTGACCACCGCCGTCAGAGTCTACATCAGCCAGAACTTTGTGCAGAGTGGAAGTGCTGCCAGAACCAAGCTGGATATAGTCACCAGCCTTGAGGTAGCCCGTAGCCGATGTTGGCAGGCCGTCAATAGTGATTTCAGAATCCCCGATAGAAAGTGCTCCATCAACCTCTGGCGTACCCGGTGCAGTGGCAGCAGACCCTTGTGGAGTTGCCATATTGGGGTCCCCTAGTAAGAAAGTGCCTCGTCGGCCTTGCAGAGAAAGCAGAAAAGCAATCCAAGGCTCTGCCAAGTCTCGGCGTACCGGAGGAATAGTAACAGAAGCCTCCCAACGCTGACCGCTATGGACTACGGTTTGTTGCACAAAGGTAAAGGGAGACTCACTAACAGCTACTACATTGTTGGCACGAAGCTCGATTTGCTCAATGCCAATAGCTGTAGGAATAGAAAGGGGGTAGGCGATAGCCATTAGCTAAAGACCCTCCGCATCTGACCGCCTCGCTGGCGGGAGTTTACAATCTGAGCCTCAGTCATCTTAGCAATGCCCGGTGCAGCCTCAGCGATAATCCGCTTAACAGACTCATCACCGTTAGCAGCGAAGTTGAAACTCTGATTAACTGTTACGTTGCCACCGCCCTCTACGCCTAGCTTACCGCCTGCGCCTCGCTTCAGTGGCAGGATAGCCTCTGGACCAGCTTCTCCCATGAGGCCAGTGCGACCACCAGACATGCCAAACATCGTCGGAGAATTGACGATACCGCCATTAGCAAACTTATAGCTGCCCCTGACAGAGCCTCCAGCAGGCACACCGGGAAGAGGCTTGGGACCGGCCAGAGCTTGAGTAGCTGCGCCAAACACACTTGACCCCATGCCCGGAAGAAGGGCATTAGTAAGAGCTTGCAAGAGGGGTTGGTAAATCAACAGGTCTAGGATTTGCCTAATGATTTGCTCTGCCATGTCGCCGAAGGCCTGACCAACAGTCTTAGTTCCGTCAGCAACTTCTCGGAAGGCATCGATCATTGTGCCTGCAAACTCTCCTGAGACTTGCAGTCTGATCTGGTCCAACTTCTTGCCGTATTCTGTTAGTGCATCTCCGGCATCGTCCAGTTGTTCTGTGCCGGTAGTGGCCTTCTTAGCTGCCATCCCTGTCAGATCAGCGGTGTACTGCTCAAGCTGTTGTTGCCTAGTCACCGATGTAGATAAAGCCGTTCCGGGGGAAACCTCACCGGCGTTCTCAAGCTGAATAAGAAGCTCTCTTTCTTTAGCAATCCGCATCTCCATAGAAGCCACCTGACCGGCAACTCCACGGTCCATGCCCTCTTGCATCAGCTTTGCTTGCCTAGCGGTCCTCTCGAAAGTCTGCTCAATAGACTCTGCCAGAGAGGCACGTTCTCTTTCTACGGCAAGAAGTTTCTCATCGTAATCAAGGATTCTTCCTAGCTCTTCAGACTGATTTTCTAGCTCATCTGTAGTGTCTTCTACTACAGGCACAATAGAGTCAAGAGTCTGCGCAAACTCTTTCCCCAAAGCCTCAAGACTATCCATAGCATTTTCTGATAATTTAATGCCGGGGGCAAAGCCCTCCCCCATAAGCTCTGTGATAATTGCAATAGCATCACGAAGCTCTTGCGCATTTGACGGGTCAACCTCCGAAAGAGACTGAATCTGGTCTTTAATAGCTTGAAGATTAGCTTGAAGCTCGTCTTGCCCATAAGCAAAACCTGCTCTGTTAAGGTCTCTTTGTAGCTTAGAGAACCGACCTGTCATTTTATCAACGCTTAAGTTTACATCTTCAATAGCTTGAGATAACGTCTTCTTGAGCAAAACATCTGCAAATTTTTTAACCTCTGGCCCAAGTTCAGACCTAAACCCCTCCCCTACTTTTTGAAACTGATCTCGAAAGCTAAGAAGAGACGCTTCCGCATCTTCAACAGCCTCTGTTAAAGACTTAAAGAACCCTGATCCATCTAACAACGCTCTAGCAAGGCTTGACCCAATAACAAGGGCTACCCCAGTTACCGCACCCGCAACTCCCGGTAGCAAGCCAGCTAACTGAGCACCCTGCTGTGAAAAAGCGACGAGAACATTTTGTCCAGACTGAACCTGAACTGCGAAGTCACCAAACTGATAACCAGCGTTCTGAATGGTAGCATTCATGCGGTTAGTGTTCTTGCGAACACCAGACATAGAAGCTGTCACTCGATTTATCTGAGTGTCGGTATAGCCGTAAGCCTTGCCCAGCTTTTGAATGTCGGCAATCGCTTCTTTGTTAGTCTTAAGGCCAAGACGCATTGCGTCATTGACTGCTCTTACTGTTTTGGCAAAGGCCTGTTCCTTTGCAATAAGAGGCTTCATTTGCTTGTCTAAAGCCGTGTAGGTGCTCTTCAGGGCCTTGGTATCGGCATTAGCCCTTTTAACATCACTACTGTCAATGACGATCTTAACGTCAGCCATTCATAACCCTCATGTAAACTAAGTCTAGCCTCTTAATTGCTTCTACATCCCTAGAAGTGAGAGGCGTATGAGTTAGTTCCTTCCATGCTTTAATTTCTTCGTAGGTAATCGGGTTGGGGGCGCTAAAGCCCATTGTTCTACTGACTGACAACGAAAGAAAGGCAGACCAGAGATACTCTAGGGAAATAGGGAAGTCGGGGCCTTCTAATTCCTTTGGAGTACGTCCTGTCTGCCTTTCTACTTGTTCTAAATGATCTAGTTTTGTTGCGCCGTCTTGACTTTTGTTGAGGTCGAAAGTCCACTCTGCGAACTCAACCAAATCGTCAATTAGGCCTGCGTAAAATCCAGAGTTTCGTTAATCGCCTCTTCAAGCTGGTCTTTGATCCAGAAATACTCTGAGTAGATTTCTCGGGCCTTCGGTACAGTTAGCTTGGGGCTTTCACCGTCATAAGTGATGTCCCACTCCTTTGTAGCCTTAGCCAGAATGTCGATAGACGACTTCTCTAGGTCAGCAGCAGAGACTTGCACCTTCTTGCTCTTTTGCATCTGAGCCAGTCGCTTGTCGGTCTGCTCATGCACCAGCTTCTTGTACTCCTTGGAGTGTGGTGCATACAGAGTAATACTCATTTCATTGTCTGAGCCTTCGTTCATCAGAGGCTCAAGAGTGTTTGGATGTACCAGAATAACTTCGATAGTGTCCGAAGCTGGGGTAAGGTTCTTCAAATCCATTGTCGGGTTCCTTTATGGGCGGGTGGGAAAATGAACGAGAGAGGGAGCCACCCGACAAGCTCACCTCTCTCCCCTCGGCCAAGGGATTCTTATGCCGTAGTGATCTTCAGGTTGGTCAGTTCGGTATCGTCGTACAGAGCCACAAACGGCAGGGTTACTACACGGGAGGTTGGGCCATCAACCGGAATGTCTGCTGCGTTGAACTTCACCCGTGGGAAAAGGAAGGTCATGGTGTTAGCAGACGGATCAGCTACGGATACTTCGATGGCGCTCTCAGTCTCATTCAGGAAGCGGTTGACCAGAGACAGGTCCTCAAAGTATGCAGTGATGGTGCCTTCGATCTCTGCTCGACCAAACTCAAGAGCGGGAGCGGAGTCATCACCTACAACAAAGGTAGGAGCGAAGGAGTTAGTGACAGTGAAGTCTACACTGGTCACGATGGAAAGTGCTGATGCTGCGCCGGTGCCATCTACATCAGCAACCTTCAGATCGCCGGAGTAGGCGTCAAACGGCTCGCCAACACCAGCAGCAGATACAGTCTTCTCTGTAGCAGAGATGGTCATATCTTTACCGACCATACCGAAGGTGGCAGTCACCATCTGGTTAGGAGCCATAGAGATACCCATAGTCGATACTGCACAGCCAGTAAACAGACGTGCTTGGTCGATGTCAGCGGCGTAGTCTTCAAGAGTCAGAAACTTAGGGGTGGTGCCTACTTTGATGACGCCGGTGCTGAACGTGGACAGCATGGCCGACTCAATCAGGTCGTCGTATGCAGTGTCTCGCAGATCAACAGTGATGTCGCCAGCTACAGAGCGGTTGCCGTGACGGTCAACCCGTGGCATGCGGTCAGGCTGGATTTCATTGCCAGCTACTCGCTCCTTTGACAGGTTCAACGAGTGAGTGTTGTATGGGAGATTAGTATAAGAGCTAGCCGCCGTGCCGAAAGTGCTTTCAACACCGAAAGCCAAACGAGAACGAGAACCTTGTGCGAAAGCCATCTGCTTCCTCCTTAGTTATAGATATAGAAACCGATGTTTACCGGCACAAAATAAAATGGAGTGTCTAATCCGCCACTTTCTCGTTCGGCATAGTCGATAGACACGATTATGTTCTCACCATCACTGTTGATGAAAGAAGCATCTGTAGTTGCCTCAAAGGCCTCTAAAACCTTGTCGGCCAATTCGTCAGCAGCCCCGGGGCCAGTGTTTTCTGGGGCATAACAAACCACGGTAAATATGCCATCATACCTCTGTTGCGGACTTAGCCCTCGTACAGCAGGCCTGCGAGAGCGGGGGACAAAGAATGTCTCTACATAAGAAGTTCCGGGCTTCCTCTCATAGCTAAAGTTCTCGTAAGAAATAGCTGGAAGACCGGACACAGCTTTTAGTTTAGTCTCTAGGGCTGCTCGGATGTCTCTATAGATACTAGCCATGCTGCCTCACAACTTTGTCAATAATTTGATACTTAGTCTCAACGGACTTAGCATGGGGCGCACGATTGATAAAGTAGTAGTTATCTACTTGAAGGCTAATACCCTCTCGCTCTGCTCCGCCGGGGCTGGTCGCCTCGACCGTTGACCTGATGTCGTTTACCAAGTTGTTGAGCGCCTTGCCTCGTTCAGAACCGGGATTTTGACCCGTGGGCTTGTTCGCAGAGGACTTTCTCCTACCGCCACCAAGGTTATCCTTGAAGCTCCAAGAGTTTACAAAAGCGCCTGTGTCTACAGGAGAAGCCAACACCGTAGTTGTAGCCACTGCTACCATCTTGCGTTCAACAGCATCTTCAGCCATCTCGTCAATAGCATCGAGCTTACGCTTCAAAGTGGGAGAAACCTTGATACCCATTATTCACTAATCTCACAAAGGTAACAGACGGGCTGACCCTTACTACGAATGGTCTTAACAGCAACTATATTAACTGTCTCGTCATATCCCTTAATCTGGTCTTCATCGTCTGGGACGACCGAAAGACCTTTGGCGGGAATAACACAGGCCCGACTGCCCTTCCTAGTCTGATTAGAGTCAAATACGCCCTCTGCTAGGTTATAGAAGTAACCTGTAAAAGGATAGTCCTTAGTCTCACTCCCAGACACAGAGCCAGAAGAGGTATCATAGGAACCTGTCTTGGCGACCTTGCGGAGGGTAAGCTGTTCGCCAAAGTCTTTGACCAAGAACAGCAGATCACTAGGACTTAAAGACATAGACTATCCCTCACTCGTATTCCGAAGAGCCGTCATAATTAGGCGGGTTGCGGAAACGATCTCTGCGGAAAGACGGCGTAACTCGGTCTGTGTCTTGTCTTACCACAGCGATAGCTGCTTCGCTGATACCACCGGCTTTAACGCCGAGGCCGGATTGCTTCTTTGCCTCAGCCTCAAGGGTATCCGCAAGAGAAATATAATGGGTGTGAATATCAGAGTAGTCAGCGCTAATAGCACCATCGAGGTCAGTATTAACACGACGAGCATACTTAGCTGCAATAGCTCTACAAATATAAGCAGCGGCATAGTGAACACTGTCAGAAGACTGAGAAAGAGCGAAAGTAACTTCTTCATCTGTAGCCTGTTGCTCAAGGGAGTCAGTATCACCTACGAGGAAACGAACTACGTTTCTTCGGCCAGAGGCAGTAGAAGTAGAAAGATCGTCAGGATCGTAGGTAAAATCTGACATTATGCTTGCTCCCAATCAGCCCAAGGGCTGTTACGCCATGTACGAATATGACCACGTTGTTTCTTCGTGATCGTAGAAGCCTTACACTTCTTGTTCTGATACTCACGGTCAGTCTTCGTATTGAGCTTGACCTTAGCGTTAATGTTGTCTACGATAACCTTAAGCTCGTCGGGACCAAGTTCATCGAGACCGTCTCCAACAACCTTCTTCTGGTTGTTTTCAGTCGGGGCCTCCTGCATGAGAAAGCCCCGATTGAATAAAGACATAACGTCTCGCCAAGGGATGCCTCGCTGTTCCCAGTCAAAGACATCCCCTCGCTTCCATTCGGTTCCATACCCCTTAAACTCTTGTCTAACGAGTTGGACCCAGCTAAGTTGAAAAGGAAGAAGAGAGTAGTCGGGTGTCATACTCTAGCTTCCTTAGTCGGCAGCTACGATGTTCTCGAAGAAGTAGCCCAAGTCAGCGCCAACCATCTTCATATCGTAGGACATCTTCACCTGAATCATCTCTGCAATCTGCTGACGCTTCAGTGCGTCGTCAGAGAAGGACTCAACGGTGATGCCGAGGTTGTTAGCACCCGGAATGCTGTTCCATGCGAAAGTCAGACCAGACGCAGGGGTCATAAGACCAGCATTACCCGGAGTGTAGCAAAGCATAGCGTGGCGACCGCCGATAAAGCTATTCACCTCAGCAGCACCTTCAGTGGTGTCGTTCTGGACAGCTTCCATGACGTAGTAGTTTTCTACTTCAAAGATTTCTGCCAGCTTCGCCTTGGTAACCAGAGCGGTATTGGTGACAGTAGCACCACCGTTCAAGCGAGCAAGGATGTCAGAGTTGCTAACGAGAGAGTCGTGTACCTTACGGCCAACTACCAGAGTGTTCGGACGGAAGCCGCCAGACTGGAGCTGGATGGTACGAGACGCATCGGTGATGTTCTTAATAGGGGTAGAGTTAGCCTCATCCCATTCGGTGATGGTACGACCAGACAGAAGGTCTTGGCTCGTCCATACGCCAGCAGCAAAGAACGTCTCAGCGAACTGCTTCTCACGGTGGATCATCAGACGCATAGCCAGAGTCTGCGCACCGGCGGAACGGATGTCCAGAGCAGCATCTTCGTTAGCGAGGGTCTGCTCATCGAAGTCCATACCGAGGCCGTACACGTCAGCAAAGTAGCTGTCGTTAGATACGGTCATACCGATACGCTCTACTTCAGTGCGAGGTGCCAGCTTCTTAACGTCGCCGGTACGGTTCATGTTCGCACGGTCGTACTGGTAGTATTTGTCAGACTGCTTGTCTACACCTACAATAGGGAAGACTTTATCTGCGATGAAGTTTTCCTGAGACTGAGCATAAGCAGTCGTCAGGTTGGTGAGCGGCTGATCAATATGCACACTCGATGGGGTCAGCAAAGGCATTAGTTTTCTCCTATTCCCTCAGTTACGCCGACTGGTTGGCTACTGGCTTGAGCAGAACACGAATGATTTCATTCGCACCCGAAGCTGCGTCCAGTGCTACGCCAACTTGGTAGTCGCCAGTGGTAAAAGCATCGGTAGCGTAGCCATTGGCATCAGAACCAACCAATGCACCTTTAGCTACTGCTTCACCAGCCTGCACCATAGCAATGCCGTCAATCTGGACGGAAAGGTTGGTGGTGGCTGGGGTAGCCGAAGGATCAACGGAGGTGAGGGCAACACCGATTGCCAGTTCACCGTCGCCTGCCTGAGCGGCACCCGTAGAGGTCATTTTTACGAACTCGAATTGATTGACAGCACTTGCTGCCTCTACAGAAATGTTGTTAAAGCGGCCTGCATTCGTCGCCATCTTTACTCTCCTTTATAGAGCTTAGTGATAAGTGCCTTGCCTTCGTCGGTCTTAGCTACAGCAGCATATGCCTTAGCATGGTCCTTCTTAGCAAGGTTGTTCTCGTCCATGTAGGACTTAACAAGAGCATCGAGCTTATCGCTGGAAGAAAGCATATCTGCTTCTACCGACGCTTCACCGATCTCAGACATCGAAGCACCCATTGCTGCGTCAGCAGCCTTGAGGGCCTCTACGATTGCGTCGTCTTTAGCTACATGAGCCAAGAGGGAGGCCGCAATTTCGTTATCGAAGTTAGGCAGGATTTCGTCAGCTTGCTTACGGAGTTCAACCATACGCTTTTCAATCGCTGCTTCTTCGAGGGCTTTCAGGACTGGAGCCGGGATGTCCGACTTAGCTACCTTCTCGCCTTCGACTTCGAGGTATTCTGGTTCTTCGGCTTTGGTTACTTCTTCTTCAGTAACAGCAAACCCATTGTCTTCAAGTGCCTTGGAGAGGCGGGAGACTTCAGCTTTGAGAGCATCAACCTCAGCCAGAAACAGGGCTTCCTGATCTACTTCGGTTTCTTCAGCTTCATCAGCCTTACCAAGACGAGCCATAAGCTCTTCTTTTTCTTTAGCGGACATCTTGTCGAGTTCTTCCTTGGCCTTCTTCATGGCCTCGTCTTCACCCATACCTTTGTCCATGTAGTACATCTTACGCTCATCGAGGTAAGAGTCGTACCCTTTTTCCATGTCTTCCATGCTTTCGTCCCTTTTAATAAGACAGATTGTAGCGGCTTGGTTTGCTGGACGGTCTACCAACGACAGTTCGTCCAACTCCAAGTCGAGCAAGATGTTAGTCATTGACTTCCTTCCGTTTAGCTTTGCCGCCGATAGAAAAGGCCGTAAGTTGGCCAGATTTTACCAGAGACCAGACCTCATCATCGAATACCTTCAATGCTACGATCCAACCTTCACGGCTACTGGAAACGCCCAAGGCTTCACCAATCTCATTAGTGAGCGGCATCGAGTGGACCACTTGGCCTACTTGATCCCCCTTGTGCATCATCTTACCAACACGAATATGTTCCATGAATTTATTCACGGCCTTTACCATAGTGTCGGCTTCAATAACATCACCTTGACGGTCTACCAGAGGTGTACCATCTTCAGTGATGACCGAGGCCCAACCATAAACCAGACGTTGCTCGTCATCTGTCTTTAGGATTTGACCCTCAAGGTTCGCTTGTTCTTCTTCGGGCTCGTTCTTTGCGAGCATTTCGCTCACAGAAACACCCGGTTCCCACATTTTACAGGACCAGTATCCCGGTGTGGTCTTATCTGTCTTACCAGCACAGTTGTGTCTAGCTCGGAAGTTGGCCCTAGCTTTAGGGTCATCCCGACGAATTTCCATAGTAGGGCTACCAAAGGTAACCTTCTTCACCTTGTCGCCTGACTTTACATACACACCAAACTTTTTGGTGGACCCAGCAGGCAGACGGAAGGGCTTGTCCAGAGTTACCTTCTTGCCACGATACTCAGCTTTGCTCACAGACTTCTCCGGCAGTAGGTCCTTGTCATGCGTAGCGGACTTCTGGCCAGCGGCAATCTTTAGGAAGCTGTTTACTCGGGCCATTGCCCATTGTTCCTTGGACGTGACGTTAGGCCTCACAGAGCCGGGGTTGGTCTTGTAAGCACCGATACCACGGTCATATACAGCACGAAGGGTCTTAGCCGAGATGCGGCCCTTAGAAGCTCCATGCTTTGCATTCCAGTTCTTGGCTTTCTCAGCCAGAGTGGAGGTCTTTACCTTCTCTACAGCAGACCACGCAGCCTGAAAGGCACGTTGTTCAGAGCCGGTGTCCTCCATAACGGAGTTGAACACTTGCCGGAACTTGCCCTGCTTCTCTTCTGGTACAGTCTGACGGACTGCCTTTGGGAGGTCTGCGTTACTGCTGTAGGGCATCACTTACGTCCTTTGAAGAAGGCTTCATAGATTTGGTTACGGGTAAGTCCGATGTCAGCAAGCTCTCGATCAGTCATACTCTTGAGGTGCTGAAGCTCTCGGGCCTCTTTAGCTCGACGGCTCATTCGTTGGTACAGTTCGCCGGGAAGTCGCATCAGGTTCATAACTAAGCTCCGCAATGTCCATAAGGTCTTGAATAACTTCGGGGTGGTCAGACACGTTGATGTCTGCGCCATTAAGGTTGCGCAGGAAGGCTGCGATCTCTCGGAGATCATGCGGAGCTACATCACCTGCTTCGATGTAGGGCATAGTATCGTAGGAAAGGCCGTTGAGTTGCCAGAGTCGCTCAATAAGCTGCTTGTTGAGTACGTCGGTGATAGCACCAATGTAGCTTTCCAATGCTCTAAGAAATAGGTCGGTCTTAGACTTAGATAGCGCATACGAGCCACCGGCGCTGTGTGCGCCGAGTAGAAGAAACTCAGACAGTACACTACGAGCAATGTCGTGCTGATAGCGGCTAACAATCGGGTCGATGTCAATGTTGCGTGTCCCGCTGGACGACATAAGTTCAATATCTACAAGACGGACGTTAGTTGGGCTACCGTCTTTGTCAGGGTAGGTATCACTCGGGGTGATGATGTAACCCTGCTCGTTGAACTTTACATCTCGCAGGATACCCTCTAGGTTGGCCCTAAAGGCCGTCTGAGCTGAGGAAGCCTCTGAAGAGAGGTATTCCGAGGGAATACGGGCTACAGGGATACCAGCAAGCTCACGCTCTACTGCAATGGCCTCAATAGCCTGAAGGTTGTTCAGATACTCATAAGAAGTGTAAGCATTGCGAAGAATGCTACGACCAGAAGGGTCCCCATTGATGCTTGTGGTCTTGTAGTATAAAGACTTGTTAGCAGGGATATAATGGCTTTTGCCAAACTGAGAGCCTTCCTGATAGAGGCCCAGTACATCACCGGACTTCTGGTCTACATCAAACTTAGATACCGTCCAAGGCGCTCTGATAGCCAGCTTGCGAATGCCGATGCGACCGTCAGTGTGCTTGGAGTAGCGCTTGTAGTCTCGGAAGTTGGGACCACCACGACGCTTGTAGACTACCTCGAACCAAGCAAAGCCATACGACAAAGAAGAAAGAGCCTCTGCGATATGGTCTTCCAGAGTGTGGTCCATGTCCGTCAGGACCGTCTCGACAAACTCTTTCTCTGCTTTAGCCTCTGCCGAGTCGTTGGCAGCAACTACCTTCAGCTTTACGTCTCGGAGTACCTGCTCAGTGGCGTACATAACTGCACCAATGGTGCTGTCGTTGTCCCGCATCTCACGATACTTGCGGATAGCCTTCTTGCCACGAAGCTCTGGAAGGAACTCGTCCGCTCGGATTTGGCCGTTGTGAGTGTTATCACCGGCTACACCGAGAATCTTCTTGGCTTCTGTTTCCGAGAGCTTCTTGGGCAATGTTCTGGTATCCTGTCGCTGTAAGCGTCTAATCAGAGAGCTGACTTGGACTACCGTAGTCCTTTCGCAGAGCTATACGCCAGCTTTAATTGGGGCTTGGCATAGCCCTGTAGAGATAGGTCCGTAATAGCCCATACAAGGGCGTCTAATCGGTCTGGTGAGCCTACAGAGCCTAGTGGCTCCCAAGTGACCATCTGGTCTTCTAGGTCGTTGAGACCCTTTACATGCTTCACCTTAGCTTGTTCATACAGGGCGGAGACAGGCTCTGCTCGGGCCATCTTGCCACGACTAGCATGGACTAGCTTGACAGGCACCGTCTCAGACTCTGTGTGCAGAGTATGGCGAACCATATCCCCGCCCTGATTACGTTCGGCGACAATGCGGTCAGCTTGATACTCTTCAAAGAGTGACACTGCCCTTGCAGCCCATTGCTGAGGCGTGTAGCGACCTGTGCAGTCTGCCAGAACGTAAGCGATACCATTAACGTCAACCCCTGCTACAACAATACCAGTCATGTCTGACTCGGAGTTGCTGGTGATTGCAGGGTCGATAGAGACAACAATCCTGTTCAAATCAGGAACGCTGTCTTTCTCTATCTCACACTCGGCTAACAGAGAACGGCTCCACAAGGCTCCAGAGGCCTCATCCAGTATCTCTGCGTATAGCTCCTGTCGGCCTAGCCTAGTGCCTTCGTAGGTCTTCCTAACAGCGTCTAGGAACGTAGAAGCTAAGTTGGCTTGGTTGTCGTAAGTGGACCCTGTGGAGGTTACCGTCTTATCATCACCAAGGATATTCCGTAAGAGCTTGGTGGTCTTCGGGGTGGTGGTGATAAACACTTGCGGGTGCTTACCAAGTCGTAACCCAAACTGCAACATATCCCAAGTCTCTTGGGCGTTGCGCCAAGCACACAACTCATCACACCATGCTGAGTAGGCCTGCGGTCCCCGGAGTCGTTCTGGGTCCTCTGCCGAGAAGAATACAGCCTTAGCTCCATTCTCCCATGTCATGGTGTTATTAGTGGGGGACCATTCAGGGTAGCCGATATGCTTCCCTCTATATGTCTTGTCACCCTTCCAACATACATTAAGGAGTCCAGAGTCCCCCTCAACCATCACCTTGCGTACATCACCTTTAGTAGGTGCTACACAATGTACAATCTTGTCACCTTTACGGATGCGGTGTCTTACCCACTCAGCACCGGCTCTGGTCTTGCCCCAGCCTCGTCCTGCCAAGGCTACCCAAATATCCCAATGGTCGCCTTTAGGCTCCAGTTGGTTGGGTCTAGCCCAGAACTCCCAAGTATGTTGTAGCTCTTCTACCTTAGCTGGACCTAGCTGGTCCATCAGGGAGGCTACTTCTTCATCAGGGAGCTTCCGTAAATCGTCAGCCGTTATCGCTAGAGTCATCAGGTCGGGATTTACCAAGGAGGGTCATCAGGGCGTCGATAGCGGATTCATCCATATCAGCCTCAGTGTCCTGCTCCTGCTCGTTCAGGGTAGAGTTAGGAGACCAACCGCCCTTACTACGAAGAAACAGTTCCTGAGACTTGAAGTCACCTTCTAGTGCCTGTTGCACTACCTTATTGCCTACCATCCCTACAATGTCAGCACGCTCTTGTGCAATGTCCTGACCGTAAATCTTGTAGAAGGTAGCAAAAGAAGAAGGTGCATCCTGTAGCTCCTGTATGGATACCATGATGTCCTTCATAGCTACACCATCTCGGATCATCTTACGAATCCGATTGGCAATCGCTTTCTTGTGAGGGAGTGCCGCTGGCATGCTACAGAACCTTGCTACAGAATTAAGAGTGCTACAGAATTAAGAGTGCTACAGAATTAAGACGCAATTAGGGATTTAAAATTCCCATACTATAGTTTTGCTTTAGATTCTATAGCTTCTGTCAAGATGGGATTAATCAAATTTGGTATTATCTAATCTGGTTTGCTATAGTCTCTACTATAGTATAGCCACTAAATGAGTAAAAACCGGAAGTGGTATTTTGTTGTTTTATCAAAAATATTCCTGTAGTGTTGCATAAGTGTCACTACTAGCCCCCTCCCCAAAGGTTTTAGCTTATGTTGCAAATGGGGGTGGGTACACACTGCAATACCTAAAATTCGTCGTAAATCTGAGGGTCCCACTGTTGTATTTAAGCAACACGCAAGAATAATCGCAAGAATGTTGCAAAAGTGCAACTAATCGTAAAACGTGTAGAAGTTTTGCTTGACACTCGCTGAGCGAGAGGGCACACAACATATAGTACTTAATTCAAATCCGTAATACTACATATAGAGAAAAGCGCAAGCCCGCAAACAGCAAGCAAGCGCTTAGCTCTAAGGAAGAAACACGAGCAAGCTATTTAGGGCATTGGCTTCCCGTCATAGCTTGAAAAATCATAGGCAACGGTTAACAAATCATCCTTGTATTCCTGCACCATTGCGTCAATCAATGGTCGCATTTTGTTGATTGTTCTTTCTGTTGCTTCCCTATGTTGCTTGGCAACGGCAAGGTTTGCGAGGGTCTGTTGTGTCTGCTTATCCATAATCTTTCCTGTCTGTCTCTTGCTCATATCCAAGCCAAAAGGCTTGCACTTCTGCTTCTGTCATATCCTCAAGCGGTATTACTTGCAAGGCTTGAGGATCGTTGCTGGTCCAAATATGGGGACGTGGTGTCCTGCCATAGTAACGGGTTGCTGATCCCCTGTCATAAGCCTTGCGTTCCCGTGTTGTCATGGGGTGATGTGCTTTCATGGTTTAACCTTCTCAATCCTAAATGGTTCATGCGAGAATTGCGCCAAGTGTACGCACTCCCAATAATGCCCGGTAAACTTAGGCTTGTTGCCAAGCCATAGCCGCCAAACTGGTCTTTGTGTTTCTGTCATGGGCCTACACCTACAACCGCTATGAGATACCATGCCGCCAACAATAGGGCGACAAAATAAAGCAAGATAACGCCAACGCTAGGCATAACTAAAATCCCCTGTATCAATAACAAAACCTGACTGATCACTAACAGCCTTGCCCTTTGCTTTCAATCCTACAATTACACCGGCTGGATCGAGAAAGCGTAAATCGTGCTTGTCACCGTCAATCGTTGGCACTCCCTCAAACGTCGCTGGAAGCTTGCCACGGAACACTGCTGCGGCATTAATCCCCGATTTGATTACATCGCCTAGGCGGTCGCTGTAAGCCTTTGACGCTTGGGAATAGGACCACGTTAGAGAATAATTCTCAGGCAATCCTTTCCGATTGTGCAATTTGGTATAATCGTAGAACTGCAATTCCGGGAACGCTTGCGGCACGCCGTGACGTTCCCAACGAATATCGCTTGTGCCGTTTAACCTGATTGTTGGCGTCAAGCCTTTACGAATTGCCCAACTAGAAAAGCGCTCAATATCACGCTTTAGGGCATCGACAAAACCAACGGGATCGAGATTAAACCACGCCGTCTTAGCTATTCGTGCTTTCTGCACGTTGCTGAATTTACCCATGCCTGCCGAATTGAGGCACCCGTCAACGCACCCGGCTTGCTCTGCCATAGGGCAGACATTGGCACCGGATAGCTTGTGCGGCGCTAGGTACATTATGCCGGTGACATAGGTTTTATCTAGGCCTAGCTTTTGACCTTTGACGGTTTTGGCATCGCCACCACAAGCCAATAGCTTTCCCCGCCATTTATGAACAGTCATTGTTTCATTACTCCAATGGATCACCCGAACAGTACCAAAGCACCGAATAGGCGTTAGTATTCATTGCCGCTTGCTCATATGTCGAAAACCATTGTTTTGATGCAATGCCAAGAACATAGAAGCCCGGTGCATGCGTTGCACAGTTTAGGGATGGTTGCGCCAAAGAGATAACCAACGGCGCAAAGAATAGAGCCAGCGCCGCCATTAGCTCAACCCTCGCATTGCAGCACGCAACAGGTTTACCGGATAAACCGCCGCATTGTTAGGGCGTTTAATAACCGTGTATCCATAGTCACGGGCATAAGCATTCAGCATTTTACCGAGAAGAATACGGTCACCAACGCTAAGGCTTAAGCCCTCAAGCTGTACATATTGAGAGACAGTTAGAAAGCCGGGTTTAATCTTAGGCTTTGCTTTGCGTTGCGTGGCAAGCTCTTTACCAAGCTGTTGAATTGACGCAATGGCCGTTTCGATATTGCTATTCATTTTAATAAACCTTTATCTAGGGTTCCAAGCGGTCGCTTGCAAAGTCCGACTAAGTTTCGCCTAGGGAGGGAGGCAAAAAAGAGCCGGACTGTGAAAGCGCCCTTTGATGGTTTTAGAATACCACGCCGAACAGGATTGACCATTGCAAAGATTGCATGCCTGCCATGCAGAAATGCCATTGACAGGTTTTATCCTGCATGTTAAGTTAAGACACAATCTGATAACGGGTATTTTCCGGGCAACGCTTTTAGGCGTTAGAGTCAGAAACCAAAGCTGCGCCATTTTTATTTTCTATCTAAGGCTGAAGCACCTATCTAAATACGATTGTTGCGGAATTGATTTGACATGCACCAGACGCATAGCTAACCTATGCACTCAGGACATATCTAATTTCTGCATGGGAGCTATGCAAATATTCATACCAGACTTACCTCAAATTCGTACTAACTTTTAGACAAATACTTTAGGTATTTGAACTAAAGGTCACCCCCCACCGTGGGAAAATGACCCCCTCGTGGGAAAATGAGGGAACCCCCCTCGTGGGAAATTGACCCCACCGTGGGAAAATGGGGCTTGACTTCTGCGGCGGACCGACTAAGATAAATCATCGTACCAACCAAGGAGAATATCATGGACGAGATCGAACATGTACTTAAGGACATCATTGACGACGCTATGGCGATGCTTGATGACTGCAAGAGTAGAACCCACCCAAGCTCAGATGCAGCAGGTCGCATACAGATGTATGCCAGTGACCTCTGCGATTATGTAGACGACTTTTACAAGGTTCGGAGCATTCCATGAACGCAGCAGAAAAGCTAAGTCTGTGTCGTCGTCTGGCAAAAAGTTTCAGGCGCCCAGATATAGCCCCCGATCTCATTCAAGAGGGGGTGGTAGCCCTCCTTGAAAGTGAGGCCCGGGGTAATACCCACCCCCCTACTTTAGAATGGGAGGCCCGGAAGCGAATGCGGGATTTTATCTCGCTTCGCCAAGGTCCCCTGACTATACCCCCCTCTTCTGAAACTAGGATCAACGCTAGGGCCATCAGAAGCGGCGCTGAGGCCCCTGCAACGGAGCATATGACCTCCACTACCTACAACAGCCTAAAGACCGCTCTGGAGGCTTCTACAACGATCATAGAGGGGGACGAGGTAGCCTATCAAGGTGAGACTGAGAACTACATCTGGCTCATACAGATTGAGAACCTGATGAAGGAAAGACTATCAGAGACAGACTTTAAGATATTCCAAATGAGGTTTGGACCTGAAGAGTTTACACAAGTTGAGGTAGCCAAAGCTCTGAATATGTCGGAGCGGAATGTGAGGCTTAGAGAACACACTATCCAGAAAAAGTTAGCCAAGCTAAATTAGCACTTCCGGTGCTTGTCGAATTAGTGGCTATAACATACTACAGAGTTACAGGAGCCAACAGTGATCTTAGAACAAGATACTAAATTAGACTACTCTGATGTACTACTGCGACCTAAGCGGTCTACACTAGAGTCAAGGAAACAAGTAGCGTTGTTTAGAACCTTCAAGTTCCCTCATACAGAGCTGCGACTTGATACCATCCCGATCATCGCTGCTAACATGGATGGTGTAGGCACCTTCGAGATGGCTGTAGCCTTGGACAAACAAGGTATGATGACGGCGTTGAACAAGACCTATTCTGTAGAAGCATTGACTGACTTCCCTGACCAAGCTCTTTGTAGCAATGAGGGTGTAGCCCTTACCGTGGGAATGCAGGACGAAGACTTCGAGAAGATCAAGCTACTACACCGAGAGTATCCAATTATCTGCATTGATACTCCCAATGGCTACATGGAGAAGTTCGTACAATTCGTAAGAAAAGTCCGAGACTTCTGTAAGAACAAGAACATCATTATTGCTGGCAATGTAGTAACAGCAGACCAGACACAAGAGCTTATCTTGAATGGTGCTGATGTTGTTAAGGTAGGTATTGGTCCCGGTAGTGTTTGTACTACACGAATTGTTACTGGTGTAGGTTACCCTCAACTATCTGCTGTAGTAGAGTGTGGGGATGCTGCTCACGGTCTTGGTGGTCATATCGTTGCTGATGGCGGCTGTACCAGTCCCGGTGATGTAGTCAAAGCCTTTGCTGCCGGTGCTGACTTTGTGATGTTGGGTGGTATGCTTGCTGGCCATGACGAAGGCGGTGGCACTGTCTCCGAAGACGGTAAGGTCCACTTCTACGGTATGAGTTCCACTGTAGCAAACGACAAGCATGCCGGTGGCCTCAAGGACTACAGAGCCTCTGAGGGCCGGTCTGTTAGCATCCCTTACCGAGGGCGTGTGAAGGACACCATACAGGAAATCCTTGGTGGTGTACGGTCTGCCTGTACCTATGTAGGAGCAAGGCAACTAAAGGACTTGCCTAAGTGTGCCACCTTTGTTAAGGTGAACAATCAATTCAACCGGGTTTTTGTAGGAGCCTAGTGATGCCTGAGATGCCTCATCAACCATGCCCTCACCCTGAGTGCAGTAGTTCTGATGCTTTCTGCTACAACACAGAGAAGATGGTTGGGAAGTGTCATAGCTGTGACAACCCTTATCCTGCTAAGGGTGTTAAGTATGACCAAGAGACACTAAACAAGTACCCATTAAAGCCGAGAGAAAATACTATGAACTACGTTCCTAAGGATATACGCCCCCCTACCAATTTCACCAACAACAGTGGTTTTGTTGCAATGCGTGGCATCACCTCTGCCACTATGGAGTTCTACGGGGTCCGCACTAAGTCGGATGCTGATGGCCCTGTAGCACAGGAATACGTCTACCCCTCCGGTGGGAAAAAGATCAGGTACTGGCCTAAGTCGTTCTCGCAGGATGGCCTCCGGTCAGATGAACTGTTCGGTATGAACCTCTGGAATGCTGGCTCTGCACGTTACGTCACCGTGACTGAGGGCGAGCTAGACGCTATGTCTGCCTATCAGATGCTCAAGGGCAACTACACTAACCCTGTAGTGTCCCTGCCTTCGGCCACCCCGTCAAAGGCCCTGTGGGAAAAGTGTAAAGCGTGGCTTGACAGTTTCGAGAAGATCATCCTGTCAGTGGACACTGATGATGCTGGCAATGCCATTGCTGCTAAGATGGCTAACCTCTTCCCCAACAAGGTGTACCGTGTACCTCACGACAAGTACAAGGACGCCAACGAGTTCCTGCAATCGGGGCAGGCCGGTGCATTCAAGAACGCATGGTATGGGGCTAAGAAGTTTGTACCAGAGAACATCCTGAACACCAGTGATCAGTTCCTCAGCCTGTACCGGGATACCCCTGAACACCAGTATGTACCCACCGGCATCCAAGCCCTTGACGACAAGATCATGGGTCTGATGCAGGGTCACTTCACTGTGATAAAGGCACCTACCGGCGTCGGTAAGACCGAGGTCATGCGCTACCTTGAATACAATCTGTTGCAGCAGAAGGTTCCGTTTGCCACTTGGCACCTTGAGGAAACCAAGCTCCGTAGCCTGCTCGGGCTGGTGTCGTACCATATGGGCGGCAACGTCACCCGTAGAGACCTGATTGACGAGGAGACAGCCCCCCTAGTCGAAGAGGCTATCGTAGACCTGACCAAGGATGAGAACTTCTACCAGTTCTACCTTCCTGATGGTCAGGGTGCTGATGAGCTTATCGAGCAGATCAGATTCTTCCGAGAGGCTTGCGGCTGTAAGTACATCTTCTTCGAGCCTATCCAAGACGTGGTAGCTGGCCTGACCGAAGACGGCAAAGAGCAAATCCTTGCTGACTTGTCTGTCCGTCTGTCTAAGCTGGCAGCAGAGCTTAACGTAGGGATCGTGACCATTGCCCACACCAACGATAATGGTGATCCTAAGTATTGTAAGATGATTGCTCAACGTGCCTCTGTGATCATCAACCTCCACCGTGACAAAGAGGCTGACAACGAGGATGACCGTAACACCACCTATCTGTCTGTGGAGAAGAATAGGCCTTGCGCTGAGGTGGGTCCATCTGGTAGACTGCGGTTTAATGCTAAGACGTTTATCCTGAAGGAGCTTGCGTAATGCCCTATAAGGACCGTGAGAA
>Ga0208428_1000178_pt1 | contig 32298 bp, 19 predicted proteins | sample DEB08_DNA_11_FD_184535 | JGI IMG/M metagenome (GOLD analysis project Ga0208428, IMG submission 184535) | Aqueous microbial communities from the Delaware River and Bay under freshwater to marine salinity gradient to study organic matter... | ecosystem: Environmental > Aquatic > Marine > Coastal ... | reverse complement strand
GGGCACACTTTCCAACGACCTTCTGCTTGCCTGACGTTATCACTGAGGGGTGGGAAACTTCCCCTCTCTAATAACCTCAGCGGGGGTGATGCATCCCGCTCAAAACACATCACATTCCATCGCTTTATTATCAACATGATCTCCAACTTCACTTCTTCCGCTATCAACTCCATCGCTACCGAAGGTGATACCGTCACCATCGAATTCAACGGTGGTCGCCAATACGACTACAAGTCCGCTGATGTTAGCGGTTTCGTGAATGAACTGAATAACGTTATCAAGGCAGAGGAATCTGTCGGTCGTTTTGTGAACACCAGCATCCGCAATAAGGATCTGGAAACTATCAAGGTTGCTGCCTGATAGTATCAGTCAGGGGGAGACACATTCTCCCCCCAACTAACATTAACTCACTGTCCTTCATTAACATTTTTCTCATGTCCGTTGGTCTCATGATTGCACTCCTGTCTCAAGCAGAGAATGGTGAGCGACTGCTCTCCGTGTTGGATGCTATCACCACGACACCGATTGAGTTCTGAGAGACTCATGAGACTTGCCTGAGAGGGGTTGCAGGGGGCACCTGATTTGATAGGATAGGGGGACCAAACGGAAACCCGATGCGCTATCCAATCGACTGCAGCGACTCTCAGAGCGTTTGGACCCTCCGCTTGAACCCTATCACGGGAACGGCACGGGTCCGCTGGTTTAACACCCCTCTGACTGAGCACCGTCACACCCACGTCTCACGCCGCGCCATTCTGAAGATGCTTTGGTTCAGCGGCGACACCTCAAAGGGACAATGGGTGAACTGTCACGCTATCGGTCCCCGATATGTATGGTGACCCTGTAGAATTCTCTCAAGTCAAATGAACCCAAACCGACTCATGACCTCAACCCTGACCGCTTCCGACCGCAACGCTCTGGAGTTCTATCAGCAGAACGCCGCCTATGTTGCCGGGTATGGTCTGACCAATCTGGACCGCCCCGAGCGCCTGCTCTTTAAGAAGGGGCGGCAACTCATGGACGCCGCTCTTGCCGCTGCCATGGCGGTGCCCTCTAAGCGAGTGCCCTACTCTGAAGAGCAGACTGCTTTCATCGCCGACCGCTACCTTGCAACCGAAGGCGACCGCGATGCCGTCGTCTCTGCTTTCATGGCAGCATTCCCCGAGTCCGGGCATTCTGCCGATTCCATTGGGCAGAAGTTTTCCCGCTTCCGCGTCCTGGATCGTTCCTGCCCCGGCGACACTGAGTGGGAGATCGATCAGCAGGTGCTGCGGATCGCCCGCCAATATCCTGAGACCTTTGCTGCCTGATCAGCAGTCTCATTCGTTCGTTACAGCAGTCCGGGGGGGTTCGCCCCCCCGTATATTAAAATCCATGGGTCCCCAGAGTCTACAAAGTGTTACGATGTCGTCTAAGATCTCAAAGGAACACAAAATTCTCTAAGATCTCAAAGGAACACAAAATTCTCCAAGATCTCAAAGGAACACAAAATTCCACAACACAAAATCCTCTAAGATTTCAAAGGCACATAAAAAATTTTTTTGCTATATAAAAACAACAACTAGGTTTAATGGAGATGCAAAAAAATCGCGCAGAAAATTTTACGACTATAGAGATTGATCCAGTAAGTGGGGAGTATTTTTTAAAGATTCCCGAATGGATATGTGATGAAAAGGGGTGGTATGAAGGAACCGAAGTTAATATTGAAGTTGAGAATGACTGTATTATCATTACTGATATTACAGATTCTTGACAGAGTATACATAATGCAGTATGATTCGAAAGTAATTCAATTCTATTATGGCTAAAGGATTTACAGTAAAAGCAGCCGCTCCTACAGTGGCGAAACAAGAGCAAGAATGGGACTATGACAAGGCAAAAGAGATGCTTCGAGGAAAGAGTATTGTTTTTTGTCTTCCAGGGCGCGGAGTATCTTATACGTATTTGAAGAGTTTTGTACAACTTTGTTTTGATCTTGTACAGTGCGGGGCAAGCATTCAGATCTCGCAGGACTACTCCTCCATGGTCAACTTTGCAAGGTGCAAGTGTCTTGGAGCTAATGTACTGCGCGGACCGAATCAAATTCCCTGGGACGGTAAGTTAAAATATGATTATCAGTTATGGATTGATAGTGATATTGTTTTTAATACTGAGAAGTTTTATCAGTTAGTATTAATGGATAAGGACATTGCCGCTGGTTGGTATTGTACCGAAGATGGTCGCACAACATCAGTTGCTCATTGGTTGGAGGAGGATGACTTCCGTAACAATGGAGGTGTGATGAATCACGAAACCATCGAGAGCATCTCCAAGAGGCGCAAACCTTTTACTGTTGATTATACAGGATTTGGGTGGTTACTCATCAAGCACGGAGTCTTTGAGAATGAGGGTATGAAGTATCCATGGTTTGCTCCGAAGATGCAAGTTTTTGAGTCTGGAGAGGTTCAAGATATGTGTGGAGAGGATGTATCCTTCTGTTTGGATGCCATTGAAGCAGGATTTGAGATTTGGTGTGATCCTCGTGTTCGTGTGGGGCACGAAAAGACTCGCGTAATCTAATGAGTGAGCGTTATGATATTCTGTACAAAGGAGACAGAATATATAAAAACCTAGGTCAACTTGAATATTTTGAGGTAATGGAGGACCTTGCGGTAGAATACTATCAGACTGGTTCTCCGGATCCTTCGGAACTTGAAACTGAAATTTACAAGGAGTAAAAAAATTATGGCAAAAACTGGTTTTATGAGAAAGGGTAATTATGTCGAAGCCAAACCTAAAAAGTCTCGTCAAGGAAAAGGGAAGCACACAAAATTGTCCGCAAGTTCTCGTAACTCGGCTAAGAAAAAGTATCGGGGACAAGGTAAAGGTTAAATAAAATGTACCTAGAAGGAAATGAAGAATGGAATCAAATTCATCCTCATGACCTTTGGGTTTATAATAAATTAATTTTAAGTCGGATTTTGGGATATAAGTGTGGTCCTGTTGGAACACAAGTCCCCAAATCCGACTTTTATATTATCCGTCCTTGTATGAATCTTCTGGGTATGGGGCGATTTGCTCGTATTGAATATATTCATGACAATACTGATCACTATCATCCAGGTGAATTTTGGTGCGAATTATTTAATGGAGAACATATAAGTATTGATTATCAATACCAGAAGCAAAAATTATCAGTAATAGGAACTCGTAATGAAGAAGACCCTCTTTATAAGTGGAAAAAATGGCAAAAAATAGAAAGAGATATAGAATTTCCAAACATTTTAAAGAATTTGCATGGTAATTATGAATGGATTAACTGCGAATTCATAGGAAACTGTCTTATAGAGGTTCATTTTAGGCAAAATCCCGACTTTAGATTTGGAAATGATGAGGCAATTCCGGTATGGAACAATGAAATTTCAAATGATATGAAAAATTACCAATATATAAGTGATTCTGATTATTATCGCAAAGGTTTTTGGATAAAATAAATAATTTTTAGGGATAGCAACCCCTTTAAAAGTTCTGATTTTCACAAATCAGGAGCTAAAATGTCGAATTTACCAGTCGATAGAAACAAAAACTACATGAGAGAGATGTGGGGAACCACAAAATTGGTTACAGATTATGATTCGTTGTCACCAAAACAGGTCTTGCAGGAAGTTATGCACGATGATTTAAAGAAAGAGTATCAAATACCAGAAAATCGTCTTTCAAGACCTTGTGGTGGTGCAAATGGGTTTGATGATTTTGTTGAAAGATGGCACGAATAGCTATAAATAAAGAAAAATCCCTTGTCTGATGGCAATAACTCGCATATCAAGAGCGTTTAAGGACATTAGTTTGTCCTTTGAACCTCATCCTATTACGAAAGACTTGCCAATTCTGAAAAATGAAAGAGCAATTAGTCGCTCAATTCGCAATATTGTAGAAACAATCCCGAATGAAAGATTTTTTAATCCAGATTTAGGATCAGAAGTTCGTTCAAGTTTGTTCGAATTTGCCGATTTTGGAACCGGGTCTATCATTCGGGATCAAATTTTAAATGCAATATCAAATTATGAACCAAGAGTTGAAGATGTTGATGTTTCTGTGGAAGTACTTCCAGATTCAAATGAATTTGAGGTTACAATAGTTTTTAATATTATTGGACAAGAGATTCCAACACAACAGTTTACGTTCATATTAGAGGCAACAAGATAAAATGCCTTTTACAAAGTTTACAAATCTAGATTTTGATCAGATAAAGACTTCAATAAAAGATTATCTCCGTGCAAATTCTACTTTCACGGATTTTGATTTTGAGGGTTCAAACTTTTCTGTTCTGATCGATACGTTAGCATATAATACTTACATTACTGCATTTAATTCGAATTTGGTCGTCAATGAATCATTTTTAGATTCGGCAACAGTTCGAGAGAATGTAGTATCTCTTGCAAGGAATATTGGATATGTTCCTTCATCAAGAACTTCATCCGAGGCAACCGTATCATTTACGGCAACAACAAGTGGAACTGATACATTAACTATACAAGCAGGTCTAGTTTGTATAGGTAATCTTAGAGAAAGTTCTTACGTTTTTTCTGTTCCTGAAAATATTACGGCAACAGTATCCAATGGGGTTGCAACATTTAATAATGTTAAAATCAAAGAAGGAACGTTTTTAAAGAAAACTTTTACAGTTGATGGATCTCTAGATCAAAGATTTGTATTAGATAATTCATTTATAGACACCTCAACAATTGTTGTTTATGTAAAGGGTCCGAATGATAGTGGAAATGGGAATAAGTATGATTTAATTGAAAATATTTTCCAAGTTAATTCAACATCAGAAACGTTTTTAATTCAAGAAGTTCAAGACGAAAAATATGAACTTCTTTTTGGTGATGGATATTTTGGTAAAAAATTAGAAAATGATTCGGTAATTACCGTCACTTATATTGTGACAAATGGAAAAGAAGGTAATGGTGCATCATCATTTTCTTTTGCCGGAGCATTCACTGATGATAATACTGCAACAGTCAGTGCTATAACAACTATTCAGAGTTCACAAAATGGTTCTGATATTGAATCTATAGATTCTATTCGCAATTTTGCTCCTCGTTTGTATGCTTCTCAATATAGAGCAGTAACTTCTGGGGACTATGAGACAATTATTAAATCAAAAATATTTCCAAACGCAGAATCCGTATCCGTAGTTGGTGGAGAGGAATTAGATCCACCTCAATTTGGAAAGGTAATTATAAGTATTAAACCAAAAGGTGGTACTTATGTTTCAGATTTTAATAAGCAGCAAATAAAAAATAAACTTAAATTATATTCGGTTTCCGGCATTGATGCGGATATCATCGATGCAAAAATACTTTATGTCGAATTAGATTCATCAATATATTATAACTCTTCTCAGGTAGGTAGTGTCGAAGATCTAAAATCTAGAGTTATTAATTCATTGACCGCATATTCAAGATCATCGGAATTAAATTCATTTGGTGGAAGATTTAGATATAGTAAAGTCCTTAGAACCATAGATGCAACAGATGCTGCTATAACATCAAATATTACGAAAGTAAGAATTCGAAGGGATTTGAAGGTTAAAGTCAATTCTCCAACGCAATATGAAATTTGTTTTGGAAATAAATTTCATGCAAATCCTGCCGGAAAAAATATTAAATCTACCGGATTTAAAGTTTTAGGAGAAACCAGTACAGTATACTTTACTGATACTCCAAATGAAGACCTCCGAACAGGCACAATTTCTATCGTAAAGGACGTAGAAACAATCTCTAATGCAGATGGTACTATATCTTCCTCAATACCAGTTGTGGTCCAGTCAGCGGGTACTGTGAACTATGTTACGGGAGAAATACTAATAGGAGCCGTAACCATTACATCTACATCTTTAACTGGTGATATTGTGGAGATACAAGCATTCCCAGAATCAAATGATATCATTGGTTTAAACGATTTGTATTTGTCCTTCAGCATTGGCAAAAGCAATATAAATATGGTAAAAGATGTTATTGCATCTGGTGATGATATATCAGGAACAGTATTTTCAAGAACTGATTATTATAGATCAAGCTATTCAAACGGGGAATTAAAGAGGATATAACATGATCGAAGCTGGTTTTGAATCTAGAATAAAGATTCAGCAAATAGTTGACAATCAACTCCCAGAATTTATTATAGATGAAAGTCCAAAAACTGCCGAATTTTTAAAGCAGTACTATATCTCTCAAGAATATCAAGGTGGCGTTGTCGATATTATTGACAATCTTGATCAATATTTAAAACTTGATAAGTTCAAACCAGAGGTTATAGTAGATAGTTCTACAACAACACAAGCAGTTCTTGTAGATGATAGTACGATTAGTGTTAGTAGCACAAAAGGATTTCCATCAAAATATGGTCTCATAAAAATTGATGACGAGATCATTACTTACACTGGATCAACTACAACAACTTTTACTGGTTGTGTTCGTGGTTTTAGTGGAATTACCAATTATCATCAAGAATTAAATCAAGAAGACCTCATATTTTCAACATCATCTGCGTCGTCTCATGATGCAAATTCTCCTGTTCAGAATTTAAGTTCCTTATTTTTGAAGGAATTTTATAAAAAAATTAAATATTCTTTAACACCGGGACTAGAAAATTTAAATTTCACTGAAAATTTAAACGTTGGCAACTTTATTAAAGAAGCTAGAACTTTTTATGAGTCTAAAGGAACAGAAGAGTCCTTTAGAATATTGTTTAATGTTCTTTATGGAGAAACTCCAAAGGTAGTTGATCTAGAAAAGTTTTTAAATAAACCATCTTCATCTACATACATCAGAAGAGATGTAGTAGTTGCGGAAGCAATATCAGGAAATCCCTTAAATCTTGCTGGGCAAACTATTATTAAAACAACAGATTCTGGCAGTACAGCACCAGTGTCTGAAGTTGAAATAATTAATAGAAAAGGAAAAACTTACTATAAACTTTTTCTTTTTGTCGGTTTTGATGATGCATTTCCAACAACTACTGGCACATTTAATATTACAGGTAGTAGCAGAAATATAAACGATATCCTGACTACAGATACTGTCATTACGGTAGATAGCACCATTGGTTTTCCAGAGTCCGGAACACTTTATGCAGGAAATAATCAAATAACTTATACAAGTAAGTCTATAAATCAATTTTTTGGATGTTCAAACATTACAGAATATGTTCCTACTGCATCTATAGTTCGTTCTAATGAAACATATTATGGGTATGAAAATGGAGACATTACAAAAAAAGTAGAGTTAAGATTAACTGGCGTTATATCTGAGTATAATTCAGGAAAAGAAGAGTCATCAGTATCAGTTAATGAAAAATTAAAGGTAAAAAATCTTGGAGAAATAATTGAAAATCCAATAGATAATAAAACTTATAAAGAGATATTTGCAAATAGTTGGATTTATAATACAAGTTCCAGGTATGAAATCAATAGTTTTTCATCTGGAGAAACATCTCAAGTAACTTTAAGTAGTGATATTGACAAATCAAGTTTAAAGGTAGGTGATGTAGTAGATATACTTTCAAGAAATTCTCAAAATAAAGAAGAAACTGATTTAGAAATCACATCGATTGCAGGAAGAACAATTTCTTTATCAAAGTCATTTGTACTTAAAAATGGTTTTAAGTATGATATTAGAAGAAAATTAAAGTCCTCTTCATCGAGAAATGTTAATTTAGAATTTAATTCTATAGTATCTGATATTCAAAATGTTTATAATGAAAATGATGAGTTTATGTATGTTGCATCAAATTCATTACCATCATATGAAATAACTAAAAATATTTTTAGTTATAATGCATCAGGAGTTGGTGGAAAAAATACAAATACTGATCTTTATTCAACGATTACTTTTTCGTCAAAAGTTTCATTCAAAACTGGATCGGAAGTCTATTACTCTGCAACTGGAAACGTAATTTCTGGATTGTCAGAAAGATCGTATTTTGTTGAGGTTTTATCCGACAATCTTTCAATAAGATTGCACGAGTCTAGATCCACATTAGGAACTTCTGGATACAAATATTTTGGTATATTGCCCCCAGGAACTCATAATTTTGTTCTCAAATCTCAAAAAGAAAAAGTTATATCAGCTCAAAAAATATTAAGGAAGTTTCCATTATCGGTCAATATGGGCGATGGAAAATCTGATTTAATAACTCCAGGTTCTATTGGAATGTTAGTCAATGGAGTCGAAATTACAAGCTATAAGACCGATAACAAAATTTATTATGGTCCTTTAGAGTCTGTTAATGTTTTATCTGGTGGATCTGGATACGATGTTATTAATCCTCCACTTCTTTCCGTCGATTCTGGTACTGCTCTTGTCCAACCTGCAATAAGAGGGTCTGTAGAAAAAATATTAGTAGAACCACAAGATTTTGATATTGATGTCATAGTCTCGGTTGTTTTAACAGGTGGTAATGGTAAAGGTGCATCTTTTGAACCTGTTATTAGAAAAAAACGTAGGGAAATAGAGTTTAATGCAGCACAATTATCTAATGGTGGAGGTGTTGATGTTACAAACGAAACTATAACATTTACAAAACCTCATGGTTTAGTTGATGGAGAGCCAATTACTTATCTTGCTAGAACTGGAGTTTCTGCTTTAGGTATAGGAACTTTTAATGGTTCGAATGATAGTACTGGAGAAACCCTTAGCAATAATGTAACTTATTACACTAAGTTTATAAGTGATAATACTATTCAACTTTACAAATCATTAGGTGATTATAAGTCTGGTATTAATACTGTAGGATTTACTTCTACTGGTACTTTGGGTATACAAAAGTTTGGAACTCAAGTAAAAAATACATTATCAGAAATTAGAGTTATTAATGGTGGAGAGGGATATGAAAATAGAAAAATTTATGTCGATCCATCAAATATTAGTCCAAAAAATAGAAAAAATTCAATAACTTTTAAAAATCATGGATTTAATAGTGGAGAGTTAGTATCATATACATATGAAACATCTGCTGTTACTGGTCTTTCTTCGGCAAATCAATATTATGTAACTAAAATTGACGATGATACTTTTAAAGTATCTGATGCTGGAATAGGTGGAACCATAAAAACAAATTATGATAGACAAAAATATGTCCGATTAGAATCTGGAGCAAGCGGATATCAAATTTTTAATTATCCAGATATTAGTCTTCAAGTAAATTATGGAGCGGTTGGATTAGGTAGCACGCAATTTAGAGGTTCAATCAGTGCTACACCTATCGTAAGAGGAAAAATTGTTTCTGCATTAGTATATGATCAAGGATCTGATTATGGATCTACTATTTTAAATTATAATAAAAAACCAACAATTGAAATAAAAAATGGAAAAGATTCTCAATTTATTCCCATTATTTCAAATGGCGGTATAGAAAGAGTATCTATTCAAAGTAAAGGTAGAGAATATTATTCAGTACCAGACATTATTGTCAGTGGAAATGGAACCGGAGCTGAGTTAAAACCAGTATTGGTCAATAATAAAATTGATAGTATTATTGTTGTTAATAGTGGTATAGGTTATTCAACATCAAATACAATAATTCAGGCAAAATCTGCAGGTAGTGGAGCATTACTTGATGCTAATATTCGTTCATTAAATGTAAATAATAATATTTTTTATAATGACGTTACAAGTACAGATGCTGAAGCAAATGAGATTATATCTTCTTCTTACAATAAACTTCAGTATTCTATTTGCGGATATGGAGATGTCATAAAAAATGAACTCGGAGATGTGGGAACAGACGCTTCTCCAGTTCATTCTCCAATTATTGGTTGGGCTTATGACGGTAATCCAATTTATGGTGCGTTTGGATATTCCAATCCAAAAGATATTAAATCAGATACTAAACGTTTGGTTTCAGGATATTCTAAGAGTTTAAGCAATATACCAAATAGACCTTCCGAATCTTCTACTGGTGAGGTTGGATTTTTTATAGAAGATTACAAGTTTACAAATATTGGTGATTTGGATGAATATAATGGTAGATATTGTGTAACACCCGAATTTCCCAATGGAACATATGCTTACTTTGCCACGGCAGTGGAAAATGCCGAAGGAGATAATGTAGGAGTATTTCCATACTTCATAGGAGATAGATATAGATCATCTTTTGTTAGTGAAAATAAAGATTTAAGTCAATCATTTGATTTTAATAATTCGAATTTAATTCGTAATACATTTCCGTATAAACTTTCTGCCGATAATGCTGAGAACGATTTTATTATTGAATCAAACGAAATTGTTAAGCAGAATATTAATGTAGAATCTGTTTCTAAGGGATCTATTGAAAATTTTAATATTATAAACTCAGGAGACAATTATAAAGTTGGCGATACTCTTCAATTTAACGAATCTGAAACAGGGGGTAGCGGTTTAATAGCACAAGTAGGTAGAATTGGTGGAAAACAAATTGAATCAATTGAAACAACGACTTTACCATACAATGATTCAATTTTTGTTTGGAACGATAAAGATAGTGTAAAGGTAAAAGTATCTCCAAGACATTCTTTAGATAATTTAGACTATGTAACTATTTCTGGATTTTCAACTACTTTGACAGAGTTGTTAGGAACACATCAAATAGGAGTAACATCTTATACGACTGTTCTCAATAAAGAAATTCCTGCTGCAGGAGTAGTAACTGATATTTACGTTTCAAGAATACCAAATAATGTTTCTATTGGAAGTAGTATTGAAATTGGATCAGATACTTTTACGTTATTGAATATTTTTAGAAATCAAGGTGTTTTAAGAGTTGATAGAGGGTCTGTCGGATCTGCTCATAGTGCATCTACAACAGTTAATTTTATTCCAGATTCATTTACAATTAGTAAGTCATTACAATATTTTGATTCAAAAGAAAACGACTTAGTATATCTCAACCCTAATCAATCTGTTGGTGTTGGAACAACAGCAGGAATTGGAGTTGCTGTAACTTACAATGTTGGCAACCAAACTAATAATATTATTTCCATACCTACTCAATCTATTTTCCTACCCGGACATCCATTTAAAACAAATCAACAAGTAACTTTAACAAAGCCTACAGGATCATCTTCTATTTCTGTAGCAAATACTTCTGCAAGTTCTCCATTTGATTTGCCAGATGGAGATTCTCAAAATGTTTATATTATAAAAAAATCTCCTGATCATATTGGAATCGTTACTGAAGTTGGTTTAACTACAACTACTAATGGGTTATTCTTTATTAATAATGGAGATAATAACTACAAATATTCTTTAGAATCTAATTTTACTCAAATAACTGCAGATATAAAAAGAATTAGATCTCAAGTTTCTGTTTCAACCTCTCATGGTCTTACAAATGGGGACTCTATTAATCTAAGTGTTCAACCAAATCTTAATGTTGGTATTGGGACTAGCACATCTGTTGCAATAACTTTAGATGTTACACATAACTTACCCAGCATAAGAACTTATTTTAATCCAGGTGTTAGTGTTGATACTAGTAATGATGAAATAACAATATCTTCGCATGGATATAAAACTGGTGATAAAGTATATTATTCTTATACAACCGGCGGAAGTATTGTTGATACTAATATTGGATCTTACTATATTTACAAAATTGATGATAACACATTTAAACTATGCGAAACCTACTTAGATTCTACCAAAAATCCCCCAATAGTTAGTTCATTAACTAGTAGTGGTGATTCTACAAGTAATTTCCGTTTAATATCTCCCCAAATAGAAGTAATAAAAGGAAATAATTTAGTTTTTGATACTTCAGACTCTAGTTTGTCTGGATATAACTTAAAGGTTTTTTATGATAATGAATTTAAAGATGAATTTATTTCTACCGGTTCAACAGATACTTTCAATGTAATTGCATCAGGAACTCCAGGAAGTGTAGGGTCTGCTTTAACAGTTTATCATGATGAGAATATTCCTACTAAACTTTATTATAACTTAGAGAAATCTGGATATATTAGCACTGCTGATAAAGAAATAAAAAATTATAATGAAATACTATTTGTTGATAGTGTTTATTCTGGAACATATAATATTTCCGGATCTGGAACAACAACCTTTAATATTGTATTAGATAAGGAACCAGAAAAAGTTTCATATGCAAAAACAGAGTGTGATGTATTAAAGTACACTACAAATTCATCATCTGCTTCAGGAAGTGTTTCTGACATCAGAACTATATCACCAGGATTGAATTATAAAAAGATTCCCGATTTTGTTAATATTGAATCTCAGTCAGGAACAGAAGCATATGTTGTTGTCAAATCAGATACTATAGGAAAGGTAAATCAAGTAAAAATTATTAATCAGGGATTTGAATATTCTTCTGATAAAACTTTAAGACCAGAAGCGTCTATTGATAAGTTAATAACATTAGATAATTCATATACTATCAGTTCTATTAATGTAACTAATGGAGGTAAAAATTACTTATCAACTCCAGATTTAATTGTTATTGATGGAGATACTGGTAAAGTTAATGATTCTGGGTTATTGCGTGCAAATCTTTCAGGAAACTCAATAATATCAGTTTCGAATGTTGTTTCATCAAAGGGATTAACTTCAAATACTATTGTTAGAGCAATCAATAATACAAATGGTATTGGAATTAATACTTTCTATGCATCATCTTCTGGTATTGTAACTTGTATTCTTACGACTCCAGCTACTGGTTTTGGTGAAGAACCATTCTCTACCGGAGACAAAATATTTGTAGAAGGTCTTGAAAAGAGCAGTTCTGATGGTGATGGATTTAATTCCTCAGATTATGGATATAATTTCTTTACAGTTTCTTCCTATACTAATAGCGGAGTTGGAGTAAATGCAGAACTTGAGTTTGATATTTCAGGTTTAACAACAAATCCAGGTATAGGGCAAACCGTACAAAATGTATATGCTTCGATAGTAAACTTTAATAATTATCCCAAGTTCAATGTTTCCTTAGACTATGCTCAATTTATTATTGGCGAATCTTTAGAAGTTAAAACTAATGTTGGGTTTGTTGAAGTGGATTTGAGAGTTTCCGAATCTAATAAAAACTCCATCAAAGTCAGTGGAGATTACAAAATTAAGAAAGATGATATTATAAGAGGAAGAGAATCTTATACTACAGCAACAATTAATACCATTAAAGAGTCTGTTGGTAGATTTGAAGTTGATTATTTTACCAGACAAGATATTGGATGGTCTGATGATATTGGAAAATTAAATCAAGATACTCAAGTCATTCCAAATAATGATTACTATCAAAATCTATCCTATACTGTAAAGAGTAGACAAAAATGGGAAGATATTGTAAGTCCAGTAAATAAACTTCTCCATACTAGTGGTCTTAAGAATTTTGCGGATACTGAGATAATTAAAAACGTTGAGAGTGGAATAACAACCTCCGTAAGTGCTTCAATAACATTAGTTGATTTGATAAATCAAAATAGAGTAGATACTATCAATAATTTTGATTTTGTTTATGATGTAGACACCATTACTGGTGGATCTAGATATTTAAAATTTAAAAATAAGAGACTATCCGATTACATATATTGCAAAACAAATAGAGTTTTACAAATTGATGATATAAGTAACTTATTTGCAAATAGTGAACAGTCACAGGAATTATCTTCAGCGGTTGATGACTTACAAACATCAAGAAAGTATAATAGATATTTAATTCAAATTACTAGTGATGATTACTCTGAAGTTCAATTTGATGAAATTATTGTCCTAAATGATGATGATGGAAATACATTTACCTTTGAAAAAGGTTCTATATCTAATGTTGGATTAACAACATCGGATCACACTAAAATAGGTGATATTTCTATTGAAGATAAGAATGACATAAAAGTTTTAAAATTTAGTCCAAATAATCCTTACAGCACTGATTATAATATTAAATATTTGAATTCATATTTTACAAGTTTTTCTTCTGGTATCGGAACAGAGTCATTTGGATTTATTGATTTAACATCTTCGGCAAAGATTGTTGGATCTGGAAATACCTCCACATTAATTGGAATTTCAACTTCTAAAATTGAATCAATACATTCACAAATTCATATTATTGATAACACAAACAATAATATGAATTATGTTGAATTGTTTGTTGATCATGATGGTACAAATACTAATATTTCCGAACTTTATTTTGATACTAATGAAGATGAATTAAGTTCCAACTTTATTGGTTCTTTTGGAGCTTCAATAAGTGGTGGAATTTTAAGTATTGAATATACAAATACAACTGACAACTCAATCATAGTTAGATCTAGAAATGTTGGATTCGGAACTACGGCATCTGGAATTGGTACATATAGATTCAAATCTACTGGTCAACCAGATGAGTCTGAAAAAACAGTTATCTATGATGCATTATATTCAAATATTTCCGCTGCCTCTACAATTAAATCATTTGATGTAAATACATTTACCTCCCTCAAATCAACCGTAAAGGTTGGTGTTGGAACTACAAGTGCATTACACCAAGTGATGTTAATTTCGGATAGAACCAATGTTGTTACTATCCAACACCCATTTTTATCAATAGGAAGCACAAGCGGAATAGGGACATTCGGTGGAGATATAACTGGATCAGTAGTATCTCTAAAGTTTTATCCAGATCCAGAATTTTCTGGAAATCTTGAAATTTTAACATATAACGAACTATTTTATTCAGAAATAGATCAGATAAATGTTCCAAACACATTACAATACAATAATAATGCAGAGTCTGTCAATGTAAATCAATACCTTTCGGGTTTGGATAGAACTATTTTTGATTTAAATTATCAAAATACTCCAATCTTTACAAAATCCTTTGATCCAAACAATGCTTCTCAATTGAATTTGTCTACAGGAGAGTTTAATATACCGAATCATTTCTTCCAAACAAATGAAGAATTGATTTATAGACCAAAATCAACTTTTGTTGGTGTAGGTTCAACACCTATGCAGTATGAATCTGCAACTGGAATAGGGTCATTGCCATCAAGAGTATTTGCTATTAAATCCAACAATAATACATTTAGCATCTCAACAGAAAGAGCAGGAACAGCGGTTACTTTTGTTTCTCCTGGTGAGGGCAATGCTCATGAGTTTGAAATGGTAAAGAAAAATGAAAAAGTAATTATTTCTATTGACAATGTTGTTCAACCTCCATTATCATATTCATTGTTACAATACAATGTAGATAATAATGGTAATAATATTGGATTTACTACCAATATTATTCCTCTGAGTGGAATTTCATCAATTGTTCCTAATGACGTTTTAAAAATTGGTGATGAGTACATGAAAGTATCTAATGTTGGTTTTGGAACCTCAATCTCAGGACCAATATCATTTGGAGGAACTTTCCCACTTGTTCAAGTTGAGAGAGAGTTTGTTGGTACTTCTGCCTCAACATATTCTGACGCAACAACGGTTTCTCTGTATAGAGGTGCGTTTAATATTGCAGGAAACAAAATTCACTTTACAGCACCTCCTACTGGAGTTTTGGAAAATAGATCTGAAGAAGATGATAATAATCTTCCAGATGCAAGATCTTCTTTTGGAGGCAGAGTCTTCTTAAAACAAGATTATACTACAAATAAAATTTATGACAATATTTCAGAAAACTTTACTGGAATTGGACAAACATATCAACTGACAGTTGGTGGAATTAATACAACTGGATTGGGTTCTACGGGAGGAAGTGGAATTGTATTAATTAATGGTATTTTCCAATCTCCAACAACAGAAAATAATCCATCAAATAATTTCTTAATAGAAGAAGATACCGTTGCCGGTATTAGTTCTATTGTATTCTCAGGAATAACTTCAACAGATGGCTCTAAAATAATTTCTGAGTCTGATGTCAACCAGAATCAACTTCCTAGAGGTGGCATGATTGTCTCTCTTGGTTCTACTCCTGGTTTGGGTTATGCACCTCTTGTAGGAGCTTCTGTAACGGCTATAATTGCCGGAGGATCAATTACTTCTATTGGTATCGGTACAACTGGAAATTGGGGATCTGGATATAGAGAACCCGTTTCTATTGCAATTACAGATTCTAGTGGTGGTTCAGGAGCAGATATTAGTGTTATTGTTGGAGCAGGTGGAACACTATCATTTAATGTTTCTAATGGTGGAAGCGGATATGATGAATCTACGACAATAGTTGAATTACCTTCTCCATCTTATGAAAATTTATCAGTTATTGGAGTTTCTAGACTTGGTATTGGAACAACAACAGAAACTGGAACCGGATTGTTGTTGAATATTGAAATTGGAGCAAGTCAAACTACAGGCATTGGTTCAACATTGTTCCAGGTAAGCGAATTTAGCGTTGTTAGAAGTGGTTATGGATTTAAACCTGGAGATGTTATCACTGCTGTAGGTCTTGTGACTGATTATGGGTTGTCAGAACCACTGGAGCAATTCCAATTAACTGTCTTAGATACCTTTACAGATCAATTCTCTTCATGGGAATTTGGAACATTAGATTACATCGATTCTATAAAACAGTATCAGGATGGGATTCAAAAGAGATTCTCATTGTTCTATAATAATCAATTACTGAGTTTCGAAAAAAATACATCAAATGATGATTCCCAATTCATTGATATGGATTCCTTGTTAATAATTTTTATTAATGGAATTCTTCAACAACCAAAAGAATCATATCAGTTTGAAGGAGGAACATCATTTGTATTTACAGATGCTCCAAAACCAGAAGATGATGTTGCAATTTATTTCTATAGAGGAAGTTACTCAGACAGTTTCATCGTAGATGAAGAAGAAACTATAAAGATTGGGGATAGTGTTCAAGTATTTGATAACATTAATATTGAGGACACTAAGACTCAAGAAATTAGAACAGTTTCAGACATTGCATATTCTGATAAAATTCAGACAAATCTTTATAGGGGAGTTGGAATTGATGAAGTAAATGACAAACCACTATATTGGACTAAACAAAAAGTAGATAAAATTATTGATGGATACCCGGTTTACAAAACAAGAAATTCGATCGAACCTCAGGTGTATCCTACTGCTAAGATTATTAAGGATGTAACAACAACAGATTCCACCATATTTGTAGACAATTCCCAGTTCTTTGAATATGATACTCCAACATCATTTGATGGGTTAATCGTTTCCGGAGTATCTGATCCAGTATCAGCTGCGGTAACAGCAGTCGTTTCTGCTGCGGGAACTATTCAATCACTTTCAATAGAAAGTGGCGGAAGCGGTTATACTGGTTCTTCAGTTGTTGCTAAGATATCTGCCCCACAAAGAGTTGGTGTTGGTATTGGAACAACTGCTACTGCTACTATTACTGTCTCAAATGGTTCCCTAACTACTCCAGTAACTATTACAAATCCTGGTTTTGGATATACTCAAACAAAACCACCACAAGTTATCATTGCTCTCCCAGAAATAGTTTCTGAAGAGATAACAAATATTCAAACTGTTCAGGGAGCAGATGGAAATATTACTGGTATTGGAACAACAGTTGGAATTGGAACAGATTTGGCATTATATTTTAATATAACTACTGGCGATTTGCAAACTGGATATTACATTTATGTTTCAGATACTATTGTTGGAAATGGAGTAACCTCTATTATCGATACTGATGATGATATAGTTGGCATTGGAACAACATGTGTAGATAACATCTATCGAATTAGTGGATTGGATGCAGGAGCGGGTATTGTTACTTGCAATATACATTCTCAAACAAATGTTGTTGGAATAGCAACCACTACTGGAAACTATGTTGGAAAATTCTCTTGGGGAAGATTATCCAACTTAACTAGAGGAGCATCTCCAATATCAATAGGAGTTTCTGCATATGAAGTTTCTTCAGGATTGACAACATTCCCAACAATTCAAAGAAGAGGAGAAGGATTAAGAAACATAGGTCCTATTTCATAATATAAATATAGAAAAAACAATATTCACATGCCTGCTCTTGTAACGGATCAATTTAGAATATTAAATACCACAAGTTTTGTAGATTCTGTCAATGATTCTTCAAATTCATATTATGTTTTTGTTGGATTAACAAATCCAACATCTAGTGGGTATGGTAGAGATAGTAACTGGGATACAACAACTCCAAATCCAGTTGATAATATTGATAGATTAAATCATTATGAATCTACGATGCTTTTTGGAAAAAAAATTACGACTGCCAATATTAGAAGAGTAATACGGAGAATTAATTGGACTTCGGGACTAACTTATGAGATGTATAGGTCAGATTATAGTATTCTTAATCCATCTCCAATCTCTAACTCTTTGAGACTATATGATGCTGATTATTATGTGGTTAATTCCGATTATAGGGTTTATATTTGTATTGATAATGGATCATCTGGAATAAGCACAAATGGTACTGCATCTACAGTAGAGCCATCTTTTACTGATTTGGAACCAACCAAATTGAGTGATGGATATACTTGGAAATATTTGTATTCTATTTCTCCAAGTGATATTGTAAAGTTTGATACTACAGAATATATTACAGTTCCAAATAATTGGGATACATCAACAGATCCTCAAATCTCAGCAATTAGAACAAATGGCAATTCTGATGTAAATGAAAATCAAATTAAAAAAGTTTACATCCAAAATCAAGGAAAGGGATATTCCATAAGTGATGGCGATACAGCAAAAATAGTTGGCGATGGAACTGGTGGAGAAGTTTCTTTAAGTGTTGATAATAATAAAATTACTAATGTTACAGTAATTTCTGGTGGAAGGGGATATACTTATGGAATGATAAATTTGGGAACAGATCCAAATAATCTGCCAGAAATTAATGCAGAATTAATCCCAATTATCCCTCCGTCAAAAGGGCATGGTTTTGATATCTATGAGGAACTTGGAGCAGATAAAGTTTTAATTTATGCAAGATTTGATGACTCGACAAAAGATTTTCCAATAGATACTAAATTTGCTCAAATTGGAATTGTTAAGAATCCAACAGTTTTCGATTCAACGGGCATTAATACTACAGTTTACTCTACCAATGAGTTTTCTGCACTCTATGCTATGAAGGTTAATGTTTCTAGTGGTTCGCTGTCTCCCGGAGACAAAATACAACAAACTTCTGATGGGAAAACTGCCTTAGCATATGTTGCTTCGTATGATATTTTGGATGAACAAGGAAATACTGCAGTAATTAAATATTATCAAGATAGATCACTATTTTATAATCAATCTACCTATGGTCATATAGATTTTACTAATATTGGAACTTATTATGATACTAATGGGACTATTTTAAAGTTTAAAGGTGATTCTGGCAACATCACAAAAACTGGGGGAGGATTCAGTGGAACTATTGACACCGGATTTGGAGGAATAACTACAACTATCTCAAATAAAGTTATTAATTTGGGAGTAGTGTTTAATGGAGGTCTTGCTAATCCCGAGATAAATAGTAAGTCTGGAGATGTAATTTATATTGACAATAGAAAAACTGTTGAAAGAAACAGTAGACAAAAAGAAGACGTTAAAATTATCCTGGAATTTTAAAAAATGGCTCAAAAAACTAATTTAAATGTAAGTCCATATTATGATGACTTTTTAGAATCCGGTGTAGGTGCTAAAGATAAAAATTACTATAAAGTATTATTCAATCCAGGAAAGCCAATACAAGCTCGTGAATTAAATACTTTACAATCTATATTGCAAGACCAAGTAGAGAAATTTGGAAGTCACGTCTTTAAAGAAGGTTCGCTAGTTATTCCAGGTAGTACAACCTTTGACAATAATTTATATGCAGTTAAGTTAAACTTAACTCAATTCGGAGTTAGCATATCTACTTATTTGTCTCAACTTGTTGGGAAAACAATTGTTGGACAAAATTCTGGAGTTAGTGCATCAGTGCAACTTGCACAACTTCCAAATTCTGAAGTAGAATATCCAACCTTATACGTTAAATATCTTAATTCTGATTCAAATTATGAGTTCAATCCTTTTCAGGATAATGAACCTCTTTCGGCGTCTGAAAATATTACATATTCAACTACAACAATTAACGCTGATACAACTTTTGCGACAACTATTTCTTCTGATGCAACAAAAATTGGTTCTTCAGCGTCAATTAATGAGGGAGTTTATTTTGTTAGAGGGGCATTCGTTAGAGTTCCAAAGCAGACTATAATTTTAGATTATTATACAAATAGTCCTTCATATAGGGTCGGTTTACAAGTCAATGAAGAAATTATAACTGCTAAGGACGACTCATCTCTTTATGATAATGCAAAGGGATTTACAAATTTTGCTGCTCCTGGAGCAGATAGATTTAAGATATCTTTAGTTCTTACAAAGAAATTGTTGTCAGATACTAATGATACTGATTTCATTGAGATTTTACGAGTTAAAGATGGTGCAATCAAAAAGTTAGATATTAAATCTAACTATAACATAATTAAAGATTATTTGGCACAAAGAACATATGATGAATCTGGAGATTATACAACAACCCCATTTGAAATAAAAATAAAAAATTCTTTAAATGATAGATTAGGTAATGATGGTGTCTTCTTTGATACTGAAAAAACAGATAAAGGCAATATCCCATCGGATAATTTATTGAGTATTAAATTATCTCCAGGCAAAGCTTATGTTAGAGGATATGATATAGAAAAAACTGGTATAGAAATCATTGATGTTGAGAAGCCAAGAACCACGGAAACGGTCTCTATTTCAAATGTTCCATTTGAAATGGGTAACCTGTTAAGAGTAAACAATGTAACAGGATCTCCAAAACAAAATAATGTCGTATATCTCCAATCAGAAAGAAAGAATAGTACTGAGACCGCAGCAGGAGTTACTATTGGAGATGCTCAGGTATATACATTCAATTTAACAGATGCTGCATATCAGAATCCATCCACTAATTGGGATTTGTATCTATATGATGTACAAACATATACAGAGTTAACTTTAAATCAAAGCGTTAGTTCAACAGATGTTCCCCAGTCATCTTACATAAAAGGTAAGAGTAGTGGAGCGAGTGGATATGCAGTTTCCGCTGGGTCTGACACTGAGATTATACAAATTAAACAAACCTCAGGAACTTTTTCTGCTGGTGAGAAGATTTTAATTAATGGTTCAGAATTGGTTTCTAGAACTATTAAGACTGTCAGATCTTATCAAACTTCGGATATTAAATCTGTTCATCAATCAACTTCAATCTCTGGGTTTCAAACCGCATTCTTAGCAGATACTCAACTCGATAGAATATCGAGACCAGGTATCATTAAAATTACTACAGGAGGAACTGCAACTATTGGATCCCCTGCTTCATTCAGTGGAATTAAAACTGGGGATATTATCAGATATCAAATAGATGATAGTACTGAAACATATAATAAGGTATCTTCCATTGATCCATCACTACTTTCAATGGAATTAAGCGAGATTGCTAATGTCAGTGGTGTTTGCAGTGGAACTTATCCAGGAAGTAATTTCTCTGGTTCTTATTCTTTAGGTGTTCCAAAAATTAGAAACGAGGAAGATGGATATCTGTATGCCCAAATTGAAGATTCAAATGTATCTTCAGTAAATTTAAGTTCTTCTGTAATTTCATTTACGGCAGACTCTAATACAACTTTTACTCCTTCATCAGGAACTCTAACCGTAAATAGAGGCAACTTCACATTAGGTGTAAACTCAATAACCGCTCAGTTTGAGCAATTTGATGAAGAAAGATATTCTATTTCATATAGTGATGGAACAATTGATGATTTAACTCCAGACAAATTTAGTTTAAGTAATAATGAAGTAACTTTTACTGGTCTTGACAATAAAGAAATTTCTAATATAAAAGCAACTTTTGTAAAGAACGGTATTCAGAGTAAGGCAAAGCAGTATAATAGAAGCAAAATAGTTAATGTAGTTCTTTCTAAAAATCCACAATCTGGTTCTAGTGCTAATAGTTCAATTAATGATGGTCTGACTTACAATAATCAGGCATATGGTTTAAGAGTTCAAGATGATGAAATAAGTTTAAATTATCCAGATGTAGGAAAAGTTTTAGCAGTTCTTGAATCTTTAGATAATAATTTGCCAGTATTGGATCAAATAACATTTAGTTCTTTGGCAAATGTAGATACAAATGCAATTATCGGAGAAAATATTATTGGGAGGTCAACCAATACTGTCGCCAGAGTGGTAACAAAGACTTCTACAGATACTCTTGGTATCGTATATTTGAATAATAATAGATTTTCTACAAATGAATCTGTAATATTTGAAGATTCTAATATTAAAACAGAAATACAAACAATTGTATCTGGACAATATAGAAATATTACCGATAAATTTGCATTAAATAAAGGTCAAAATGATCAATTCTACGATTATTCTCGTCTTGTAAGAAAGAGAGGTCAAGATTCTCCATCAAGAAAACTTTCAATTATATTTGATTATTATTCGATTCCTTCTGGAGATACTGGAGATTTATTCACAGTAAATAGTTATTCGCAAGAAAGATTTTTATCAGATATTCCTAATATTGGAAGATCTGCTGTAAGAGCGTCTGACACACTCGACTTTAGACCAAGAGTATCTCCATTTACAGGAACAACAAGTTCTCCTTTCTATGGAACTCCAAATAGATTTGCTAACTCTCTGAACTTTATAGTTTCGCCAAACGAAAGTGCTTTAATTGGATATGACTTTTATTTACCAAGAATCGATAGATTGTTCTTAGATAAGACTGGAACACTCAATATTGTTAAGGGAATTCCTTCAGTAAATCCAAAACCACCAGCAAGTCTAGATGATGCAATGGAACTTGCAAGCATCAGATTACCAGCATATCTTTATGATACAAATGATGTTGAAATAACATTAGTTGATAACAAAAGATATACTATGCGTGATATTGGAAAAATCGAAGATCGTGTAGAAACTCTTGAGAGAGTTACTTCATTATCATTGTTAGAGTTAAATACAAAAACTTTACAGATCAGAGATGCTCAGGGTCTTGATAGATTCAAGAGTGGATTTTTTGTAGATGATTTTAAGAATTATGACTTGATAAATGTTGGCGTTTCTGATATAGAAATTAATTCTGAAAATAATGAGTTAACAACTCCATTGACTAGAAATAGTCTTGAAATGAAGCTTGTCACTCAAGAAAATATTTCTGATGAAAACTTAGATTATGCCAATAATTACACCTTAATTGACAATAACGTACAAAAAACAGGAGAAGCAGTTACTTTAAAATATGAAAGCGTTGACTGGATAAGTCAAAATTTTGCAACTAAAGTGGAAAATGTCAATCCTTTCCATGTCATCCTTTATACAGGAAATATCAAATTAAGTCCCGAAAGAGATAGTTGGGTTAGACCAATCAGACTTGCCGATCAAATTATTAGTCGAACTAATACATTTTTTGGAGGTTCATGGGGAGTTAGTACATTCCAGTGGGGATTTGATCGAGTAGTTGCTTCTGGAAGTGAAACTTACATGAGATCCAGAAATACAGGATTCTCTGTTGTTAATCTAAAACCATTAACAAGGTATTATCAATTTTTGGATGGAAATAGTGGAGTTGATTACATTCCCAAATTAATCGAAATCGCAACAGATTCTACTTTAGAAAACTATGGTGCATCTGGAGCATTTACTGTAGGAGAAACTGTAGTTGGTTCTTTTGATGGACAAAGATTAATAACTTTTAGAGTTGCACAATCGAATCATAAAGAAGGACCATTTAACAATCCATCTATAAAATATACTACAAATCCATATTCAACAAATGAAAATATTCCTGAAGCGTATAGTGCATCATCAAAAACTTTAAATGTTGATATTGCCGGTCTATCTGCTCAAGCACAAGGTTTATATAATGGATATCTTGTACAGGGTATGCAATTAGTTGGACAAACTAGTGGAACCGTAGCTTATGTAAAGAATCTAAGATTAATTAGTGATATAAATGGATTCTTATCCGGTTCATTCTATTTGAAAAATCCTCTTACAAGTCCACCACCATCAGTTAGAATTGAAACCGGATCCAAAGTTTATAAATTAACATCTAGTCCCACAAATGAAACTCCTCTTCCAGGAAGTAAATTAATTTCTTCTGGAGAATCCTTGTATACTTCTACAGGAATTTGGCAAGCATGGCAAAGACTTACAATAAGAACTACGAATATAAGCATTCGTGTTGATTACAGCGATCCTTTGGCACAATCATTTACCGTTGGTGGGAGTATCGAAGATGTTCAAGCACCAAATATTGCAATCAGAAGTGATGATGCATATGGAGCCTATTTAACAGCAGTTGATGTATTCTTTGGAAATAAAGATTCAGGAAATGCTACAGTCAGTCTTGAAATAAGAAAGGTTGAACTTGGGACACCAACAAACAATAGAATTGGAAATAGGGTAACTTTAAATCCTGATCAAGTATTTACATCTAGAGATGCTTCTATCCCAACAACCTTTACTTTTGATTATCCAATTCCTCTCGAACCAAATTCAGAATATGCATTAGTTCTTCTTGCACCGCAATCAGACCAATATGAAGTTTGGATTGCTGAAATGGGAGAAAAAACTATTGAAACCAGAGATCTTCCCGATTCTCAGGCAATTAAATATGGAAGACAGTTTGCTATCGGAAGTCTTTTCAAGTCCCAAAATGGATCTATATGGACTGCAAATCAATATCAAGATATGAAGTTTAAACTTCATAAAGCAAACTTCACTTCATCAAGCGGCAGCGTATTATTCCACAATCCATCTTTAGATGTAAGTAATGGATATATTCAATCTCTCAATTCAAATCCACTGACTATTGTTCCAAGAGAGGTTAAACTTGGCATTACTACTTTAACAGATGATTCTCTTATTGGTATTCTCACAGAAGGAAGAAAAATTTCAACACAATTGAGACCATATACTTATGGAACTATTGTTGGAACAGGTGCTTCCGTAGTTACTGTTGGAATTACTACAGGTGGATTTAATTATGTAACTGATAGCGACAATGAGTGCTCTACTTTTGCAATTACTGGAAACGGAAGCGGTCTTACCTTAGATGTTGAAGCAAATGCAGGAATTATTAACAGCGTAACTCCAGTAAATTATGGGAGCGGATATAATGTTGGCGATGTTGTTGGCATTGTAACTTCTGATATGTCTTCCGGTACTGGTAGAGATGCTCAAATAACAATTACTGGAATTGGAACAGGAGCAAATACTTTATTCGTATCAAATGTTCAGGGAGACTCTTTTGCTGGAGCGGCTGCAACTTTAACATACTATGATAATAGCGGAGTAGTACAAGTTGCCACAGCAACAACTGTAAATACATCAACACCTACCGGTGGAATTTATTCTGGAAATTATTTCAAAGTTGACCATTATCATCATGGAATGTATTCAGATTTAAATAAAGTAGTTATTTCGAATGTCATTAGTGACATTAAACCAACAACATTGGCAAACCGATTAACAACTAGCGAAACTTCTATACTCGTTGCTTCTGCAAGTGATTTTGAAACTTTTGAAGGTTTGGTAGTTGATGGCAACAATCCAGGATATTTGAAAATTAAAGATGAAATTATTAAGTATACATCAGTTGTTGATAATACAATTTCAGGTTTGACAAGAGGTATAGATTCAACTATTCAACTAGATTATGATTTGGGCACTAAAGTATATAAGTATGAGATTGGTGGGGTTTCGTTGAGAAGAATTAATACTGAGCATTCTATTAGTTCTAATAGCAATGATATTGATAGTTATTATGTCGTATTTGATAGATCTAACTTCGATTCAAATACAATTAATAGAAATTCGGATCAAGATAGTGCTCCTCAATCCTCTGGATCACCATTACTTTCTTTCAATAAATCATTGGTTTGTGGAGAAAGTAATGTAACCGCAACAGAAAATATACAATTCAATGCAATTAATCCCCATATCGACTTAATTAATCCAAATTCGCAAACTTCAGTAACTGCTCAAATTAGAACAGTAAGTGGAACTAGTGTTGGAGGAAATGAGACCTCATTTGTTGATCAAGGATATGAATCTGTTGAAATTGGATCAGAAAATAGATTATCTTCAACCAGAATAGTCTGTTCGGATGTAAATGAAACTACATATTTAAGTAATTTATTGAGAAATAAATCATTCACATTAAAAGTTGACTTACAATCAAATAATCCAAATTTATCTCCAATTGTTTTCTGGGATAATTCTTCTATAGAATTTATCAGTAATCGTCTAAACAAACCAATTTCAAGTTATCCAAGTGATAATAGAGTGAATTCAATTTCCAATGATCCACACTCTGCAGTATATGTCTCAAATACTGTTAGACTTGCAAATCCAGCAACATCTCTTAGAGTATATTTAAGTGCTTATCGTCATTCATCTGCTGATTTTAGAGTTCTTTATAGTTTAATTAAACCAGATTCTAGTGAAGTTTCACAATCATTTGAATTGTTCCCAGGATATGACAATCTAACTTTAGATAATGATACGGATGGATTCTTAGATGTTGTCGATCCATCAAAAAATAGCGGATTGCAAGATCGTCGTATTCCTGCTAGTTTGGAAGATGAATTTAGAGAATATGAGTATAGCATAAATGACCTTGACAGTTTTGTTGGATATACAATTAAAATTGTAATGTCCGGAACAGATCAGGCACATGCACCAAGATTTAAGGACCTCAGGAGCATAGCATTAGCATGATACCAGTAAAAGGGCATCCAAATTTATATCGGGATGAAAAATCCGGAGCCATTATAAATTGTGACAGTCAATCCTACAATCAATACATTATTTCATCAAATAATAGAGAAACTCAAAAAAGAGAAATTGAAAAAATGAAAAGTGATATTGAAGAAATTAAAACATTACTAAAGGAGTTGGTAAATGAATCCAAATGATATTGAATTGGAAACTATGGCAAAAATGTTTGCATATGAAAAAGAATCTAGAATGATTGATGAAATTGAAAATATTGAAGATTTAAAAAATATTGCAAAGTCCTATATCAAACTTTATTTGAAGCAGCAAGAGGTTTTAAAATCTTTACCAACTATTGGAAATATAAATACCTAAAGATATATTCTTTTTTAAATAATGGCAGTATATGTATCCAATATAGTAATTGAGCAAGGTTTCGATTTTGATACTTCTTTCCAATTAGAGGATACTAGAACAAATTCTTTTCTGGATCTTAATAATTATACTACCGAAGGTCAATTGAGAAAGCATCCTGGCAGCTCTACCGCAGTTTCATTTGCCACGACTGTTACTAATCCAGATACTGGTATTATTTCAATATCACTGACTGCTGCCCAAACTATTTTGATAAAACCTGGAAGATATAATTATGATATAAAAGTGGCGGCAGATGGAAAAGAATACAAAGCTATAGAAGGTTCCGCACTCGTTAGAGCAGGAGTAACAAGGTAAAATGCCTAATATAAACGATAGAATTGGATCTCAAAATGTAATTCGTGTTTTATCTAATGCTTCAGCGCCACCAACAAGATTAACTAATCTTACTGATGTAGATTCTACTATAAGAGATGATGGTGTCATTCTAGTTTGGGATCTTGGCACTGAAAAATTTATAACCACTAGTGTTATTGATAGTGCTATTTTTGGCGCAAGTAGTCTTGTTTCTTTTACTAATACTACGGATTCTTCACTTATAACAAATGGTGCTCTTGTTATAAGTGGTGGTGTTGGTATTGGCAAAAATTTAAACATAGGTGGAGGTGTTTCGATAACTGGATTATCAACGTTTGCATCTAATTTGGATATTAATGCATCGGTTGATATTCTTTCCAATCTAGACGTTGGTGGAAATATAGTAATAACAGGATTATCGACATTTGCATCTAATCTGGATATTAATGCTGCGGTCGATATTCTTACTACATTAGATGTAACAGGAAAAATAACTGGAAGTGGTCTTTTTGAATCTAAAGGAACAACCACACTAGCATCAAATGGTGGCATAACAACTACTGGTGGTGATTTATATGTTGATAATGATCTTTATGTTGGTAGAAATGTAAATGTTGTTGGAGTTTCCACATTTATTGGAAATGTAACATTTAAGGGAGGAACCATTGGTATTGGAGACTCCACTAGTGATGATATTGATATTGGTGGCGAATTTATATCCAATTTGGTTCCAAATGATGATAACACCTATGATATTGGTATCTCTACTCAAAGGTGGAGAACTGGACGTTTTTCTGGACTAGTAACAACTACAGATCTATATGTTTCTGGCATCAGTACCTTAGGAGTTACTACACTTACTGATGTAACTGCACAACAACTCAATGTTTCTGGCATCAGTACTTTAGGAATTACTACTGCTACTGATTTAACAGTACAACAACTCAATGTAAGTGGTATCAGTACTTTAGGAGTTACTACACTTACTGATGTAACTGCACAACAACTTTATATATCAGGTCTTTCAACATTTAAAAATAATGTAAGTATCACAGGATTTGTAACAGTAACTGAAGGTTTATATTATGATAGTGATAATTATACAGGTCCAAATGGCATTGCATATTTTGATGATACAGGAAAACTTATAGGAGCAGCAGCAACTACAACAGGAATAACAACGAGTAATTTTATTCTTACAACAGATGCTGTAGGAATACCTACATGGACATCAGTAATTGACGGAGGATGGTATTGATGGCTCAACCAAGCACTAGACAAGGATTAATCGATTATTGTTTAAGGAGATTAGGATCTCCTGTGTTAGAAATAAATGTTGATGATGATCAAATTGATGATTTAGTAGATGACGCCCTTCAACTTTTTCATGAGAGGCATTTTGATGGTGTAGAAAGAATGTATTTGAAATACAAAATATCTCAAGATGACCTAGATAGGGGAAAAGCATCAGGGACAACTGGAGTTGGAATAGCAACAACCATAGGAACATCAACAAGTATTCCGGGTTATGGATCCACATCATTCAATTTTTATGAAACTTCTAATTTTATTCAAATACCAGATTCTGTAATTGGTATAGAAAAAGTATTTAAATTTGATACTAGCAGCATTTCTGGAGGAATGTTTAGCATCAAATATCAATTATTTTTAAATGATTTATATTATTTTAATTCAGTTGAACTTTTGCAGTATGCAATGACTAAATCGTATTTGGAAGACATAGATTATTTACTGACAACAGATAAGCAATTAAGATTTAACAAAAGACAGAATAGATTGTATTTGGACATTGATTGGGGATCTCAATCTTTAGACAATTTTTTAGTTATTGATTGCTATAGAATTTTAAATCCCAATGATTTCACAAGAGTTTATAATGATAGTTTTGTTAAAAGATATCTTACTGCATTGATAAAGCGCCAGTGGGGACAAAATTTAATTAAATTCCGTGGTGTAAAACTTCCTGGAGGAATCGAACTTAATGGAAGAGAATTATATGATGATGCAGAAAAAGAAATCGCCTCCATTTTACAGAGAATGTCGATGGATTATGAACTTCCACCTTATGACTTTATCGGATAATCATGGCACTAAATCCATTTTTCTTACAAGGTTCTCAAAGTGAGCAATACCTTATACAAGATCTTATAAATGAACAATTAAGAATGTATGGCATAGAAGTATACTATTTGCCAAGAAAAATATTTACAACTGACAATATTATCAGAGAAATACAATCATCAAAATTTGATGATACTTTTTTGATAGAAGCATATCTGAACAATTATGAAGGATATGCTCCAGGAAGTGATATAATGACTAAATTTGGATTATCTCTAAAAAATGAGATTAGTATTACAATCTCAAGAGAACGTTATGAAGAATTTATTGCACCTTTCTTAGAAGGTATATCTTCCGGAGTCCGTGAAGGTAGAATTACTGGATTTGATTTTGCTGACTTGATTACAAGACCAAAAGAAGGAGATTTAATATATTTTCCATTAGGTGAAAGATTATTTGAAATTAAAAGAGTAGAATCGGAAAAACCATTTTATCAACTTGGTAAGAATTATGTCTATGAATTAAATTGTGAATTATATGAATATGAAAATGAACTTATCGATACTGCAATAGATGAAATTGACAACACTGTGGAGGATGAAGGTTATATTACGACTTTGGTCTTAGTAAATGGAGGAACAAATGCAACTGCAACTGCTGGTATTGGAAGTGGTTATATTAGGGAAATATTCTTAAATAATGATGGTTATGGATATACCTCGGCACCGACTGTTACATTATCACCTCCTCCTTCAGGAACTAGAGCTACGGCAGTTGCTACTGTTACTTCAGTTGCCGGTCTCAAATCTATAGATAGAATTTTATTAACTCATGCTGGATCTGGTTATGTAGAACCGCCAACAATAACCATAACAGGGGGAGGTGGAACTGGTGCAGCTGCAACTTGTTCGGTTGAACCAATAAGAAAAGGCGTTGTTTCTTTCAATATTACAAATGCTGGAGATGGATATTATACAAAACCAAACATAATAATTTCCGAGCCAACAGGATCTGGAATTACGGCAACTGCTACCGCAGAATCCATAATTTCTTCTGGTTCCATTTCTCAAATAGTCATTACAAATCCTGGTATTGGTTATACTGAAAATCCAACAGTCACGGTTGCAGGATTATCTACAACAGGAATTGGTACATTTATCTATAATGAAGTAGTAACTGGAGAAACTTCTGGTACAACAGCTAGAGTTAGAGATTATAGAACAACAGTTCCAGTTTTACCTGGAGAAGTTGCCATTACCAATTTACGAGTTGCAATAAATAGTGGTAAGTTTTCTGCTGGAGAGGTTGTTGCAGGTTCAATTTCTTCTGCAAGATATATCGTCGAGTCTTATTCAACAGACAGTTATGATGATCCATATGATGCAAATAAAGAAATAGAAGATGAAGCGGATTCTATTTTAGATTTTACAGAATCTAATCCATTCGGAGATTATTAATGTTAGGGACTTATTTTTATCACGAAATTATTAGAAAGACCATAGTTGGATTTGGTACTCTTTTTAATAACATTTACATTCGTCATGAGAAAAAAGATGGATCAACTCTTGATGAAACAAAAGTTGCTTTGTCTTATGGTCCAATGCAGAAGTTCCTTGCCAAAATAGAAGAGCAGGCACAATTAACAAAATCAATTGCTACTACTCTTCCTAGAATGTCATTTGAAATGACATCTATTCAATATGACCCTACAAGAAAGTCGAGTGTAACTCAAACATTTAAAGCTTCTGATGGAAGTAACTTGAAAAAAGTTTACATGCCAGTACCATATAATATTGGATTCGAATTGAGTATTTTTACAAAATTGAATGATGATGCTCTACAAATAGTTGAGCAGATACTTCCGTTTTTTCAACCATCATTTAATTTAACGGTTGATTTAGTTAGTTCTATAGGAGAGAAAAAAGATATTCCGATAATACTTGATAATATATCATTCCAAGATAATTATGAAGGAAATTTTTCTACAAGAAGAGCACTTATTTACACCTTAAACTTTACTGCGAAAACATATCTATTTGGACCAATTGCAGAGAGTACGGATGGTCTCATTCGTAAGGTTCAGGTTGATTATTATACTGGAACGGATACAAATACGGCAAAAAGAGAGATGAGATATACTGCCGTTCCTGATCCAATTGATGCGGAACCAGCAGATGATTTTGGATTTAGTGAAACAATAGAGATGTTGTTTGATTCTAAGGAATATAGTCCAACTCAACAAAAAGATATATGAGGTTCTGATATATGAATAGCAGTTATGATGGTCTTGATAAGGCATTGAATACTCAAAGTAGTATTATAGAAACTACCGCGAAAGAAATAGAGATTGCTAAGACTAATAGTAATGATGTGCAAAAAGATTATGAATACACTAGAGCCAACCTCTATTCGCTCATAGAGAAGGGTCAAGAGGCAATTAATGGCATTATGGAACTCGCAGGGGAAGGAGCAAGCCCAAGGGCATATGAGGTTGCTGGACAGTTAATTAAGAGTGTTGCTGATACTACTGATAAACTCATAGATCTTCAAAAGAAACTTAAAGATGTTGAAGAGGATACTGTCAAGACTACCAATAATGTAACTAATAATGCAGTGTTTGTTGGATCAACTTCTGAACTTCAAAAAATGCTTAAGCAGGGATTCCTAAATAATAAAGAGTAATTTTTCTAATGGGTTGGTCAGAAAAATATAAAAAATCAATTGATTGCAACAACCCAAAAGG
>Ga0208428_1000175_pt1 | contig 32422 bp, 46 predicted proteins | sample DEB08_DNA_11_FD_184535 | JGI IMG/M metagenome (GOLD analysis project Ga0208428, IMG submission 184535) | Aqueous microbial communities from the Delaware River and Bay under freshwater to marine salinity gradient to study organic matter... | ecosystem: Environmental > Aquatic > Marine > Coastal ... | reverse complement strand
TGCGGCAGATATTTCTTGTCCTTGCCGGTTGATGCTTTGACGTAATCGATCAGCGCTGCATGGATCTTGTCATAGTCAACCTTGCGCAGTGCTGCATTGAATGCTTTGCGAGCTTGGCCCTTGCCTACCTTCTTTGGATAGATAGACCACAAATCATCAAAAATGACCGATATATTATTGGTTATATTTCCAAGGTTATTACTTCCAAGGTTATGGGGGTCGCAATTTACCACTGGGGGGGGTGGCATTTTGCGACTGGGGGGGTTGTATTTTCCGACTGGTTGTTTTTCTAGGAATAATTGATAGCCGTTGCTAGTCGTTGATCCGTTTTTACGCTTGCGGTGAACCCTCATAAGCAACCCGCAACGCTCTAAAGTAACAATATGCCTGATAACTGTTGATCGATCTAAATCACATTCCTCTGCTAGAATGCTGAGGCTGGGGAAACATAACCCTGTTTCGCTGTTGTGATGATCTGCCAGCCAATACAAAACAACCTTCGTTGCTGGCTTCAATCCTTTTTGTTGCATTGCCAATGCAGTCATATAATGGCTCATACTTTACCCTTTTCTTTTGGGCAGGAATCGCTTACACTTTCCCTGCACTTTGTTTGGTATTCCTAGTGTAACTCACTTGACCCGCCCCGCGCAAGTTCTCTTTCCTTGCGTGGGGTTTTCTTTACCAAGCAACAGCAACGCTCAAGCACGGATCACCATAGCCCTTCAACACTCGCAGCTCATAAACCTGAGCATCATCCTCGAAGACAACACCGTTGAACGCATCGAGCACGATCTTTGCCACGTTGTCGATGTCAGGCTTGCCAGGGAAGATCTCCCGCTGCTCAGCTTGCAGCTTCTTCTTCTTTGTCCAGCTCTTCGGGATCTGAAACTGCGCCCTGATTAACACCTTGCAGGGAACTGTGATCGGATCAAGCTGCCGCAGCACCATCCAGTTGGATGCTTCCCCAGCCAGACGCATCTCGTAGCGCTTGGTTTTGTCTGGCGTGTAAACATGGCCCGACCTGGTGAAACGCGGGCGACCTTTGCCGATCGGTTGACCCGTCAGGAATATGTTTGCTTGGTTCATATTCTCTTCAGCCAGTCTTCAAGATCTATCTGGTCATCATGAGATTCCGGCGGTTCCTTTTCGATGTCCTCTAGCATGGCTTCCAAGCTTACCGACTGATTCAATCCTTGCGATATCAGTTCAACAGCTAGGCGGCTTTGTGATATCCCTTGGCTTTGCGATGCGATATCAAGTTGCTCCTTCAGATCGAGCGGCAACCGTACAACCAGCGGCTTTAATGGCTCGTCTCTTCGTTGATATTTCAATTTGTTTTCCTTTCTTTTCAACAGGTTATAAAATAAATCCACAAAATGTGAATAATTATCTTGACTGTGTATTGAGGTGATATTACTTTCATAATTGTGAGTTGACAAGAGGAGTTTACAAAATGGAATTTGCTTTACCATCCGGTGCATTCATGGGGCCAAACTGCGGAGTGACTGCCGTTGCTATCGCGGCGGGTGTTTCAATGTCGAAGGCATGGGATCTGTTCACAGCAAATTACAATTTGTCTCCCAAATGGCGCGGCGGCACACGCCACGCAGAGCGCTTGACAGTTCTTGACCAGCTCAATGTAACCTACCGCGAGTTCGAGCCTAAGCGCATGACGCTGACAGCATTTGCCGCCAGCACAAACGGCGACAATAAGACTTATATGGTTACAACAACAGGCCACGTTCAAATGGTTCGCAATGGTCAGATCTTAGATCAACGCGGCGTTGTGCCTGTCAATCAGCACTGGGGCCGCAGAAAATTTATCAGCAAGCCAGTGCTAGAAATCATCAAGCCAGAAGTCAGCTTCGACGCGCAGACCTTTGGCCTTCCACTTTTTGACCTACAGTAAGGAGATCACGACCATGACTAACCGCATTACAAAAAAACATCTTGAGTACAGAGTTAAACTTCTCAATGAATTATTTGGCCAGCGCACCGAGGCATGGACAAAATGCCTTGACGGTACATATCGCGCCAACCCTGGCACGTTTGTTCTTGATTGTGCGTATGGCGGCTACCGCTTGGGCCGTATCTGCAATGAGGGCGGCGGTGAGCATGACCTGACAGCTCGCGGCACAGCTCGTGAAACCTATTACGCAATCGGCGCATATATCAACGGAGCACAAGCAATGAAGGACGCGGCATAATGATAATTAAAGAGCTAGAAAATTTAATTGATGAGTTTGTAGAAATTTCTCACAAAGAAAACGCAATGGCATTGCTTGCTGAAAAATATAACAAAGACGAAAATGTCATGCGTCATTTTTTACATGAATCTAGAAACTTTTTAGATAACCGTGAAGCCAGCCAATGATTTATGGGAAAAAACAATGAGAAATCTAGACAAACTGCGCGACATGCTGCGCGACATGGAAGACAGCCTTGGCATATGGGGCGACATCATCGGGGCGCTATCACTCTTTGGCATTCTCTTTGTTGGCCTGTTCTTCGTCGGTGTATTCCAATGAAGTACATATTTGACGAAGGCGACTTTTGCAGATCATGCAAGGGCAACGGATATACCACCGAGCAAGACCACAGCCGAGGCGTCACGATCTCTGAGAGCTGCTGGCATTGCGGAGGCAGCGGCTTGAGAGCCGTTGTCATTATGCCAAAGAAGGAGGGCAAAGAATGATTGGAACAGTAGACACAAAAAAGATGCACCACCGCGACCCCAAGGAGACAGAACGCGCGGCGGCGCATAAGGTGGCCAAGCGCGTCAAGGGCAGAAGACTTGAGACATTGCAAGCGCTCAACTCTCTTGCGGGAGGAGGAACAGGAGAGCAGATAGCATTTGCCGCCAGGCTGTCTATCCTTAGCATAAGACCGCGCCTCAGTGAACTGCAAGAAATGCAATTGATCGAGGACACACAAAGCAGCCGCAACAATGCAATGGGCAACAAAGAAATCGTGTGGCGCATAACCAAGGAGGGCAAAAAATGTTTGTAAAATTTGAAGAGATACAGCGCATGGCCGATCAGATCCGAGCGATCACCGGCGACGATCAAGACACGTTTCTTGACACGCTTGACGGTGAGACAGACGCCATGGACATTCTCGGCAAGCTGATACAAGAGCGCACCGAATGCTCAATCTACGAAGGCGCAGCAAAAGAGCTGGCCGCAACCTACACCGCTCGAGCAAAACGACTGAGCGCAAAACAAGACGCAATCTCTCAGACAATCGGGCAGCTGCTCGATGCGATGGGCGAAACCAAGATCCAGCACGATCTTGCAACAGTTAGCAGAACAAAGCCCCGCTGGTCCGTCAGGATCGAGGACGAGGCAGAGGTTCCTTCACAAATGATGAAGGTAACAACGCGGCCAGATGTTGCCGCGATTAAGAAGCAGATGGAGCAGGGCGAAATAGTACCAGGCTGCTCGATCAACCCAGGAAATCCATCCATAACAATCAGAATAAAGTGAGGAAAAAATGACTAAAGTTTTTAACATAAGCACCGCAAGAACCTTAGACGAGAGCTTGTCTATAATTACTCCAAGCGTCGCTAAGGAAATTTCACAAAACAACCCTAACAACAGAAAGTTTAGAATGCACATTGCCCAAGATTACGCCAGGCAAATGCGCCTTAATCGCTGGGGCAAAAGCCCAGAGGCAATAGTTTTGACCAAAAGTGGAATATTGGTAAACGGTCAGCACAGAATATGGGCAATTATCGAAACGGGGATAAGCTGCACTGCCGATGTTGTGGTCATTGAAGATAAAGACTTTGACAGCGTTTTTGAAATCTTAGATCAAGGCGCATCAAGAACCGCCTCCGATATTCTTAAAATTGACAGCAAACAAATATTGCCAATTAACTATCTTTTGCGGTGTGCTGGTTTGCAAAAACCAAAGCCACAAGACCTAAAGGTATTCATTGAAAGCCCAATGGGTGAAATACTAGCGCAAGTTTGCAGCCTTAAATTAAAGGGCAAAGTTTGGAAACATACCGGTTTCAAAGCTGCCTTAGCTATTTCGATTTTATCGGGAGCAATCACCAAGGAAAGAGCGTTTGAAGTTTTAAGCCAGTTAAACGCTGGATCAATTAACGATTGGCCTGCTATCTTTTCACAGCTTTATATTCAGCTTACAGACCCCGCAAAACAATTAAAAATAAACGGGAGGTCATTTGAAAACGATTGGTTTACACGGAGCGTTTATAGCTTTGTAAATGTGGACAAACCAACGAAAACAATACGACTAAGCAAGAGCTTCAATCAAGAAGTTAAAAACATAAGCATGGCGGCACTTTACGCCATTAACCCTGATTTCTTGGAGTAATAAAATGAGTAAACTAATTGACGCAATGAAACAGGTTAATGACCTAAACAAAACGCACGGCGTAACCCAGCGCGGCGGCAAGAAATACACAGAAGTATTTGTGCGCGTCGAAGCATTCAGACAAGCATTCGGCACAGATCTAGGCGTTGATACGTCGATACTGGTGGACGATGGCAAGCGCGTAGTGGTCAAGGCAACCATTCTAAGCAAAGAAGGGCTTACCGTAGGCTCTGGGCTTGCTGAAGAGATCCGAGGGCAGGGCAACGTCAACAAGACAAGCGCACTAGAGAACGCAGAGACAAGCGCAATCGGTCGCGCCCTGGCATCGCTTGGCTTGCATGGTGGCAGCTACGCCAGCGCAAACGAGATTGCAGCAGTACAGCGCAAGGAGAAAGCCATAGAGCAGCGCAAGAAACCAAACATCAGCGTTCACCCGCTCGAGCCAGAACCAGAGCCAGAACCCGAACCGGAGCCTGGCTTGCTCAATCTACGAACACATCTTGGCAAGACTCTGGCCGAGCTAGATCAGTCAGAGTTTTCTATGCGCCTGGTAAAGATGTTTGCTGTCTACACAAATACGGACAAAGACAAAGAGGGCAATCCGGTAGAGCCACGCAAGCGCATGACATTCTTGCGTGAGCTGAAGGAGCACAACGCAGAAGGCATCGAGGCATTGGGGGAACCATTGCGCGAGCAGATCGACAAAGCCTATCTGAAAAATCTACGAAGCCTTGGCGCACAGAACGGTGAGCAGTAGTGGAAACCTGGATAGAAATGACCAAGCGTCACAGGAAGGAAAGGGTTGAGCTGGTGCAATCACTAGCACAATCCCGCCACACTCAAACCGAGGCAGCAAAAATTCTGGACACGACCCTAACCAATCTGAATAATTTTATACAGCGCAACGGCATCTATTGGCCAACCATCAAGCAGGGAAGGAAGAGCGGTGAACAAAGAGCTACCAAAGATAGCGTCATCGATAATCAGGGCAGCATCGATCATCTCGATGGACAGCAAGCGTGAGCCAAAGCGCCACACAATCTCGCAGAGAGCAGAAGAGATTATAAAGCTGGCAGAGCTATTGAAGAAAGGACTGGAGAAAAACAATGACTGAACCCGCATTTATGGCGTTTGCAATATTCTCGTCGCTGAGTGTTTGTGAGGAGTTTGTGGAGTATTATGACCTGGAAAGGATCTTTGAGCCTCAGTGCGTACAAATGGGGGGCGCTCCAGAGTATCAGCGCCCCATCCCAAACATCAGACCCATGCCAAGACCGGAGGTTTCCGATGACTGAGGATCAAATGCGTGAAGCTATGCTCGAAGATGCTAAGGAAGTCAGGAAGAGAGCTAAGGATCGTGACGGAACAAACATCTACCTTAAACAAAACCTATCCGTTGATTACCACATGGGCGGCAGATACGCCAAACCAGAAACAAAAGAAATAATTGAACTGGCTAATAAGGGTATTGATCGGGAAACTATATGCAAACGCATGAACTTCAAGGGCTATAGTCGCAGGCAAACCCTAGAGGTCTTGTCTCGACATGCAGAGAAGATCGTGAGGCCAGCCTAAGCCAGCCCCGAAAATCTTTATGACCAATCTTTTACAGCAAAGCAAGGGCAAGCTTTTCTAGCATAGGAATTATGTCCAGATATTTCTTTAATGCTGGGAAACTTGCTGCTGTATTCCACGATCAATTCACGCAAAGCTTCTTCTTGCTCCGGTGTAAAGTTGTCCAGAAAAGCATCGTCTGCACAGCCACCACGGCCACCGACTAGGCTTACCCCTATTGATGCCTTGTTGCGGCCTCTACAGTGCGCCCCTGAGCGCTCTACGGGCCTACCATAGCCAACAGATCCATCACGGTGAATGATTGCGTGGTAGCCAATGTCAGACCAGTTGCGTTCTTCTACATGCCAGCGCTTTATTTCTTTCACCACATCATCAACAGATCGATCAGCATACCAGCTTGGATTTGTTGCAGTGCAGTGAATTATAATCTCGTTAATCTCTCTCATTTGGTTAAGCCTTTCTGCTTTTCATATGTCCTAAGACCACCAATTCCTAACATACCGCCAAGAACAGTCAAAAGTGTTCCCATATCAAACTCTGGCAAAGGCGGGATCTGTGTACCTGTTAGCGCAACGACAAAAAGGGCAACAGGCTGACCAATAAAATGCCAACCAAAAGCAAGCCCACAGATCCAACCAATGAAAGGACGCCAGCCACCTTTAAAAGTGCTTCCACTTGCTGCTTCTGCTTGGTTGACCTGTATCTGAGCGAGGGCCAAGTCTTGCGCGTGACGCTGTGACATCGTGGCAATCTCGTGCGCGAGCTTTGCTTTCTCGTCAGCATCAGGAATGAACTTGTCTAAGAGACCGGTGACCGGTGCTATCAGTTTATCAATCATTTCTCCGATCCCAACCATACGGCGAATGCACCAGTCATGGCACCCGCAACAACACTAATCAGAGCGCTCTGCTGCGTACTAAGATCAGGCTGTGTCAGCGCCCACTCAATACAACGAATATACATTACAGTCATCACCAGCATCATCAGACGCGGCATAATCTTCCAAGCAAGTATTTTTTCCATGTCAAACCTCTATGTTGATGTTTGTTCCTTGTGGTCGGTCTGCTGTAGTCTTAGCTCCGAACCTATCATAAGCTTTGCCTAAGTCCAACTTTTGTTCCCTAAGAGCCTCTAGGTGCGTGTGATTAGCCCTGTGCTCCTTGGCCACCCTCTGCTCTACCAGATGCGTTTCTATGCGCAGCCGCGTCTGCGTTTGCTGGTGAATATCAGATCCTACGTTAAACGGAGCAGATCCTATGCCGCTTACACCGTCAGCCATTTACCACCACCCAGCGCCCAAACCAGTTAACCATGTGCCAAGGCCTATGATTGCCGCCAGCATAACCAGTAACAGCACAACCAAAACAGCTTCAAAGAATGCAGCCCTTCGCTCTTGCTGTTTATACAGCGTTTCCTCGCGCTCTTTCTTAATCTTTCGGCGAAGCTCTACCATCTCGCGCCAGGTGCCATACCCAAAGCGATTGTTCAGCATTTGCTGCAAGTCTTTCTCTTGCTCTGCCAGCTTCTTCTGGTGAATGATTATCTGCAAAGCCTCTTGCTCTACAGATCCAGACGAAAACAGCTTAGTAAAGATAGGCGGGTTCTTACGCTGTTGCTCTGCGCGGCCAAGATCTGCCGCAGCGCCGTACCATTTGCCTAGCTGGCCCGCTATATCTTCTAACTCCCGCCCCGCATAAACCATTTTCTTGACGAGATTGTACGCTTGTGTCGCCCCAGCAATAGCTGTGATAGGATCAATCATGTGTCTTTCCCTATCTTAACGTAAGAAAAACAGGGCGCTTTGTAAGGCACACGAACTGTGTATGGATAATATTTATAAATCCCAGAAGGGCAGCGGTATATACAAGCAGTATAAAGATGACCGTAAGTCATCACGCCCACCGCTATGTTGGTGAGCGCACAGAGCATTAGCTCATCATGTTTACGCGAAGCAGCAAAGCTATGATGAAGGCAGACGCACCAATAACAATAGCCTCCAGGCGCTTAACGCGATTAAACAGATCTTTGAATTGAATATCCATCTCGGTCTTGATAGCCACGACTTCCTTCTCCAATCCATCAATTCGGTTATGTGCCGACTGCACTGTGCGCTTGTCCATTTTAATTTACCGTTTCCTGCTCTGCTTCCAAAGATCCAGCCAACAACTCAACGGCTTTTGCGCGACCTAAATTAAGCTGATCTATATTAAACTGAGAACTAGCAAGCTTACGATCCAAATCATTAATGTGATTTAAAAATGTTTTCTCTTGCTCAGTCATGTCTTCAACAAAGTATTCTTTTTCATTGACTGTAATGGGGGTCTTTTCATTTTTACCCATGCTAGCCTCCTATAGTTTAAGTGTTAGCTGCAATAGCTGCATTAGCAGCAGTCATATCTTCTGTAGTCCAGAAATCTTTAGCAACCATTAGCTGTAGATGCTCTACATTGCGTGACACAGTGTCAGCCCAATCGGCATCTTCCATGTCTTCTGGCTGCCCAGCGTTTAGCAAGTCAACAGAGTGACCCATTGCTGTGTAGTGTTGTGCGATTTCTTCCGCAGTTGGTGTATCAGTCATGTCTTTCTCCTTTTCTGACTAATGTTATGCGTTTTCTAGGGCTTCTATTCTTGCTTGTAGAGCAGTAATGGTCGCCTGTTGTTCTTGGATGGCTTTAATGCAGAGTGACACCATATTGCCGTATGCCAATGCTTCAGGTTGTTTATTACCATCAGCATCATCGCTATAAACTACAAATTCAGTTAAACCTGCGTCATGTACTTCTTCAGCAATTAAACCGCCGTATAAAGTATCTCCATCATTGTTGCCTTTGTATGTAACCGAGCGAAGTTCGAGCAAATCAGACAGTCCATGAGTGGCGTCATTAATTGTATTTTTATAACGCCTTGAGGATGTCGATCTTTGAAAATAACCATTACTTTGGACCACAACATTAGCCGAAGAAGCTGTTGTCCAGTCATAAGTTCTTTGATGATTTAAAGAACCTGTATCCGTCATATAAAGTCTAGGATTACCATCCCCATCCGACAGCACGATATGGTTGTTTAAGGTGCGGATGTCCAAGCCGCCTTGGTTGCCGTTGTAGCGGCCTAGGATGGTGTTCTTTGTGCCTGATGTTATTAATTGTCCAGATTGTTGACCTAAGAAAGTATTGTTTGAGCCTGTTGTTGAACGTCCAGAAAACTCCCCGATAAAAGTGTTAAGATTTCCTGTTGTATTTACAAGACCCGCATCTTTACCAACAAATGTATTATATGCGCCTGTCGTATTTGCATTTCCAGCTTTGTATCCAATGGCTGTTAGGTCAGCACCAGTAGTATTACTATATCCCGCCTGATACCCAACAGAAGTGTTGTTGCTTCCGGTGGTGTTTAAGAGGAGTGCAAGTGCGCCAACGGCTGTGTTATATCCGCCTGTAGTATTCTGGGACATAGTGGCTCTACCAGTAGCCGTATTGTCTACCCCAGTGGTATTGTTTTCCAGCGCAGTTCTTCCGATAGCGGTAAGAGTACCTGTAGTATTAGCATACCCAGCTTTCCACCCAACAGCAGTGTTGTTGCTGGCGGTGGTGTTTGAGTAGAGGGCTTGATGCCCAATAGAAGTGTTAGCAGTACCCGTGGTATTAGTATGTAAGCTAGACTGACCAATACCGATATTTTCAATTGCGGTTGTGTTACTATAACCAGCACGCCTCCCAATGAAAACAAGAGAGTTGCCAGTAGTGTTAGCCTGCCCAGCTTGGTAACCCAAGGCTACGTTGCTTGAACCTGTTGTGTTGCTGTCAAATGATTGATACCCAACAAAAGAGTTAGAGTTACCAGTAGTATTACTATAACCCGCCTGATATCCAACCGCCGTGTTGTTGCTGGCGGTGGTGTTGAAAGTCAACGCATCACGACCAACGGCTACGTTGTAGTTACCTGTGCTATTTCTTTCTAAAGCCCCTTCACCCATTGCAACTAACTCTGCACCTGTTGTATTGGCTGCTAAAGTGTTCATGCCCACGGCAGTATTATAAGAAGCTGTCGTATTATTACCTAAAGAAAAACCGCCAATAGCTACATTAGATGCCCCAGTTGTATTATCTTGTAAGGCTGTATGGCCCAAAGCAGTGTTGTATGACGCTGTAGTGTTTGCATACCCAGCGGATTTACCAATAAAGTTATTACCAGTCCCAGTAGTATTACTATACCCCGACTGATACCCTACTGCAGTATTGTTGCTGGCGGTGGTGTTGGAGCGCAGGGCATCTTGACCAACTGCAATATTACTGCCGCCAGATGTCGTGTCACGCATTGCGTTCACACCGATCGACACATTTCCTACCGCTGTTGTTGCATACCTTAATGATTGATAACCCATTGCGGTATTACTGTTACCAGATGTGGCGTCAGACAATACATCAGAGCCTACAGCAGTATTATAACCGCCACTCAGCGAACCACTATCCAACGTAGCATTACCCAACGCCACGTTGTTTGTACCAGTAGGATAATTCCCGTCCAGCTTGATCGTGCCGCCATCGACTGACAGGTTGCTATTGATAGTTAAAGCACCAGTCATGGTATCGCCAGTTGTCTGAACGAAACCAGAGCTATCAATCGCAGCAGCCTGCCACGCAGATCCGTTATAAATCTTCAATGCGTTTATTGTGGTGTTAAAGTATTGATCCCCAGCAGTCAGGGCATTCCCATCATTATCTGTCGTGGGGTCTGAAGCTTTGGCCCCAAGATAAATATCTGTAAACTCATCAAGCGCAGCCTCAGCAGCAACCTTAGCAGCTTCGGCCGCAACCTTAGAAGTAGATGCCTCACTTGCCTTAGTCGTTGCTATACCGGCTTGGGTTGTTGCAGTGCTTGCGCTTGTTGCCGCTTCCGTTGCCTTAGTCGTTGCCGTTGCTGCATTGGCAGAAGCATTTTGAATTGCAGTAATATTTGTTGCGTTTGTGTTTACAGAAGAAATATTAGTGGCAACCGTATTAACATTAGATATGCCACCAGCAACCACACCAATATCTGTGCCATCCGCTGCAACGGTCGTAACATCAGAGCTTATACCTGCAACCGTTGTGACATTGGCTGATATGCCCCCGACAGCATTAACATTCGATATATTTGTTGCGGTTGTATTAACATTCGCAATAGAACCCGCAACAGTATTGACATTAGAGATAGACCCACCGGTAAGGTTTACATTGCCAATCGATCCCGCCACCGTTCCAATCGTGTCAGATCCACTTAAATCTGTTGCAACCGAGTTAATATTAGTGGTGTTTCCCGCAACCGTAGTAACATTACCAGATATCCCCGATACTGTGGTTACATTTGCGCGGATCGTGTTGACGTTTGTAATCGCATTAGTGGCAACCGTACCGTCTTGAATATCCGCTAAAGTCTTAATGTCAGCAGAGATATTTGCTAGTGAATCGACATCGGCAATCTCTGGGCCTGGCTCTGGATCACCGCTTGTCGCATTAAATCCCAGAACCTTACCTTTACGATCATCTTTTAACGGCAGCTCAAGATCAGTAAACACATCGCCAGGATTAACAAACAAACCACGGCCCAGCTTTTCATCAAGCTGCTGCGTCATAATTACGTTGCTATCAAGTTGTTCGTTTAGGCTCGACGCTAAGAGATCACCAGCCGTAACAAAGTCAGTTGTTCTGGATAATTCTCTGCCGCCAATAATTGTAAGAACATCGGATGATATGAGCGCAGAGCCTAAAGTAACTGATCCAGTGCCATTTGCATTAATGCTTACTGTGTAATTGGCAGTCAAAGTTAGTAAGGTTGTATTCTTATAAACAGCGATATCGGTATTTGTAAGAATGTTAAACGAGAACGCAAAAGGGCCAGTTCCAGTATTGCCTGTGAACTGTACTCGTCGCGTAACCGGATTAATTATAATATCGGACATGATGTTTTCCCGTTCCTTTGCTTACCCTATAGCAGATTTTTGCAGATGATCCAATAAGTCCTTATCGGAAACCGCCTCCTGTTTGAATGATACTGGTTGGTGGCATCCAGTAAGTTTGATTGTTTTCTCGCTCTATACGGCGCTCCATGCGGCGAAGATATCCAGGGTTGACCGTTTCTTGTAGCTGATACCATACCAAATAGTTCATGGCCTGTTGCGTGTAGAACAGATTGGCAAATGGTGTATTGCCTTTAAGCAAGCGAACAACATCTCCTCGAAGATCCTCATCACCGCCAGCAACCACGCCTCTGGTTCTTTGCAACAAGTCAATGACCTCAGACGCAGTTCCGATGCCAGGGCCAGCAATAGTTTGCAATGTGCCGCCGCCATATCTGTTAGCTTCGCCAAACAGGAAGTCGCCATAGATACCCAATCCACCGCCCTGCATTGCTGCTGCAATAAATGTCTCTGGCGTTGCTGGACGCATCTCACGGCCCTTGGCAACCTCTTTGAGCTGCATGACGTAATAGCCAAGAACAGTTGTGCCGACGATGCTATTGACGATACCCATATTAGCACCAACACCGCGCTGTAGTTGCTCACGCATAGACTTAGCGCCATAGCCATACATATGACGCCCTACGCTTTTAGTTAGAGCTGTGACACCGAATGACTTGAACTGTGTAAGGAAGCGAATGCCCTCACCAGCGAATGTGCCAGGACGATAGCCGCGTCGAATGATTGCTCGCTCTCTAGCGCCAGGCGAAGGCACAGAGTTATCTGCTTCAGAAATCAGCAGCGCAAACATATTCTCACGCATTTTAACGTCTGGTATTTCACCAGGCACAAGATACATACGGCCATCTGGCCCTTTCTTTGCGCCCTTGCGAGCAGCTTCCCAACCCTTCTGGTCGATGCCATATGTGCCGAGAATACGTCTTAGATCATCTGGTAGTTTCGCATAGCTCTTGCTTGCCTCACGGCCAAGATCATTGGCAATCATTAGCGTTACGCCACGCTTGTTGCTTTCAGTCCAAGGCTGGAGAAGATTGAGCTTGAAGAACGTAGCCATCATTTTAGATGTTTGGCCAGGTACGTCATCAGCCGCGTTGAACCGGCTCATAAAGTCACCTAGCTGCCCCTCGATGCCAACGCCAAGCCTGTCTGAAAAGTCACGCATCTCAGCCTTGTTCATGCCCTTAAACACGGCGGTAAAGCCATCACCCCAAGCATCGAGCAGTGAGCGGCCTTGATAGATCCGGTTAGATGCGATGAATGCCACATCAGATAGAGCAGAGATCCATGCACCACCCAGCTTTGCCATAGTTTGAATAGAGCGATAGAAGTGCATATAACGTGCAAGCGGAGTATGTGAGCCAATGTTCACATCTCCAGTTACTTCAGCAAGAGCTGCGTCAAAATTTATAGCAGCAGTTTCACGTTTAATTCTGCTTAACTTCTTTGGATCGCCCCGATACTTTTCCATAAGACGCTTCTGAACACGCTCAACCATTGCCTCGGGATTAGTTCCAAGAACCTCCATGAGAGCAGTAGCGCGAGAAGCAGACTGAATATCTTGCATGAATGACTCACGCAGAGAAGCCTTGCCAAACTTCTGATCGTAATCGTACCAATCATTTGCACTCTTAAAGGTAAAGACACCGGCAGCGCTCTCCTTCTTAGCAAGATTGCCTGGCCCCTTAAACGCAAGGCTTATCTCAGTACGATCACCCTCTTTGCGAATGCCTGTTGTGATTGCCTCATATGCACTGTCAAGAAAGCCCTCGATCCGCTCAGGGGCAATGCCCATCTTTTCATAATCAAGTTTGCCTCGAATGTAATTCTTCCACTCATCTGGCCCGACCTTAACCAATCTGCGCTGATCGTGGCTTGCTCGAACAACGCGACCCTCCTTCAGCATTATGTAAGATCCAGCTTGGTTTTCTCTTTGAAGAGCGGCGCGTTGATATTTAAATAATATCTTGCCCATCGCCTTAGCATCAGCAGATGCCTCAGCAACACCGACCGGCGTTTTAAGGTTAAGATCTCCAAGAACATTGGCAACCTGGCGCTCGAAGTCGCCCTTCATGTTGTTGAACTTTGTAAGCAGACCAGCTTTCTTTAGATCTGCAATCATGCCGCCAGCGTATGAATTTACAAGCGCACCAGTTATTGAATCAACGGATCGAGTAGCACCCTCAAATGGCGCATTAACACCAACAAGAGCAGCCTCTAGGCCGAGAGAAGGATCGCCCGTCATCTCATCAGCGCGTTCTGCCAGAGCCATTAACTTCTGCTCTTTGAGAATATTCATATACCGATTGCGCTTTTCGATCTTCTTGGCAATCTCTGCCTCTTTTGCAATTAGTAAACCGCGCTCGAAGATAGCGGATTCGATCTGATCCAATGCGCCAGCAGCTTGCCGAGCCTTCTTTTCAGCATTTAGCTCTGTCAGGATCTCATCAAGCCCATCATCACTCAACCGGCCCTTGTTGGCTTCATCAGCAATCTTTAAACAATCTGCCATTATGACCTCGCCACGCAAACGGTTACGGCTTCAGTGACCTCAACATACGCTTGGGCCTGAGCATCTATCTGTTCTATCTCATCGAGCTGCTTGATCTGATCCGGTGTAAGCTCACCATCTTCACGCATCTGAGCAATGATTGCCTCTTCTTGCGCGATTGGCTCATCAAGTTCAATGTCATCACCAACACGATCAAAACGTGCAGCGGCTTCAAGATCAGCAAGGGGATCGCCCTCAATATTAAGGCCATGACGCGCAGACATTTCTGCTTGCGTATCTAGTATCCGACCAGTGACGCCCTCAAATGCTTGCATTGCATCTATATTGTTTCGTGACATTTCCTCAGAAACAAGTGCAATCTCTTCGTCAGTAATATCACGAGCGCCTAAGGTTTCAAGATCTGCGCGTATATCTGCGCGACGAGAAAGCTCTGCCTCGAAATCATCCTTAGATGCGCTGTATGTTCTCCACGCATCAGCCCCCTCCATGTCCTGCCTGGCAAAAGTAAAGTTACCTCTGCTTTCTTCAGACAGCGCATCGATCAGTGCATTCGTGCTTCTCTCCGGTAGGAACCCAGCTTCAAATGCCATCTCAGCCGCATCATCAAGATTGGTATCAGTCTTTGTGTTGCTGATGCCATTGACCATGTTGCCTTTGCTGTTGATGTACCCAGCGCGGCCCTCAATACCAAGGTTCTTTAGCTCACCCCTAAACGTAGGATCTTGATCGTTTATGCCGCCACGAGCGCGAATGTACTCGCTGAGAGTTTGTGGACGAGCAACAGCCTTTGGCAAAACCATTGCAACATTGATGCCTTGATCTGTTACGAACTGACGAACCGCAGTTTCGTATGTAACGCGACCGCCGGTAACGCCGTACATCTCACGAGTTTGCTTTACAACACGATCAGCCTTAGCCATTGCTTCGGCCTCAGTCATACGCGGGGGAAGCTCAATAGGCACAGCATCAGTACGAACAGGAACTTCTGGCTCAGAAGCTCTGACCACAGCCTCAGCATCCACATCAGCTCGAGCAAGCATCCCGCCTACAGTGCCGATAGCTCCACCAAGGAACAGCCCAGCGCCTACATTCAGCAACGCCTCGCCCATTGTGTAGTCAAGCTGCTGATCTCTTGAGAGGCCATAATATAGCGGCTCAGTAAGCAAAGCACCGGCAGTGCCCTCTATGGCTCCGACCCTTGCTCTGCCACCTACGCGGCCAAACCTTGCTACAGACGCGGCCCTTCCAGCCTGACCAACGAAAGGAATAAACATTGTGGCAACTTCAACCGGATCTGTTGCCATTGCCAGCATGCCGCCACCAAACTTGGCAACGCCAGGCAAGAACCCTGTTGGACTGCGAGAGATGATAGCATTACGCATAACCTCTTCTTTCTTGCCATCATAAAGCAGACGCGCCTCTTCTTGCGTCATAGGCTCATCAAATGTCAGAAGATCACCGTACTGCTCAGTAAGATCCTCTGGCGTTGATAGCCGACCCTCTTCGATGCTTTGCTGAAACAGCGCATCTTTTTGACCTTGGCTTTCTTGATACAGACCATCGAGCTTAGAAAGCAGCTCTTCGCGTTGGACTGGATCTGTCGTTGTGTCCAGATCGTACTCAATAGCAGCTTGCAGATTGCGGCGATCACGTTCTGCTTGTGCAAACTGCTCACGCTGATCGTCAGTAAGTGCCGTTGTTGCCGCTTGATTTTGCTGGAATGCACGAGAAATCAACGTGCCGGTCATTGGCGTACCGGCCATTTCAGTAACAGCACGACCCAGAGAAACGCGAATATCATCCCCAGCAGTTAAGCGGAGAACCCTATTCTCTGTTATGAGCGGTCTAGCTCTCATTCTGTTGTCTTAGCTCCAATAGCAAATGCCTCTGCCTCAGCTTCAAACCCAGCCGCCTCATCAATTTCTATCTTCAAAGGTTTGCCAGCGCCCGTTTGCTCCTTAACTATTCTTTGACTTTCTTTTAAGTATCCCATCGCTTCAGCGCTCTCTGGAGTTCGAGCATATATCTCATTTAATATTCGAGACATTTCTGAGAACTTAACCTCATATTCAGAGCCATCTTTAGTAAGAACGGGAAGCTCTGTGCCATTCACTGTATAATGCAACACCAAGCCATCGCCCCTACCATTGTTCAGCCACATTCCGGTTGAAGCTATAGAGGCAAGAGAAACTGCCTCATCAACAAAGCCAGGATATTGTGCGGAATCCAATGGCTCTATGTTGAGCGTTCTTAATATATCTTCATTAAGAAACATAGACGCATTTGACTCTATTACCTGAGCGTCAAATTGTTTTGGAATTACATACTTACCCTGCCTATTAAGGACCACTTGATCAAACTCTGCTATGATGTCAGCGACAGCAGTCTCAGCGGCAGTAGCAGGATCGAAGCCTTCTTTAACCCTAGTAAGAGCCATCTTCTCTATAACCATATATTGCTCGTTAAAGATCTCTTCAGCCTGTGCGCCACCGCCAGCAAGAAAGCCCTCACGGTAATCTGCAAGCAGCATGGTAATTCCTTTTCTGGTGTCAGTTACATCAGTTGTTTCAAGGCCTACTTTTATTTGCTCCATATCTCGACCAGATATATCCAGAAGCTCCTTCTGAATTGTTATATCCGTAGTATATAGCGCTTGCACATATTCTGGACGCAACCCTTGCGCCCTAAGCTCTTCAATAAATTTAGGTGCAACATCTCCAAGATTAGATGTAATTTGAGTAAACACGCCTGGCGCAACATCAGTCTCAATGCCTTGAATGATATTTACCATTTGAGAGGCAAAGGCTTTTGGCATAACGTTTCGTTGATTTTGAGGAGTTCCCAAATTATCAAATTGAGTTTGTGTTATATCATTAAGAATTAAAATCCCCTCTGCTGCGAGGCCAATATTTCCATCGGCTATCATGCCTTGAATGTTTTCAATCATTCCAGCAGCAGATTCATTTGTTTGAGCTACAAAAAGTCCCGAGTCTTTTGCAAGTGCATCGTTTCTATTGGCAACGGCCTCAACCCAGTCAGCATGCCTTTTGACAGCCTTAGCGGGATCGGGAGATGTGCTGATCTCATCGAATAACTCACCTGCAATAGATGCCGCTCGATCCGGTGACATATTTGATAAAGCGCCACGAATAAGAACATCCTCATTTGCATCAACCCATGCTTCTCTGTAAGCAGCAGCCTGCTCTGGTGGGAAGATCTGATTGATTGTATCTTCGTTAAAAAAATAATCCTCTGGGGCTTCACCAGTAACACCAAGAACAACTATAGCGTCATTCAACTCACCCAAAGATCGCTGCTGCAACCGATTAACCTCAGACTTTAGATTGTTTTCTAGCGAGATCATAAAGGATCTATTCTGCTCATAGGTATAACCAGGCAGAGGGTTCTTCTCATACTCCTCCAGCAATTCCCGCTTTCCTGCGACACCATATGCATTATCATACAGATATAACCGGTTTTGCCTAACAGCTTGCTTGAGCGTTGCGTCAACAACCCTGCGAGCGTTTTCTTCCTTTACGCCAAGCTCTAACTGAGTTTCTAATAGCTTTGCGCCAGCGGCCTCGATGCTTTCTCTTGTTGCGCCTGGCTGTATTGCACTATCAAGTATTTCCTGAGAGCCAATAGAAACGATCTGAGTTACGCGCTCTTTTGCAGCAGCTTCAGCTTTTCTAAATGAGATATCAGAATAACGACCCTGATAGGTCATTGCGCTATCGCCTAGACGGGCAGACAGCACACCAGCAGCAACCGGATCAACTGCTTGCAGAGAAGCCGCATATCCATCTTGGATATCTGCTATAGATGCCTGGAAGGCAGGCATAGACATATTGCTTTTATCAGCATCACGAACAAGGTTCTGCATGTCCTGTTTCGCCAGGCTCTCGATCTCAACAACAGCAATCCGATTAGCGGCATCAGATGCAGCACGTTCTGCTATTGTAGTAGGCCCACCGGCCTCACGCAGAGCCTCCAGAGTAGGCAAAGCACCTTCCTCGCGCACACGCTCTTGCCCACGCAGTTCTGCCGCTTGAGCGGCCTGTTTGAAGGCAAAGTCTGACATACGATCTACTTGCTGAGAAATAGTCTGGCCAAGCCTTGCCTGCTCGCGCGTAGCCGCAAAGTCCATCTGTTGTGGCTGTCTGGTTTTTAAACCAATGCGCTGATATCTGGGAAGGATAGCCATGTCTTAACCTATACTAATTGTCCGTATCTGTATGCGCCCTGTCCGAGCGTACCGGCAGCGCCAACATAAGAGCTTAACTGCGCAGCCTTACCCGCTTGCTTGTAAATACCAGCTTGTGCGCTTGCTTGGCCGAGAGCCATAACCGCGTTGTCAGCAGCAATGTTGAACTCTCTTACGCCCTCACCCATTGCGAAGCCTTGCAGCGTTGCGGCAGATCCAGATGTGGGATCAACGCCACCGGCACCAGCGCGAGCAATAATTGCAGCAAGCGTTTCGTTTAGATTGCGTAGAGCATCAGCGCCCTTTTGTTTATAAGCAATAGCTTCAGACCTGCCACGAAGCTCCGCTTGCCTGGCTTGCGCCTCATATTGTGCTCTTTGAGCATTTCCAGCAGAAATTTGGCTAGCAGCAGAAATCCCTGCCATAGCAAGCTGAAAGCCACCGCTGGTTGCCACACTTGCCGCAGCTGATGCTAATGGAGCTAAAACAGCCATATCAGTTCCCCACACTTAAACGATATTCAAGACCCAAAACGGTCAAGGCCAAAGGCACAGATTGGCTTATCGTTATTTGTCCAGTGCCACTATATCCAAGCATTCCGTGCGAAGTTTTAATTCCCGTAAATGGTTGGACAGATGAGTCCAAAACATCTTCACCAAAATTTCTAAACGAAATAAGCTTTCCGTTAATAGTCATGTTCTGAGTTTCATTTACAATAGCATCCACCTGAACAATTCTTTTCTTAAATCCTTGAACAGATCCAGAAGACAGAACCGGCTCGGCAGGCATTGTGCGAGCAGTGACAGTATAATCAAGCCCAACCTGAAAGCTCGACGTTGCTGGTGAAGCAAAGGTAATTGTTGCTGCATTTTGCGGCACAACCTGATCCGGCTCTACAATACCATCACGAACAATCGAAACAGTTTTGCCAGCGCCATGACCAATATCCCTTAAATGATCCATATTAATAGAATTAGCTGGTGAGCCTGGAGTAATATTAGTGCGACTAATAGCGCTGTCTAAAGTGATATCAGGATCAAACTTCTCAAGCATATATTTAACAGTATTGTCTTGAGGAAGGGTGCGTTTTACAATTACATAAACATCAGCAATCTCTACGCCTATGGCAATAAACTCACCATCAGTTGTAAATCGACTAGGCGCGATTACGTTTTGACCAACCAGGATGGAATACACCGCCATTGATCCATCTGTGCCATTTACCACAAACAAACGGTCTGACTCATCAGTTGATGCCGCTCGACGCGCCGCCATATCAACAGGATTTTTTAGCAAATGAGAGCTGAGAGCTGAGATATTCTGGATCTGGTATGATGCGGTCGTATCGCCAAATTGAAACGCATTGATAGATTTACCTTGGCGCTGAATAAACACAGACGCACCGTTAAGATCTTCAATCGGAATGCCAGCCTTTGTGCCCAGCCGCGTTTGCGGGCGAACAAAAAAAGTTGAGGGCGTGATTGGCTCATTACTGGTTTGAAGAACCACAAACTCACCGCCGGTTGTAAAGATACGAAAATCATTGCCTGAAAACAAATTAACAATCGTGTTTAGCTGGTTTGTGTTGATCGTTGCCTCTACAGCCTCATCATCAAGACCAGTACCAGGGTTAAAATCAAAGTAGTTAATAACCCCAGAACCCCATACCGTATTTGGTCGTGACTTAGATCCACCAAAATATAAACGGCTTTCATGGAATGCAGCAGACTTAGGCCAGCCCCTAGTGTTAGACCACACATCCTCATATCCATGCTCGCTTTCCCAATCGCCAGCAACAACCGCGCTAGTGTCAAAGAAGTTGACCTCAACGACAGCCTTCATCTCCGTAGCAGAAACAAACTCTACATATCGGGCGCGACCAAAAGTGCTAACAACCTGAGCGTATTCCCCAACGGCAGAAGGCGCAAATGCCTCAACTTTATAGCCAGTTGTATTATCGGGTGCTGTATCCCATGCTGGATAAACAGTAAGAACTTTTGTAGAGGCAACATAATCCTCAACATGACGAGTTTGACCAGAGCCAGTGCCAGATGTCAAAGTTATGAACATTCCGTTTGGCTGATCGTCAGATGTATATGATGATGAGGACTTTAGTGTAATTGTTTCAGCGCCACCAGCTTGTGCCGTGCCAGTATCAGTTGTTACCGAAGAAGCAGTAATAGTAATATTACCAGTGGATGCGCTTGGAGTAATTGTAAAATTAGGCTGATGCGTATCAAATGCATAAGCATATTGAGGAAGATTAGTTAGAGGCAAGTTCTCTAACGTCCAAGATGTATCTCCATTTCTAACCAAACGCTTAGTTTGCAGATCTTCATGGCAGAGAATTAGCGTATCAACCGCTTGCGTGTAATTAATCTCATCGAGCATGGCAGTCGTTATATCTGTGGCTGTGATATAGTTATTGCCAGAGGCATTAATGTTTGTTTGCAGAACGCCAGCCTTGAACACATAAATCCGCTGATTGACAAAAACTAAAAGATAGCTGTCATTCACACTGAACTCAAAAGGGATAATTTTAAAATCTGTAAAAGCATCACCAAAGTCATAAACGAACTCAAGACCATCACGGCGCTTAAATCCACCTTGAGGCTGGATGATTACATTCGTCGCTTCCTCCAGGGCATTTTGATATTGCTGCAAGTCAGTACGAGCGCGAATAAGCGGATCAAGCTCGCCAACCGAGAAATTGGTTTGGAACTGAACAATCCGCATTTTAGTATCTCACATCTATTAACGAATAGTCCTCAATGATTTGCGGCGGCTTTCCACGCCCGTCAATATTCATTGCAACTCTCATTCGACCCCCACGGCCAGAATCAGCGGGAGAGCCATAAGCCTCACCCCTAAAGTATTCAGCCTTTGATATCTGGTCTGTAATTACAAAAGCAAGCTTAGAAGCAAGAGCATACGTTAGCAACTCAACAAAATAAGCTGGCATTTTGCTTTCATCTACAGTTCCCTGATAATCGATGAAAACTTTTTCAAAATTCGTAAACACCTGATCCCCATAGACCTCCCAGCCATACCTAACTGGAAGCTGACCGACACCTGAACTTTGAAACAACGCAATAACACCAGAGAGCATATCTCCAGGCATCTGATAAGAATATTTCCATTCATCAATAGGAGCAGTTGAGAGCCTTGCAAGCTGCTCTTTTTTAACGCTCCAAGACCAGAGATAATTTGATAGAATAGTATCTCTCAAGTCTGGGTAAAGTCTGTCACAAGCCTGAGCGGCGTCACTACCCTCTGTAAACGAAGATATAGGCGCTGCGCCCAACAGGATCAAAGCATCTGAGCAGATTGAAAGTGAGGTATCACCAGCGGCCATAATCGTTCTCCGTAAAGGGTGGAGAGGGCCGGTTAGATCCAGCCCTCTCTTTCTTTAGATTACAGCCGTTGTGATAACGCCTGATGTGTTGGTTGCTACAAGCGTTTGACCGCCATCGCTTCCATATGTGTAGATCCAATCACCAGTAGTGATAAGAGCTTCCACTGAGTTAAAATAGCCAGATGCAGCGATAGCAGCTTTGTTATCGCCAGAAGATTTATAGCTATAGATTGCAGGGGCATTGCCGCTCTTAGAGGCGGCAACTGTTGCCCAGTTTGCTGTTGCGAATGCCATGTCTTATTCTCCTTATTCAGTACAAGAAATTTTGACAATGCCTTCACCGTCGATAGCAACGGAGCCAGCGGAGAACATAGAGCTAACCAAGAACGATGTCTTTTCTGGGACATAGTTGACTTCGGTTTTTTGCGCCATTGACTCGGCGTAACCCATTGAATCTTTGTGCCAGGCAAAACAGGTGCGAGTAGAAGGCTTAGGAATACCACCCTCATCACGATCACCCATTGTCAGGATATTGAAGCCCATGAATGTATTGACCTCACCTTGTACCAAAGCCTTTACAGCAGCAAAGTCTTGGCTAGTGATTTCAGTTTCACCGAGCATAGCATCCAACTGTGAAGCATGCATAAGAAGATTACGGCCCTCAGAAGGCACGTTCTTCTCATTCAATGCTTTCGCAGTAGCGCGGAGCTTTTCAATGTTCATGTTTGTACCAGCGCCGCCAACAGTCGTTGCGACGGTTGATGTGCCAGTGGCCGCATTCAGAGCATCTATCATAATCTGATCCATGCGACGAGCGATAGATTTAGATACGACTTGAACCAGCTCAGAGCGCTCATCAAAGTTGATGTGAGATTGCTGGAAGATGTCTGAGTATTCTGCCGCGATGTAATCTTCCATCGTTGCAGTTACTTGACCATATGTTACGTTAAGTGGGGTAACATCAGTTTGCGGTACGCGGATAGTTGCCACGCCTTTACCGATTGTTGGGAACTTAACAGTATTACCGGCTACACCGGAACGAGTGCGCATTGTGCCGCGAAGCACAGATTCCGCTTGATACGCTTGCTTGACCTCAGAATCGAAAAGATCAACAAACGCGGATGAGACGTTAATCGCCATTTGCAAAAACCTCCTTTTGCGTTTCTATTAAACGCTTCCGTTATCCGAGGTTCGGGCGGTCGCTTGCGCGTTATGGTCGCGCCAACCAGTAGAATACTACATCTAACGGGCCGGTGCGCGGTTAGCCGTTACGGCCAAAATACACGCAAGCGATAGTTATTGCAAGAGTTTACGCTCTTTGCTGAGATTGGAACCATTGACGCTCCATTTTCGTGCGCCAGGCTGCATCTGTTTTCCATCGAGGATCTGCGATTGCTGACTCAAGATCTTCCCTGGTGAAGTCTTGCTGCTCCACTACCGGTTTGATCGGAATATTCTCATTCGTAAGCGCTTGATGGTATTTTAAAAACGCATTGATTGAATCAGCATTGTTTAAAGAATACGCTATCGCCTCACGTTCCGAGTTATTGAGCGGCGCTTTCATTAGGATGCGCTCAGTCATCTGGATCTTTTCAGAGGCGTTAGAGCCTAGCTTCTCCATCTCAGCGCGTTGATCGTATTCAACACTCTCTTGCTCATCCTTTGCCATAGATAAGACGCGACCGGCAAGATCCTCGAAAGCATCCTGGCTAATCCCGTTTTCCTTAGCCCAATCCTGATATACGGCGACAGTCGGATCATCAGAGTCCAAACCTTGATCCGCAAGTGAAGATATATCATACTGCTCCGGTGCTTTATGCTTGCCCGACTTAAACTTTTTTTCCAGCTCTGCATAGCTTTTCGCCAGCTTCTCAACATCAGGGCCATCCTCATCCCAAAACTTTGCAGGGTAATACTCAGGGCGCTCTAGTGGCCCATCGTCATCATCAGATGACTGCATCTCCTCCTGTGGCTGTTCGTGAACCGGAATAGGCGCATCCTCTTGAGGTGCCTCCGGTTCTGCCACGTTAATCATCGGTGCATCTGCATCCGCTTCTACTGCTGCCGCTTCTTCAGCCATTGTTTGACCTTCCTATTCTTTTTTCAATCATACGAACAAGCTCTGCCATTCCTGTCCTGGCATATCCAAAGCTCGCATCTTCTCCAGGGTGCCAAGTCGGTTGCTCAATCGTAATGTTGCGCAAATGGCTTAAAACCTTCTGCCCCTCAGAACTCTTGAAAACCTTACCATATAGAATGTCTATATCGTCGGCTCTTGGCGCTTCACTCACGGCTTGGGTTAATCCTTCCCAGCCTTCGGGTGAACTCATTGCATTGCCTCCATTGTGGCTCCACCATCAGTTGCAGCCGGTGGGCCTTGTTCTGCCATCATTGCTTGCTGCATCTGTTCCATCATCATTTGCTGCTCTTCTGGTGTGGTAAGCAGTTCTTGGTTTATATTCATCTTACTTGCGATGAATTGCGTTATGCGAGGGATAGACAGCGCCGCTTGACCTTGTGGGCCAAGAGCATTGGCGATCTGCATAAACTGCACAATGTCGTTTACCTCTTGTAACTTCTGAGCCTGAGCTAGAGGCGCAACCGGTGTGACCTTAACCTCAACGCCATTTACCTTCAGAGGTAGATCGATAAAGCCTTGCTGATCCATGATAAACAGAATGCGCGATACAATCGGAACCATTGTCTCATCTATTAACCGGCCAAAGGCAGATCCCAGATTAGTCGCAAGCTCACGCGATCTTTCTGCAATCTCTGTTGCTGATCGAGCAGACATATTATCAGGCGGCAACGTGTCATCCATCAGGATCTTCTTCACGTTCATACGCAGATCATTCATCACGATCTGGCTGACATTAAAGTCACCGGCTCTAGGGAGAGGAGCCAGTGACGCACCCTGAGGACCACCGTTACGAGCGACACCGATGACCGAACCAGGCTGTATCTTGATATTCTGTGGATTGAGAACGCCATCATCTGCCGCTGTATATACACCAGCGATTGCCAAAGAAGCGTTCTTGAGAACCAACTCAACAGTTTTGTTAAGAGTTTTTATATCAGAGATAGCTGTAACCAATGGGCCACGGCCGTAAATCTCACCGGCCACCTTCATATAGCGAGCAACAATGAACGGAGATGACTTCATTGTGCGATACACAAGTTCTTGCCGTTTGGCTGGCCATATAACGTGATAACAATACATAGCTCTCTCATAGTCATAGATCACTGCATCCATCAGATCGATTTCTTTGGATGGTGATTGTGCTATCGCTTCGGCTAGTTCTGTAGTTATTTCAGCATCAGGAAACTCTTGCGGTATCGTTTCAGCCTTCATGCGCAACTTGCGATAGACGTTATCGACGTTTCCGAATGTGCCCTCCTCGATAGCAACAAGATACTGAGGGATAGGCGTAAAGCGGATAGGTGTTACCTCATCACCAGGCGTCACCATCATAACGGCAGTACCTACGCAAAGATCTAACAGGAACTCACCCATAGCTAGATCAAAGTTAGTCTGACGCATGATCTCAAACATACGGGTCGTATAAGCATCGAGCGCAGCCTGAGCCTGCGGTTGTTGCTGTTCCGGTATGCCAGAGCCAGCTTCAAGGCGACACCATTCCTTTTGCGGGGGAAACAAGCCAGCCTGTATGCGGTTAGCAAAACGCTGGGTGGCGTGTATGGCCGTAGAGTCAAAGACCCTAGACATCTTACCTTTACCAGCTACACCGCCCTCATAATACCCTGAGTATAGGTTTCGCTGCGGAAGAGCGAACTCATAGCAATCTTCATAGATAGAACGCCACTCATCCTTGCGAGCCTGAGCCTTGGCCTCACGTTCAATAATATCTCTTACATTCAGCCGAGCCATTTAATTATCCTTTTTTATTCCGCTGGGCAAAGTTACGAGCTGCTTCAACAGAGCTAAATCCCCACACTTTGAGAGCCAAAGCCTTTCTAGTAGGCCTGCCCTTTTCATCTTTCATTGGGCCTTTCATTCCAGAAAAACGAGCAGCAAATGCAACCTTGCGACCAAAATCCTTGCTATCCTTGGGAGGCGTTTTCTTAACAGGGGGCCTTAAATTAGAGCCTTCCGTGCGCTTGAAGTACTCACGACCCCTGCGGTTTAAACCACCTTCAGGATTCTGATAAATCTTCGCTACCATAAACCCTGCTTACTCTTTAGGTTTAGCAGCTTTGCGCTTAGGAACAGCTTTCTTAGCGGCAACCTTTACCTCTTTAGGCTTTTCCTGAGCTGGTTTGGCGCGATGATGAACTCTGGAATCAGATTTTATCTGTGTCATTTCTTTGCCTTTTCTATGTTAAGCAATAAAGCCCTTTTCTTTTTGGTCTTCTTGCCCTTTTCTTCTTCAAACTTTTTCCTGCGCTTTTGACCGGCAGCTTTTCTTGCTGCGAGCCTGGCGGCAGCAGCCTCATTTACTGAGGATGACCCTTTGTTGCGCTTATTGCGCTCCCTGCGATCCTTAGAGCTTTTACTTTCCAGATCAGCCATAACTTTTTTTGACGCTTCGGATTGGCCGCTGTTGCCGGTAATCTTTCCTCTAGGAATAGCAGTCAATGGTCTGCCGCCAATATCAGCCTTAACTTGGTTAAAAGTATTCTTGGCCGTTGCGCCAGCGCTCATTTTCATTACTGACCGCCGCCTAGCTTAGTGCCTTTTGGCAAGTCACCTGGGCCTTCACGACGAGCAGGAGAGAACAAAAGCCTTAAACCCCCGCTACGGCGCAAGCGCCGACGAGCCTGTGCGCCCTTCATTTCTGCAGACTCTTGAGCCTCAGCTCGCTCTTCGGCTCTTTTCTGAGCTGCTTCCGCATCTTTCTGAGCTTGCGTAGGAGCTGGTGCTGAAGGCCTGCGACCGCCGCCAAATAATCCCGCCATGTTAAAACCTCGTCATCATGTAATAGTCAGCCCCCTCTGGGCCAAACTTTCTCATAACACTTTCTACCTCAAAACGTAGTGCTTTGGCAAACTTAAATGCGGTATCATTTTCTACTTTTACGCAAATTTGTAGCCTTCTTAACCCATAATCTCGCAAAGCGGTATCGGTTACAGCCCTTGCTCCGCGCACAAGTGATATCGCATGACCTCCAACATCCTTGCTAGGAACAAGCCACATCTCTGCCAATCCATGCCAGATGTGCCGAATGCCAAAGGCGATGACAACCTTGCCGCGACCTATACCGGCCCAGCTCCAGCCATCCTCAGAATTATCCCAAATATAATCTATGTAGTTGGGAATATACTCCATGTACTCTTTGTTGTCTTCCGTCATGCGCATTCTGGCTAAGTGCTCAAATCGCAGAGGCACGATCTGCTCGTCTGGACTCATACGAAACTCTGGAAGCTGAACCAATCCCATCAGAAGATCTCGAAGTCTGTTGACGCATTGAACGTCTGCCCACCGGCAAAGCTGCTGCCGTATGTACCGCGCCGCAATCGACGTTGCTCGCCGCCACCCAGCATTAGATAGCCAAACGCATCCCCGCAGTGAGAATGCTCGTTCTTTACAGGCATATCCTTGAAGCGCTCTTGCCCAGCGCCAAGAGATTGACGCTTGAAGAAGTAACCGCCAGCCAAAGACTTTCGCACCCGCAAGCATTTCTTGTTTATCATTAGACCAGGCTTACCACCCACCAGCCTGTTCATGGGCGCAGCAGCAGCCTCACGGCGCACGTTGAAGGCGTTACTGTCAGTCGGAGATGCTTTGAAACCAATCGAGCGCAAGTGATCGAAGGCAGTGACCTCATAGATCTCATCGCGCTTGTTACCGGCGGGATCGCCCCATATCACCACATCAGCCTTATTAAAGCTCGCAGCGATCTTAGCCAGCAGCTCTTGCCCAAACCTCTCAAGCCCCATGTCAAACGTCACAAGCTCATCGAGAACCTTCCAGGCTCCACCAGATGTACGCTGCCCAAAGATAGCGGCCGGCGTCAAACCAAAGTCAACGCCGATCTGCAATGGATATTGCGGATCATAAGTAACATCACCCGACATCATATCATCGTCATACTCAGGCCAGACCGGACGCCCCTCTTGCACAAACGTGTACTTGCCCTCAGCGTAGCATCTAATCCAGTCAGCGTTCTTACCGCCGAGAAGCTGCTCATAGTACCCACTAGGCAAATGAACCTTATTCTCAGCAGATGGATTAACCATCCACCACTTAGCCCCAGAGAACACAAAGCCATTGGCCTCTGGGTTTTCGGGCAGATCCTTAGCGCTTACCTCCAGCACACCACCAGGTTGCCGGTAGAACTTCCATGGAAACCGACCGCCGATAGGGTTCTTCTCTGCCAGCTCATGCCACCAGTGATCCGCGTCAGGCGGGTTCGTATCCATGATAATGCCATACCAAGACGCGCCACCGTCAGACTGGGTAGGATAACGGCCAACACGGTGCGTCAGCCCGTCGATCACAGCCTTCGGCAGCTCGCGGGCCTCGTTTACCCATGCTCCTGTTAGCTCCAGCGACAACAGCTTCCTTACATCTTGCGGCGTAGAAAGAGCCATGAAGATAACTTCGCAGTCTATACCAGGCGCACCTTCCCTCGAAGGCAGCTTTAGATGATGCGTGATAGGCGGTTGCCAGCGCATTGGCCCCCATACATCCTCTGGGAATAGCTCTTGCCATGTCTTGATCGTTGTTGTTCTTAGCTCTGGATAGGTATTTCGCACGATAACAAATCGAGAATACCGAATGCCATCACGCGGCGAGGGCTTTTGCTGAACAGCCTTGAGCATTATTTCAGCAGCGCAGCCGTATGACTTACCAGATCCAACCGGCCCCATCAGGCCGCGAACAAAAGACTTATCGTGCAGAAACTTCCAGACCGTTGCAGACTTGGAAAAATCCAAGTTCATGCTGGGAAGATCAGTCATCATCTGCCTCATACGTTGTCGTGGCTTCTGGCCCCTTCATGTTGATCCCAACAATCGAAGGCTTGTCCACGTTCTTCTCCACATCGAGCAAGCCACTAGCCTTAGCCAAGACGCGCAGAACACTTACCTTATCAAACATCTCTATCGTCGTACCATGCTGGCCAACAGTCACCTTCTTGATCGACGCCAAAGCCTCATCAGGAATATCCTCCAAAGGCTTTACCTGGCCACTATGCAGATCAATGATGTCAGTAATACGAGCCGTACCCATAGCTATAAGCTCAGTAGCCACAGCCTCTTTGTTCTGAGCCAATGTCTCCGAGCGGCCAATTCGACGCTGCAACAAACGCGCACCGCCAAACCGACCAACCGGCGGGATAGGCTTTATCTTATCCTCTTTTTTTCGTGACATCAGAACGGTATGCTATCGCCACCCGTATCCGTATCGGCACGAGAAGGTTGCTGAGAACGTGAGCCATCATCTTCAAACAGCTTCAACCAGACCTCACCTTCCTTATTCGGAAGCGGCAATCCCTCCAGCTTAATGCTGATGCCCTTGTCATTCTGAAAAGCAATGCCATGACGCAACCAAACCGGCTTATCCCGACCTGGTACTTCCTTGGCTTGCACAACACTAAAACGCTTAGACATTATTTCCTCCTATACAGCGTTGCAAGTTCAATAACGATATTACAAAGAAAGCAATACCACAATAGCTAGGAATACATATCAGTGATATTGCTACGAGACTTATCCAGCAAACCCCTGGCTAACTGCTCAATAAGCTGGGGAAAGACATCGTGCTCTATCACGGCAATCAGCTCACCATCACGCCATATACGCAACCCATCAGGATAAACGTGCCAGTTAATCACTTCTTCTTTTTCTTGGCCATCTTCTTCATAGCCGCTTTCTTCAGCATTGGATTAGCCTTGTCTTCCTTAGAGGGCCGACCAACCTTACTACCATACGTTCCTTTACCCATCGGCATAGTGCTATCCTTTCAATATATCAGCATCAGCCTTACGAGCACCACCCTTACCAGTAGCAGCACTCTTCAATCTACCCATCGCCCATTGATGCGCAGAAACCTTCGGACGCGAACCAGAGCTATAGTAAGCACCCAATCCACGCTTATAAATCTTCTCAGCCTTCGTCTGACCACCAACAGCCTTAACATAATTAGCAGGTAACTTCATCGCTTAGACCTTTCCCTAGAAATCCTGTCCATATCAGCCCTAGTCAACTTACCCATACGATATAACGCCCGTGTTCTCAATATTTCCTTGCGCGTACCTTCCGCATCACCAGATCCACTAACGTACTTCTTAGGAATGCCTGACTTACGATCCTTGGCAACAGACTTAAACTTGCGCTTCATTTCTTATCCTTTACGTTCAACAGCCTTTTAGGACGCGGCTTAGGACGAATACTACCCCTCCCACCAGAAGAGCGCATCTTCCCAATAAGACTACTCAAAGTCTTAGAATAAGCATCAGGGTTCTGTCCATCAGGAACAGTAATGAAATCACCGCGCCGCATAGCTTCATCAAAAGCCTCAAACTTACCAGACAAAACAACAGGCTCACCATCGCGCAATCGAACACGGGGAACAAGAACCTGGCGACCATCCTCAAGCTCATAGCTCTCAGTATGGGCAGCACCCTCATTCGGATCAATAGGAGAGCTGGGATCAATAGCCCTTAAAAACCAACTAGGAGGATTATTGCGAGACAAGGACAAAAGAACATTGCGCTCAGAAGAAGTCAGATCGGGCATGGGAGCGGCCTTTCATGGTTTTTTGGAAAATAGTTTTGTGGGGATATGCAGCCATAGCAGGCGGGGGCGGGGGGCAAGGGGTCGATTTCTGCAGATCCGAGCAATTGCCTGCTGACGGGGCCTCGATGTTTTGCCAGGCCAGTCTGGAAACGTAAGCCGGTGGGTTGCTGCATTTATTTAACATAATGTGTATTATGCGACTTTGCATTTCCTGCTCGCTGAGTGTGGGCAACTGTCTTTCGGGTATGTCGGGTCATCAAGCTGCCTCTTCGTCGCTGTACGGCTCGCTCAGGAGCTCTACGGCTTGGTTTGCCAGCATTGCTGCGCCGCGTCTGAGCTTCTCCGGTTTGATTACCCAGCCATCAGCTATTGCCCGTGTGAAAAACTCTGTCGTCAAACACTGAAATTCATCCACTAGCTTAGATAGGTCCAGTTCGACTGCCGTGTTAATACCAGTTAGGCGCATGTTACCTTCCTGTTTTAGCATTGCCTCAGCTTCACCTAATTGGATTTGCTGTTTGGGCGTTAGCCTGGAGCGTATGGTTTCCTCTAGCTTGACCTGTTGATCGTAGACTATGCGGTTGCTGGTGCTCTTCTGGTCTTTGTAAAACGGCTTGCAGAACGTCATGTATCCGAACTTGCGCAGCCTTACTACGTGCCAGCTTACACCTGACTGTGACAGCCCTATGTCTTGTCCTATCCTTGTTTGGCTTACGAATGTTCTGCCCATGTGATCGGCGTAGGAACAAAACGCCGCGAGCACTCTGAATGCTGACGGCGTGATGCGTGGATCTTTAAGCGCCCTAATTGGCACGACTGCAAACGCTCTAAGGTCTTTGGCTTTGAGCTGCTTTGGTCGCATCAGTAGGGGTTCTCCTCAAGCTCTGGCACTTGGTCGTGCTCGGTGTATTGCACCGGCTTGCGTTCTGCGTAGACTTCAGCGCTGAGCTGTTCCAGGCTTTTGTAGTAGGTTTCGATTTGCTGAGAATTTACCAGCTTCTTTTTGACCAGGCGATCGGCTCCGGTTCCGGTGATGTAGCTCTCGGCCACTGGTTCACCGGCGTTTATGCGGTTGGCTGCGATTCTGTCGCTGTCGAAGATGTGGGGCTGTCTTGGCCCTGTGATTGCTGTGGCTTGTGTTTCGCTGCACTTCTGCGCGGCTTTGGTTAGCGTGTAGATTGTGGGCCATGATCGGCTGCGGGTGTTTTTTCTGATGTCTTGCGACATCTTGCTGAGAATATGATCTAGACTTGATTGCTCGACGCTGCTGGGTATTTCGGAGTTTATGTCCTCAACCATTGCGTCCATCTCTTGCCGTGCTCGATCTGGCGTGTGGTTTGCTGGTACGTCATAGCGCTTGAGTTCTTCTTGGAGCCATGCGCCGATGGTGCGGGTTCTATCCTGGTATTTCATTGCATGCGCTTTCTGTCAGTGAAACTGTTAAGCTGCTCGATGCTGATTCCAAGCCGGTTGGCTATTTTCTGGAGGCGTTCAGGGTTGGGCGGCTTTGATCTGTCATACTTCGCCAGGAGCGATTGACTGATTGAAGGCTCCTTGCTTCCGAGGATTGCTTGCATTTGCTGCTCGCTAGTCATGTCTTGCAGTGATTGCTCTTGCAGCTCGTCATCCCAGCGCTCGCCGTTTAGCCATGTTGAGAGGTGCGGCAGATATTTCTTGTCCTTGCCGGTGGATGCTTTGACGTAATCGATCAGCGCTGCATGGATCTTGTCATAGTCAGCCTTGCGCAGCGCTGCATTGAATGCTTTGCGAGCTTGGCCCTTG
>Ga0208428_1000174_pt1 | contig 32439 bp, 49 predicted proteins | sample DEB08_DNA_11_FD_184535 | JGI IMG/M metagenome (GOLD analysis project Ga0208428, IMG submission 184535) | Aqueous microbial communities from the Delaware River and Bay under freshwater to marine salinity gradient to study organic matter... | ecosystem: Environmental > Aquatic > Marine > Coastal ... | reverse complement strand
TCACGGTATAGGTATTCGCAACGGCTCAAGATGATCAATCCTTTTTCTCGGTTTATTCTAATCATAGATTTCTTGATTTCATTTTCACGATTTCGTCCCTGACCATCACGGCAAGGGCTTTGTAGTCCATCTCTGGAACCGCCCATTTTCGGCATTTGCACTCGGCCCAGGTTGCGCCGGGATCGTATTTCAGGATGGGTGTCATCTCGCAGGCCGGGCAGGTAGGCACCATCATCTGGCACCTTAGCCTGTCCCTTTGTTCTTCGATTAGGATGGCGTGCTTCTCGTTTGTCATTGGCTGTTCTGCAAAGAATCGGGAATGCGGAACCAAAAATTTGCATACGTGCAGTCGAAGTCATCATCGGCATCTTCAATGTAGTATTCGTTGGAGGCAAGCATCGCGTTGCCATCTGCTAGCCAATCACGGTTTCCTCCCCCGCTTCGGGTGTGGATAAGGACTTTGCCATCCTCGATCATCGCGCCACGGAAGCGCGGAATTTCATCTTCCTTGATACCAAGGGCAACAAGGATTGTTTCATTGTCGGGGTTTGCGTAAGCGTCTAGTCTCATAATGTAGATTGTTTTTCTTTGAAGTAGATCATCGCGAAGTATTAGGAATTTCCGAACAGTTAAAACCACCCAATCCCTACCGGGGCGGGTGTTCTCGGCTGTTCTCCTGAAAATTTAGAGGCGGGACGAACGGCTCCCACCTACCGTCAGGATTGACGGAGTGAACCGCCCCGCTTGAATCCAAACCCATCATGCGGCCTTGCCATATTGCGTCGTTCGGCGCGATCAGGATTTGGACAATCTGAGGAGAACAAGCGAATGCACGACAATCGCCATCAGGCGGCTGGTGATCCTCCGATTCAGGGGCATCTAAAATCATGTGGTCGTTCAATGGTGATACTGTTTTCATGGCGATGTGTGATCCTTGGCGTTCTCCTGAAAAACTCTGATCTCCTCGTCGGACATAGCGCCTTGAAGTCTGCCAGCCTTCCATTCCGTGCGGACATAGTTCCTCGCTACTTCTAAATCACGCTGAAGTTTCGCCCGTTCCTCTAGTAGGCTGGCAATGGTTGTTTCATGGGCGGCAGTTGCGCCGATCCAATAGTCTATTGTTTCTTGTGCGTTCATAATCAAAAAGGGAGAACAAGTCGGAGCAGAGCGACTTCGCTGCGCTCGCGCCTGTCCTCAGTCGTTAAAAAGGAATTTCGTCATTCTCCTCGGTCCCCTGCGCTGGTGCCTGTGCGGTCGCTGGCTGGGCTTGGTTATCCTCGCGCTCGATGCGCCAAGCTTGAAGATCGACGTAGTGGCGGCCCTTGTATTCATTTCCTTTGATGTTGAATGAGACCGTGACCTTGTCCCGCACTTGGTAGCGGTCGAGGATCTCGCACTTGTCCTTCACGAAGGCGAACTTCACAGAGTTGGAGTATTGCCCCCCGGTCTCGATTACAAATTCCCGTTTCTGGAATCCGCTGGCGAAGCTCTGCGTCTCGCTGATTTGCACAATCGTGCCCGTCATTTCGTATTTGTTACTCATGGTTTTTGTTTTGGTTGATTTGTAGAATTTGAACACATCGAATCAGGAAGCCCCTTTGGGGTCCCTGTTCTTTTTTCTGTTAGCCTCAAAGAATTGGCAGTAGAATGATGCCTCCACGTTGCCGAATGCCTCGCGGCTATCTTGGTTGATGCAGTGTCGCTGGTCGTATCGCTCCTCTAGCTCCATCCCCCATCGGCAATTATCGCAACGAGGCGAACAATCAGTAGCACTCAACAGAGCCTCGTTGCCCTCTGCGGCTTTGGCGATCTCCTTGAGTCCTTCCATTGTTTCTGGTGCTAGGTATAGTTTTCTCATGGCTGTGTGATTGGACATTGGGCGTTCGCTTCTAAAATCTCCTCAACCTCGCTCTCATCGCCGTATTGGTAACACTCAGGGCACAAAGCGGGTTCAATGTCGCCCGTGTTGGCCTGCTCTTTACCGCCTTTGCAATCCTCGCTGCTTCCCTTCCATCCACAAGCGGGGCATTTAGCGGCAAAGAATCCGGGCTTGCTGAATGACTCTTGCTGCCTTAGCCCACAATTTACGCAAGACCGCCAAATGTAACCGGTTTCTTTCCTCCACGGCTGCCAAAGGTGTTGGCAGGTTTTTCTCGCGCTTTCTATGCTCTCTTTATCCCAGTATAGGCTTTTCATTTTTGAAATGGCGTTTCTTTGAAGTAGAGGGTGTCTGGGTGTCTTTCTATCGGGAAAGTCCATCCTGAGCGTCCTGTGTGACGGTCCTTGTTGATGGTAATACCGGTAACCTTTTTGAAGTCAACGCTTTCCTTATCCATAACCTGCTGGATTGATAAGACGTAATCGGCATCTTCAATGGTGGTGGTGGCGTATTTCGTATCCCCGTCCTTGTTCTGCTGGGAAAGCAGGAAAATTAGCAATCCCAGTTCTTTCATGATGGCCTGAAGCTTGTGAGAGATAGTGGTTAGCTCTTGCTCCTTGCTCCCGGCTCCCGGTGATCGGATCAACTGGAGGTAGTCGATGCCGAAGGCAATCACCCCGTGCTTTCGATGGGCTCGTCGGATCATAGCGCAGACCTGGTCAATGGTGGGACCAGTGGCCTCATCGAGGTAGAGTGGGGAATCCGTGATCTGCCGGTAGGATTCCTTTACTTTGAGGAGATCGGATTTTGAGGGCTTGTCTCTCCCTTGTCGCTGACCATTGCGAATGGGATCGTAGATCACCTCAGGATTAAATCGCCCATTGGTGACGATGAGACGCTTCCCTAGTTGGTCCCGGGGCATCTCGAAACTCATCAGCATCGAGGGTACCCCCTGTTTAGCGAGATCGACCAGGAATTGCCCAACGAGGAGCGTCTTACCGCTTGAAGGGTATCCTGAGACTACGCAGACCCGATTCTGGGAAAATCCTCTCAAAGCGGCTGTGAGGCTTGGTAATGAAACTTCCCATCCCATCGCTTTAGTCCTCCCCTCCAGAAGAGACTTGAAATCAGCCAAAACGTCTTGGAAGACCTGTTTCGTCGATTTCTCGGGTGCCGATGCCGATGCCACCTCGATGACGTAGGTGATCGGCTCTCCAAGGTGTTCCAGAAACGTATCATCCCCGAGGTCGTATGCAGACTCCTCGATTTGACGGGCTGCCTTGATCGCTAGCCGGCGAGCAGCGCACAATCGGAGTCTTTCAACGTCTTTGAGGAATGTGCCTCGGGGAACATAGTCGTGGTAGATTTCGAGCAGTGCCGGTGCACCTCCCATCTCAGAAAGGACTCCCCTCTTGAGCCCGATCTCCACAAGCTGCACCTCATCCATAGCGTGATCCACCTCTTGAGATAGTCGGAAAATCTGCTTGTGAGCCTCGGAGTAAAAGAGGCTCTCATCGAGGGGAGTCTCGTCCCATCCCTTTTCTCTTTGGAGGATGACGCTGAGAACGGCCTTCTCCGTCTTTTCGAGTGTTGGTGGTGGTTTCATGTTCTGTTCGCTCGTTTAATCCATTCTGTGATTTGCGCCGATTGGCTCCGGCCCTTTGCCTTGCAGATGGCGCGGAACTTTTCGGCGTGTTCGGGTTCCAGCCGCACAGTAACGGCTTCCCGAGGATGAGAACGAGGCTTTCGCCCCGCTCCCTTGCGTTTGCCTCCTGCTGTCATTTTCCGGCGCGGATTCTTGCCATCATGCGGTCAACTCCTGCCTTGCGAGCTTCGCGGACTTTTTCTGTATCTTCCCAGATTACCTTTCCCGCGAATTTGAGAGCGGCGTCGATGTTTGCTGGAGTTGCGTTGGCTTCGGTGATTTCGGTGTAGTTCGTTTTCATGTTTTTAGATTACACCCCATTTGATTTCTTGCAAGCATTAATTCAAAGAAAGTGAAAAAACTTTCCGAGGGTTCTGTTCAAAGATCGTCTGGGGTGAAGATTTTAACGTGGGCGGGTGCTTTGGTGGAATTGGACTGGGCGTCTCCACCTCGTTCTTGAGATCTGGATAGCCAGTTGGTCAGAAACCGTCTCCATTGCTTTTTCTTGGCCTTGGCTGGATTTGATCTGAGCCATTCTGAGGATGCTGCGATCTGTCGTTTGAGGTCACAAGCTGGATAGGCTTCCGTCCAGTCTTGGAAATCCTTCTCAGTAATTCCTGTCCATCCTTCGGCCACAGACCAGGCGATAGCCTGTGTCGGGGTAAAAGCTTCTCCTTCTCCTTCTCCTTCTCCTTCTCCTTCTCCTTCTCCTTCTCCTTTAACAAAACCCGCAGTAGGTGGGAGACAATCCGCAGTAGGTGGCAGATTTCTGCCGGTAGTTGCCTCAACCCACCCAACATCTGCCAGCAATGGCAGGCTATCGGAGATCACCTTTTCCGGCATCCTGGTTAGATCAGACAGGTCTTCGAGATCCATTGATTTCCCGTCCGAATGCAAGAATTGCCCCCTCCCCTTTGCGGTCCCAGTAGCCGTAAGCTGACAGAGGGCCTGATAAACTCCAAATGCGAGGACTCCGGCCTCACCCTTCTTCATGAGCCTCCGGTATCCCTTTGAGTCACACCCAGAAGGAGACAGAAACCAACCCAGCCGCTGCCGCTTTCTCGTATCGGCATTCTCAAAAGTCTCGCTCCATTTGTTGATTTTGATCATTGGTAAAAAAAGCCTCTTGAGGAACGCAGAACGGGTTTCCCCGGTGAATGAATCTGCGCCCATCAAGAGGCTCAAGGTTGGTTCGGGCATTCACTCCCTCGTCAATATCTATACTATCGGCCTCGATGACTCATTCCAAGATTCAGCATCTATCGAACGGAATTTCTTTTCGAGTGTCTTCATAAGAATGAAGGGATTTCGCTTTTCGAGTTTGGCTTGTAGTCGACCTTCCTCAGAAGGTCGGTTCCTTTCTTGAAGACGGCGTGTCTCATCTCCTTTTTCATCTGGTCATGTCCCTTAGTCTTGTTCTCAATCGCTCGCCAAACTCCAAGCTCTGAATCAGCGATAAAAACATGAACCTCGACAGGCTTAGTTTGACCAAATCTCCAAGATCTCCTGACCGCTTGATAGAATCTCTCATAGGAATATGAGATTGAACAAAATGCGATTTTCCGGCAATGTTGCCAGTTCATTCCAAACCCGCAGATCTTAGCTTTGCTGACAATCACCCTGGCTTTCTGGTCGGTGAAAGCTAAGAGGTTCTCTTCCTTTTTTGCTAACGTATCGCTTCCTTTGACCTCTACCGCATCAGGGATGAGCTTGGCAAGCATCTCACTCTCATTGTTTGATTCGCACCATACGATCCACGGTTCATCCGATTCGTTGACCATATCAGAAAGCTTCTTACATCTCTCCTCCGCAGTCTTTCGAGCCGATTTATGGAGCCCCGTTGCTGAAACCTGGGGGAGATCAAAAAGCATCCCCTCCGGCTTATCTAAAGGAGCTTCAGAAAGATGAGTGTGAGTCGTTAGCGGGGGGAGATCGTATCCGCTGTCATCATGCCCTAGGTCAGAAGGCTTGGAAACACAGGCGGCCCAGCTTGCCACCCATTCCCAGAAGTCTTTCACGGCGTGTTTCTTGAGTCTCCAGTCCGCAGTATTGGCCGAGTCATGGACAAACCAGCGCATAAGCATTTCCATTTGAGGCATGATCCCTAGGAACTCGGAATGGTTCCCTATCTCGGTGTAGTCGTTAGGGGCTGGAGTCGCAGTGCAACAAAGCTTGAACTCTGCATCCTTAAATGATTCAGTTAGTTGCTTTCTTGTCTTCGAGTTCTGCCCCTTCAAAATAGAGCTTTCATCTAGAACCACCCCATGAAATCTGGAGCAATCAAAATGATGAATCCTTTCGTAATTTGTAACAGTGACTCTGTTTGAAATCTCACCATCTGATGAAAAGCCTATCTCCATTCCTAGAAGCTTTTTAGCCTCCCTGATTGTCTGTTGAGCTACGGCAAGAGGCGTTACAATTAGAACGTCCCCAGGGATATGCCTTGCCCAATCTAGCTGGAGAAAGGTCTTGCCTAGCCCAGTATCAAGAAAAGCCGCTCCCCGCTTAACGCTCAAAAGCATATCAAGACAATCGGCCTGATGTGGCTTCGCGTTGGGATGAGGATTGCAATCAATTACGGTTTTCCCGATGGATACTTGATTGGCCTTCCTTTCCAATAATGATTGGTAATTCAAAGCAAAACCTCCTTTTCTGATTCGGCCTTTTCAAGGAAACGACAAGCCTGTTTGAAGTAAGATTCTTTTAGCTCTGTTCCTACAAATTTCCTGCCATTTTGAATTGAAACAAAGCCCTCACTCCCAATGCCAGAAAATGGAGAAAATACAACATCCCCGGGATTACTCCAAAGAATCAGGCATCGCAAGATGAAGTCTAACTGCAAAGGGCAAATGTGTTTTTCATCTTTATCGGTCCTAGCATCTCTGCCGTTTAGCACGTTTGTCTGGTTGATGTCCATCCATACCGGAGAAGCCCATTTCTGCCACTGGTCAACCGGGAACTCCTCGGCAGTGTGTGAAATAGGCTCTTTGTTTTCTCCCGGTTTAACAAAGACGAGAAGATAGTCAGGATTCCCCATGCGTGACCTTGAACTATCCTTCTTGATGGTTTTGTGAAGCAGTCCTACCGCCTTTGTTCTTTGCATCTCAACGACTGGATCTTTCCAGACAGTCACCCGACAATGGAATATCCATCCCGCTTTGATATGTTCCCTGATGATTTTCCCAGAGAAATCACGGCGTCCGATATAGCCATGCATTCCCTTTGACGAAGGGAGATCCATGCAATGAACGCATGAGAGACGGCCCGGCTTCGTGATCCTGAATTTCTCTTTAATCATGAATCGATACTGATCGAAGAACTCATCATCATCTTTGCAATTACCCATATCGGCAACGCTATCAGAATAGACATAAAGCGAAGCAAAAGGAGGAGAATAGATCGAAAGATCAATAGACTCGTCAGGAAGTTGTGAAGAAACCTCCACGCAATCACCATGAAACAGGTGCCAGTTTTCCCCGTTTTTAGAATCGAGGCATTCAATTTGTTTTTTCATTTTCTCGTGTTGTTATTATCTCGATTTAAAGGCATCGAGATTAGCCTAGCTTTTCAAGCCTTCTCAAAAAGGCTTTCTACCTTTTCCCTAAATTCAGAATCGAGTTCCATCCTTTTGCGAATCCTTGAAACCGCTTTTCCAGCAGTCGAAGGATCTCGGCCTCCGAAGACTTTGGCGATCTTCAGCATCTGAATATCAAGCTCATCCTGAACTAGATACATTGCGACCGACCTAGCCTCGGGAGCCGATCCGCATCCCCTAGTTGGAGATAGGATCTCGTCAATACTAACCTCCCATTTTGCGGATACTCGCGAGAGTATTTCGACAATTTGATATGCCTTTTGTTTGTTTTCATTCATGATTTTTTTAGTTCAACATCTCGAATCAGGAAGCCTCTTCGCGGTTCCTGTTCATTTCTCGTTCGCCTCAATACAAGGGCGGTTGTTGCAAGCGTGTCCCACATCATCGTTTGCCTTTCCGAATTCAAACTCATAGATACGGTGGTCATATTTGCCGCCCCTAAAATATCGGTGGGCACGAGCAGCAGACTCTGCTTCCTCGCGGGAAGGGAAGACACCAATCGGAAATGTGTTGCTGTGTCCTCCGTATCGGAACGCAAGGACAACAAAACAAGGCGAACAAGACGGTGATGCCAACGGCAAGTCGCTGGGTTGTTCATTGTTTTCACTCATTGTCGTTTCCTTTCTGGTTGCTCGCGCCATGGCATACCTCAGTCGTTCTCTGCCTACAATCGGGCGCGTTTTATCCATTCGGTGATTTGCTGCGCTTGCGATCTCCCCTTTGCCGCGCAGATCGCCCTGAATCGTTCGGCGTGTTCCGGCTCGATCCGCACTGTGATTGTCTCGCGGGGAGTGTTGCAGGGCTTGCGCCCCGCTCCCTCTCGTTTGCCGCCTCTCATCTTAAATGCCCATTTGGGTCGGCTTGTTTGCCCACTCCGCGTTGAGGTCAACGGGGAGGAAGGTAGCGATAAAGGACTTAGCGGCAATCTTGATGTCCATGAGGGTTGCCGCATCGGTGTCGAAGCGGAAGGCGAAGCCGTCGTCGGCGAGGAAGGTGTTGATCATCTCGGCAAGTCCGATTGCGAAGTCGCGGTCGTCGGAGCGGAGGATAGTGGTGATCGAGGCGTTAATGATGGGGTCGTGAAGCGGTGTCGTGTTGTTCATGTTTTTATACTACACCCCTTTTGATTACGTGCAAGCAATTAATCAAAGAAAAGTGCATTTATTTTCGGGGGCGTCTAATCGGCAGAGAACAAGGCGCGGCAGACCAACCTGCTACGCAGGTGGCTGCTCTTGAGCGTTCGCCCTAAGCTCAAGGTTCTCGGCCATCGCCTTGTTTAACTGCTTGGTCATCTCGTCGCGTTGACGGGTGATCGCACGAAGTTCCTCGATCATATTCTGAATTATCTTCCGTCGATAATTTGAATTTGACTCAGATCGCTCTCGCCTAGCCTTCTCTTGCTTGGCTTCCTCTTTCCAATCGTCCCGCTCTCGTTCGAGCTTTCGGCAAAGATCGGCGTATGGCCTCAGCTTGTCTCCTGGGACGTAGTCCTGCTCATCCATGCTGATCTCTAAATTATCGGTCTCCGTCGTATCGGTGTATTCTTCACTCACTATGGGACTCCTCTCCACGTTGTGAAATTTTCTCAGTCGCGAACTTAGAGGAAACTCTCAGGGTGACATGATACTCTTCCCCACATGATCCACATTTACAATAGTCTGTATCTCCATCATTTCTAAGGATAGTCTTATCCCACCAATCATGGTTTTCTGTCCCGCAATAAGGGCACACCGGGAAGTTTGTCCATTTCGCATCGATCTGGTCACTCACAGCAGCCCCCTTTCCTTTCGTCGCGCATACTCGGCCAAAAGCAAAGCGTCAGCGTTACGATGAGTGATCTTGATTGACGGGAAAAGACGCTGCGCTGCGGCCTTGGTGACGTTCTTGTCGCCCTTCGTCCGGCACTTCATGTCACCCTGCCACTTTGATGGCGTGACATATTCAAAAGGGATCTGAAGGCACGCTAGTAGCATCTCAAGCTTCCCGAATGATTGACCGAAAGAGAAGGAAGACTTGACGCCCATCTGCGGGGATGAGTGAACCTTTTCAAGGACTGCTGAAGTTTTCCAGTCCATTTCAGAACCATAACGCAAGGCGTCATAAAATGCGGTTTTAATGTCATGGTCCGTATAGTCTAGCCTCACGATCCAAGGATCTCCCTCTGACGGTAGGAATGCGATTGCCCCAGACTTCCCAGGGTCGATTCCAATGTATATTTTTTTCATCTGATTTTCTTTTTAAATTGTGAGTAATCGCGGAAATCTTCCGGCGTTATTTTGAGCCCTTTCCTTTCGAGCCATCTTTCACAAGCCCTGCGAACATCGCAGAACGGCTCCCATTTTTGCTGGACTCCGGCAGTCTTTTTCCCTCCTGCTCGTCCTTCCATTGGTGATTTTTTATTCATCGTCTGGCAGGTTGAGGTGCTTGAGGATCTTCGTCGGCCCGTGGTGGTTGAGCAGGCCGATCACTTGAGCCCATTCGGTTCTGGTGTCGAGTCCTGATTCTTTCGTTTCTTCGTAGGGCGTGACCGCTAGAACTGGGTGCCACGGTTCGCCGTCTTTGATTTCATAAAAGTGTTCGAGGTCCCAGTTTTGAGAATAAGAACTGGGGATCATGACGAGGTCCTCTTGATCGCTATCCCCCTCGGTTGGTCGCCGGTCGGTGATCCATTCGATTTCAATCGTTTTCATTCCGCGCCTCCTTTCCGGTTGCTTTGGCGATTGCGTTTTGAATTAAGTTGATGTCGTCTTGATGCTCCGACCAGTCAGAAAGATCACCGTTGAGATGAAAACCGAAGACTCCATGTGACTCTTGGATCAGCGTGAGAATCCCCTCCAAAGCCTCCAGCATGTCAGGAGCGGCTGCGATGAGTTGGGCGTTATCATCTATTTCGCATCTCGGAGTATCTGCTAAATCAAACTCACAAATCGTCTTTCCTGTCCTGTTATCAATGATGGCCGGAGGGCAAGCAAAGTTCTCTGCTCGAAAATAATACCAATCGGATTTAGTGTTATCACTCATGGTCTTAGAAGCAGTCGGTTTCATTCTGCGCCTCCTTTCCGGTTGCTTTTGCGATTGCGTTTTGAACCGACTTTGCTATTTCCTCCCAAGAGACGAGTTCATTTGATGAATTTCTTGTCGGCCCCTGCGCATCTTCGATGACAGACCAAACGGTCTCCAAGGCCGCCAACAACTCCGGCGCGGCTGCGATGAGTTGGGCGTTTGCTTTGCGCTCAAAAATTGATAGATAAATCGATAACGGAGGCAATTTTTTTTTGCCTTTTTTGATGCAAACACTGTCTCCCGTTAAATAAACCTCCCACGGCCCCGGCGTGTGCTTGTGGTCACTCACTTCGACCTCCTTTCATCATGCCGATGATCTCCAGAGTCGTCTGCCGTAGATGGTCGGCAAAAAGATTAATCCCAGTTTCCATGCGCTCCGTGAACTCATCACGCTCAACCAAGATCCTTAGGGTAGGAAGCCCCGGGCAGTAGCTTTGAAACCACCAGGCATCAGCCCCCGTTGCCGCCATCGAGCCATGAACCTGAGCCTTGTATTGCTCTGGTAGTTCTCCATTTAACAGGTAGAGAGCATGGGTTTCGGGCAATGGCGCCTTTCCTTCAAAGCCGATGTTTTTGCCGCGAATCAGACCGTCTGGACTGACTCCAACGAATTGAGAATAGTGAGTGCAGAATCCCACCTTGCGGATCACTTCGCCGGTCTCTACCTCGAAAGCTTGTTCAGCTTCTGACTCCATCTTGATTCCGTTCCAGATTGCCCATTGACCTCGGTTTCTCGGCGGCGGCCCATCTGGATCAACTCCCCATTCGTCGGGGACAATGCAGGATGACATCTGCCCGATGATCTTGGCGATTGCCTTCTTCCTCGCTTCCTCGGTGGTCTTCGTGTAGGTCTTAGGGAGGTTGATCCCTAGATCCTGGCACTCACCTAGGAGAGCGGCTTTGGTCATGTTTTTAGGTGGCTCCTGACCCACAAGCTCAGAGATCTGCTGCCTCAGTTCTGATGCTGTATAGCGGCATTCTGGCTTCTCGGCTAGCCATGTCCCGAATTGAGAGCCGGTAAGTTTTCCCTTACGAGCCTCAAACCATTCATCAGTTCGTTGCTCCATCAAGTGAATCTTGCAATCGGGGAACAGTTCTTTTTCGGCGTGAGCAATCATTTCGACACCTCCTGTTCCTCTTTATCCCAGAGATCCTCTGATGATGGCTCGGCCTCAACCTCGGGAGGGGTCACGAGTGCTTCTAGGGACTCTAGGGTCTTCTCCTTGGATGGCTCGGGGGTGACATCACGCATCCCCTTGAACTCAGTTTCCTCGGCCTTAGTCACCGCATCCATGATCTCGGGAGAAAGCGTCAACCACTTGGTGAGTCGCCGGAAAGCAGTCTTCTTCGCCATCTCGTTCCAGTGGTCTTTCCAAGGGCCAGAGTTCCCGGCTCTCGACTTCTGGCGGATCTGTTCAACCTCTGCCTTCGACATGATCTCTGCCTGCACTGAGCCATCCTTGAGGGTGACTTGAGCGTAAACGGCATACGGTTCGCCCCGTTCGTTCTTGAGATCGTAGGAATGCTCCTGCACCTCGCCCATCGAATGCTTGAAAGTGTCATTCTCGCAGACTACATCAGCGTGGATCTTGGCAACGTCGCCGGATCTCCGGACCAGTTCGACCAGGCCCTTGTAATCAATCACCAGAGTCGCCTCCTTGCCGTATGGGATCAAGTGTGCGCGTCTCCCGTCAGGCTCAAGGCCCATCGCTGAGAGATCCAGCAGGCACTTGAAGAAGCTCTCTTGCGTGCAGTCAGCAAGCTTGGGTGTCCTCGTTAGCGCAGTGATAGCCACCCGTCCGAATCGCTCGGCTGTCAGATGCTTGGGCAGTGCGGCCCTGAATTGCTCCTGCATCTTGTCAGATGAAAGAACGGTCTTTAATTGTGTCAGTTTATTCATAGTTCAAAGCCCTGTCTGGGCACCCCGAAACCCCGCCACTCAATTACGGTGCGCAGGGGTGGGAAGTTGGTTTTACGGCGTCTCAAGGCCGGGAGTGGACATCCAGTCGGTCAAGATTTTGGCCGTCTCTCCGACCTGTCACTGCTTCGCTTTCGGGCAGTCCCGCCGCGCTGTTTTGTCTGTCGGGTCGCTTGACAGTCCCAAGGGTGATCACTCCCTGAAAACGAATCTCCATCCCACATCCCCCGAAAGGCTTGGGCAACGATCCTCACGGCCTGGATCAAGGCGAGGATTAGGACGGCAAAAAGTCCGCTTACAAAAATCTGTTCAAGACTCATGATTCCACATCTTCCAATTCAACTCCTGCAAGGTCGGCAAGTTCCTGAAGCTTCTTAACCCCGATGATGGCTACCTCCTGTGCCATCGACGGGGAGAATTTATCTGCCCCGAAAGGATGCTGGTCCTCCAACTCTTGGACAGAGATCCCAAGGTTGATGAAGCCCCGCCCTCCCCTCGTCTTGTAGTAGGTCGCGAATCTTTTGAGAATCTTCATCACAAAGTCTTTCTCAAAAGGTGTGCAAGAAATGCTCTGATCGAAAGCCCCTTTTCAGAGGCTAGGACCTTTAACTTGATGTGCAGATCAACGGGGATTTGCACGGGCTTTGTTTTTGTTTTCATGAATTAAGTTTCCCGCGTGAAGGATGCGCGGCCCCCGTGGTGAGTTAGGCGGTTCTAGTGTATGTCTTCAGTCCTTGTTTGACGTTTTGCATTTCCGTTTCATACACAATTCGGGCATACTCGATGCTGATTTCCGTTGTGGAATCGTCAGCCCAGGAAGATTCTTCGATTTGCCACGCTCTATTTCCCAAGATAAAAAGAGTGATTTTGGAATTTTTGTTATTAAATTCGTGGGTCTGAGGATTTCTGTCTACCGTGGTCATTTTCTTTCTTGGTTTGTCTCGGGCGTCATTGCCTCCGACACACGAAAGAAAACAAAAGAACTCACCCCCGGCAAGATCTTTTTTAACTTTTTTTCTTTTTAACCGTCACCCCCCTTAATCTTGGGGGATCTTGCGGTAGTAAAGCTCCAATCGACCCGGGAACTTTTTGCACTCGTAAAGGCCTGAGTGGTAGAGATCCCGCAGGAGCTTTCGAGCCGTATCGTATGAGATTCTATCTTCCTCCGCGAAGTCTCTAATCGTCCGAAAACCCTCGGGAATCTCGGTCTGACGGCTGTGCTGATAGAGGTCTGCTCTTAGGCTCATGCTTTTTCAAGGAGTGGAGTTAAAAACGATTCCCCGTTCTCGATGCCAACGGGGACAACAAGGAAATTTTCAGAGCGGGAAACAAATTGAACACCGTGACCCTGGGTCCAGTCTGAGTAGTTAGAACGAGACCAAAGCGGTCTAGCAGCTTGGCATAGGCACCCGAAGTTCCAGGCCCCGATCCTGCCATTAGCTGGCGTTTTGATCGTGGCATGATCCGCCCGGTGAGTGTCTGCGTAAAATACGTTCTGCCCGGTCTTCGTCACCGATTGCATGGCCGCATTCCGGCAAGTTCCCACACGATGAGCCATCAGGACTTTTCCTTTCCTGATCCATCCCGGCTCGTTGGGCACGTTGTGAATCTCTCCTCGCCTGTAATACGTGATCCCGCGCTCTTTTAGATGGCAGAGATACTCGGGGGAGATTGCCTTCAAAACGGCCTCAGCGGCCAATCTGGAACCGGGGTTGGTGCTTACGGCATACCTCTCAACACGGTCCTCATGGTTCCCCTCGATGATCTCAATCCTAGCCCTTGGTGCCGCCTCTTGAAGACTATCAAGTATCGCGTTTGTGGCTTCGATGTCCTCCTCGTAGGAGTAGCCATAGGCATCAACCCAGTTCGTAGCCTTGTATTCGCTCAGGAACCCTCCGCAGTCGATGTAATCCCCAAGAATCACCACCTCGTCAGGGTCAACGGTCTTAACGTCCCGAAGCCATGCCTTGACTGCCGCCGGGTCATGCTTCATTCCGTGGATGTCACCGGCAATGCATCGGACGAAATCTCCCTTCTTCCTGCCCTTCCCGTTCCCGATCTTGATCTTTGGATGAGCCTTTGCCGCTTTGAGCTTGTCTAGTCGATTTGAGAGGAGGAGGTTTTCGGCTTCGAGTGCTTTAATCCGCTCACTCATTCCGTCACTCTCCAACTTCTTAACATCGGATTTCAGGCTCATTTGTTTAGATGGTCTCGGATCTCTTGATGTATCTGGTCAAGCTTCGGGGAGAGGTTTTCGGCAATGCTGATTTTACCCTTCAGTTCCCCGACCTCTTTAGTGACGATAAGCAAATCGCCAGACGTTTTTTCATGCTTCCTCTCGCAATCGTTCGCTCGTTTGATGACCACTCGCCAGAGGATTGTGATGGCTCCCACGAGGGCGGTGCCGAGGGCGTATAGGATTTCGTCACTCATAACAATTCGTCGATGCGCTCGATCACGAGCTTATAGGTTTCAGGCGAACAATCGTTCTTCCGTCGAGGGGCGATCATTTGATGGGTCAGGATTCCGTCTTTCCCGATCTTGAATTTGTCCATCAGGTAGATGCACTTGTGAGCCACCGAGTCGATTTCGATTTCGGAGGGTGTCCGTTTGTTAGTGTCCCCTGCAAAGGCAATCCCGACACTGTGAGAGTTGAGCCCAGTGCGTCCCTGCCATCGGCTCCGGCCTGCGTGCCATGCCCGTTTTGAATCCCATACCATTTGCACACGGTTCCCGTTCTCAGGGTCGATTAGGTAGTGATACGAGACTTTGCTTTTCGGGTTGAGAATCCATGAAACGCCGCCCTCGAATGACCCCCCCGAATGGTGAAGAATGATGTAGAGGGGAACAATCGTATCGCCTCGATTGGGCGAAAGTTTCACCGTCTCTTGGTATGGGTCAGGGTGGCGACAGATCATTTCGCCGGCGTGATGATAATGGTTGCGCTTCCTCCTCCCAGATCGTCAGGGAGCGGTCGCGAAATCGAAAACGATGTGCCGCACGAGGGCAGGGCAATAGTCAGGATTCCGCAGAGGGCTATCAGAAGCAGAGTTGACGGCTTAAGGTAGGGCGCAACGTATTTGACCACCACCCAGGACAGAGTCCCTACGACGGCGAGGGCAATGACGTCAGCCCCTTCTGCTAGTCCTTCGGTCGGAAGGCCAATCTTTTCAACGCGCATGACTAGGCCGGTGACGATTAGATGACGAAGGTATGATGCGAGGGCGTTCATTATATGATTTCGGGTTTTAAGTTTTGATATTCGGAGAGAGTCAATTCCTCGATCAATCCGGCTTGAATCGCAGGGTCAATTAGTTCGTCGTCGGCTGGTGTAAATCGCCACTTGTCAATCGCGATGAGACCTCGACCGCTCTTATCGTTAGCAATTGCGAGTTCATCGAAGGGCGGCAGGCCGCGCAATGTTACGGCTCTTGTGCCGAGCCCTCGAGGATAACCCCGTGACTGGTCAACTGCGGCAGCGAGTTGAGTGTATGTCGCTGCCTCGCACTTGAAATACCTGTGTGTTTCGTCGGTCATTGCAAGGTGCCGTTGATGTTGATTTCCCAATCTTTGCCTTTGAGGCTAGTGATCGCGGTTGTCGTCGCGGCACTGAGCGAACCAGTTGATACATCATAGTCGATATCAATCACGGGATCATTTAGAGTTGTCCCGCTGCTCGTGCCGTCATTTGTCGCCCATATCCCACTTGTGTCGATGGATGTCAGGATGTTCTCAACTGATTGAGATGTGAGGGATGAGCAGCCGTCCCATGTTTGATTAAACACCCCATTGAAGATTGAGGAGGGATTCCAATTATCGAAAAATCCTGCTGGAAAATCTTCAAGGCTGGTGCAATTCCGCCACGTCAATTGAAAATTCCTTCCTAATGATATGTCAATCAACGGGAAACTAGTCAAGCTGGTGCAATCAAGCCAAGCAAATTTGAAATCATTTCCCGACGATGTGTTAATCAATGGGAAACTAGTCAGGCTGGTGCAGAGTCGCCACGCATAAGAAAAGCTGTTTTGTGCACCATAATCCTCAACCGCCCCTTTGGTGACAAAGTAGGATTTTCGTTCAGCGATCTGAGTCTCGCTCAATTCGTAGTCGAAAAGATAGAGCGCGACCAGATCGTTGGAAAAAAAGTAATTGCCGGAAATCTTATTCCCGCTGAAATCATGCGTGCCAGCCGCAAGATTGAGATTGGCAGCGTAGCTACCTTTTTTCGTCGCAAAGAAAACCGTGCCATTTGTGATAGACTCTGCTAGCGTGAACGACATGCGATCATTGCTGCCGTCGAATCTGGCGAATGGTCCACCGTTGGCGGCATCAAAAGCGATGGGTTGGTTGGTGGCAGTGGTCTGGGTCGCGTCGATACTGTTGGCGGTCAGATCGTCAAGAGTCGAGATACCATCCCCTTGCGCTGCGGGTACCCCACCATCCGCAAGCATCGACGACTCGGCCTCGTAGGCGAGAACGGGGTTGGTGGCTAAGCCAGAAAATGAACCCGGGACATAGAGACCAGCCTCGTTGTAAAGACCTGCCCTATCGACAAGCCCAGCACCACTAAAAAGACCAGCTTGGTTTATCAATCCCATATCTAGGATAGCATGATAAATTCAGTTCCCGCAGCGGAAGCCGTGACTCGGATTTTCGCCCCATCGCTATGCGTTCTCAGAATCTTTTGTTCTCCGTCCGCAAGTGGGCCGTTAAAGACTGAAACCCAAGCCCCGTCTAGCTTCTTTTTCTCAATCGTCAAGTCCCCATCGTTAGCTTCGACCTGATAAGTCTTCCCCGGGATGATTACGAATTCTTGCGGGTCCGTATTTGAAAAAGTGTATTCCATAGTTCTAAAAAGATTGGTTTGTCAATTTCCTATGTGATAAAAGAATACCCTGAGGGGGTTGCCCCGCTGAAAAGGGTCGTTGAATTTTTGAATGTATTGTTAAAAAGCCTGATGTTCGTCACCGTGCTCCCATTGTCATCAAAGAAGTCATCCCCGTCATTTGCATGATTGTTAATTACCTGAACGTCATTGCAGTTAAACATGCGGAATATGGATTTAACATCAGTGGCCCCGCTATCTGTTGTAAATCCTCTGAACGTAACTGTGTTTCCCTCAACTACAGAATTATCATGCCTGACTATCCCGATCAAATAGCTAGATTCTGTGTGTTCTGATTCGTAGTTGTAAAAGATATGATTATTCTTAATTGCTACACTTCCAGAGGTTTCAGGGGAAACGGTAAACGTATCAATGCACCTAGTCGGCTCAATCGTTGAGGATGTGTTGATCAGGTTACCCGTAATAACTGACCTTCTAGGATCGGTTGAAGAGGGGGGGTTGACGATTGTGATGGGAGATACAGCCTCTTGCACGTTGTTCCCCGAAATAATAGCGTAGCTTGACGCGCACCAAATAGGCCACATTGAAGCGGTTCCTGCTGGGTCACTCGTTGGGAACTTGTAAGCACCAGATGGGACTGAACAATCAATCGAGTTGTCTGAAATGATGATAGGAGCTTCTGGGCTGCCGTCCTCATACTCCCGAGTGCATTGAACACCCTCAAAGCCAAAGTTTCGGATTTTGTTATTGGTGAAAACCAGTCCGTTGGTATCCCCCCAGATTGAACCATCCATTGTTGCCCTGGTCACCGGCGCATCAGTAGCAATCCCATTTAGTCCAGAATATCCATCAAAAAGATTATTTTTGACGGTTGTGTTCTTTACCGCACCTCCTGAAAGACTCGAATCGCATCGAATAAAGACATTGGGGCTGGTGTTAGAAGATGATCCCCCGTCCCTACCGTTAGGAGCTAGAAATCGATTCCTTTCGATGTGAGCCCCGTCAACGCCAGCCAATCCCACGGAGACTGCAAAACCCTCAAACAAACAATCAGAGATCACGGGGTTGATGATACCAGTTCCCCCGCTGATCGAATTGATACCATAAGACAAGTCCGTGGTTCCGGTTGCTGTATTCTTAAAATGAATGTTTGAAATTTTAGCGTTTCTACTGCTTCCCTGAAGCCTTAGAACTGTGGAGTCTGATTGTGCGGTTGTCAGGATAACTCTGCCTTCTCCGATGAAGTCACATCTCGAATTGGCAGAAACAGAATTAGTTTCAAAAAGTGAAAGGTGGATTGTTCCCGTGGTGAATGACTCCAAGAGGTATTCCCCAGAAGGGATTAAAACTCCAGTCCCCCTGCTTATCGCCTCAGTGATTGCGTCTTGAATCGCGGGGGCTGAATCAATCGTCCCCGTTGGGTCGGCTCCATATACGACAGGGTTGACGTAATTAGACTCTCCAGCGATCCCAGCAGGCCCCCGATTGATGACAATGGTTGAAAGGGTTTGATTCCTCTTAGCCGTGATCTGGATGGTTCTCAAAGCCATTATGCGGGGAGAGTTTGAGTTGCTGAGATTACAAGTTGAATGACTTCTGAGACATACTCATTTTCTTCTTCATCAGTTATCCTGACATCGTAGAAATAAATTCCCGCAGTCCAAGGAGTGTCCCCAGTATCAATCGATGCAGTGGCTACCCCGTCTGCAATCACCATATCCCCGGCAGCGATCTCCGTTCCTCCTAATTCCCTTGAATCCGTGAAACGATATTTCGCGGAATAGGTTTCATCGATAGTAACGGCATTACCATCAGAATCGCAAACCGAAACCGATAGATCGTAGGTTTCCCCATATGAAATCTTGTCCTTTAACATTTAACCAATTCTCCAATCAGTTCCATCTGAAAATACGGGGACGGTATTGCTCCCCCCATCATTTACAATTGCCCCAAAGTTTCCAGATGCCGCAACGTCTGAATCAGTTACGAACAATCTTCGCCCTTCGCTGATTCCCTCATCTGGCAAATCGGAAACCGTCATAGTGTTAGCAAGCCAGCCAATCGGAATCCATTCAATCCCATCGTAAATATACGTTTGTCCCGTAGATTGAATGTATCCCATATCCCCCATGATCGGCGCAACAATGCCAAGGGGATTCGTAATTGATACATCAGTCCGGCCAGGTTCTACGAGAGTCACTCCAGTCGGGTCTGTGTATGATGCCGCGATTCCATCAGATTCATAGACTACGGTAGCGGGTGATCCTCCGAAATCCACCGTTAGATCCCACTCCTTTGAGACATTGTTCCAGGCTAAGTCTAGATCAATCGTTTCGGCAGTGGTCACACTGTATTGAGGATAGCCGTTAGAATCAGTGCTGGAATAAACCAAGGGCTCAAGTGTGATTGGAACGTCTCCAGATCCTAGAATTTCCCCGTCAATCGTAACCGATGGCGGGAATAGATGGTTAAGCCCTGTTCTGATGGGTTGAATTCCCCGTTCCGTATTCCTGGCGGTTAACCATGCCTCGGGAGTTGGTTGACTCGTGGGTGTTGATTCGCTCCCCCGATAAACATCGTTCTCGACCGTTACGCTAAAAGTGCGGGTGCTAGTCGGCCCAGTGTCCCCCGTGGCTTCCCACGTAAGCTCGCCCATCGCAACGACTGATTTCGGATCGTTTGAAGAATCCCCGTCGATTGAGAAAAGCGCGTTTAGCTCGGTCGTGTTAAGGCTAGGCGTTGCCGTGTAGCGTGGATCGCTGTCTGGATCTTCAACGGTAGAAGCAGTGAAAGATGATTCTAAAACTAGAGGATCGTCATCATACTTTCCGTTTTCCTTGATCGCGAAATTGATGACGGTCGTTGAATCAAGTCTAACCTGAGATCCACCCTGAACGAATCTAACGACAAGCGGAAAAGCATCACCTCTCTTTACCTCAATTCCCGAAACCCTCCTTGCATCGGTCAAGGATGCCCGTAATTGCAAAGCGTCTAGGTCAACGTAAAGATTCATGCTTAAATTTTAGTTTGTGTCAAAAGTCGGAGATGCCGCCACTCATGCCCCCGGCTGAGTTGATTTGTTTTAATAGTTCAACCATTTCAGCTTGCAAGTTTGCTTGTCTCTTTTGGATGTCGAGGGTTGAAGCAACCCCACCACCTCCACCGATTCTCTGCATTGAAGAAACGGCAAGGTTTCCCGAGAGTGATGAGGATTGATTTAAAGAATCTTGGACTATGCTCAATCTGTCTCTGAGAGCGTCAATCAAATTGGATGCAGGATCTTTGCTTTCTGTCTTTTTCTTGCGCTCAGATCTACTAAAGAAGTCCTCATTTGCTTTTCTTCTAGCTTCAATTTGTTTTTGAAGATCAGCCATCCTGTTTGCTTTCATTGCCTGCTCCCCAAATGGATCATTAGGGTCTGCCCCTTCAAGCAATCTGGCTTGTGCCCGTTGTCTTTCTTCCTCCTTTTTGCGATAATAAGAAGCCCATGTTTCCCCCTTTGGAAGCATTTCAATCCCGCTTGCATTGGCGTTGATAGTCTCAATTTGAGGACCATCAAAAACTGATTTATTTCCGCGCATCAGATCAATCAAGCCCTTGTAGAATCCATATGCATCTTGAACTGTCGAGGCTAGGCTTGCAAAGCCATCAACAAGACCAGCGATCCCGTCTGCCATTGCGTCAAAATCGGTATTGTTTAGAAGATCGACAAACTTTTGCATTGCTGGCAATAGTGCCATTCCTAGTTTTGTTGCTGCCTCGTCAATCCTTGCGTTTGCTATTTTTTGAGAGTTCGCGAGACCGTCTGACGTTCTTTCAAAATCTCCTTGGGCGGAAGTGGTTTGCTTTAGAATGACGGAGTATGCTGACAGTGCCCTTGATGCCGGTTCTAATGCTCCTTTTCCATCATAAAGGCCCTTTGTTAATGCTTCGGCCTTTAGCGTAGCATCATCCAAAAGGACGCCATATCGGCGGATTGGCTCAGACTCACCACGGAGTGCTGCTCCGATTGCTTGGATAGCATCATCGGTTGAAGTGTTGTTAAATGACCCGAGATCTGCGGCAAGTTTAACCATGCTCATGGACATATCAGCGGCCTCTTTCCCGCTCATCCCCATTGCCGTGAACATATTCCCGATAGTCCCGGTTGCCTGAAGTGCTGCCGTTTTAGTCAACCCCATCGACTCGGCGGCTCCATTTGCAAATGACTCAATTTCAGAGGATGCATCTTTAAAAATCACCTCCGACTTTGAAAGCTCTTCGTTTAAATCAGAAGCTGATTTGATCGCATCATTCAGAATACCCGGGACCGCTCTTGCTGCTCCCGTCAGCCCATCAAAAAGCTTATGTCCGATTCTTTCTTGAAAGCCTTTTTGAATACTCTTGGCAATCTTACGAGTTTTCCTCTCGAAAGACTTCAGCTCCCTTTCCGCTTTCTTGGAATCGGCTCCAATGCTGACGTGCGCTCCTGCCATTATATCAATTCAAAAGTCAATTCTCTGTTTCCAAAACTTGCAATCTTCTATCAAGTTCCTTGTCCATGTAACCGCCCTTCTTAGGCTCCATCCCAGAAGCCCAAGCGGAACAAGCGGACAAGGCAAAGGCTTGACTCACCGGGAGTTGGTGAAGAACGAAATCAGGCGTCCAATGATATTGGCGACAAAGTCCCGCAAGCGTTGACAGAATCCATCCAAAAGGGTTTTTTTTTGAGCCTTTCCTTTTGCGTTAGGATCGTGCATCTCAACCCCTGTTTGTAGCGATTCAATATAATGAGCCATCAAAATGGCAGTAAATGCTAGGACTGATCCCAAGGGAATATCCTTCATGAAATCATCAAGGGATTGTTCTAGCGTTCCATTTGCAACCTCTTCTTTTAGTTCGCCAGATCCTCTCGTGAACGCAAATAAGGCAAGAGCGGTCTCGTGAGGTTTCCAGTTTTCAAGCTCTCCACGAGACAAGGGGTGGTCGCAATTTGCTAAAAAGATTGAATGCCCTAGGGTTAGGGGAACTAGACTTCTCCCAGCGATCTCCTTCTTTTTAGGAAGAAAGGCGTCAATTACTTCCTTTGGTGTGGCTCCTTCGACGCTATCAAGAGCCCTCTGGAGATTGTCAAGAGATGACATTAGGGAGCAGACATGTCAGGGTAATGGGAAACCGTAATTGAAACGGTTGTCGTATTGGTCCCAGCGTAAGCAATCGAAGCATCCTCAACGAATGAAAGCCCAGTATTGAGTGCAACCCCATTAATCGCAGCAGAGAACGTCACGGAAGCTCCCTTGGCTGGCAGCGTTGGGCTTGTGTCGGTTACTAGGCTTGAGAAAGTAACCGTGTTCTTTTCTCCGTGGTCAACACGAGAAACAAAATCCCCATCCTCATCGGTGATTTCAGTAAGATTGCCATCGGTTGAAATCTCGAAATCTTGAACGATTCCCTCAACTAGTGAATCCGCTGCCGTCTTCCCATCTGCCGGGATTCCCCATGAAACCTGAGTTCCAGAAACTTGAACTGCCATGACTCTTTCAAGGTGTCAAAATTCAAGGCGAGTCTGCCGCAATGAGGTGGAAACCATGAACGTGCATCCATTTAGTTTCTTCCCTTCCCGCCTCTATCGTTAACGGTCTCCAGACAGAAACCAGGAACCCTCCAAGCTCTAAATAGTTGGTCACTTCCTCGATATCACAAAGCTCGTTAAACAGGGCTTCTGATTGAGTTTCTGCGGTCTCGATAGAGTCTTCATCTGCATCGTGAAAGACAGCGATCATGACATTGAAGTCCCAGACCAAAGCTTGGTTTGCTCCAAATTCATCGCTCTGGCCGATCCTAACCACGGCGCATGGTGGGGTTAAATCCCCGTCATCCTCTTCTGCTAGGATTGTAATCGGCCCATCATAAGCCGTCTGAAGGTAGCTCTGAAGCCTTCTGATAATTCCTGTCCTTGTCATTTCATTCGTTGGGTTGCTCTTCTAGCTTTCCTGTCAAGCATCGCTTGAAGTGCGGTTTTCAATCCGTATTCTCTACGGTCAATCGCTCTTTGAAATCGTCTCGCGTAATCTTTTGGAAAATACGGCATCTTGTTTCTGATAGTAATCGTCAGACCAGACTTGGAATGCCGAAACTCGGTTGCTCCAGGTTTTGTTCCATGCCTTGTGATCCATGTTGGAGTCTTCCCCTTGGCAGTTTGAAGCTTCCTAGCTGCCCTCATCCATCCCGCGCTAAGAATACCAACGTCCCCCTTGATCATCTTAAAGTATTGGTTCTTCAAAGCGGCTCTTGTGAGTGCCATGTTTTGCCCGGTCGTTCCCGTCCTAACCCGTCCCGTTGATTTTGATCTAGCTAATTGATGAATTCTGCGAAGATCAGAGATGCTTTCAGCATACATTTTGACCGTCTTTCTGCCTCGTCTCGTTCCAAATTGATAACCAGCCTTGACCATTGCCTTGGCATTCTCAGGTTTCATTCTAGCCGTTGGAAATAGAACTGCTAAGTCTGCCTTGATGCGATTCTCTCCTCGCTTTCTAGCCTCTGGCTTAACTCCCCCGGAATCGTTCATCGCTTGGCTCTTAGCGGCTGCTGGTGGCGTCAAAGCAATAAGGTGACCAACAAGCATCCCCGCTTGCTTCTCAACAATCTCATCCATCTCCTTGTTTGCTTGCTTCGCGAAGTCGCGCATGACTCGCTCAAGATTGCTGGTATCAACGTCAATATCAAACATATCACCCCCCCGATCCACTACCAGAACAACCGGCGGTGATCTTGGTATCTTCATTTGTTATGATTAACCCGTCTTCCCACTGAAGAAGTGTAACGGTCACTGCTGGGTCTTCACAGTTAGACCACTCCAAGACTCCAGAGTTCCCGTTACCCTCAACCGTGATGATCCCGGCCCCGTTATCTTTCACGTTGACTTGGGGATTGCTCGCCCGTTCTGCGATTGCGGAAAATTTGATGGAATCATTCGCATCATCCTGCTCGTCTCCATTTACAAAAGGAACAATGACTTTTCCGTAAGTTCTACCGACTGGCTCAAATTGCTCAAGCGTTCGGAAGTCGTAGGTATCATTTGCTCCGTCCCGCTCTTTGTGAATGTATCGAGCCCCGCCGATGTTTCGCCCCTTCCATAGCCGCGAGTGCTCGATGTCTGATTGTTGAAACACCGTGATCTCTGGGGCTCCTGAAACGATATTGAGTTGAGAAATCTTGATCCAATAGTCCCCCGATTCTCCTAGCCCCTCTCCCGAGGCTGGCTGGTGGTGGATTGAATCTTGCTCTGTTGATGCCGCGACAACGGCAGGTGTTCCTTGGATGAAGCCATCCGCATCAGTGGTGAACGTAACTGCAATGAACTCCCCATCTGATAGAGTTAGTTCCGGCCTCGGTCTGGTAGACATCGGGGAACCTCCAATGTTGCAATCATGTTCGACCACTCCATCGCTTCCCGATGTTGTATCCCTTTCGATGACTGAGCCGTCTTGGAGCGTAACCTTGTATTCTGCGGGATCGCTGGCCGGGACCTTTTGCAAAGTAAGAATTGAAAAGGGCGGCTGTTGTGACCTCCTGTATTCTCTTTGCTTGATCGCAGAAACCGTCTTCCCACTTGATGCAGAATTATCAATTCTGATTCCTTTCCCCGGGTGTAGCTTGTCTCCTTTGAGGTAGTCCCCTAAGAGTCTCCATTTTGCGGGAGTAAATCCCCCTTGAAATATCGTTTCTAAATCCATTTAAATTGGAGGTTAATAGATGTCTGAATCCCATCCATTTCGGCCCGATAGTTTCCAGACCGTAGCTACCTGATAGACTGCCCCTCTCCTAATGTAAGATTCTGCCCATGCTAGCCAGTCTCGGCCTGAGACGCTAGGGGCGGGACCGTCAGGACTGTCTATCGTTCCAACATCCCTGATTCCAGTTGGTTCGTTGGTCTGGAATTTAGTTTCTCTCCATTCAGCCCCAGGAACAAGATATGAATCAATCCCGGCTTTGCTTGATCCAACAAATTCTTTCCAGACGGCATTGGTTTTAGATGACTCCCATCCTGTTTCAGGATCAACAAATAAGGATCCGTTAAGGGGGGCTGCTGGCGTCCCTGCGAACGTGGCGAAGTCTGGATGAGTTTGAATAGGCTCAACCGTCAAAGACGTTGTGAGCTCGTATGTGGGCTCAGGGATCGAAAGGAGGAATCCTTCAAAAAGATAGGAGACCGTCATGTAACCAGGCTCATTCCTAGATCCAGATCTCCTAGAAAGGAGCATGTTTGAAAACCTAGGATGAGGGGCGAAGTCTGATAAGACCTGAGACGGGAAAAGATTGTCTGGGATTTTCACCACAAGCTCCACGGTATCAATCCCGAATCTATCGGTTTCAAACCTCTCCGAGACCTGCTGGATTGTCTGAGATGTTCCCGATTGCCTGAAAGCCATTAAGAATTGCTAATTTGTCAAATGAAGGGTAATTTTTATTACATGTCTGAAAGATTTTATTGGGAGAATGGCGAAAGGGTCCCGGTTGTCATGCCTGAAGAAATCCAAGAAGAGCAACCCAAGATGGATTCACCAGAGTTAATGATGATGCGAACCCTGATCGGGATTCTTCATAAATGCCCCCATCCTGCCCTTTCGATTGAATGCCTATCTCTTATATCGGGAATTGGCTATCAAGGGAAATCAATGGCGCAGATCGCAAGGGATAACATGGTTACCCGGGCAACCGTTAGTCGGAGATGCGTAGATCTCTGCAATCTTTTAGGAATTCCGCCTGTTCGAGCTATGCGGAATTTTTCGGGGCAAGAGAATTGCCGAATTGCTCGTTCCAAAAAACTAAAACAACTGATTGAACAATGTCTTTAGAGCTTATCGAAACTCCCGGCCAAGTCGGGATTCAATTTCAAGGGGAGCTTCCCTTTGAGGAATGGCAAGAGATCGGAAACCGCTTTGGAGAAGCCACCAAAAGGTTTTCATGGGCACTCGGAGATTGGCTGGTTTACGGTGGCACCAATTTCAAAAAGAGGATTCCAAATGAATTGATGATTGAGGCTGAGAAACTGACGGGGGTTGATCGTCAATCCCTTCTCTCATTGGCCACTGTTTGCCGCAGAATCCCGATTGAGAAGAGGGTTCCATCCCTGACTTTTGAGCATCACCAAGCAATCTCCACGATCTCAAACGAGGACAAGCGGGACGCATGGCTTGAGTTCGTTTCAAAGCTAGACAAGGCCCCTCCTAAGAAGCTACTTAAGCTTTCAATCTCATGCTTCCCAGATGATCCTAAGATCATCACACCCGAGGCTTACGAGGAGAGAAAGAGAAAGTTCGGTAGGGACAACTACGTTCCCCATCTGCGCGGCCTGATTTCAATCCTAAGAAAGACAATCCCCGCAATGGATGAAGACGAGATTGAGGCCCTGAAAGCCGATACCGCTGGCTTGATTGAGCTTCTGAAGCGTCTTTAACGCTTGGACGGTCGGCAAGTAATCTCCCCGACAAGGGCTCCAGGTTGAATCCCTAGGCGTGAAACTCGAAAGTTCCTATCTCGATAGGTCACGAGATCCCCAAGGCTAGGAATTGCCGATAGGTCGGAGAGTAGGAATTTCACATCAATATCAGAGTCATCGGCGAAGCCTCCCTCCATCAGTTCCCTGCCAAATTGGGATTCGTTAACAACGGCCCGAATAGTCTGGGAATTGATAACGATTGAAACTGCGAAGTCTTCAAGGTGCTCTTCAAACGAATCACCGAAAGATTGAGCAAGTGCAGTTTGCATTACTTAGCCTTTTTCTTAGCTGCCTTTTTAGCGGCTTTCTTGGTAACGGGCTTTTCTTCGATAACTCCATCGAAGAGTTTAACCCGACCACCAGTTAGCAATAGATATGCTTTCGCATCTTCAAGCTTTAGAACTTCTCCAGTCTCCAATGGCTTCTCATCAAGAAAGCAAGGGGCAGTCACGATAAGAGTCTTCATGATACTTTGAGAGAGTCAAAAAGGCGCAGAAGCCGGAACCCCTGCGCCTTTCGGACTATGAACAACCAAACAAGAAAGTTGTGATTTACGCTCCCAGAGCGTCGAGCATTGCTGCAAAGCTCTTAGGACGCTGCACGCCGCCATCGTAGTAGGTCTCCCCGACGAGTCGGTAGAGTCCCTTCGTAGCGAGGGTAGCGTCAGAGACGAGGTCAAGCATCAATCCACCCCAGTATCCGATGAAGTAATCGGAAGCATTCCCGAAGAAGATGGCTGAACATTCTCCAGTAGCATCCCCCTTGTCGAGAGTCCGGCTGATTGCGTTGGTAAACGCAGTCCGGTATCCGTTCAGTTCGATCTCTCCGTTCCGAGTGTTCGGGGGGATGATGAACGCACCTTCAACACCCAATCCTTGGAGCGGAGTCTCTTTGAGCTTCTTCTTGATTTGCCCGTTGGTGAAGTAATACAGGCTACCACCAAGAGCATTCTGGGCGTCGACTGCTTCTTCAAGATCAACGATGTCTTCCCAGGAAGGAGCAGCACCGTTATCTCCACCAACAACGCTTCCGATTCCATTGGTTCCAGCGATACCTTCGGCTTCGTTGGTTCCGGTTCCGTGGAAGAATGCGGCTTCCTGAACGGCAAGCATCTGAGCAGTCACGTTAGAGCGAACAATCGCTTCAATCGCAGATGAACTCTGCATGATAAGCTGCTTCGAGATGTTGACGTAACCCGGGAGACGTTGCGGCGAAAGCTCAAGTTGAGCGGTCGTCGGTGCGATCTCATCGGCAGTGGCATTCTCGGCCTTGCCTGCGGGATCACTTCCGGCAATCAAACGAGGAACGTCGAGATTGCTGGTAAGCCCGGTCAGAACCGTAGCACCGCTTTGAGCGAGGACGTTAGCATTGTAGAAGTCATCGAGGAGACCTGCCTTTTCAGTAGCCACGGTCATTCCGCCTTGATCTCCACCAGTGCCCCCGGTAGCAGTCATGTCACGCTGGGCGCGATTGACGTAAAAGCCGGGAAGCATGATTCCGCCACCTCGCTTGATTCCGGCCTCGTTAGCCTCACGAAAACCTTCAGTGACGATTTCCTTCTCGATGCCTTCAAGTTTCCGCTCTCCGATGCAGGATTGCAGGGCTCGGGAAAGATCGAATTTTGCGAGATCCCGCTTTTCACTCTTGGAAAGATCGTTGGCAGGGGTGTAGTCGGTATGTCGGCTGGTGAATGCAGCAAGGGCTTCGGACTGAAACTCATTGATATCAGTTCCTCGCTCAATCGCTTTGTTGGCATCAAGAACGATTCCCCGAGACTTGGAAGCCTCAGCAATCTCTTGAATGCGTGCAATACGGCTACGTTCTGCGCTAATAGCAGTTTCCCGCTCCTTCTTAGCGTCCACGGTGGGACGCTCGTTGATCACCTCCACGGAACGCTTTTGAGCCTCGGGAGGAGTGGCCTTGTCAGCCTGGTCTTTGATAGTATCAGACATGGTTTTAGTAGTATTAGTTTTGTCCGTGGTTTCGTTTTCCATCTTTCGCCCGACTCCCACAGAGTCGTCGAACGGGATGCTGACCAAGCTCAGTTCGTAAGGCTCCCAGTCAGTAGCAGTGACGGCCTCCCGACCTCCATCTAGCTTTTGGGTGCTCTCACCGTGAATCACATACCCGACAGAAACCAACTGTCTGATACCGTCTTTCACGTCTTGGAAAATCTCTTCACCTCGTGCGCTCTTGCTAAACTTAACACGAGCCCTTCCCTTTTTATCGTCATCGATCCACGCACGCTCAACGACTCCGATCTGATCGTTGCGGTCATGCTCTAAAAGCAATGCGCCCCCATTATTGATTCGATCAAGGCGAACCGCGCTTCTCTCGTGGCTCAATGTCTCGGTCCCATACCAACGCTCTCCGGTGAACTCAGAGGAAAATGCTAGTTCAACCGTTCTAGACTCTTCGTCAATGGCCCGTTTGTCGATCTCCAGAGACCGATGCCAAAGCTTGTTTTTAGGAATCTCCTTGCGAGTCACCATCATCTTCTGATGGCGTGTCAAATTGCGCGGGATCTTCTTTTACTTCGATGCTATCAAAAATCTCATTGATCTTATCTTGTCCAATAGCAGGGAATGCTGATTCAGCAATCGCCTTTGCAGTAGGCAAGGGGATCTCTCCATTTGCAACTTGATTGGCTAATTGAAGCAATGAGGTTACTTGAGCCCCATTTAACGCAGTCTTTTGAATTTCTTCTGTAACTGCTGGTTCTTCGCCCTCTTCTACAGGATCCGTAGTCTCTCCTTCAGTGAGTCCCATTTGATCCATTAGTTCTTCATCATCCTTGGCCTTGGTAAAGACTTCGTAAACATCTCCCCCTCCGTCTGCAATAACGTCTCGATGAGTTGTGATGTGATGCTGAATCCCGAGAATTGCGGCTTCCATATCCTTCTTGGGATCAACCCAAGCCCAGCGACGGCCTCGGAAATCAGGAGCGTTGAATTTCCAGAACTTATCAAAAGGAAGCCCTAAGCGTCCCGAAAGAAGTTCAATCTCAAGCCAAGCTTCAAAGATCGGTTCGAGAATATGTTCGATCAAGAATCTTTGGATTGCTTTCCAAACTTCCCTTTCCTCCAAGAGCCCCGCTCTGATAGAAGAATAGTTAACACCCTCCAAATCATTGGAAAGTGAGTTATAGCTAATGCCGAGAGAAGTAGCGACTCCACGGAGGCACGATTTGACGAAATCTCCATAACCAGAATTAGGGTGGTTGGTGTCCCAAGATTGAAAGTCAACCCCCATTGGGAGTTCCTCGATTGTTCCTGGCGAGGCATCAACGGGGAGGTTCCCGTCATCATCTATTTCCCCTGTCCATCCCTCGGGTGTCTTTTTGGTGAAGAATCCCATCTTTGCCGCTCCCGTCCTAGCCGCGACAAGCTCGGCCTCAGCGTAACCGTCTAACATCTTGAGACGGTTCATTGAAGATACCAACCAAGGAATGCCCCTTGTTTGCTCTGCTCGTTCCGTTCGGAATGGATGTAAGATTTCATCCGCAGGAATTCTAACTCGCCTTTTGAAATCAGCCCCAAATTGAGAATCCCCAGGGTGATTCGTCAGCATGTGATATGCTATCGGCTTCCTGTATTGATCAAATTCAATACCAAATCTGATCTCATTCCCATTATCTAGTTTTAGAAAATATGTCTCATCAAGAAGGTCAGCTTCCAAGACTTGAAGTCTCAGACCATCGCTAGACCTCATCATCCTGATGATCACCTCTCCATCCCTTGCGATAGAACGTAGGATTAGTCTTTGGACATCACACCAAGAATGCTTACCGGTCACATCACAATTCCCGCGCCGTCCCCATTGTTTCCAACCCGCTTCAATCAGATTGTTCGCTACCTCGTCAAGCGTTCCGTTTGGCTCCTTCGATCGGACCTGGAGAGAGACCCCCTTTTCTCCTAAGACGTTGTTTTCAAGAGATCGCAAGAAACCCTTCACCCATTCGTTGTTCCTTTCGAGATCGCGCGAACGATTGCGGAGACTCGTTAGGTTCCCCCTCAACTCCCCATCTTGAGAAAGAGAAGATGTGATCCAGTCAAGAGACAGACGACTAGAAGAAACCGCTTTGAAACTGCGCTTCTTAACCTTGTCTTTCGGTTTGCGTTGAAAGAATTTACCGATCATCTAAACTGGATTTTTAGAGTTTTCCTACTCCCGGCCACTGCTTGTTTTAATTGTTGGATCTCAACCCGATATTTGTCGCGGCTTTCCTCTAGATCCTTGATGCTCGTGAGCGTCAACGACTGATCCCCGAAAGAGGTTGAGGATGCGGTCTTTGCGTAAAGTTTCAGGAGAGTGGCGTCAATAACCTCCAATGTGTCCAAAGCCTTTGACAACTTTTCTTCGTTGGTGGCGTCTTCCATTAAGTTTTGACGATATGTCAATTCTTACCAGTTGTTCACCCATCCTCCTCGTTTCTTTGCCGTCTTCTTTTTGGGCTTCTCGGTTTCCTTTGGCTTAGGCGTCAAAATTGTCCTTTTCAAAGTATCCCAGTTGACCCGCAACAATGCCAAGGCTGCGCTGGCGTAAACCCTCAAATCTAGTGCCTCGTTCCTCGCTTTTGAGGGATTCTCGAAATGGGAATAGGGGATGCCATTTCGATAACGTGTGACCTTTACCTCACTTGTAAGCTGGCGAAACCAATCTTCCTGGCGGTCGTTCGGAAAGTGCATGAACCCGTCACCCTTCTCTCCTAGGCTCAATCTGGAGTAGATCAACTCTTTTGCGGTATCGGTCCCAACAGAAAACAAAAGGGAACGTTCAGCCCCTTGCTTTGTCGGCCTATTGACCATTGGAACCCCGGGACCACCCACCCCCTTGCACGCGAAAACCTTTCTGATTTGCCTCGGCTTCGTGTAGGAGTAAACCGTCTTTGTCTTATGCCCCGAGTCAATGAAAGTGCATGAGATGGCGATCTCTGATCCGCTAGGATGAATCCATTTCGTCTTCAATACCTCGTCTAGTTCCCTTTGCACCTCGGGAGTATTAAAATCTCCGATGATGACTCGATAGTCTAGACTCCATGATTCCTCACCCTCACCCCATCCGACAAGTTCGACCTCAACCCGGTCCCCTTGAATATCCACCCCGGCGGTAACCAGAAGGCATTCTTTCGGGAAGTCTCCCCAATCCTCGCGCCTTTGCATCAAGGGTTCCCATTTCACGCCTTCTCCCTCGTCTTCCCATGTCTCACCTAGGAAAGTATTGATCCACGTTCTCAGTGCTTCCTTTCCCGCTTTCTTGACTTTGATATTTTCCGCCGCCATTTGATGAAGACGGTTTTGATATCCCCTCTTGTGGCGAAACATCGAGGCAATACCGGGAAGGTGGTAACCTCTCAATGTTCTCTCGGGATAGGTCGGCACCCATTTCCCGTTCATGACCATTTGAATCCTATCCTCATCAGTTAGTCGCTCTTCACACCCCTCACAATGAAGATAGGCGTCTGAGCCATCCTCCGCATCCCATCGCACGTTCGCCCATTTTAGGGTTTGCTCATGTCCACACTTGGGACAAGGGCAAAAGTATCGCCTTTGATCGCTAGCCTCAAACTCCGTTTCAATCCTGCTTCGGCCTTTTACGGTAGGAGTTGACGTCATCACGACAACGGCATTCCAGAAGCTTTCTGTTCGCCTAACGGCAAGCGAGACGGGATCGCCCTCACTCCCAGCCGTCACGGGGTAGCGGTCAACCTCGTCCAAGAAAACAACTCTCCTGGGACGGGCTGCGAGTCCAGAAGGAGCATTTGCGCCGGTGATCGCTAGGTTACCACCGGGAAAGGTTTTGTGCGCGATGGTATTCCCAGAATGCCTAGATTTAACGTCAGAGAGCTTGTCTTTGATCCTTGGTGTATCTCTAGCCATCGGTGCCAGTCTCTCCTTACTCCATGCCTCACCCATCTCAACGGTAGGTTGAACCATCAGCATCGGGGCAGGGTCAACGTCGATGAAGTATCCCACGAGATTGTTCAGAGCTTCTGTCTTCCCGAGTTGA
>Ga0208428_1000172_pt1 | contig 32518 bp, 35 predicted proteins | sample DEB08_DNA_11_FD_184535 | JGI IMG/M metagenome (GOLD analysis project Ga0208428, IMG submission 184535) | Aqueous microbial communities from the Delaware River and Bay under freshwater to marine salinity gradient to study organic matter... | ecosystem: Environmental > Aquatic > Marine > Coastal ... | reverse complement strand
AGAACCGTTGCGTAAAACCTCTTAACGGATTGAATAAATGTTTGGATTAGTGTTAAAAGATATAGTAAACCATCGGATAGATAAAATTGCGCTCTTAGCTCAGTTGGATAGAGCATCGGTTTTCTAATCAGTTGGTGGTATATAAAGCCCATCGGTGTGTTTAATGTTTTACCACTGATATTACTATCTTTTAACACTTTCTAGGCATTTAAAAAAATTTTTTATAATCAATCCAGTAAGGGATTAATTAGTACCCCTATTAGAACCAAGGGGGCTACAAGTCCCTCTATAATCAAAGGAGTCGTATGTTGAAATCAAGTAAGTACATCACATTGCCTTTTTCATCTTTGAAAGAGCAATTGGAATTAGAAAAGGATATGAGAAATCGTGGTATTAATCGTTTCCAAAAGAGACTACAAGACCACAAAAAGAGAGGTGAAGAGAGTTTTACTAATTATGGTAAAACTTTATTATCTAATTCAATCAGACCTCTTTCTGAAGCAATCAAATCATTTGTAGAAGAGGATGACAAGAAGGGTGTTCAACCCATTGCCAAAAGATTACTGTCATTAATAGAGCCAGACATAGCTTCATTAATAACAGCCAAGTCAATTATCAATTCAATCACAATCGCAAGAAAATTAACCAGTGCAGCTATAAACGTTGCAAGTAAAATTGAGGACGAAGTTGCGTTAAGAACTTTTGAAGAGTCCAGACCAGAACATTATGGCATTGTAAAAGCAGACCTAGACAAAAGGTCGTTTGGCTATATGTACAAAAGAAGAAAACTTAGAGAGTCAGCACAAAAGAATGAACTCGAATGGGTTTTGTGGACTCGAAGTGAAAAAGTACACGTAGGTTATAAACTTATAGAACTTATGGTTTTGTCTACTGGATTATGTGAAGTTAAATCACAATTAAAAAGAAAGAGACAAGAAAAAGTTTTATTACCAACAGAGAAAACTTTGGAATGGATAAACAATCGAAATGATTTTTTAGAAGTTTTAGCACCAGAATATTTTCCGACAATTGTTCCACCAAGAATGTGGGAAGAGGGAAAAGTGACCGGTGGTGGTTATTATTCAAGACATATAAAACCATTAAACTTAGTTAAGTATCGTAAGAGAGAAAACTTACAGCAAATTAAAGATGTAAAAATGCCAATCATTTATAAAGGTATTAATGCAATGCAATCGACACCCTATAAAATAAATCATTTTGTTTTTAATGTTTTAAAAAAAGCATGGGACAAAAATATTTCTATTGGTGGTTTACCAAAAGCTGAACTAGAAGATTTGCCAAACAAACCTCATGATATAGATACAAACAAAGAAGCAAGACGAGAGTACAGACAAAAAGCTGTCCTGGTCCACACAGAAAACGCAAGACAAAAATCTAAAAGATTATTGTTTGCAAAAGTTTTGTGGATTGCTGATATGTTTAGAGACAGAATATTTTATCATGCACACACTTTAGATTTTAGAAGCAGATGTTATCATGTAACTAATTATTTAAATGGACAAGGTGTTGACTTTGCAAAAGCTTTACATTTGTTTGGAACTGGTAAAAAAATTACAAAAGAAAACAACGGTGAATTTTGGTTAGCTGTAACTGGAGCTGCACTGTTTGGAATAGACAAGGTCAGTCGTAAAGAACAATTAGAATGGGTTATGGGTAATCAAAAAATGTTTGATGAAATACAATCTGACCCATTTACATTTAGAGATTGGGAACACGCAGATAAACCTTTTCAATTTCTTGCATGGGTAAATGAATGGTGTGAGTTTAAACAAAAAGGTTATGGTTACGAAAGTCATTTTATTTGTAACCAAGACGGAAGTTGTAACGGAATACAGCATTACAGTGGAATTTTAAAACACACGCCTTCTGCTAGAGCAGTAAATTTAGCACACAGTGAAAGACCACAAGATGTTTACACTGTAGTTAAAGATAAAGTTATAGAAAATTTAAAAACTATGACTGATAGTGAATTTGCAAAACTTTGGTTACAATTTGGAGTTAAACGTTCAACTGTTAAAAGAGCAATCATGACTAGTCCATATGGCTCAACAAGATATTCTTGTAGTGATTTTGTAGATGAAGATTTAATAAAACGTAAGGACCAGGGGGACATACATCCGTTTGGAAGTTCAGCTTTTCAAGCTTGTACTTTTTTGGCAGGTGTTATTTGGGACTCAATGGGTGAAGTTTTATCTTCTGCAAGATTAGGAATGTCTTTTTTGCAAGATTGTGCAAAAGTTTTAGCAAAATCTGGACACGCTGTACGTTGGAACAATCCAGTTGGATTTCCAGTGATACAAGATTATCCAGAATTTAAATCTATGAGAGTTAAAACAAAATTATTTGGTGAAGTGATTAAACCTAGAATAAATGTAGAGACAGAAAAATACTCTATACATAAAGCTAAGAATAGTTGTCCACCAAATTATATACACGCTCAAGACTCAGCGCATTTATTTATGACTGTAGTTAAAGCGTATGACAAAGGAGTCTCACATTTTTGTAATGTTCATGACTCTTTTGGAACATTGGCGGCAGACAGCCAGACACTTGCAGATACAATTAGAGAAACTTTTGTTGATTTGTATTCGCAATCTTGTCCGTTAGAAGATTTCAAACAGTCAATGTTACCAATACTTACAGACAAAGAAAAAGAGAAACTTCCTACAGTTCCTGAAAAAGGGGACTTTGATATACAAGAAGTTTTAAAGAGTGAATTTTTCTTTGCATAAACCAATCCACTAAGGGGTTAATAGTACCCCTATTAGAACTAACGGAGTAAATTATGAAGGAAGTTCAAATGCCTTTAGATGAAGGCGTAGCTTTAATTGAAAAAGGCTATTTAGACAATGAAACAGTAAACGAGGATAACAACGATGAAGAATAAGTACACAAAGATTGTTACACCTATAGGCGTGGCTCAGTACCCTTGGCTATCAAGTCCAGATACTAAGTTTAGCGAAATTGGTGAATATAAAACAAATCTTATTGTCAGCAAAAAAGATGCTGAAGAAATTATCAAGATGATTGATAATGCAAGAAACGAAAGCGTTCAACTAGCTGCCGAAAAATCAAACGGTAAGAAAGTTAAACAAGCTGACGCACCTTACTATGATGAGGTTGATGATGAAGGTAAGCCAACTGGCAATGTCATTTTCAAATTCAAATGTAAAGCAAAGGTTACAACTAAAAGTGGTGAAAGTTTTGAAAACAAACCAACTTTGTTTGACGCAAAAGGTAAACCAATGCTTAATGTAAATGTATGGGGTGGTTCAGAAATTAAAGTAAGTGCTGAACTAATTCCCTACTTTACAGCAATGGTAGGCGCAGGCGTTAGCATGAGACTTAGAGCTGCACAAATAATTAAATTAATAGAAGGTGGCTCAAATTCTTCTGGTTACGGTTTTAAAGAAGAAGAAGGATATGAACACTCAGAAACAAAATCGACTGAGGAGTTTGAACAAGATGATTCTAAGACCGAGGTATCAGAAGATAAAGACGACTTCTAAATATAGAAGTGGTTTAGAAGAACAAATTGCTCGGCAATTGAAATTAAAAAATATCAAGTTCGAGTATGAAACAACGACTTTAAAATATACGAAACCTGAAAAAGTACATAGGTATACACCAGATTTTATTCTTATTAAAAAAAACGGTGAGCCTATGTACATTGAGGGCAAAGGTAGGTTTTTAACAGTAGACAAACAAAAATCTTTACTTGTTAAAAATCAATACCCTAATCTAGATTTACGATTTGTATTTTCAAATTCAAAAACTAGGATTTCAAAAAAATCCAAAACAACATACGCAATGTGGTGTGACAAGCACGGATTTAAATACGCTGATTGTTACATTCCAAAAGAGTGGATTAATGAATTAAATTAGGGTATACCTCTCGTAGGTAGTGAGTTCATATGCACTGCCTTTTGTAGTGACCCCTGAGATAACATCAAAGGGGTCTTTCTTTTCGTACCAAATATTTTGGGTCAAAAAAATTTTAAGGAAATATCAAAATGGAAAAAAGTGATTTTCTGTATCACGCTCCATGTTCCGAATGTCACAGCAAAGATAATGTGGGTGTGTTTTCGGATGGACATGGGCATTGCTTTGGTTGTGGGCATTACTATCACAACTATGAAAACAAAGAGGAAAAAATATTGGAAACAAATTTAATTGAAGGTGAACACAAACCTTTAAACAAAAGACACATAAATTTAGAAACAGTAACCAAGTTTAATTATCAAATTGGTAAACATAATGGGAAGACAGTTCAAATTGCAAACTACTATGACAAACATAATAAATTAGTTGCACAGAAATTACGTTACCCAGATAAATCATTTCAATGGTTAGGTGATAGCAAACAAGCTACACTGTTTGGACAAAACTTATGGCGTGACACAAATAAAAAAATTGTAATTTTAGAAGGCGAACTAGACGCACTGTCTATGTCGCAAGTACAAAATAATAAATGGGCTTGTGTTTCAGTTAAGACTGGAAGCCAAGGCGCAAAGAAAGATTTACAACAACAAATCGAGTGGCTTGAAAAAGCTGAAGAGATTGTGTTGATGTTTGATAACGATGAGCCTGGAAAACTTGCAGCTCAAGAATGTTCTAAACTATTTACACCTGGAAAATGTAAAATTGCAACGCTCCCAAGAAAAGATGCTAACGAAATGTTGGTCCAGGGCGAAACTGCAAAACTAATTGATTGTATGTGGAGTGCAAAAACATATAGACCAGATGGAATTATATCTGGAACAGAAATTTTTGAATTGTTATCTAAAGAAGATAAGACAGAAACAATTCCATATCCTTTTGAATGTTTAAATACAAAAACTTTAGGCATGAGAAGGGGTGAACTAATAACAGTAACAAGTGGTACTGGACAAGGTAAGTCACAATTATGTAGACAAATTGCTCACCATTTAATCAAGCAAGGTGAGTGTGTTGGTTACATTGCATTAGAAGAAAGCGTTAAAAGAACTGCGCTTGGAATAATGGGTATAGATTTAAAACGTCCATTACATCTATCAAAAGAAGGAGTTAATAAAGATGAGTTTAGAAACAGTTTTACTGCAACAGTTGGCAGTGGTTTGCTTTATCTTTTTGACCATTTTGGTAGCACGGAAAGTGAAAACTTACTTTCTAAAATTAGATACCTTGCAAAAGGTTTGGGTGTTCGTTGGGTTATACTTGACCACCTCTCTATTGTTATTAGTGGTTTAGAAAGTTATGACGAAAGAAAATTAATTGATGTCACCATGACTAAATTAAGAAGTTTAGTTGAAGCAACTGGCATTGGTTTAATTTTAGTTAGTCATTTAAGAAGACCAGAAGGTAACAAAGGTTACGAAGACGGCATACAAACATCATTAAATTCTTTACGTGGTAGTCATGCAATATCTCAATTGAGTGACAGTGTGATTGCATTGGAAAGAAATCAAAACGATGATGAAAATAAAAACTACACAACAGTACGTGTATTAAAAAATAGATACACCGGTGATACTGGCAAATGTGGAACGTTGTTTTTTGATAACGACACAGCTTGTCTAGTAGAAGTAAAGGAAGGACATGAAAGAGATTTTTAAAACAAAGAAAAATTGGAACATTACCAATGAGGTAAGTGACGCTATAGAACTTTGCAGAAAAAATCCAGACAAGATGGCAACAATTCATGTGCCTAACACAATGGTTAGACTTGCAGCAGAAATGATGTTGAATGAATTATCAATGTATGACGAAGCTGCTTGTCGAGTCACTGTAGAACAGGCAACGGTACATTAAATGAAACTACCAACTATACATAAAAAATTATTAAACGCACCATTCGTTCACGTGTATTGGAAAGATATAAATTCTAATGCAGCTTGGTTAAATTTAAAAGAAGCTAAACAAAGTAAAGTTACAATTTGTATTACAAGTGGATGGTTAATTAGAGCAGACAAAGATGTTCATATCATTGTAGGCGATGTTAATTTTAATGATGATGGAAGTTTAGGTGATGTAGGTAACGTTACAACCATGCCTACTGTTAACGTATTAAAAGTAAGGAAAATAAAAATATGAGTAAATACTGTTTTGACATAGAAACAGATAACTTATTAGAAGATTGCACGAAGGTTCATTGCATAGTCTTAAAAGATATAGACACTGAAAAAGTTTTAACTTTATCTAATGATGAAGCCATAAACAAACTTAGTAATGCAGAACTTATTATCGGACACAACATAATTAAGTTTGACATTCCTGTGTTAGAAAAATTATATAACTTTAAAACAAAAGCTAAAGTGTTTGACACTTTGGTGGCTACACGTTTGATTTGGTCTGACTTAATGGAGTCGGATATGAAGCGTGTGCATACAAAAGATTTCCCAAGAAAATTAGTCAACAAACATAGTCTTAAAGCGTGGGGTGTTAGACTAGGGAATTACAAACAAGAATTTGAAACTGATTGGCAAGAGTTTACAGATGAAATGTTAGAGTATTGTGTACAAGATGTAGAAGTTACACATGATTTATATAAAAGAATTGTAGATTATAATTATTCTAAACAAGCTTTAGCGCTTGAGCATTCAGTTTCTGAATTAATTTCTAGGCAAGAAAGGTATGGAATTTTGTTTGACAAAAACAAAGCCAGTAAACTTTATGCTAATCTGTCAGCACAACGAGACAAGATTAAAAGAGAAATGGAAGAAACTTTTAAACCAAAAGTTATTAAAAGAGTATCAGAAAAAACTGGTAAACCATTAAAGGATAAAGTTGTTGAGTTTAATCCTTCTAGCAGAATGCATATTGCAGAAAGATTAATTGAAAAATACAATTGGAAACCAAAAGACTTTACACCAGACGGTAAACCAAAAGTAGATGATACAGTTTTAAATAGTTTAGAATATCCAGAAGCAAAATTGTTAGCTAAATATTTTTTATTAGAAAAAAGAATAGGAATGTTAGCAGAAGGTAATCAAGCTTATTTAAAATTAGAACGGAATGGAAGATTACACGGTACTGTAAATACTAATAATGCTGTAACTGGCAGAGCAACAGCCATGAATCCTAATCTACAACAAGTACCCTCTGTCAGTGTACCTTATGGAAAAGAATTTAGAGAATTATTTACTGTTCCAAAAGGTAAAGTATTAATAGGAATAGATGTAAGTGGACTAGAGTTACGTTTACTTGGACACTACATTGCAAAATTTGATGGTGGTGAATACGCTGACATAGTTGTTAACGGTGACATACACACTACTAATCAACACAACGCAGGTTTAGAAACCAGAGACCAAAGTAAAAGATTTTTATACGCATGGCTTTACGGAGCAGGTGTTTCAAAAATTGCAGAAGTAACTGGCAAGTCAAACAAAGAAGCTGCCAAAGTAAAGAAGCGTTTCTTGGATAGACTACCTGCATTAAATAAACTTATCAAACAAGTACAACTTTCTGCTGAACGTGGTTACTTAATCGGTCTTGATAAAAGAAAGATTAAAGTAAGAAATACTTTCAGTTCTTTAAATACACTTTTACAAGGGGCAGGCGCAGCCGTTTGCAAAAGGTGGTTAGTTGAGTTTGACAACGCTGTTAAAAATATGTCTGGCGTTCAACAATTGTTATGGGTTCATGACGAGATACAAGTTGAATGTGATGAAGACAAAGCAAAAGAAATAGGAGAGTTAGCTGTCGAATGTATTAAACGCACTGGCGAACACTTCCAATTAAGAGTGCCATTAACAGGCGAATATAAAATAGGAAACAATTGGAGTGAAACACACTAATGAAAAATAATAAGTTCGACATTGATTTAAAGTACGGTCAAGAAAGAGAACAGAAAGTAGTATCTTTACTGGACCAGGACAAAAATAAAATAGAAGTAAAAACTGAAAGAGACTGGTGGGCAAAGACTGGTAACATTGCAATAGAAATTGAATGTTGGGGTAAGCCTTCTGGTTTATCTGTAACACAAGCTGACTACTGGGTTCATATTTTATCTTTAGGTAAAGATGATTATTGTAAATTAATCTTTGAAGTACCTAAACTTAAAAAGATAACAGAAAAGTTTAAGAAAAATTACAGAATGATTGGTGACAACAATGCAAGTAAATGCATTTTGATTCCTTTAAAAGAATTATTCCAATCAAAAAATTTAACATAACCAATCCGTAGGAGGATATAATCCATGAAGAGAAGACTCTTAATAGATGGTGACATTATTGCGTACAAAGCTTCAACTATGTCAGAGCATAGTATCAAATGGGAAGACTCAACTATTTGGACTTTACACGCAGATGAAAACCAAGGAAAATATCTCGCACTATCCGAGATAGAAGATTTAAAAGAAAATCTACAAGCTGATAGTATTACAATTGCACTAACTGATAATGTTAATTTTAGAAAAGACATTTTACCTAGCTATAAGGATAATCGTAAACAAAAACGTAAGCCTTTAATATTAGGGGCAATTAGAAAATGGTTGATTGATGAATACGATGCAATCATTTATCCAAATTTAGAAGCTGATGACGTACTAGGTATATTAGCTACTGAACCACAGAAAAAAGAAGAAAGAATTATTTGTTCTTTAGATAAAGACCTAAGACAAATTCCAGGTAAACTTTCTCAAGACGGTAGAACAATTGTCAAAAGAAATAAAACTGAATGTGACTGGTGGCATTTAGTACAGACACTTACTGGTGATGCTGTTGATGGTTTTTCTGGCTGTCCTTCTATTGGCACAGTGACTGCACAAAAAATACTTAAAGATAAAAAATTACCATTAAGACAACAATGGGATTTAGTTGTTAAGACCTATGAGAAAAAAGGTTTGTTTGAACACGATGCTTTTCAACAAGCACAAGTTGCTAGAATATTAAGACACGGTGAATACAACATGAAAACTGGTGAGGTTACTAGATGGCAGATTTAATCAAAGAACCTCCACACTACACGCAACATAAAATCGAACCTATAGATTTTATAATTGCTAACAACTTAGACTTTTGTACTGGCAACGTAATTAAATATTTATTGAGACACAAAAAGAAAAACGGTGTTCAAGATTTATTAAAAGCAAAACAGTACATCGACTTTATCATTAACAAACAATTAAAAAAACAGGAATAGAAACACATGGATTACAGTAAAGACGCATTATTATCAGACGCAGGGTTAAGAATATTAAAAGATAGATATTTAACAGATGAAGAAACTAGCCCTCAAGAATCTTTTTATAGAGTTTCTAAAACATTTTCTGATAACTCAGAAATGGCTGAACGTATTTATAAATATGCGTCTAATCTATGGTTTATGTTTTCTACACCCATTTTAACAAATGGTGGAACTAAAAGAGGAATGCCTATTTCGTGCTTTTTAAATTACGTACCAGATAGTCGAATAGGATTAACAGAACATTACACAGAGAATGCTTGGTTAGCTACAGTGGGTGGTGGTATCGGTGGACATTGGGGACACATTAGAAGTGATGGAACTGAAACTTCTGGTGGCTCTATATCTACTGGCTCAATACCATTCATGCACGTAGTTGACTCAGAAATGTTAGCGTTCTCACAAGGTAAAACAAGAAGAGGAAGTTATGCTGCATACCAAGATATATCTCATCCAGAAATTGAAGAGTTTATTGAAATGCGTAAACCTAGTGGGGGTGACGTTCATCGTAAATGTCTTAACCTTCATCATGGTATTAACATTAGTGATAAGTTTATGTCTATTATTGACAATTGCACTATTAATCCTAGTGCCGATGATACTTGGGAACTTATTGACCCACACACAAAACGAGTTGTTAGAAAAGTCTCTGCTAAAAAATTATGGCAAAAAATTCTTGAGACTAGAGTGGCAACTGGTGAACCTTACATCTGCTTCATTGACACAGTGCAAAAGTCTTTGCCGGAGTCTCAGAAGAAAATTGGATTAAAAGTACATCACTCAAATTTATGTAGTGAAATTACATTACCAACAAATGAAGAACGAACAGCAGTGTGTTGTTTGTCTTCTCTTAACTTAGAAAAATATGATGAATGGAAAGAAGACAGTAGCTTCATACCTGACGTGGTTCGTTTCCTCGATAATGTATTGGAGTATTTTATTAACAACGCTAATGATTTTCTGCATCGTGCTAAGTATTCAGCTATGCGTGAGCGTAGCATTGGACTTGGGACAATGGGTTTTCATTCGTATCTACAAAGTAAAAACATACCTTTTGAAAGTGTTATGGCTAAAGTCCAAAACAAAATAATCTTTTCGCATATTAAAAAACAAGCAGAAGAAACTTCTAAATCATTAGGTAAAGAACGAGGTGAAGCGCCAGACATGGTAGGTACTGGAATGCGTAATGCTCACTTGTTAGCTATCGCACCAAACGCAACAAGCAGTATTATTTGTGGCAGCACCAGTCCATCTATCGAACCTATGAGAGCAAATGTTTACAGTCAAAAAACTATGAGTGGTACATTTTTAATGAAAAATAAATATTTACAAAAAATATTAAAAGAAAAAGGCATTGATAATGATACTACCTGGAAAAGTATTTTAGCTAAACGTGGTTCAGTAAAACATTTAGAAGAATTATCTGAATTAGAAAAAGAAGTATTTGCTACAGCTATTGAAATAGACCAACGATGGATTATTGATTTAGCTGCTGACCGACAACAATATATTTGCCAATCACAAAGTGTAAATATTTTTGTGCCTGCTGATGTTAACATTAAAGATTTACATTTGTTACATTTGTCAGCCTGGAAAAAAGGATTGAAGACACTTTACTATTGTCGTTCAGAAGCAATTAAAAGAGCAGAAATAATTTCAACAAAAATAGAAAGGGTAGTTAGACCAGACGCAGAAGACGAGTGTCTAGCTTGTCAAGCATAGTATGGCAAAAGTTAAAAAGAATTTACTTAATGTAGAAGCACACGAGACTAGGTCTAAATATAAAAAAACTAGCATAGGTAAAAACCCTAGCACTAGTATGCTTAACAAAAGTAAACGTAAAGGCAGAACAAGAAAACAACTTAAATATAGAGGGCAAGGAAAAAAATGACCGACAGTAGTATATTTGATGGTTTAGATAAACCAAAAAAGAAATGTTGTAGTTGTCACAAAAAACAAAAGCAAACAGTTTTGTGGACAATCTACCATACAATTTTAGCATTAGAATTAGGAGTGATAATTTTGATTGAAGGAATTGAATTATTAAATAATTTTTAATGGAACATAGACATATAATTATAAGAGCAGAAGTTAAGCAACCTCCTACAGATATTCGTAAAATAAAAAAATGGATAAAAAAATTAATTTTATCTATTGGTATGAAACGATTGGGACAGCCAATTGCAGTTTACTGTAATAAAGAAGGCAATAGAGGATTAACGTGTGTGTCTTGTATTGAGACATCACACATTGCAATGCATTCATGGGATGAAACAAACCCAAGCATTGTGCAATTGGATGTTTACACTTGTAGTACATTAGATAAAGAAATTGTTTTTAAATATCTTAATGAATTTGAACCAATAAATTTATCATACGCAATTTTAGATAGAAAAAATTTAATCAAAATAGAGGAGGAAAAATGAGTCTATTAAAAACTAGAGAATATTACAAACCATTTCAATATCCGTGGGCTTTTGAAGCTTACGACCAACAACAAAAAATGCACTGGCTTCCAAGTGAAGTGCCATTAGCAGAAGACGTTAGAGATTGGAATGAAAGATTAACTGATAAGGAAAAGAATTTAATTACACAGATTTTAAAATTCTTTACGCAAGGCGATGTAGATATTGCTCAAGCGTACCTTGATAATTATATTCCAAAATTTAAACCACCAGAAATAAGAATGATGTTATCTTCAATTGCTACAAGTGAAGCTAATCATGCACACTCTTATTCATTATTAAATGATACAATTGGTTTACCAGATAGTGAGTACAAAGCTTTTCAAGAATATAAAGCTATGGCTGACAAACACGATTATTTATTTAGAAATAAAGGTGAAGGTGTTGAAGGCATGGCAAGAGAACTTGCAACATTCTCAGCGTTTGGTGAAGGACTACAATTGTTTGCTTCATTTGTAATGCTTTTAAATTTTCAAAGATTTGGAAAAATGAAAGGAATGTGCCAAATAGTTACCTGGTCCATAAGAGATGAAAGCCATCATGTTGATTGTTTAATAAAATTATTTCATGCATTAGTTGATGAAAACAAACACATTTGGAATGATGATTTTAAGAAAACTTTATACGACATTGCTAGAGACATGGTATCATTAGAAGATAAATTTATTGATTTAGCATTTGAACAAGGTGGTGTGGAAGGTATAGAGCCAGACCAAATTAAACAATACATCCGTCATATTGCAGACCGAAGACTGTTGCAGCTAGGCTTAAAACCTAATTTTGCTGTTAAAGATAATCCATTACCTTGGCTTGATTGGGTTTTAAATGGTGTAGAGCATACAAATTTCTTTGAAAACAGAGCAACAGAATATGCAAAAGGAAGTATGACTGGAAATTTATGGGGTTAATAGTACCCATATTAGAAGGAAAAAGGTATGAACCATTTAGATGACATTCAATTACCCTACACAGTAGACGAATTAATTAATCTTTTAGATAAAGTTTTTCCAGAAAAAGCGCCTGATTTAAAAGACAATGAAAAAACTGTCTGGCACAAAGCAGGACAACGAAGTGTAGTCAATTGGTTAATTGAATTGAAAAAAAGAAATGAAAATAATTTATTAGGGAGTAAATAATATGTGTATATCATCGACAAAGTCTGCGCCAGTTATAACTAGACCAGACCCAAATATAAAATATGTCGATGGGAATGTATTTGACCCTAAAGATTCTTCACCAGAAATAGATAAAACACCAGTGAAGAAAGAAACAACAAAGAAAAGCAGTGTATCGCAAAGTTCAGACATAACGACAAGTCAATCATCTGATTTAACGATACCTTCATATTAACAAGGAGAAATAACTATGTGTATGAGTAGTCCATCGCAACCACCTGTACAAGAAACAGTTACGCCAGTAAGACAGGCTGTACAATCAGGTGATGAATTAGCACCTTCTATTGAATTAGCTTCTGAAGATTCTATGGAAATAGCAAAAAAGAAGAAATCAAAAAAAGGTACAGTAGCTATGCAAACTGACTTAAATATTCCAGGTTCTAGTGGAACAATAATATAAGGAATTCCAAATGGCAGAAAATTTAATTAACTCGGCAGAAAGTCGATATAATGCTCTGTCAGAAAAACGAGAACACTTTTTAGAACGTGGACGTGAGTGTAGTGAATTGACGATACCAACTTTAATTCCAGAAAATTCATTTACACCTACACAAGATTTCTATAGCCCCTTCCAATCAGTTGGAAGCAGAGGTGTTAATAACTTAGCTAGTAAACTCTTACTATTATTACTTCCCCCTAACCAACCATTTTTTAGATTAGCTATTCAAGGTAAAGCTAAAGAACAAGTTGAAGAACAACCACAACTTAAAACTGCGATTGAAAAATCTTTAGCAAAAATTGAAAGAGAAGTTATGGGTAAAATAGAGTCTCTTGCAATTAGAGTTCCAATCTTTGAAGCTATAAAACATTTAATTGTTGGTGGCAATGTACTTTGTCATTTGCCGAAAAAAGGTTCAATGAGAGTTTTTCCATTAAATCAATATGTATGTAAAAGGGATGGTGACGGAAATTTATTAGAAATAGTTGTAAAAGAAAATGTATCGGTTCTAAGTTTAGAACCAGAAGTTAGAGAAATAGTGTTACAACAAATGAGTAAAGAAGACGCTAAGTCTGAAACTTCATGCGATTTGTATACACACATTTACAAACTAGATAATAAAAAGTTTTATGTTTGCCAAGAAGTAAAAGGAATTAAAATTCCTACATCAATTGGTGAATATGCTGAAGACCAATTACCATGGATTTGTTTAAGAATGGTACGTGTAGATTCTGAGGACTATGGAAGAAGTTACGTAGAGGAATTTATTGGTGACTTGAAGAGCCTTGAAGGATTATCACAATCACTTGTCGAAAGTGCTGCGGCTTCTTCTAAAATGGTATTTATGGTCAAACCAAATTCAACAACAAAGAAAAGAGATTTAGCAGTAGCACGTAACGGTGACATTATATCTGGAAATCAAGATGATGTTAGCGTGTTACAAGCACAGAAATTTTATGATTTACAAACAGTAGAAAAAGCAATTGGTAGACTTGAAGAAAGACTAGCATATGCATTCTTACTTAATACAGCAATTCAACGTCAAGCAGAAAGAGTTACTGCTCAAGAAATTAGATACATGGCTAATGAACTTGAAACAGCTATGGGTGGAATTTATTCTTTATTATCACAAGAATTACAATTGCCTTTAGTCTCTTTGTTAATGACAAGAATGGGAAGTAAAAATGAAATACCAAAACTTCCAAAAGGTTCTGTAAGACCAACTATTATTACTGGTGTTGAAGCACTAGGTAGAGGTAATGACTTACAGAAACTAAGAGAGTTTGTATCTGAAATAGGACAGTTAGCACAAATGAACCCACAAGCAGTACAGATGTTAAACATCGGTGATTTAATTGAAAGACTTGCTACAGGTCATGGAATAGAAACAGAAAATCTAATCAAGTCCCCAGAACAGTTACAAGCAGAACAAGAACAACAAATGCAAATGCAACAACAACAAATGATGATGGAGACAGCACAAAATGTTGCTCCTAAAGTTGCAGACAATGTTACAAAACCAAGAGGATAATTAAATGGTAGAACAAGTAGAAATAAAACCTACAGAAGAAACAGCAGATAAACCAATAGAAGAGTCTAAAGTAAATAGACCAGAATGGTTACCTGAAAAATTTAAATCACCAGAAGATATGGCTAAAGCTTACGGTGAATTAGAAACTAAATTAGGACAATCAGAGCCTAAACAAGAAGAAGTAAAAGAAACAGAAACTAAAAAAGAAGATGACTTGTCAATCGACAAAGCTGAAAAAGCAGTTGAAAATGCAGGTCTAAGTATGGAAACTCTACAACAAGAATATAATGAGAGTGGACAACTTAATGATAAATCTTATGAAGCTTTAGAAAAAGCAGGCATACCTAAAGATTATGTGGATGCTTTTATTAAAGGACAAGAAGCTATAGCTACACAAACTGCTAATACTTTAAAACAAGAAGTTGGTGGTGACGAAGCATATAAAAACATGATGACATGGGCTTCTGAAAATTTAAGTGAAGCTGAAATCAGCGCTTACAATAGAACTGTAAACGGTAAAGACATCGAAGCAACTAAATTAGCAATCGCAGGATTGAATGCTAAATATAAAAATGCTGAAGGTGTAGAACCAAGTTTAGCAAAAGGTGATAGACCAAGCACAAGTAATGCAAGTGGCTATCGTTCATGGGCTGAAGTAACAGCAGCAATGTCTGACCCAAGATATGCAAAAGACGAAGCTTATCAAGCTGATGTTCAAGCTAAAATAAAGAATAGTAGGTTGTAATGGCAAAACGTGGACTATACGCAAACATTCATGCTAAACGACAAAGAATCAAAAGTGGCAGTGGTGAAAAAATGAGAAAGCCTGGAAGTAAAGGCGCACCAACAGCAGCAAATTTTAAACGAGCTGCAAAGACTGCCAAATCATAGTTGTGTTACCTCTATAGGTAGCAACTTGCTAACACAAAGTTAAGTACATTAACTTGACCGTTCCGAGGAACGACAATCTTGTGAAGGATAAGACTGAGTGAAGGCTTTTAAATCAACAAAGCTATAAAGGAGAAAAATATGGCAGTAGGAAACCCAGCCGCAATAGGTCGAGTGAATACTGGTGGTGCTGAAGATGCTTTGTTTTTGAAGGTTTTTTCCGGAGAAGTTCTTACTTCATTCGAAAGAGCGTCAAAAACTGAAGGTGCAGACATGGTCAGAAGTATCGCTTCTGGTAAGTCAGCAACTTTCCCAGTAATGGGAAGAGTCGGTGCTGAGTATCACACACCTGGCGCAGAAATCGTTGGATTGAATGTTAACCACAATGAAAAGGTTATCACAATTAACGATTTACTAATATCTCATGTGTTTTTAAGTAACCTTGAGGAAGCAAAGAATCACTGGTCAGTAAGGTCAGCGTATTCAAGCGAAATTGGAAGAGCATTAGCTTTCCAAAAAGATAAACATATCTTACAAACAATCGGACAAGCAGCACAAACTACAAGTGCAAACGTTGCTGACACATCGTACCCTACAGGTACAGTGTTAACTAACACTGCAATTGCTAGTGCAACTGCTTCAACTTCTGCTAATGGATTCATTGATTCATTATTTGATGCAGCTAAAACTTTAGACAACAACTATGTACCGTCTGAAGGAAGAGTATGTTTCTTAAAACCAGAAATGTATTACAAATTAGCTAACGCAACAAACGCAATCAATGTTGACTTTAGTGGTAGAGGTTCAATTGCTGAAGGTAAAGTATCGATGATTGCAGGAATTACATTAATCCCTGTACCTCATTTCGTTGCTTCTAACATCACTACTGGTGCAGATGCAGGTTCAGCAACTCAAGGTGGTTCAACACCTCAAGCTGTTAACTTAGCAAACTACGAAGGTTTGGTATCTCACCCTAGTGCAATTGGAACTGTGAAGTTAATGGACTTGGCTACTGAGATGGAATACGACATCAGAAGACAAGGTACGCTAATGGTTGCTAAATACGCTATGGGACATGGTGTATTAAGACCGGAAGCAGCAGTAGGAATTAAAGACGCTTAATTTTTAAGTATCTTTATACTTATAAGGAGTGGGGGAAGAGGGAGACTTAATCCCCCACTTTAATTATACAAAGGATAATCATGACAACTCAAATTACACCAACAACAGAATTACAAGCGATAAACACTATGTTAAGTTTTATCGGTGAAGCACCAGTGTCAGCCATTACAGGTAACATTGGTACTGACGTTGCTGTAGCTAAAAATATTTTAGATGAAACGTCTATGAGTGTCCAATCACAAGGATGGTTTTTTAATAGAGAATTTGAAGTAACACAGAATAGAGACTCAAATAATAAAGTACCTCTAGACGCAAACTGTGTTCAAGCTGAAGCATCATCACCGTATCAATACTTTTATCAATACACAATTCGTAATGGATTTTTATATGACTTAAAAAATCATACCGATGTATTTACATACAATCCACAAATAGACAAAGTTTTAGTACAACAATTTGAACATCTTCCAGAATACGCAAGACGATACATTGTAGTTAAAGCTTCTAGAAGATTTGCAGCTCGTTACATTGGTGCAAATGAATTAGTTAAATTAGCAGGCTTAGATGAGAATGAAGCTCATGTAGCTTTTGAACAAGCAGACTCAAGAGCAATGGACGCAAACATCTTAAAAGATGAATACAACATGAACTACATTACTAATCGTGGCAATAAACGTTCATCAAGGAATTAATCTATGGCATTAATATCTCAGTCAATTCCTAACTTAATTAACGGAGTAAGCCAACAAAACTCGGTACAACGAAATGTATCACAATCAGAAAATCAAATTAATTTTCAATCAAATATTATTGATGGTTTATCTAAAAGAGCAGGAACACATTTTGTAGCAAACTTATTATCTAATCAAGCAATACCAAATAATTGTGCAGTACAATGGATTAATAGAGATGCTAACAATCAGTATGTTGCTGTGTTTTATAATCAAGGTGTTAAAGTTTTTGATTTAAATGGTGTAGAAAAAACAGTTAGTTTTCCAGATGGAACTTCTTACTTAACATCTACAAACCCTTTAGAAGATTTTAAATTTACAAACATTGCTGACTATACTTTTTTATCTAATGGACAAACTACTGTAGCAGAAAACTCAACTACTACAGCAGCCAAGGTACAAGAAACAATTGTTTATGTTAAAAGTTCACAATACGGTAGACAATACAGTGTTAAATTAAATCATTCTACATGGTCATATCCAATAGAAGTATTGTTTCAAATGCCTACTGGTAATGACGCATCAACAGATGGTAAATTTAGAGATACAGAAAAGATTGCTCATATATTATTATATGGAACAGCGTCTTCACACTGGTCAAGTACGGCAGATGGAATTGGTTTTAAAACTATAAGAGCAGACACAGGCGCAACTTTAAGTACGTCTCAAGGTTTAGCTAATTATTCTGGAATTACTGGAACATTTTCAAACACACAATATGGTAACACAATTTATCTAACTTGTTCTAGTGGTACTTTTACAGTCGAAACAACAGACGGTTTTGGTAACGAAGCTATGTATGCTGTTAAAGATGAAATAGCTGATTTTACAGATTTACCTTACTACGCAAAACCAGATATGATTATTAAAGTAACTGGTGAAGAAGGTGATACTCTTTCAGACTATTATGTAAAATTTGTAGCTAACGGTGTTTGGCGAGAAACTGTAGGACCAGGAGTAAAAATTGGTTTAGACAATAGCACAATGCCCCATGCGTTAATTAATAATAACAATGGTACATTTACTTTTGCACAACAAACTTATACTGACAGAGTTGCAGGTGATGAAACTACAAACCCTGCACCAAGTTTTGTTGGACAAACAATTACTAACTTAACTTTCTTTCAAAATAGATTTGGAATTATTTCTGGACAAAATTTGATTATGTCAGAAAACGGTGAGTATTATAATTTCTATGCTACAACTGGTACAGATGTTTTAGATACTGACCCTATTGATGTTGCAGCAAGTGGTACAACTGTAAACAAACTTTACAACTCTATAGATTTTAACGAACAGTTGTTATTGTTTTCTGCTGAGTCTCAATACATATTAGAATCTTCTGGTGATAGTATTACACCAACAACAGCAGTGTTATCTAAAACAAGTACGTTTTCACATGACACTAAAGTTGAACCTAAAGCGGCAGGTAAATTTGTTTATTTTGCACAAAAGAGAAATGACAAGACTGCTATAACAGAATATTTTGCTGATGATGATACACTAACTAATGATGGTTTAGATATTACAATTGGTGTTAACACTTTAATACCTAGTAATGCATATAAAATTGTTTCTAATAACATTGAAGATACAATGATTGTATTGTGTCATGATACTTTAGACACAACTAATACAGCGCCATACACACCTAGTTCAAACATTAGTGGAACTAATTCTAGCAAAATGTTTGTATATAAATATTTTTGGGATGCAGATAAAAAAGTACAATCTGCGTGGTCTACATTCACATTCTCTAACATGGAGATTGTATCGGCTGAAGCATACGATAGTTTTATTTATGTTTTAGCTAATGAAAAAACTAATTTAAAATTATTAAAAATAGATTTAAGAAATCCTAATTTTAATACTTTAGATTTTCCAATCAATATTGATTTACAAACAGATATATTAACAGGAACATACGATAGTAACACAGATAAAACTACATTTACTATACCGTATGAACACAACCAAACTTTAATAGCTATTGACGCAACTAACGGTGCAGATTTAACTATTGATAGTGAAACTGGTACAACTGTTGTTGTTCAAGGTAATCACACGTCATGTATTTTTGGAACAGTATTTGAATCTTTATATGAATTTTCAAAACCTTATGTAAGAGAGTCTGGTGCAACTGGACAAATAGCTATTACATCTGGTCGTTTCCAAGTAAGAACTATGCGTGTTGACTATCAAGACAGTGGTTTCTTTACAGCTACAGTTTTGCCTAATGGTAGAAATTTATCAACATATGAAATGACTGGTAATGTTATTAATTCAGCAAATTCAGTTATTGGACAGCCTAACATTGCAAGTGGAACATTTAATATTCCTATTCAATGTAGAAACACTGAGTTTGTTTGTAAGCTTGTTTCAAGTTCACATTTACCTTGTCACTTTATATCAGCAGAGATTGAAGGATTTTATCATAGAAGAAATAGAAGGATGTAATATGGAAAAATGCGTAAGGGAAGCAATTGTAAAAGATTGCATAGACCTAGCACCTAAAATGCGCCTAGCAGATAGGCGTGAAATAAAAGCTTCAGACAATCTAAGTCCACTAAAAGCATTAGTTCTTCCCTTCACTTATGAAGGTTCAAGAAACTACACTATCTTAGGTACAGAAGAAGAAGGAGTAATTGGAATGTTTGGCACTGCGCCATGTAAATTTGCTGAAGGCTATGGCGTTGCATGGATGTTATCAAGTGACCAACTTAGAAACCATGTAAGACAATTCTTAAAAGAATGTCCTTATTGGGTAAACGAAATGGGTAAAGGTTATAAATATCTTTATAACTTTGTAGATGAACGTAATTGGGAAACTTTAAAATGGTTACAGTTTTTAGGTTTTGAACCTAAGAAAAAGTTACCTTACGGTTATGAACAAAAAAATTTTATATTAGTAATGAAGGAGTTAAAATAATATGTGTACAGCAGAAGCTAAATTTGCGTTAGACATTGTTGGTGCAGTTGCAGACCATAACGCAAAAAAAGAACAAGCCTATAGAACTTCTGTATCAAACTTTCATGCTAAGAATGCCGCAAGTGCAGCTCTGTTTGATGACTACGGTACAATTGATAATAATAAAATAAACGCAGCCAAAGAACAAGCGGCTGAGAAATATGCAATTAAAAGAGAAAAGATTGCAGAAATGTCTAAACAATTAAATCTTAATGTTGGAAACGCTACAGCTATTTATAAAGATGTAGGCACAGACACAGATAAAGAATTTATGGATGTTAACATGGCGTTTACTAAAGACATGATGTCATTTAACAGACAAGAAAACGAAGCTTACGCTTCTTACGCAAATACAATTAACAATCTTCCAGTTCCAGTACAACCTAGTGACATGGCATTAGCAATTAACATTGCAAGTGCAGGAACAGATTATGGGGCAAATGAAGATAGAAAGTTTTTTACAGGATAACGCATGGCATATAAATCACAATACGTACCAGTAAGATTTCAAGCAACATCTACAGGTAGACCAAGAGAAGCAAAAGACTCTGAGTTAAATCAAATTTCTAATGCGCTATCTAATTTTAATAAATCTTTTAGTAATTTTACTAGTGCTTATAAAAAAGAACAACAAAACGAAGCACAAGATGTTTTTGATAATTTAAAAGCACAAGGTATTACAGACCCAGATGAAATTAAAAAATTAATTGATAATAAAGACCCAAGAGTAGCAAACTTAAAAGGTTATTATGCAAAAGCTGTTGTTGATGCTAATTTTGGATTAGCACATGCTATTGAAGATTTTAACAGTGTAGAAACAAAAGTAGCTAATATTACTGGTGGTGATGAGACTGGTGAATCTATGGCTAATTTGAATGTAGACAGTTTATTTCAAACAGAAGATGGAAACCCATTAAGAGTATTAGACACACAAACTAAATCTTACACTAGAGCATACACCGACTCCATGAACCAAATGAGATTAGATTTGGATGCTAAAGTTTCTAAAGCAAAAGGTTTGTTAATGAACAAACAAACAAACGATGCTGCATTCTTAATGATTGGTAAAGCATGGGAACAAGGTGGTGCAGACGGTTTAAAAGAATTAAGATTTGACAAAGTTGTAAGTGAAAAATTTGTTAACAAAAATGATTACGATAAAAACGTATTAAATTATTTAGAACAAAGAGCAACATTAATAGCTAACGGTGTCGTTGGTGACCCTTCTGAATTTAAAAAGATTGTAGATTATTTAAAAGGTAAAAGAGGACAAGATGGTAAAATACCTTCTTTCTTAGAAACACCTGGAACACAAGAACAAGCAACTAAAATTATTACAGCTATTACTAGTGCAGTTAATTCTGGAACTAAAAAAGTAAATGTAGAAAAAATGTTCTTTGAAGGTGTTGGACATAAAGAAATTTATAATGGTCAAAAAGTTTCTGAGTCTGATAAGAAAATAGCACAAGATAGTATCTACAATAAAATAGTAACATTGGTAGATGAAGAAGCAAAAATATGGGAAAGCAATCCTGCTAACAGAGGACAGAAATTTCCTAAAGAAGATAAAGTCAATGCTTACATAGCTTCTATTATGTCAAAAAATGCTACAGTATTTTATCCATGGAAAGAAGAATTAGAATTAGGAATAGGTTTAATTAATAACACAAACATATTTCAAGTAGACCAAGTTCCACAATTTATAAAAGCTTACAATAAATTTAAAATGTTAAAAAGATTAGGACAAGACAACAATCCTGTTGCTGACTATTTAACTGGTAAAGAAGAAATATTTTATGAAGGTGTCTTAGCATTAGAAAAGAACGGTATGGAATTAAACGATGCTGTTGCAAAAATGTGGCAAGTACAGAATGTTCCTAGTGCAGTCAAAGTATTTGAACAACCAGATGATGAAATACAAAGTGGTATAGAAGAGAAATTTAAATTTTGGTTTAAAGATGATGCTGACACTACAGCACAAGTCCAAGAAGCTATTCGTATAGCAAAAGTGTTTATGATTACTGGTGTTAATGAAACACTAGCAACACAAAAAGCAATAGACATGGTAACTAAATCTTACATAGCTGTAGATGGTATTTTATGGAACAAAAGAAAAATGCCTGGACTTGATGGTGACGCAACGTTTCACAAAGAGTTAACTCAAAAATCTATTTATCTTTCTGAAGAAGTAGCAAAAAAATCAAAATTCTATGAGCCAGAAGATTTAGTATTAGCACCTTGGTTTGGCAATATGTTTGTTGTTATGGACAGAAATACGATGGCACCGGTAAGTGTTGAAGGCAAATCTTTTGCATTTACTTACAGTGAAATATTTAACAACAATTCTAAATTTAACAAAGCTTTCTTAGATAACGCTAATTGGAACAAAGTTTTAAAAGAAAGAAACGAAAAATTATTAAAATTATACAAAGGCGAAGAGTTACCTCAATACAACGAAGTAGATGACATAAACGCTTATAACGAAATGAAAGACGGACTAAAAATAGTAAAGGAATAAATAAATGAATGAAGAATGGGTAGATTTTTTAATTGAAAAACTTGCTGAACATGAAGGCACGGAAGGTAGAAAAGTCGCTATAGAAGGGGGAGGTAGTACAAGAGGATATGGTATTACACATATAGCTGATGGTCTAAAAAAATTTTTAAGTTTTAATAAATTAAATGCTGACGAAATGTCAGACAAAGATTTAGCTAGACAAATTGTTCTTTATAATACTGAACAAATGAAAAATGACATAGGTGAAGAAACTTGGAATAGTCTTCCTAACTCTATGAAAATGATAGCTTCTGACCAATATTACAATGCAGGAAAATTATTTCCAGGTTTTAAAAGAGATTTAATTAGTGGAGATTATGAATCAGCATTAAAAAATACTTTAGATATAGTTTTAGCTAATGACCCTAAAACTGGACAAAAAGGTATTTTAAATGGTTTAATTAATAGAAGAATAGATTGGTATAATATTGCAGCTCAAGAATTAGGCATTAATACAATAAATAATTTTACTGTAAATGATTCTAGTGCTGAAGGTAAAAAGACAGCAATAAATTATAATTATTCTGATGGAAGTTCTTTTGTTATTAATAGTGCTTCTGGTATGCACAGCGCATCGCTAAAAAAAACTGACACATCTTTAATTGATAATCAGTTAAAAGCAGACGCTATACGTATGGATGGGTCTTTACCAGAAATACTTATGAACCCTAACATTGATAATCAAACTAAAGCTGACATTGTTAAAACAGAGACAGAGAATACTTTAGGTTCTGGAGTAGTTAAATCTGCTGAAAATTTTGTATCTAATTTTGTTAATGATATGCAACAAATTAATGAGCAATACAAAAAAGATGGTAAAACTGAATTAGAAAAAATACAAGATGAGTACAATCAAAAAATTGAACAAACACAAATAAACGAAGCTGCATTTGAAAAAGGTAAAAATGAATTTGTCTATGCTAATAAAGATGCAATTATTAAAGGATTAGAAAAACAAAATAAAGAAATAGAAGAAACAGATTATTTAGAAGGGCATAAAAATCCATCGTTTTTAGACCCTATGATAGACATACCTACTATTAGTGAACAAGAACAGTTTCAAATAGATGAAGTAAATAAAGAAGCAAAAAGAAAATTATCTGAAAAATATTCTTATTTAGATATTGCAAAAGCATCTATTGACCAGGAATGGATTACATCTTGGATTTTAAAACACAATGGTAGAGAAGATTTAGACCCTAATTATGAATTTGGTATTAATGATTTTGTATTAAGTAAAGAACAACAAGATGAATTAAAGAAAGATGTTAACCCAGATTATTGGGATGCATTTGATGAAGCAAAATCTTTTGCAGAATTAAAAAGAATAAAAGAAAAAATTTTAGACGTTCAAGAAAAAGAAAAGATTATAATGTCTAAAGGAATTGCTACTGGAATGACAGCAAGATTTCTCGCAGCAGTCCTGGACCCAACAGCAATTGCTGCCGCAATAGCAACAGATGGTTTATTAGCGCCTGCAATAGTTATGAATAAAGCAAATCGTATACAAAGAATTATACGAGGGGGTTTAGCGGCAGGAACTACAAACGCAGCTATAGAAGGTGCATTGGTTTCACAAAATCCTACACTAGGTACAAAAGAATTACTTATCGCTGCTGCGGCAGGATTTGTTTTAGGTGGTAGTGTTAGAGGATTTAAAAGTAGAAATATGTCTGAAGATGACATTGCTTTAAATAAAGCTATGGATGATTACGTAGCTGTTAAAGAAAAAGAAATTGTTGAAGAGTCTGGATTAAAACCTACTACAAAAGGTAACAAAAAATATGACGTTGCAAACAAAACTGAACAAGACGATTACGACAAAATAGCTGATGAATATAATAAAGATTTAGCTGACAGAACAACAATAAGAACAGACGGTAACACAGAAATCAGAATGCCTGATGGTAACGATGAATACATTATTACTAAAGACGGTAAAATTTATAAATGTGATTAAGGATATTAAATGGCAGAATGTAAAATAAAAGAAGAAAATCTAGAGTACACAGGCAAAGATGAAAATGACGCTATGGCTGAACTGTACACAAACTACATGGCAAAACAATTAAAAGACGTTGCTGAAAACGGTGATGTTTTTATGGGCAATGGTTTTTGGAAATGGTTTAGATTTGATAGAGCAGGCGTTACAGATATGTCTAAGAATAAATTAGTTAGAGGTATTTCTAATATTTTATACGAGTCAATTGGTAAGACTGGCAAGAACTGGGTTAGGTCTAGAACTATGTCACAAGTTAAACAGTTTGAATTAAATAGACAACGTACTTTATATTATAAAAATTGGGTATCTAGTTATGATGCATGGCTTAAAGAAAATGGTTTTAAAAGAATGCATTTACATGGAATAACTAAAAGAGAAGAATTTAATGAATTAGTTGCAAGAGCAATTAGAGGAGAGTCTATAGAAAGCCCTGCTGTAAACAAAATGGCTAATGCACAAAGAGAAAGATACTCTGAGTTACTACAAAAAGCAAAAGACGCAGGTGTTAGAGGTGCAGACAAAGTAGAAGAAAACTTTAATTATTTAACTAGAATTTATTCTAACGCTAAACTTTCTAAACTTATTGATAGGTTTGGTTCTGAAAAAGTAGAAAACTTTTTAGCTAAAGCAATGCGTGGTGGTCTTAACGAAAAAGCAAATAAACGATTAGCTAAGTATTTAATGAGAGTTATTCAAAAACAAAAAAGTGAATACCAAATGAATATTGGTGGAATACTTAATGCTAAAGCAGAAGATTTAAATAGACTACTAAGAGAACAAACTGATTTAAGTGCTGATGAAATACTAGAAATAACTAACGCAGTGTTTCCTAGTAAAGGTGGAACATCAAACATATTTAAAAGCAGAAGAGCAAAACTTGATGAAACATATTCTGATGGCGAAATGTCAATATCAGATTTTTTAGAAAATGACTCAGAAATATTATTTTTAAACTATGCAAATAATTTATCTGGACAAATAGCACTAGCAGAAAGAGGTTTTAAATCTGGTTCTGATTGGACAGCTATGATGAGACAGATAGAAAAAGAATATGAAAACATGGGTATACCTAGAGAAGATAAAGTTAGAATAAATGAAATGAAAGCTTTGCAAAGTGGTTATGACCATTTAGTAGGAAAACCTTTAGAAGATATATCTACTACATATTCTACATTTGGCAGAATAATGAGAAAATATAATTTTGCTAGAATTATGAACCAAGTTGGTTTTGCTCAATTAGCTGAGATAGGTGTGTTGATTGCAAACGTAGGTTTACGTCAAACAATTAGACATTTACCAGAAATGAGAAAACTTGTTAAACGTTTAAAAAATGGTGAAATTGATGATGAGTTTATGCGAGAAGCCGAAGAAGTTTTTGGTGGATTTGGAAGTGAAAGACTTATTAATCAAGTAGCTAATCAATCTGATGAATTTGGTGCAAGATTATCTACATCAAAAGTGGTTAAAGTAGAAAGAGCATTAGACCATTTAAATAGAATTACAGCAGATATATCTGGAATGAACATAGTCAACATGGCTATGAAAAGAATTGCATTAAAAGGTATGGTGCAAAAATGGGTTGATGAAGCTTTTGGTGGTAGCGCAGCTATGACTAAAAAACGTGCTAGAGATTTAGGAATTTCTGATGCAATGTATAAAAGAATTATTGACCAGATTAAAGCACACGCAGTTACTGAAGAAGGCGCATTAACAAAAAGAAAAATTAGAAGAATTAATATTGATAACTGGGTGGACCAGGAAGCTGCATCTACTTATGCTCATGCATTAAACAGATGGGGTAGAAGAACAATTCAAGAAAACGATATTGGTGAACAAATGTTTCTTGGAGGTTTAACAGACTCTACTACTGGTAAAATTTTATTTCAGTTTAGAGGATTTATGATGACAGCCTACGGTAAGCATTTGTTACATGGATTAAAAATGAATGATGTACAAGCTTACAAAGGTTTTATGATGTCAACTATGTTTGCAGGAATGGCATACGTAGCCCAAATACAAGCTCAAGCAGCTTTAATGACTGGAAGAGAAAGAAAGAAATTTTTAGAAAAACGTTTAGGTAAAACAGATGAAGAAATAATTAAAAATATTGCTAAAGCAGGATTTCAACGTTCAGCTTTTGCTTCATTAATACCTGCAACAGTAGACACTGGATTAGGCATATTTGGAGTTAATCCTTTATTTCATTATCGTTCAACTGGACTAGACTCAAACATTATTACTGGCAATCCAACATATGATTTACTTTGGACAAAAGGATTTTCACCTACTGGAGGTATTGCTAGAACTGCTAAAGCAATGTGGGACAAAGATTATGATTTCTCACAATCACAATATAATGATTTAACACAAATGTTTATATTGCAGAATGCTTTAGGTATTCAAAACGTAATAAGAAAAATAGGAAGTATGAACCTTCCTGAAAAACCATAACAATAAGTACCCATATTAGAAGAAGAAAAGGAGTAAAATGGCTAATTCATTTGTAAGATATACAGGTGATGGCAGCACTACACAATATGCTGTAAGTTTCTCATATCGTGACCAGGCTGACGTAACCGTAACAATTAATGGTGTAGTTACAACAGCTTTTACGTGGAACTCAGCAGGAACTCAAATTACTTTTACCTCACCACCGGCTTCTTCAAGCGCAATTGAAATTAGACGTAGAACTAGTCAAACTTCAAGATTAGTTGATTATGCGGCAGGTTCAGTCTTAACTGAAAATGATTTAGATGAAGACTCAAACCAAGCATTCTTTATGTCACAAGAAGCTATTGACGATGCAGGCGATGTAATCAAACTAGACGCAGCAAATTTTCAATGGGATGTACAAAATAAAAGACTTACAAACGTTGCAGACCCAGTAGATAATACTGATGCTGTTAACAAACAATTTATATCAACTAACATACCTAATATTACAACAGTTGCAGGTATAAGTTCAGATGTAACAGATGTTGCTAACATAGCTTCTGATGTCACAGCAGTTGCAAATGATGCTACAGATATTGGTACAGTAGCTAGTAACATAGCTGATGTATCAACTGTTGCTACAAATATAAGTGATGTAGTTACAGTAGCAAATGATTTAAATGAAGCAATTTCTGAAATAGAAACTGCGGCTAACGACTTAAATGAAGCTACTTCAGAAATAGACACAGTATCAAACAATATAGCTAACGTAAATACAGTTGGTACAAATATTGCTAATGTAAATACTGTTGCAGGAATAAATGCAGATGTAACTACAGTTGCAGGTAACAACACCAACATAACTACAGTAGCAGGAATATCAGCTAATGTAACTTCAGTTGCAGGTATATCAGCAGATGTCACAAGTGTTGCTAATGATGCTACAGATATAGGAACTGTTGCTACAGATATTTCTAATGTAAATACAGTTGCAACTAATGTTGCTAATGTAAACACAGTAGCAGGAAACAATGCTAACATTACAACAGTAGCAGGAGTAAACGCAGACGTTACGACTGTTGCAGGTATTTCTTCTGATGTAACTTCAGTTGCAAATAACAATGCTAACGTAACGACAGTTGCAGGTTCAATAGCTAACGTAAATAATGTTGGTGGTTCTATAGCTTCAGTTAATACTGTTGCTTCAAACCTTGCTTCAGTAAACAGTTTCGCAAATACATATTTAGGTGCTAGTGCAACTGCACCAACACAAGACCCAGATGGTTCAGCTTTAGATTTAGGGGATTTATATTTCGATACAGCTTCAGACACCATGAAGGTCTACTCAAGTGGTGGTTGGATAAACGCAGGTTCAGCAGTTAATGGAACAGCAAACAGATTTAAGTACACAGCAACAGCAAGTCAGACAACATTTACTGGTGCTGATGATAATGGAAATACTTTAGCCTACGATAGTGGGTTTGCAGATATTTATTTGAATGGAGTTAAACTTGTAAATGGTTCAGACTTCACAGCTACTACAGGTACTTCAATCGTACTTTCTAGTGGTGCTTCAGCTAACGATATTTTAGAGGTGATTGCCTATGGTACATTCACTTTATCTAACTTCAGTATTACTGATGCAAATGATGTACCTGCATTAGGTTCAGCAGGTCAAGCATTAGTAGTTAATTCTGGTGGAACAGCTTTAGAATTTTCTAATGCTTCTTCAGCAGAAGTTTATGGATTTCACAAAGATAGTAATGGAGACTTAATAGTCACTACTACTAATCAAGGAGTGGATAACATTTCAAGTGCAACATACGCCACATTTGATGATGTTTTATTTAGTGCGAGTGGTTTTACCTTCTCACTTAACAATGGCGAACTAATAGCAACAATATAAGGAAATAATATAATGGCTACAGTAAATCTCGGCTCAATTAAGTTCAAATGGAAGGGAACTTATGCAGGTGGAACAGCTTATACTATAGATGATGTCGTATCGTACAATGGTTCGTCATACATTTGTATATTAGCAAGTACAGGTAACCTTCCAACCAATGCGACTTACTTTGAACAAATGAGTTCAGCAGGTACTAATGGTACTGATGGAACAGATTTAGGAACAACATTAACTACACAAGGCGATATTGTTTATAGAAATGCGTCTGGTCTTGCTAGACTTGGTGCAGGAACAAATGGTCAAGCATTAATTACAGGTGGTACAGGTGCAAATCCTTCGTGGGGTGATGTTGGTGGTGGTCTTTTACAAATTAAAAGAGCAGAATATACTGGTACTGGTTCATTTAATAGTTCATCTGGTTATGCACAATTTGGTACTGTAAATGTTACGATAACACCAACTGCTAATGACAGTAGTTTTTGGATAAATGCTGTTGCTTATACTTCACCATCAAACCACGACACACCTTTTAAATTTAATATTTCAGATAGCCAAGTAGGAAATACAACAGCAATATTTACTGACGCAAGTAGAAGTCATACTCATTTAGGTGGTACTTCTCACTTTGGAGTTCCTTCTTTTGCTGGAGATGCAGCTGTAGATGACTATTACTTGTTTCAAACAAATGTTGGTGGAATGTACACACCATCATCAAATAATGGAAATGCAAGAACATTTAGACTTATTTGTTGGAACAGTTCAAATGGTTCACTAAATATTAACGAAACACAAGTTAACGCTAATAGTGTAGCTAATGGTGGTGTTTCTACTATTGAAGTTTGGGAAATTGCAAATGGAATTTATAGTTAATAATTTAAAAGGAGATATATAAAATGTCAAAATTAATAGGTCAAGCAATCAAAGAAATAAATCCTTCAGCAGAGTTTATTGCAGAAAATTATGATGTCAATTCTATTGAATGGTTGAATGGAACAACACCAATATCAGTTGCAGATATTCAAGCTAAAATAGCAGAATTAGAAACTGCTAAAACTAATGAAGAAAATCAAAAAGCTACAGACAAAGCTAATGGAAATCAAAAGCTATTAGACTTAGGATTAACACAAGCTGAAGCAACTGCATTAACTGGTTATACACCACCAGTAGCAGAGTAATTAAAATCTTAAAATCGTAGGAGAATAATAAATGAGTAAAGCTAGAAATATAGCTGATTTGCTAGATGCAACAGGAGATGTAGTATCTAGTGCATTAGATAATGTTCCACCAAGTGATAACGCAAGTTCATTAACTACTGGTACATTACCTGTAGCTAGACTAGCTGATGGTTCTATTACAGGTACTAAAATATCTGATGGTTCTATTACAAATGCTAAACTTGATAATGATGCTAAAGTTGTAAAATCAGCTTCAGCACCATCTACTCCAAGTGAAGGAGATTTGTGGTATGATACAGGAGATGAAACATTAAAAATATATTCAAATACAGATAGTGCTTTTGTTAGAGTTGTTAAAGTTATACCAATAATAGAAAGTATTTCTGGTAGTATGTTTAATGCAACAGCAGGAAATTTAACTTTAAGTGGTTCAGGATTTTTAAGTTCTAATTTAGTAGTATCATTTACACCTAGTGGTGGTTCAGCATCTACTGTAACTGTTACACCTACTAATGATACAACTGCTACAGTTGCTGTTCCTAGTGCAATTTACAATCAATCAGTTAGTACAGTAATTTCAATTTCAGTTCAAAATTCTGATTTTAAAAATTCTAATTCTATAAATAAAACAGTTTCTGCATTACCAAGTGGAGGAACAATATCAAATTCTGGTGGTTATCGTATTCATACATTTACATCATCTGGAACATTTACTACATCAGATACATTAAATAATGTAGAATATTTAGTTCTTGCAGGTGGTGGTGGCGGAGGAAGTCGTCATGGCGGTGGAGGCGGTGGCGGAGGCTATCGTTGTTCTGTAGTTGGAGAAAATTCTGGTAAAAGTTCAAGTGCTGAAAGTAGGCAAACTATAAGTGCAGGTTCATATACTGTAACTGTTGGTGCAGGTGGTGCAGGAGGAATAGGAGATACAGGTTTAACTGGAGTTGGAAAAAGAGGAGGAAACTCATCTTTTAATGGAATTACATCTACTGGTGGCGGTGGAGGTATGAATGATGGCGACCCACAAACAGAAAAAGATGGTGGTTGTGGTGGTGGTGCTGATTATGGCACAGTTATTGGTATTGGTACAGCAGGTCAAGGTTATGATGGTGGAACAGGTGCTCAAGGCTCTCCTGGTTATCATGGCGGTGGCGGTGGAGGTACTGGTCAAGTCGGTGGTAATGGTGTTGGTAATACTTCTGGTTCAGGAGGAAATGGTACAGCATCATCTATAACTGGTTCATCTGTCACAAGAGGTGGCGGAGGTGCAGGAGGAGTTCATGTCTCTGGTACAGCAGGTTCGCCTGGCTCTGGTGGTGGAGGTGTAGGTTCAGCAGGTACTTCTGGTGCAACAAATGGAGGAACTAATCTTGGCGGAGGCGGTGGAGCTTTAGGAGATGGAAGCGGTAGTTCTGGCACAGCAGGTAGTGGTGGTTCTGGAATAGTAATAGTGAGGTATCAATTATAATGGCACATTTTGCAAAAGTTAAAGATGGAATAGTTACTAATGTAATAGTAGCTGAACAAGAATTTATAGATAACTTAATAGACCATGAAAGAGGAAAATGGGTACAAACTTCTTATAATACTCATGGTGGAGTTCATACTTTAGGTGGAACACCTTTAAGAAAAAATTATGCAGGTATTGGTTTTACTTATGACCAAGAAAAAGATGCGTTTATTCCACCAAAACCTTATCCATCATTTATTTTAAACGAAGATACTTGTCTTTGGGAAGCACCAGTTGCTAAACCTACAGATGGTCAAATTTATACTTGGAATGAAGAAACAACTTCTTGGGATTTAGTTGAATAATGCCTAGAAAAAAGATTACATCAAAAGCTTATCCAGAAATAGCAGCAGGTGTAAGATTATCAGCTCATGAAAAATTATGCGCTGAAAGAATGAAAAATTTATTAACATCAATTGAAAGACTA
>Ga0208428_1000161_pt1 | contig 33218 bp, 49 predicted proteins | sample DEB08_DNA_11_FD_184535 | JGI IMG/M metagenome (GOLD analysis project Ga0208428, IMG submission 184535) | Aqueous microbial communities from the Delaware River and Bay under freshwater to marine salinity gradient to study organic matter... | ecosystem: Environmental > Aquatic > Marine > Coastal ... | reverse complement strand
CGTAAGCCACTCGTCTTTCCACGAAGACTGACTGCCTTTAGCCATTTCCAAATCCCAGTCAATTTCTCCAGTAGCTTTCTTTTCCATGATGACAGCTTCTGCTTTAGCCTTTGCCACCTTTGCAGAAGTTTCTGCTTTAGACTTTTCAACTTTTCCATTGATCCAAGTTCCTGCCAGTTCAGCGACTGGTCCTATTAGCAAATTGAGCATAACGATCCTCTATAATGTATTTGAGATATTCCAGTCTGTCTTCCCAATCTGGCATCTCTTCACGTAACAACTTTATGTTACGATCCTCTGCGAAATCTTGCAGTCTTCTTTGCAATTGATTTTGGCTGTCGTACAAACTGTTTTCCTGCACGTGTACCTTCCCGCTTTGCTTTTGTTGTTGCTGCATACTCTGCTGGGCTTAATGCTTTAATGGCTTTCTCAGGCAAATATCTCTCACCTGTCTTACCAGAAGGTTGACCAGACTTTGTACGCCACTTCTGCTTTGTCCATCTTTTCAGGCTTCGTTGTGACTTTGCAAGTGCCATTACACCATTCCCCTACGTGCCATTCCCCAATAGACAAGACCACCTAATATACCCACTGCTATCATACTAGATAGTATTATTACAACAATCTCTACAAACTTCTGCCTACGTTCACGTTGGCGATACAAAGTTTCCTGCCTTTGTTTTCTTATGTCGGCTTCCATACGAATAAGTTGATCCCATTTGGACTGACCCATCGTATACTGTATCCACGTCTTTAATTCTTCTCTTTGCTTTTCTGCTTTAGTCTTTGCAGCAAAGGCTTCCATAGCCTCTTGTTCGACAGACGAACCTGCAAACAGTTTTTTAAATATTGGAGGGTTCTTTGCTTCCTTCTCTGCCTGTTCCAAATCAGACAGTGCGCCCATCCAGCGTCCTAAGTCTGACGCCATCTGCTCTATGTCACGGCCTACTTGAAAGCCTTGTTTAATAGTATTGAACGCTGCAGATGCGGTCGCCATCGCAGTAATCGGGTCCATTTAGTATATCCTTACGTTGTCGGGGTTAACGTATTTGGGTACACAGTAAGCTGTCACCCGGTCTTTTGGGTCTACAAGATTACGGTACTGGTAGTTACCGTATCTCTTTGATAATTCTTTTGCAAAGAAGTTGCACCGTTCTATGTTCCAAAAGTACATATCGTTGCTAACGGGTTGCCTAAACTCTCCTGTACCTAGAAACACAAGAAGCAGGAATACATGTTCCATATCATTTGTAGCCACCACCTGCTGCTTTGTATTCACGTGCCAGCATCTGTGCCTTACGTGCTGACCACTGACCTGGTTTACCACCTTTGCTGCCAGCTTTAATCTTTTCAAATAATCTTTTTCTTAATGCTGGCTTAGTGTAGTTGCCAGCTTCATTAACTCTACTCTTGCTCTTCTTTTTAGTGACCTTCGGTTTGCTAGTTTTTCTAACGCTGCCACCTTTCTTGTATTCTTTTTGTTCCTTCTCCACGCCGCTAATCGTGCCTCTTTGTGCTGCCCCGTAGAAAACTCTCTCACCTTTTTTCTCCCCATATTGCTTGGTCATAGCAGATTTAATCTTTTTTCCTTTAGGTGTAAGCGGCATCTCCTTTAACTCCGTTGCGGCATATATGATTCTTTAAGTTTTACAGTAACAGTTACGGCACTGCCTACACTGGCAAGGCCACGCAATTTGTCACCCTTAAACAACCACAATGGGTCATCGTTAATCTGAAGCAGTGAATTACCTAGCAATTCAACATTTTCAGCAAGGGTATAGTATGTAGCACTTTGGTTATCATACCAATCTAAACTGAATGTCACGTTAGACGAACTAGCATTATTAATGTAGATATTATCTACCTCTGCTTCATAGTTAGATGGCACAGTATAAATATCTGCATTGCTTGTGGTCAGTTCAAGTCCAACGGTGCGGTTCTTTGTTTCCATATTAGTTCTCTATGTAAAGAATGTCCATTGAAGCAGCTACACGTAAGTCTGCATTTGAACTAGTGGCTACAGCGCGAAACTCAATGTCTGTCTTTTCCGAAATAGGTTCAGGCGTAATGTAGTTCTGATGAAATGCTGCCTGAAACAAATCAAACTTATTTTTAACACGGAACACGCCATTCTCTTCTCGTGTAAGATAGCGCATCGTAGCGACCTTGTTGTTCTGTTCTGTAAATGCAGTAGCGTCTAGTGCTAGTAGATATGCCGTATATCCAGCAGGTACAGTCCACACTGTCATCAGGGTTTGATTTTCACCATTGGTAATCTGTGCATAAGTAGTGCCACCATTGGCTACAGTTACGTCATCAGTGGGAGCAGTAGACCCCGCTATGAAACAGCGATTAACCCGTAGAAATGTTTGGGTTGTTGTAGCTGTACCACTACCAGCCAGTGTGACAGTCTCGTTGACTTCATTATAATCAGCATCCAGACCACCTACATTTACCTGCACACCATTATCCGTAGCACCTGCACCGCTAGTCACTGTCATAGCCACAGCACTGGATGGGTAAGTGTATATACCACCACCATCCCAAATGGTTTCTTCCACGTCTTGAATTTCAGGATTGTGACCAAACTTGAATATGCGTTTGTGACCATTTACAAGACCACGGGATACCTGTACAAAGTAGGGGTAGTAACCAACACCCCCACCCATTCCAATCAATTGTGGGTAGCTTGTTATACTCATTGTCTATCCAAAATATGCTTTAGGCTTGTTCCGCTTATTCACATTTTTCTTGTGAACACCCGGACGCCTAATGCGCTTCTTCTTCATAAAACTATTGGCGTATTGCTTTGCCATTACTTCTTCTTCTTAGCCATCCCACCACGCATCATCATTTTCTTTTTAGCAGCCATCTTAGCCATGCCACCGCCGCGCATTCGCTTCTTGGCAACTCCTCCACGCATCATTTTCTTCGCTGCTACTTTTGTCTTGCCCTTCATTTCTCAATCTCCGTCTGTCTATAACTAATGAGTGAAATACTTCTACGGGAAACTTTAAGTAGTAGCCACTCTTTTCTAAACTCAATGCTGCATCGTCCAACACAGATAGTCTCTGCACAAATACCATGCAGTATGTCAAGGAATTATCAACTACCCCATCTTCAATGAGAAAGTCCAGACCAGCCTTCTCAGCGTCATAGTCTGGATGAAATACCATTAAGTGTAAGTCAGTACCTGACACTGACATTGCTTCGTTAACACCGTCACAGAAACCATCCAGATATTCCATGTCGGGTAAGTATTCACTAGCCCACACAACTATGTCATAGTCATGTTTATCAAAGTCACGCACAGACTGTACCAGTCCATCTATGCCAGTGTTGATGCTAAAAGTAACCTTGTCATCAGCCCATGCCTGTTTAGCATAGGGGCAAGGTGGTAGTCCATTTAACTTGTCGTTAGGTATTTCAAGAAAGTTTTTAGACCAATTACGTATGTCTTTTTCTACAGGATGCACCGTTATACGTCAAATCCCATGTTACGTACAGCATCCCGTCCTTTAGATGTGGAGGCCAATTTACGCAAGCCTGTGTTTGGCAACTTGTCAGTAACACTGCCACCAGCAGCATACATATGCTCTTTACCATTGGCAACACCACCGCGCATCATGCCCTTCTTCATCTTTTTAATCTTGTCCTTTGGCATAGAACTAACACCGATTGACACAACAGTTACCATATCATCTTTCTTGTTCTTAGCCATTAGTATTTTCCTTTGCGTGACTTCGGGCTAGACTTTGTACTGCCACCCGGACCTTTCCATAAATGCCGACATGCCCAATAGCGAGCAGTCAACTTGTCATTCGCTGTATCACAGTTGTGCCTAGCACGAAACGACTTACGCGCCGCAGCACTATAGTTGTGACCATAGCCTGTAGCACCAAAATGTATCAACTTAACTTTATCACCGTCTTTGGCAAGAACCATCATCTTCTTACCTTCACGGTTTGACTTAATCGGTTTGTTATAACCTGGAAACTTTGTACCGCGATATTCAATAGTCATACGGATGAACCTTTTTTTAGTTCTTCACACTTCCACATAAATTGTACAGGAACACGTGGGAGAGTCGGTGTAATACTTGCCACCATCTCTTCAACACGGACTAGACATTCTTCTTCGGTTTTGTACGGGCCTCTATTGTCTGTAAACTGTACACAGTCATCCCGTGTCATCAGACTGCACACCAGTACCATTGCTGTCAGCATCGTCTGTCCACCCTTCCATACGCATTGCCCACTCTACGTGTTCTAATGTGAAAGGGCGGCCATAATGGGCTTCTACTGCCTTACGTACATAAAATACATCGCTATGAGGTATGTGTAATCTATCTAATGTGTTCGTTCTAATTGCTTCATAGAATGCTTCAAGAACATCGTCTGTATATAGTTTTACAGATTTTTTCGCCATTGTCAACTACTTTTTTGGAAATACGGAATTTAGTCCATATGGGGTATATTGAATGTAACATTAAATGTCTTTAACAAGTTTATCTATATTTAATGTTTTCATTTAATGTCTTTAACATCTAATGTTCTTACATCTATGTTTCTTTATTTAATGTAGAACATCTAATGTTTTATTTTATATATGTTATACCATACCCCGAAAATCGTGTCAAGCATAAACTGCATATGTCGCAGCAATTATCATAAGTTGCCTATTTTTTAGGCACTGTTGCACAATACTTGTGCATAGGTTGTGTATGAGTTGCCTTTGTGGTTAACACTTAATTTTCCCAATCTGTGTATTTCTCCATATATACGTACGTACACCTGGGGTGTGGCCCCTGCCCGCCACCTTTGATCCGCGCGATTTGCGCCCGATTGCGACACTTTTTATCTTATTCGCGCCAGCGCATGGTGAAATTGCGCGACCATTCCATAAAAAAAGCAGCATTTTCAAGGGGTTGGTGGTGGATAGGCAAGGGATATCCTATGAATTGACGCCTATACCATAGTCGATAGAGGTATCGAATAATGAAAGACAACACAAAACTATATCGGCGGTGCATATAATTTTAGCCATACCCCAACAATTAAGTACCGACTAACATTTAAGAACACACCATGAACAAACCCCTTTATACTTTATATATAAAAAATAAAAAATTTTTCTTAAAAATAATTTTATCAATAAAAACAAAAACTTAACCAGGCATACCATCTTAACCCATTGAAAACATTATAAATCTTTTTTGTTGCTTTTGATTATTCTTTCGGATTAGGATTTAACCAAGATGAACGGCAAGACAGATTAGAGTCTTACAAAGATTATCTGATACCGATAAAGCCCAAAGCATCTAGAAACTGAATATCTAAACGCCACGGCAAATTGATACAGTTTCGAAACCGAATAAAAAAAGACTTGACTACCGAATACCACCGAATTAACGTAATGAGACTGAAACAAAACGAAAGGACCAAAAAACCAGATATTCAAAAAATGCTAGGTATCCATCACCAGCAAAAGCCCCAAAAGTACCCAAAAGGTATAGGCATAGAACGATGGCAAGTGGACACATGAAATCCTTGTGGGTGGTACAGACCATAATGCACCAGAAGTGCGCCTAGTTTCCTGACCTACTGTAACGCATGGGGTGGTGTCAAAAGCCAAAACCCGATGACCTTGTGATTAGGATAACAGTAGACGCAACAAATGTCGGTATAATTCAGTAGGTCGGAGAGTGCCAGGACGGGGGTAGAGTGTAACTATCGGCAGCGGTAGTGTATGCCATGCACAAAACCCCCATCTTTCATTGATTGATATAAATCTATCAATTCGTGGACTACCTATGGTGAAGCGAATGGGCGTAGTAAGACTTGCCCTTAACATAGGTGTAGTGTATATTATTTAAGGGGTGCGGTAATATACATGAAAAAAAGCACCCCACTTACCTTGGTAGGTTTATATCAATCAATGAGTGGAGACTAGAAAATGAGTGTTGAAAATATTCTTGCCATATATAAGATGGCAACACCGGAAGAAAAGCGTGACGGTATTGTGTGGTATGCTGACGCATTGCGTGACTGTACCCGAATTGCGCTTGATACATCTGTTCCATTGCATATTGTCGTTGGTGTGGTAGCAAGCCTATCACCAAACAACAAGTGGGAACGCAATATTCAAAATGCAAAAGACTTAATCCATGCCAATGTAAATGGTGACGGTATGGACAGTGTGAAGGTATGTACCTATCACAAAATGAAAGAAAAAGCATGGTCAATACTTGAGGCAATGCCTGACCATGATGGCGTGATTACTATACTGAATGGGCAAAAGATTGTTTCATTCTATCGTAACATCATGGGTGACGACACATGCACAATTGACGGTCACGCACGTAATATCGCCTATGCGGAACGTGTGGGCTTGACAGACGACAAGACCAACATTGGTGTCAAGGAATATCGGACACTACAGGCAGAGTATGTTCAGGCCGCGAAACGCACAAGGGTTAATGGGCGTGCGCTGAAAGCGTTTGAATTGCAAGCCATCACATGGGTGACATGGCGCAGAATACACAACATCAAGTGAGGTGACAAAATGACATTCGAGGAATTTATGACAGAGTGTGACGCAATTTGTGTGTCAGAGATTGGCGTTGGTGTACATGATATGCCAGACTTAATGTGGCGAGACTTTTTTGATGATGGTATGTCGCCACAAGATTCGATAGATTGTGCAATGGAAGAATGGGGAATGAACATAACCCAAGAAGAATGGGAAATGAATGGGGAATGGTAATGAATAAGCAAACAAGCAATCTTGTTGAGATTGTAAAACTCAGGCAAAAAGTATGTGGCCTTAACGGTAAAATAGCAGGCATGTATGATCTTCTAAATATGTCTGAGGATTGGATATCAGAAGAGCAACGCCATGGCTTATACATGGAAGCGCAGTCATTGGAGGGTTTCTTTGCTATGAAGATAGAAGAAATCGAAGAAGAGATTGAAAAACTCAGACAAGGGGAATAAAATGACGTTAAAGTTTGAACGCAAAGAAAATTATGGTGAGATTAGGTTCTACCCTATGTGTGAAAAATCCAGGTTTCTTGCGGATTTGTGTGGACGCAAGACATTCTATAGGTATCAGGTGCTTGACATTCGTGACAAGTTAGGATATGAAATAGAACTTACAAACACCACACTCTAACCAGTACAAGGAGACTAAAACCATGTTTAAGACTGTATTCACAAAGAACGTAGCAGGTATCATTCGCAATCCAGTGGGGCTGAATAACCTACAGTTTCGGCGTACCACTTCACGGTACAAGCGCAAGGGTACGTTCAGCAACAACAAAGGCTACCTGATGGTGTCACGTGATGAGGCAACAGGTCAGTTTGTAAAACGTGCGTAAGATATCGCGCATCAATCCAGTAGCCAAGGCGCTTGCCTTGTCCAGACGCAGGGCAAGTGTTATACCTAATAAAAAAAGGTATGATAGGAAGAGGGATAAAAAAGATGTCGAAAAAGATCATCACCTATCGCAAACCAGTAAAGGTCAAGGCGATAACGAATAAACAGAGAAAGCCTGTGTCAGCATTGCGTAAGCAACAGCGACAGGACAAACAGCAACGACAGAAAATGGGGTACTAGACCATGAACAAAGCAACAGCAAAAGCACTACGTGAAAAACTGAACGCAATCTTTGCGGAACATGGCATTGATGGCTATGAGATACACGCAGGGAATGCATCATTCGATGACACACAAGTTACCTTCAAGGTAGAGGTACGTGAGCAGGGGGCTGGGTCAGTAGAAGAACGCGACTTAGAAACTTTTGCCAACATCATTGGGCTTGACACAACCAAGATTGCCAACCAGCAAGGTAAGACTTTCACATTGGTTGGGTACAAGACACGTGCCAGAAAGAACCCATGGATTGTGCAAGACATGAGCAGTGGCACAAAGTATGTCATCAATGACATGACAGCCAAGCGTTGGTTTGCAAAGGATATTGCATAATGGATGAGGGCTTTGAGTTTGAAGGCGTCTGGATTACAGACAGAACGAAAACACCGTGTGGCAGGTTTGACCTGTCACCGGAACAAGCAGACGAACTGTATGGAAAGGATGATACAGATGAATGTACTATCGCTGTTTGACGGCATGTCATGTGGGCAGATTGCACTACAGAAATCTGGATTTCAGGTTGACAAATATTTCGCGGCAGAAATAGATAAATACGCTATCAAAGTGGCAAAGGCTAACTATCCTGATATGGTACATCTAGGTGATGTGCGTGATGTGTCAGCCAATGACCTGCCACAGATTGACCTACTGATTGGTGGCAGTCCATGCCAAGGGTTCTCATTTGCTGGCAAGCAATTGAACTTTGATGATCCACGCAGTAAATTATTCTGGGAATTTGTGCGCTTACTCAAAGAGTGCAAGCCCAAATATTTCTTGCTTGAGAATGTCAAGATGAAACAGCAGTCGATGGATGTCATCACTGAGGCACTAGGTGTCGAACCAATCTTTATCAACAGTAGCCTAGTGTCTGCACAAAATCGGCAACGCTATTACTGGACAAACATTCCGATGGATGGATTACCAGATGATAAAGGCATCAAACTGCGTGACATTCTTGAGGATGGTTTTGTGGATCGTGACAAGTCACATTGCTTGGACGCAAACTATTTCAAGGGTGGCAATCTCAAGTCATACTTTGAGAAACATCGTAGGCAACTTGTGTTCAGCAAGGATGGCTTGTGCCATGTCGGTGATGCAGATATCAGTGGCAATCAGACAGTCAAACGAGTGTATCATCCTGATGGTAAAGCACCCTGCCTGACAACAATGGGTGGAGGACATCGTGAACCCAAGACACTAACAAGTGATACCACATGGCGCAAACTTACCCCACTTGAATGCGAGAGATTACAAACTGTGCCAGAAGGTTACACAGATCATGTCAGCAATACCCAACGCTACAAAATGCTTGGCAACGGCTGGACAGTTGATGTAATATCACATATCTTCAATGGAATGAAGGAGACAATCACATGCTAATACTTAACACAACACACTATGACGCACCGAAGGAACATCTCGCTGAATCACTTGGCTTGTTACCTCATTGGGTTGTTGAATACAACCTGCTAGGTGAGACAGACCTTGTTCAGTACATGACAGAACGCTATGGCTTTGGAGAGTTGTATCGTTTCGGCGGCGAAGTACAAGAGAATGGGTCATATAAAAGTAACTATGATGAAGATGATGACCTAGAATATGTAGGCAAGATGGAGACAAAGGATGGTACAGTATACTTCTATCCCTATGCTATCACTGCCTTGCCTACTGATGACGGCTACTTTATTACAAGGATGGACTAAACTATGGAAGAACTGATGAAAGAAGGACTGAAGAAACTTATGTTTGACCACGATTGGCTGGACACCAGCGTCATGGGCCTAACAGATGAGAACATTGACACTAACGATTATGAAGAGGAGATTAACTATGACACAGAAGATTGACCAATACTATGCCAAATCAAACAACGTAGTCTTTGAGGACGGTGAATGGTGGTATGTAAGTCCTGCTACAACAGGGTTCAAATATCGTGAACGACTTGAAAGTCACGCTAGAAAAAATCGGACGCGAATGTTTGTCAACGGTAAGTACATTCCCAAGTCACACCCACTCCATAAGCCAGGAAATTTCAAAAGTTTGGATGATGCGTGGTCACACAAAGAAATCAATAGTGTGCCACAGGGGTATGTATATGCCATCATCAATCAGGCTTGGCCTGAGTGGGTAAAGATTGGCAGCGCTTCCATTGCAGAAGATAGACTCAATGGATACCAGACATCCTCACCATTCCGCGACTACGAGATTGTCTGTACCTTTGAGACAGCAGACAAGCGCAAGGCTGAAACCCTGATGCACCGTACATTAGAGCAGTATGCAGATGAACGGCGCAATGAATGGTTCAAGATAGACATTGACAAAGTGAAGGATATGTTCTATCACTATGACGATTCAGTAGTAAACAACCAGTAGAGGAGACTTAACTATGCCAAATTGGTGTGAGAACAGACTGACGATATGGCACAAGGATGCTGACGTACTTGATAACCTCATGGCACAGGTTCGTGCAGACGAGAACGGTGACTTGTTTAAGTACATCAAGCCTATGCCTGACAATACCTTTCGCGGCGCACTTGGTAACGAGGAACGTGAAGAGTGTGAACGCAAGGGCATACCAAATTGGTATGACTGGTCGATAGATAATTGGGGAACTAAGTGGGATGCTTGCCACATGGATTGGTCACATGGTGATGATAACAATGTAACATTCACCTTTGACACTGCATGGTCGCCCCCCATTCCTATCTATGAAGCACTCATGGAGCAGGGTTTTGATGTCGAGGCATACTATGTTGAGTATGGCTGTGCTTTTGCTGGCGAGTGGCACTACTCAAGTGAGGATGAACAATACCTAGATGCATCCTTTAACATTGACGAAGAGCAAGTGTCGCCAGAATTAGATGAGGTATTTGATATCACTCGACAACTTCAAGAGTGGGCAGAAGAAGCAAAGGAGTGTGCCTAATGAATAGGTTTTTAATTGACCACCACCCTATCGCAATAGCCCAACAGTTATGCGATCAACACATTGTCAAGATGCCATTGGAAGAGGCGCAGATGTTATGCACTGCGCTGTGGCATCATGCACCAGAGTATGCAGAGGAACATGATTTATACAGACCTGTACATCGGAATCATCCATGTACTCTGTGGGCTATGGAGAGTCGTGCAAACTACACATATGCGTTCAATCTATACTCAGCAATGCTCAAAGAATATACCTATCGCTACAGTAAGAAACATGGAGCAGGTAAACATTTCCTAGCACTAGCCAAGGGTAGAGACTTTGTTCCAGCACATGCTATCAATCATGTAACAAAGCACCCTCAATGTTTTAGTGGCATGGATCACTTGAAGACAAAAGAACATTGGCCTATTACACCATATCGTAACTTTTACATTGCAGATAAATCTAAGTTTGCAAGGTACAACAATGGTCGGGATATGCCTGGCTGGATGAAAGGAGCAATCAATGCCTGAGTACAAACCTTTTATAGATAGGAAGCATCTTATGCAACACGCATCTGTATTGATGGATGAGATTGATTTCCTAAGAGAACAACTGCAACCCCGCGATACTGGACACATACACACTGCAATCAGTGTGCTAGAAAGTCGTGTCGAGAAATTATTGGAGGACTTGAAAACATGAGTAAAGAACAGCAAAGACGTAAGCAGGAAATTGCAGTAGCGATTTCAGAGATGCGGCCTGAACAATGGAAGGCAGTAAATGATGCGTTCAAAGCATTGCTCGCATTTGATATTGACTTCTCTGAATGTTATGAAATCTGTAGCGCAGATGTTCCAAGAGATTTGAAGAGGGCTATGGCTGCACTTCGGTATGAGTTTGACCTGAGTTATGACGATGCCTAGAAACTTAGAGGAGACACTTGTTGCTACATCTAAGGACGATCTATCCGAAAAGATCAGGTGGTATCTAAACAGATATCACCCCCTTGGATATGACACTAGAGTTATACGCATGACACATGATCCTAACACTGGTAGGTTCACTGCTGTTATGTCACGTTGGGATTCTTGCGATTAGGAGAAAAATACATGGACATTATTATTGCAGTAATTGGTATGATTATCTTGTTGGCGTTTGGGCTATGACTACTTTCAATGACATGGTAAGTGATTACTATTCTTCCTATGAATACAATGACTTGAGAGATGAAACTAAAGCAGATTATAAATATCTAATCGGCCAGGTTTTGGATACAAAAGTTGAAGGAAGAATCTTTCGTAGCCTAGATGTCAAACAATTGACAACTAAGATGTGCAAACTTGCATACAACACATGGTGCGATAGAGGTATCCACTTCGCTAACAAGACAATGGCTATTGCGCGAGTCGTGTACAATCATGGCTTGCGTATGGAGATGGTCAACAACAACCCATTCAATGCTGTTCGCAGGCGTAAGCCTAAGAGTCGCACCACCCTGTGGGATAAAGAACACATCGTCCAACTACTGGACACAGCATACAGCGACTTTAACACACGCAACCTTGGGTTGATAGCACAGATGGCATATGAATGGTGTCAGCGTGTGGGTGACATGCGCCTACTCAAATGGTCTAGCATAGACTTTGAGCATAGGCGTGTGCATATCCTGCAATCAAAGCGTAGGGCAGAGGTTTATTTGCCTATCTCTGACGATCTTATGGATATGCTGGAACAGCAGCACGAAGACTTCGGCTTTCAGGAGTACGTTGCCCCCCGTCCTTATCCTATTCAGGGTAAGTACGAACCCTATACTATATACAAAATGTCCAAGCATGGACGCACACTTATTCGTAGCGCTGGGTTGCCTGACACTCTCCGACTGTCGGACTTACGGCGCACAGGTACTACAGAAATGGTCCAGGCAGGTGTTGGAATTGGACAAATCATGTCGGTTACAGGACACGCTAACCCACAGTCTGTAAAACCTTACATAAAAAATACATTCGATGCTGCAAATTATGCATTGACAAAACGAACTGCGCATGGTAAAAGCACATTAGATGCCGCAAAAGATGAGGATACATACAATGTATAATACATTAAATGATATAATAAATGAGACTACATTGTATATTGGTGAATCTAAGCGCATCAATTGTCCATCATGTAGAGGATATAAAACCTTTACAATTTCTAATATTGGTGGTAATGTAGTTTGGAATTGTTACAAGGCATCTTGTGGTATCAGTGGTGGCAAACGTGTTGGTATGACACCTAGTGATATCAGACAGATGAAAAAGAAACAGGAAGAAAAGGAAGTAGAATTTGTATTGCCACCATTTGTTGTGGCCCATCGTAATCAGAGACACCTAATTAAATGGTGTGCTGAGTGGGGTATTGACATTGATGAGTGTGGCTTGATGTATGATGTAAAGGAAGACCGTATTGTATTTCCTGTCGTACATGACAACAAGATTGTTGACGCTACTGGTCGGGCGTTGACAAAGCGACTCCCTAAATGGCGAAGGTATGGGTCTTCTAGTCTCCCCTATACCTGTGGTCAAGGTGATGTCGCCGTGGTTGTTGAGGACTGTGTGAGTGCGTCTGTAGTTGGCAATGAGAAATTTGTCGGGGTCGCATTGCTGGGTACTACGCTGCTTGATGAACACAAGCACTATCTCACACGGTTCTCAACGGCTATCGTTGCTTTAGACCCTGACGCATTACCAAAGACTATTTCAATTGGTAAACAATTGCGTGGTTATGTGCCACAAGTAAAAGTGTTGCGCCTTGAACAAGACTTGAAGTATCGCAACCCGACAGACGTAGATAAACTTAACAAACTAGGAGCAATATAATGGAACTTATGGAACTAGCATTGATACGAAGCCTTATGAACAAGGACTTCTATGACAACAATCGTGGGGCCAAATGCCCAGACAAACTATTCAGTGGTGACAATCGTAAGATTAAAAAGGTTGTTGACATGGCAATGGATAAGTACAATCGAAGCGTAACCCCAGAGGAAGTACAGGCTTTGTTTGTATCAAGTAATCCATCTATTACTACAGCGCAACGAGAAGCATATAGCAACATCTTCCATCGTATCCAGCGCACTGACCCACTAGGTAATGATGTAGCAGGAGAGGTGCTTTCTCGCCTGTTTCAGCAGGTTGTAGGGGCAGAGATATCAGAGTTGGGGTTTGACTATGTGAATGGCGACAAGTCCAGCCTAGAACCCTTACAGCGCATTCTTGAAAGATACAACGATGACTTCACACCCAACCTAAACATTGAGTGGGATGACATTACGATTGATACTATCATCTCTAAGAATGATCTTGAAGCACGATGGACGTTCAATATCCCAACGCTTGCAACCAAAGTTTCTGGTGTCAACGATGGACATCTTATTGAGGTTGGTGCTAGACCCAACACAGGTAAGACATCCTTCCATGCAAGTTTGATCGCTGGTCCTGGTGGGTTTGCTGAACAAGGTGCAAACTGTATTGTACTCTGTAACGAAGAGAGTTACCATCGTGTTGCCGCAAGATATCTAACTGCAGCCACAGGCTTGACCATGTGGGATGTTAAGCAAAATCCTGCAAAGGCACGTGACCTGTATCGTCCTGTGTATGATAAGATTCGTATCAAAGATTCTACAGGCAGAGACATGTCTTGGGTAGAGAGTGTGTGTAAATCATACAAGCCTGATGTTTTAGTCCTTGACATGGGCGATAAATTCGCTACAATGTCTGGCTACTCACGGCCTGACGAAGCACTCAAGGCTAATGCCATTTATGCTAGGATGATCGCCAAGCAATATGGTTGTGCTGTATTCTATATGTCACAGTTGAGTGCAGAGGCAGAGGGTAAGACAATATTGAACCAGAGTATGATGGAAGGTTCACGAACTGGTAAAGCAGCAGAGGCAGACCTCATGGTGCTGATCGCTAAAAACCCTGTAGTTGATGGGCAGGACGAAGAAGACACACAGCGTCATCTGTGCGTAGTCAAGAACAAACTGACTGGCTGGCACGGTAGAGTACACTGTGAACTAAACTATACTATAGGCAGATATGAGGTGTAATTATGAAACTAACACTTGACGTAGAGAATACTGTTACACATAGGGATGGCAAGATGCATCTTGATCCCTTTGAACCAGACAACTCTCTGACTATGATTGGTATGCTGAGTGACCAAGGAGAAGAGGTTCTCGTTACTTTGGATCATAAAGAGGTCGATAAGACTCCTAAGGGTCACATTATAGTACAGGACTGGCTGGATAGAGCAACTGTGCTTATCATGCACAATGCTGCACACGACTTGTTGTGGTTGTGGGAATCAGGCTTTACGTATGATGGGCCTGTGTTTGACACAATGCTGGCAGAGTATGTACTACAGCGTGGTATAAAAGAACCACTGTCTCTTGAGGCATGTGCTGAACGATACGACTTGGACACCAAGAAGCAGGACACACTGAAAGAATACTTCAAGAAGGGGTATTCAACTCGTGACATTCCTCATGCAGAGTTGTGTGGTTATCTATCTTCTGACCTTCATGCAACACAGCAGTTGTCAGATAAGTTGATGATGAGTTTGAATAGTTTAGAAAGTGCTGGCTTACGAGGCACAGTTGATTTAACAAATCAGTTTGCTGTAAGTCTTGCTCGTATCTATCAGCGAGGATTTACAGTGGACCTGTCAAAACTAGACGAGGTGCGCCAGGAATTTGAAGAAGAAAAGTCTGAGTTGCATGAGAGTTTGAAGACACACATCCAGCGTATCATGGGTGACACGCCTATCAATCTCAATAGCCCAGAGCAATTGTCTTGGGTTATCTACAGTCGCAAGGTTAAGGATAAGACTGTGTGGTCTAATGCTATACATCCCTACATGAAGGATGCTCCATTTAAGGATTTGATAAGAAGAGAGACAGAACGTATTTACAAAACGTATGCTGAACAGTGTAGTGATTGTAATGGTACTGGATACATTCGTAAGACAAAGAAGGACGGAACACCCTTTGCTAAACCACATAAGTGTATACCATGTGCATCTAGTGGTTATCTATACAAACCTACTGAGCAGGTAGCTGGCTTAAAGTTTATGCCACCTAATGCTAAATGGGCTAGTGCCAATGGCTTTAGCACAAGCAAGGGTAATCTTGAGATGCTAGAGAAGGCCGCACGTAGCAAGGGTATGGACGATGCTGTTGATTTCCTGCGTGACATTCGTAGGCTATCGGCTGTTGAAACCTACTTGTCATCTTTTGTTGATGGCATACGAATACACACCAAGAAGGATGGTAAGTTACATGTAAGACTATTACAACATAGGGTTGCCACGGGGCGTCTGTCAGGTGCTGACCCTAACATGCAGAACATGCCACGTGGTCAGACATTCCCCGTAAAGAAAGTGTTTGTATCACGATTTATAGATGGCAAAATATTAGAGGCTGACTTTGCTCAACTAGAGTTCAGAGTGGCGGCATTTTTATCACAAGATGAGGTAGCAATAAATGAAGTATCTACTGGATTTGATGTACACGCATACACCGCGAAGGTTATTACCGATGCTGGTCAGCCTACGGATCGCCAGACTGCGAAGGCGCACACGTTTGCTCCACTCTATGGCGCAACAGGCTTTGGACGAACAGCAGCAGAGGCAGCATATTACGAACACTTCACAGAGAAGTATAAAGGGATCGCAACTTGGCATTCCAAACTGGCTAAAGAGGCTTTAAGCACACAGATGATTACTACACCTTCTGGTAGGCAGTTTAAGTTTGAGGGTGTACAGCGTCTTGAGAGTGGTCGTGTAACTAACTTCACGCAGATTAAGAATTATCCTGTGCAGTCGTTTGCTACAGCAGACATTGTTCCCATCGCCCTGCTTCACATAGAGAAGTTATTGCACGGCATGAGATCATGTGTTGTCAACACGGTGCATGACAGTATTGTAATTGACGTACACCCATTCGAGGAACGATCTGTACTGGACATAATTAAAAAAACTAATGATGACCTTCCAGGTTTAATTACAATGCGTTGGGGTATTGTGTTTAATGTACCACTAGAACTTGAGGCAAAAATAGGTAATAATTGGCTTGACACAAAAGACGTAGTGTGATACAACTACGGTTCTATTTTCAATGAAAGGAGCAAATACATATGAGTGAACTAACAGTAATTGATTCTAATAATTATGCAGCAGTGGCCCAAATGTTGGGCATGTCATCTGATACCAATGACAACACAAGCACACTTGCAAGAATCAAAATTCATAGCCAGCCCATCAAGGGTAAGGCAGAAGTCAATGGTAAGATGATGAATGTAGATATAGTATCTGCAGGATCATTCTTCATGGCAGACGTTGAGGGTAAAACTATATACGCAGAGAAGATTAAGATGCGTATGTTCATGCAACGATTTATGTACCAGAAGTATGACCCTAATGCAAAGAACTATGTCAAGACAGTTATGTCAGAAAATCTTAAAATTGATCTTAAAGATAACTATGGTGGGTTTAACTGTGGCAAACCTTCTGGGTACATCAAGGACTTTGATGCATTGTCGAAGGATAAACAAGACTTGATCCGATCAATCAAACGTACACGTTCTACATATGGTACTGTCACGTTTATTGATGCAAAGGATGAGGAAGGTAATGCAGCAGAACTTGAGAACGTGCCTTTTGTTTTTGACATTAGCCAAAAGGAAGGGTTCAAAAATTTCGCAGACGTTACAGCCAAGTTTGCGCAGCATCGTAGACTTCCAATTATGCATGACATAATTGTATCCACTGCAGAACGAACTGGACCTAATGGCCCATACTACATTCCTGTGTGTGAGGCAGACCTTAACACAACACACGAGATTACTGATGAAGATCAAAGCCTACTGCGCGACTTTCAGGCTGTGATTGAGAATCATAATCGTTGGGTTCTGTCTGAATGGGAACAGAAGAACGTACAAAAAGCAACAGAAGAAGAGAAAGAACTCGCTGAATCTTTTGTTGACATTGATGTTGAAGAGGTAGAATAGTATGAACCATCCAGCTGAACTGGCGTTGCATAGTTACATGGAGAAGGCTTCCAATGGGAAGTCTACCATGTCGGAAAAAACTGCAAATCAGATTGCGGAAGATGTCCGACAGGCTGTGCTTCGCCAGTTTGGTGAGTCAGGTAGTAGAGAGTTTAGACTTCGCATGTCAAATATTGGTAGGCCAACCTGCCAGTTATGGTTTGAGAAGAATAAACCAGAGACTGCCCTGCCTCGCCCAACCACATTCGTAATGAACATGATGCTTGGCGACATCGTTGAAGCAGTGTTCAAAGGTTTATTAACTGAAGCAGGAGTAGAGTATGGTGATTCCGAAAATGTATCTCTTGATATTGGAGAGCATACCATTAATGGAACATATGACCTTGTTATTGATGGTGCTGTTGATGATGTTAAATCAGCATCTGATTGGTCTTATCGTAACAAGTTTGAGTCATTTGAAACTCTTCGTGATGGAGATGCTTTCGGATATGTCGGACAACTTGTTGGCTATGCTACAGCAACTGGCTTAAAACCAGGTGGCTGGTGGGTAGTTAATAAAGCAAACGGTAACTTTAAATATGTACCAGCAACTAATGTTGAATCTGAAAAAGAAATGTTGAAGATTGTACAAACAGTCAAGACTGTAGATGACAATAAGTTTCAGCGTTGCTTTGAACCTGTAGAAGAAACATTCAGAGGCAAGCCGACTGGTAACAAAGTCCTAGCCAAAGAGTGTTCGTTCTGTGACTATCGCAAAGCATGTTGGCCTAACATGAAAGAGTTGCCAGCAGTGAAGTCACAGGCAAAGGAACCAAAGATTGTTTCGTATGTTGAACTAGCGAGTGAATACAGCAGTGCATAATGCGAAACGATTTAGGGCAGCACGTAAGTTAGGATTTCGTAGTGGCCTTGAGCATAAGATTTCTGAATATCTTACAGACCTGAAAGTAAAATTTGATTACGAGTCTATTAAGATTGAATGGGAAGACCTTGCTTACAGGACATATACTCCAGACTTCGTGCTGTCCAATGGTATAATCATTGAGACAAAAGGAATGTTTACAGCGGCTGACAGAAGAAAGCACCTTGCAATCAAACGTCAGCATCCTAAATTAGATATTCGGTTTGTCTTTGAAAACAGCAGACGAAAGCTACGCAAGGGTGCTAAGTCTACATACGCAGAGTGGTGCATAAAGTATGGCTTTCGTTATTATGATAGGATCATACCTGAAGAATGGCTAAAGGAAAAGGGGAAAAATAGGCATCAGAAATTTATTAAATTTACAGGAACTAAAGTGAAGAGGAGCAATAAATGACAGAGGAAAACGAAGAAGATAAAGAAGTGGTTAAGATTACAGAAGAAGATTTTCTTATTCGTGTTAGTCCAATTAAAACTGATGAAGGTGAGTTTACAGGAGAGGCTAGTTTCTCTGTCATTAGTTCACAGGATAATGAAATACCAAGGGCTTTATATGAGGACTTAGAGTATGTAGTAAAGTGTATGCTATCAACAATTCCTTTGATGGAACAGGATGAGGCTTTCAGAGACTTTGTTGCTAACTATGTGGAGAATTATTTTTCATACGAGTTTGATGAAAGAAGTGACAAGCCTGTTGTGCAGGGTGTAGATGGTAACGTAATAACAATAAACTTTAACACAGACACGAAAGGTAGCGCTTGATGACAGATTATAATAAGATAATGAAAGAAATAGAAATGAAGCGACAGTGGAAAGATGTTGTCTTTGAAGACAAGACTGAACAGGCAGAACAACAGTCAGATAATAAATGGCTTGACGGAGTACGTCCTGATATGGTAAACAATCCACCTCACTATAATCACGCAGGTATTGAATGCATTGAGGCTATTGAAGCAGCACTAACACCTGAAGAATTTCGTGGGTACTGTAAGGGGAACAACATCAAGTACACATGGCGAGAAAGATATAAGAACGGCGATCAAGATATTAAAAAGGCTAATTGGTATATGAATCGTCTAGCAACTTATGGGGAACGACATGACAAGAGTTAAAGTATACATTACACTTGACATTGACCCAGAAGAATACCCTATACCAGCTGATGAAAATGTAGGGCAGGATATACAGGATAGTTTAGAAGAATACTTTTATGAAGTAGAGGGTGCTAACATTAGAAATATAAAAACAATTATGGAGTGATATATTATGAACAACTATTTACCAACAGACTACCAAAACTTTATTGCACTCTCACGTTACGCGAGGTGGAAAGAAGATGAGCAACGTAGAGAGACATGGACTGAAACTGTATCCAGATACTTTGACTATATGGAAAAGCATCTTGCAAACAAACATAACTACGTCTTGTCGGATGAACTACGGGCTGAACTAGAAGAGGCTGTACTGAATCAGCAAATCATGCCTAGCATGAGGGCGTTGATGACTGCAGGTCCAGCACTAGATCGTTGCCATGTAGGTGGCTATAACTGCTCATACGTGCCTGTAGATAGCCCACGTGCATTTGACGAGACAATGTATATTCTCATGTGTGGAACAGGCGTAGGCTTTTCTGTGGAACGCAGTTGCGTTGAGAAACTGCCTATTGTAAATGAACACTTTGAAGAAAGCGATACAGTAATCAAGGTCGGAGATAGCCGCCCAGGTTGGGCGAAAGCGCTACGTGAACTTATCTCTCTGTTGTATGCTGGGCAAATTCCTAAATGGGATGTGTCAGAAGTTCGTCCTGCGGGCGCACGTCTTAAAACATTTGGTGGTCGGGCATCTGGCCCAGCACCACTGGAAGAACTATTTGAGTTTATCATTCAAAAGTTTAAGGCGGCATCAGGACGTAGGCTGTATCCAATCGAATGCCACGACATTATGTGTAAGATTGGCGAGGTTGTTGTAGTCGGTGGTGTACGCCGTAGCGCATTGATTTCGTTGTCTAATCTTAACGATGACCAGATGCGTCATGCAAAAGCAGGTGATTGGTTTAAGTATGAAGGACAGCGTATGCTTGCTAACAACAGTGTTGCTTACAAAGAGAAGCCACAGATGGGTACATTCATGCGCGAATGGCTGGCTTTGTATGAGTCAAGGTCAGGTGAACGTGGTATATTTAACAGGCAATCGGCAAAAATGCAAGCATCGAAGAATGGTCGGCGTGATACTGAACATGAGTTTGGGTGTAATCCATGTAGTGAAATTATCCTACGCCCATATCAGTTCTGCAATCTATCAGAGGTTGTAGCACGTGCATCAGATACACAACAGACTCTATCTGAGAAGGTTCGCCTTGCTACAATTCTTGGTACATTCCAGTCAACACTGACTGACTTCAAATATCTTCGTAATATCTGGAAGAAAAACACAGAGGAAGAACGCTTGCTTGGTGTATCCCTTACAGGTATAATGGATAATGAACTGTTGTCTGGTAAGTCGGCACATTTAGGTATTAATATCGGTCAGACACTTGAACGTCTACGTGACGTTGCTGTCGAAACTAATGCAGCACTGGCTGAACAGATTGGTATTCCACAATCAACAGCCATTACTTGTGTTAAACCTAGTGGTACAGTCAGTCAGTTAGTTGATAGTGCATCAGGTATTCATGCAAGGCATAACCCTTACTACATCAGGACTGTTCGAGGGGATAACAAAGACCCAATTACACAGTTTCTGATTAGCACTGGTATTCCTGCTGAACCAGATCACATGAAGCCAGACAGCACAACGGTATTTAGTTTTCCTATGAAGTCGCCTGATCGTGCTGTAACTCGTACAGATATGACTGCTATTGAACAACTTGAGTTGTGGCTAATGTATCAGCGTTACTGGTGTGAACACAAACCTAGCGTTACAATTACTGTCAAAGAAAACGAATGGTTTGAGGTAGGTTCTTGGGTATACGAAAACTTCGATGAGGTATCAGGTATCAGTTTCCTTCCATATGATGACCATGTTTACAAGCAAGCACCTTATCAGGACATTGATGCAGAACAATACAAAGAGTTCTTGGCAAAGATGCCAAAGAGTGTAGACTGGTCAAAACTACAGGAGTTTGAGAAGGAAGATACCACATCAGGTGGACGCGAGTTGGCTTGTACTGCTGGTGTTTGTGAAGTAGTAGACTTGGACGCAGCATGAAGCAATATGCGTTACATAGTATAAATTATATTTATCGTTTGTAGCGTATAACATATACATAGGAGTTGACAATGACGGGAAAAATTGATATAAAGGACTACATCGAACACGAAGATGGTTCAGCCACTATAGTGTTTGAGTGTAATGACGAAGCAAGACAAGCACTTATTAGTGAGGGCTTACTGTCTTTAATTGAAAAAGCAGTAGATAAACATAACGAAGAGTATAACTGGACAGCAGGAGAAAACAAAGATGAAGATTAAATTTGATACACACACAAAGGATGTTGCTGCTGCAGCGGCTGCATTCAGTACACTGTATGCATACTGCAAAGACTTGACACTGAATAAATCATCTTGGGGTGAAGAGTGCTTGAATATCTATGGTGAGATTGACTCAATGAATATGAGTACACTAGAAAGTGCATTACCAGATGGTACGTTTAATGAAGATGCAGATAAACTATGAGCAACTTAATGCTTATGCTAATAGCTATATGGATAACCACAATAGGTTTGTGGTGGGAAATGTATAGCCTTCGTAAGTGGATGGAAAAACAAACAGAAAAGGATAATTAAAATGGCAGAACAAAATAAAATCACTATTAAAGATCAAGAGTACGACTTTGATTCGCTTGGTGAGCAGTCACAGTACTTTGTCAATCAAGTGCGTAACTTGAAAGCACGTATTGCTGAAGCAAGGTTTAATTTAGATCAGCTTGTTGCAGCTGAAGATGCCTTCAGTGCCGCACTGATTAATTCGGTAAAACCTAGTGAGCCAGAAGAAAAAGCAGCAGAGTAAATTAGTTTGGAAACAGGGTGAGGATTGGGTTCAGTTTAACCCACCTCGCCACCATCCAAGCTACGAAGAGTGGTTGAAACTAAAAGAAAAGGAGAAGAAAAATGATGATGGAAAGATTTAAAGAAAACCCTTACACTGGTAAGCCGATGTATTACAAAGACAATCCAGAGGCAATGACTAGAAGAAATAAAAATAGAATGTGGGTGAATGGGAAATATATTTCTAAGTCACATCCTTTACATAAACCCGGACGATACAAATCTCTTGACGATGCATGGTCACATTCGCAGATTGAAAGCACTACTCAAGGAGAGGTGTATGTTATTGTAAATAAAGCGTGGCCTGATTGGGTAAAGGTAGGTAAGGCTGTAAGTTCAGAAGACAGATTGAATGGATACCAGACATCATCTCCTTTTCGTGACTATGAAGTTATTGCTACACTTCAGGCAGACAACCGACACGATAAAGAAAGAGAAATGCACAAAACATTTGCGCACTTTTCTAAAGAACGTAGAGGCGAATGGTTTAATATTGATAGACTTAAAGCCATAAGCATCTTTAATGTATACGCTGTAAACAAATTTAACGAGGAGGTTATGAATGAACGAAATTCTTCTTAAACATTTTGAGGAGGGCTACACTGCTTTCAATAAAATTTCACAGCGTAATGGAAGGTTTCATCATTACGCAAATCCAGTACGAGCAAATAACCCTCGTACCTTTACATCCCATCGTGAGTGGCAAAGAGGATGGAATGCAGCATACTTTGATAACTTGGAGAAACTGAATGGACTTGGAGCAAGAAGCTAAACAATGGATGAAGGAGAAAAGGATGAGTGATATAAAAGCAGATTATTATCAAGAGAAGGCTTGTGATACTGCCATCTTCCCTAAGAACAAGGCTATGGAGTACCTAACTCTTGGCCTTACAGGGGAGGCTGGCGAGATTGCAAACAAAGTCAAGAAGTTTATCAGAGATGGTGCCACTGAAGATGAGTACCTAGCTAAGAAGATACAGATTGGCTATGAGATTGGTGACGTATTGTGGTATTGTGCAGTACTGGCAGAAGAAATGGGGATGAATCTTGGACACATCATGGAAAACAACTTACAGAAACTTGCTGACAGGAAGGCTCGTGGGGCTTTATCAGGCAGCGGGGATAACCGTTAAATGGTCTATATACTTGGTGCTTATCAGTTGGCTACTGTACGTAGTAGGCATGGCAGGTTTAGAAAATATCTGCGGCTGTACTAGAGATTTAAATAATTGGTGGATAAAAAATTAGGGGGCTTAATTGCCCCCTTTGTTTTATCTCTTTGCCATCAACCCACCACGATTTAATTTTTGGGTCATTAAAAATATTGCACGTTTAGCATCGTTGTATGTTAGCTGATCTAATACAGGATCAGTCTCAAGGGTTGGGCGCGGCGGTACAAACTCATCGTCAACAATAGCAGCTTTTCTTTCCCATCTAGCTACCTTATTATTGTACTTAACTTGTTTATCTATTAAGTCTAACAAATCTCTGTCTTTCATCCTGCCTACTGATCTACCTGTCATATCCTCTGCTGTAGGCAGCACGGGTTTTTTTTCTGATATTGATTTAAGAACCGCCTGTAGGTTTTGTATGTTTCTTTTTTTCTCTGATCCAGCAGGTAATTCTCTTGCCAATTCATCTAACGCATTTATAAATTTTGATCTGTCGGTAGCTGTTTCTAGTAAGCTGTCATAGGTTCCACGCGCACCATATTGTTCAGTGAATTGTCCAAGGGATTGAAGATCATTAAAGTGCTGCTTAACTATATTGTATTTTTGTGATGGCTTTAATTCCCTAAATGCCTTATCCTTACCGTAAGGATTGTCAGCAAGCATCTGTGTGTAAGATTTATTTGCATACATAGATGGCACACCCTCTATATATGAACCTGAGTTAACAATAGTATTGACAATCTTCTGGCCTTCTCGCACTCGTTCTTTAAGAGGTAACTTACCAATATTCTTTGTGCGTTGACTGCCTATACCATACGCTTCTGTTACCTTATCCTCTAGTGTACTAGACAAACGAGTAACACCTAATTCTTCAGGTGTTTTAGAAGCTACTTCCGCTTCTAGGTGCTTACTTTTTGGTAGGCTAATACCAATTTTTGACATGTTTACTTTTCCATCAAGTATCTTTTGAGCAAACTCTGGTGCCTCTGCATACAAACTCTCTATTTCATCTACGTCTAAGTCAGCTAACACGTCACTTAATCTCACTTGACCACTTTCAATAGCATCATAATCTGATGGGGTAAGATTTCTCTGCAATGATTTAGGTAAATCAGAGACCACAATGTTGTCTAGTCTTTGTCCTCCAAACGCACCCTTCATAGATACGAGAGGGTCACGAGACAAAGAAATGGCTTGCTCTTTAAGTTCTGCGTGTCTTCCTGAAGCCATATCACTTGTTAATCCTCTAGCACCAGCAAACCCACCGGACGTTGGATCACGATAGGGTTGGAATCTACCCTCTTCTTCTAACTGTGCGGCACGTGAAGAGGTAGTTATCTGATCAGGATCGTTAAAGAATGTGTCTGTTTCTAGCTGCGTCTCTAATTGTTGATTTTCTGTCATAGCAGAAATATCTGACATATTTATTTTACCGTCATCTGTTTTAGTTAGTGGTACTTTCTTTATAAATTTTCCATCTTCATCATATAGATCAAGCAGTTTAGCGCCCTTACCATTTGGAAGAGTTATATCCCCTGCGTCCACTATATCATATGTAGACACGTATTTACCAGATTCTGATTGTAAGACAACAGGTATACTTACGGGATTTAAAACAAGTTCTTTAGATAGTTCTTCACTACCGATTTGATTACCAAACTTTTCTCTCAATTCTTTAACGGGTGTGTCAACATACTTTTCTCTATATGTATTTAGTATGAAGACTAGGTAGTTATCTTTAAGCAGTCTTTCATCTGTATCACCAAGCGTTGGCGCACCGTGAAATACTTTAGGTGTAGGTCGCAGACCCTCTTTAATAAACTGCTTACGTCTACTTGGAGGTAATTCTTTTGACAGACGAATCAGACGTTGCTTTCTTTCACTATCCATGGAAGCTGGATCAGCTTTGAATGCACGTGCAGTTTGCTCAGCTACGTCACTTGCTGTCTCCTTAACGCCACGTTGAATAGAACTTTTAACCAGATCAGTTGCTATCTTAGTACCCGGAACAAAGCCAGCTACAGTGAGTATGCCATATGCACCACCCAAGCCCATCTTCTTGATGTCGCCTTCACTGTAACCTTCAGAGATAAGGTCTTGTACAAAAGAAATATCCTCTGGTAATTCAGTAGCAGCTTTTGCACTACCGACAAATGGAGTAACATCAGCTATAACACCGACTGCTTGCTTGGCTTCTTCATCAGTAATGTCAACGCCTTCAATACCAAACATATCTTCAGTTAGTTCTGGTGCTACATCTTTTAATGTGTCTGAACCATACATCAGATCAGCCATAGATATATCTTGAAGATAATTAAATTCGCTTCGCTTCATTATAGATTACCTGTTTTCTGTATTTGTGCAGCACGATCAAGCGCCCACTGCAGAACATTAATGTCGCGTCCTCTTATGGCAACGCTACGTTCACGATCTGACATTACAGAGTTGTCACTGTATCTATCTCGATACTCTGCCTCTACTTGTGCTTTGATACTTCTTGGAGTTGACTCCCATGCAGTCACATCCAGTGTAGTAAATGGTAATTCTTCACGTGCTGCCTCTACTTCAATGCGTGTTGTAGCACGATCTTTAGCCTCGCTTATAATACCACTAGCGGCTTTCTTTAGCATAACTCGTTTAGCTTCTACACTTTTCTTTCTATATTCTGGATCACGTATCAGCTTCTCCATAGTTTCATTGAGGTTAAGCTTACCTTCTTCTCGTGACAGTTCCTGCCTCATATACATATCAAGAACTTCATTCCTTTGTCTTTTGTATATGTCATATGGAGACAGTCCAAGATACGCCATCTCTGCTTGCAGTACATTCTTTGCTTCTCTTTTACCAAAACCAAATAACTGTTTTTCTATTGGGTTAACTGAACGTAGTGGCCCTGTCTGGAAAGGAGAACGAGCAGGTGTCGGTCTTTCCATAATCCCCGGAGGCAACGATCTACCTGCGCGTGATGCAGCTACGTTATAGATGATGTCAAACATATCAACACCATAATCGCCATCACGTGTTTCAGGTATCATACGGTAACGCTCATCCATAGGACCGTAAAAATCTTTTAAGATTGAGGCTGGAAGAGTAAAGGTGTTTAAAAAATTACCAATACTTTCACCTATTATTTTACCTGCACTTGCATTACCAAAGTCTTGGTACAACTGATCAAGAGCGTACAAGCCCATACCAGTTCTAAAAGTTGAACCAAGCAGTGCCTGAGTTGCATCCCGCATTGTTGGGAGAAGGCTCTCAGGAGGTGCGCCATTTTTATGTCTATAGATAACATCAGCAACAAGCATGAATGGTGCAAAGGGACCGTACACTGGACGACCATCTACAATCTTGCCATCATTCGTTTTAAATTCGTACCAATTTACATCGTCACCTTGCTGCGCTCTCCATTGATAAGCAGCCATCATCATTAATGCACCTGTCATTTGTTTTGGCATTTTTTCTTGTAGGTATTCTTTTGTAGTACGTGCAGGTAGCCTTGAACCTAATCTGTCTAGTGGAAGCAGACCTATCAATGGCGCATGTTGATATGTAAATCTTATTTGATTCGCAATAAATCTAGGGAAAGGCATAAACATAGAGATAAGAAATGGCGCATCTCTATGAACCTGTAGAAATTCTCTTGTCCTTTTACTGAAAAAGTCATCGCCACGGAAAGAGTTTTGATACGTAAAGTCATAGGCATCTTCCATGGCTTTCTTTAGTATACCTTCATCTACAGTATTAAGTTCGCCCTTACGAATAAGTTCAAACAAATCAATACCTTCATCACCAAGTCTACGTTTCAGTGATGCAGAAAGGACTGCTTGTTTAAAAAAGTTATCAGATGCGGTGTTAAGGAAGTTTGCTTTGCGCCCTAGTTTAGCCATAGCAGTCTCTGACCCTGTGGCTGCAGATAAATCTGCTGCCTCTCGAAAAAGTCTAGCTGCTTCTTCTGGAAACTCGTCTGCATATATTTGCCGAATAACCCTTGCTTCATACGGATTAAGAGCATACTTAGCAACATCAAATGTGCCATCAAGAGGATTACGAAAGTTAAGCATATTATCAAATGCTCTAGTGGTTGCGTCAATACCAATACGAAAACCTCCGTTGAGATTGTTACGCATGGTTGTTGCAAGCTGTGATGTCATAAGACCAAGGCGCAAGCTGTCAAGATCACGAGCGTATTGAATTAATTTTCTATTTTCCGTAAGTTGTTTAGCTTCTTTGCCTGACAGTGCAGATACGCCAGCTTCGTGTAATTCATCTACGCTTTCAATCATACGATCAACAGCATTTTTTGCTGGTCTTCCTCCTATAGCACGTTTTACTTGACTCGCTCTTACCAGTGTGCGACCTGCTTCTGACATTTCTGCATAATACATAAGAGAGAATTGATCAAGCGTCAGATTGTGTTCTTGCATAATACTACGAACATCATCTAATTTTTCAAACTCGCCTTTTCTAAGTAGATCAGTGATACCCTCAGTTACACGATCTCCTTTGTTTAGCTGTAATTTGTCTTTAACTTGAATAGCTGCTGCAGATATATTGCGGAATACGTCTGATCCAAGTGCAGCTTCCATAGTATCACTTGGATTCAAATCTTTTTTAAGGCGTCTGCCCACTGCAACTTTATTAGGATTTAGGGCATTGAGTGTTTCAGTAACTTCATCGATGCTTTCTTTACTAGCTTTACTTAGAACTTCATTTGTTTTTTCGCTAGCTTTTTTAGCCCTCTCAGCTGCACCAAGCTGCGCAGATTCATATAGTTCATCTGCTTTAGATGCTGCTTTTGTCTGCGCTCTACCAGACAAGTATCCAATACCACCACCTGTAAGAGCAGCTATACCACCGCTTAAGGCTACTTGCTCACCACGGATATCTTCTTGCAAGCCTGTCTCTACACGAGTCTGTTCTTGTGCTAGTGCTTGTCCTGTACCTATAGCACCTTCTACTGCTGCCGCTTTAAGCGCAGATGGCGCACGAGTCATAGCAGAAGATAGAATTTTACGTATGCCAATCTTAGCAGCTTGTGTGCCAGCAATACTTGCAGCTTTACCTGTGCCACCTGTAATGATGCCAAGATACGTAGACGGTGCAGATGCTATGCCTTGTGCATAATCCAGCATCATTCTTCCATAGTCATCGACTTCTTCTAAGTCATCGATGCGATCATAGGCATCAATCAAACGAGCAAACGTCTGCTTACCTTGTCTGTCTGCATTCTGTGCATACTCAAGATCACGCAGGGCTGTTATTTCATTTGTATTTTGAAAACGCATATGCTCCATAAACTTATCGATAACTTCATCCTTAGTCATCAACTCATCTACACCGCCACGCTCTCTCAAAAAATAAGTGGCATCCGCGATAAAATCAGAATCGGATGCCAACTCATCACGTGTAAGGGTATCACGTTTGTTATAATCTTTAAACATACTTACACCTACTGTCCTGCACCTACCAATGCACCCATTCCTTCAGGAACATCTTCAGCATTTGTGGTAACTTGAGATGTTTTATTTGTTTCTGTCATAACTCTTTCAAGCCAAGCATTTGCTTTTTCTCTGGCCCTTTGGTTAGTAGCTTCTTTTCCTTTATAGTACTCATATACTTTATTATATGCAGCATCAATGAAGGCATCCTTTTTATCGCCTTCTAACGTAGGAAGCATATCAAGAGTTTCTGTAAACAGTGTTTGATCATCTGTACCTTGAAGTATAGGAATATCAGATGTATTACTTTTATCTTCTTCTTTTTGATCCGGCGCACCTGCATAGACACCCTTATCTTTTGCCCATAATACCAGTTCTGCTTTTAGTTCGAGTATTTCAGTTCCGCTAAGTCTATTACGGTTAACTTCCGCTTGTTTTTTAGCAATTAATTCAGCGACCTTTGTGCTGACCATAATATTGCGGTCTGCTTTTTCGTGTTCATAGAGCATTACACCAGCAGAGGGAACTCCTTTTGCTCCGGTAATTTGATTACCATAGTTTCTAAGATTACTGTCTGCAGCAGGACCGCTAAACATTCCCGCCTCATCGCCAGACAAAACTGCTGAAGCCCTAGCAGATTCTACAGGATCGACAAGATTAATAGCACCCTGAACAGGACTACCATATTCAAAATCTTCTGTGGCTAATGCTCTCAATTCAGCAAGGTTCATACCTGTAGCAGCGGCGGCTGCATCAGCACGTTGTTTCATATACGCACCTTGCAATCCTGTACCGCCTATATCGGCAATAGCATCTGCAGTTGTCATGCCAGACGAAACCTTGCCCATTACACCGTCAAGTAATTCATCATACGTCATGCCGCCCAAGTCTTGACCTTCCGCTAGAGTAATAATATCTGCTGGTTTTATGGCTGCGATTTCGGGATTTTCTTTTGACAACTTTTGTTGGTGAATTATGTGATCTACAACCTGTTGGTGCCTATTTTGCTGCCAAGCTACAGCGACCTGCGCGTCAGAGAAACCTGCATTTTTAAGTATCTGCCCTGCTGTGTCTAACTCTTTACGTTTTTTCTTGCGCTCTGAAAGTTTAGCTACACCAAGTCTACCAAAATCTTTTAAGCTACTATCAATCAAGCTAATAGCTTCTTTACGCTCCTCTTCAAATATTTCTGAAGCACGTTTAGCTGCGCCACCAAGAGCGGCTGACATAATAAAAGCCATCTTATGATCTCCTTGCCATTAAGCCGCGAGGCTCTTCGTCTTCCATTGCCTCTTCTTCTTGTGGTTCTTCTACAGGTTCTTCTTTAGGCAACTCTCGTCTTGATCTCATTTCACTAAGGGTCAGCGCAACTTCTGTTTTCGTAGGTGCTTTGTCATCAACATCAGTAGATAAGACAGTATGCTCAACTCCAGACTTCTCAGCCATCTTTGAAATAACTTCGGTGAGTGCAGGGGCGATAATCATGCCGACATCTACACTATGCAATCCTTGCATAACACCACCAAGTTGTAGTGTATCCACAAGAGTATCAACAGGCACACCCATTTCAAGCAAGTCCATCATCTCAGATGCTTGCCTTTCATTCGTCACACGGTCTACATAAAAGGCCAATGCCTGATCTGCAGTAGGAAACTGAGGGGGCCGTTGCCATGGTCTATCACCTACAGGTGCAGTCAAAGACTGTCCGGGTATAGGCGCATCAAAGGATGGGGCAGGTTCGTTTTTATTACGCATAATCTGTTTCCATTGCTTTCTGTACTAATCTGACTAGACGAACAGATTCAGGTTCGTCTTCAGGTTTCATTGTAGCACGATCAGGTTTGAAAAGCAAGCCTTTAGGTTTAGGTGTATCAACTGGCTTAGCCTTACTTGCCTTATCCATATACCTTTTAGTATTAATAATACTGTTAGTTGTCATACGTGTTTGCATTTTTAAAACCCAAATTTAAATCCTGTGTTTAAACCAATCTTGAGTACATCAGTAACAAATCCACCGACAGCTTGGCTTGACTCATAGTCACCTTTAAACTTTGCAACCTCAAGATTGTTATCTGCTTGCATTTGTGCGATAGCTAGATTTGCTTGACGGTCTGCTTCATTGTCTGCAGTATCCCATGCCCACTCCATAGTGTCAGCATAGTACTGCCATAGATTTTCATAAGCTGTTTCTGATATACCAAGAACTGCTGCTGCATTGATTTGATTAGCAGCATTGATAGCTGCTGTATCTGCTGTAGCAATTTCTCTACGCCATACAGCATTCGCTTGTGCAATTGCGAGTTGGTTCTGCGCATTGAATGTGTCACGTTGATTGTTTAGTTCAGCGTTAAAGCGTTCTACTGTATTGGCTTGACCAGCATTAAACTGTGCCTGTGCATTTACTTGCGCTGCATTAAACTGTGATGTCTGCTGCGCAAGATTGGCAAAGAACTGATCAACTTGATTCTGGCTAGTAGCATTAAACTGACGCGCAGCATTCTCTGCAGCTTGGTCTGTAAACAGAGATTGAATACGCTGCTGCGCCTTGAACATTTCTGTCTGCTGTTGATTGCTTAGATTAGTCATGTCCATCTGCAAGAAGTTTTGAGCATTCTGTACTGCGGCTTGCTGACGGTTGTTCAAGTTCTGTGTATCCATCTGTGCCAAAGCAGCAGCTTGTGACATTACAAGTGCTTGCCTGTTAGATAGATTATTTAAGTTCATTGTATTTACAGCACGAGAGTTCTCAAGTTGAACTTGCTGTTCTGCTGTAAAGTTTTGATTTGCTATGTCACTAATCTTAGCGGCATTCTGCACACGTGCTTGGAATGCTTGATCAAACTCCATACCCATAAAGGTAGCACGTTGCTGTGCAGCAAGCATCGCACGTTGCTGTCTGTTAGAAAGATTCTGTGCTTCAAACTGTGCTACTGTAGCAGCATCTGCCTGTGCAATAGGAAGAGCAGCCTCAAGCGTGGCCTGAACAATTGCCTGACCAGCGAGGCTACTTGCGCCTAGTCCACGTGCAGCCATCTGTGCTGTAGCATTACGCATAGCACCAGCAGCCCATGCAGGTGGATTGGCAGCATCAAAGTTAGCAGTAAGAGAAGCAAGCTGACCTTGTACTGTAGCTTGTGTAGAAGGTGTAGCTTCTGCTGCTTGAATTTGTTCTGTAAACTGTGCAGCCTTAGTAGCGTCTGCCGCTGCACCACTGATAAGTTCACCCTGCTGAATTTCACGTTGGACAGGATTATCTATTAGTGTAGCATTTCCTTGCGCTGCTGTCAAGTCTCCAACACTGGATGCTGTTTGCTGGGCCGCTGTGACCTGCGCACGTGGGTCTACAGTACCTTGTGCTGCCTGTGTAGCATTCATAGCTGCATCAACGGCTGGTGCGGCTTGTGCAGCCTCCATGATATTTGCTTGCTGTTCTTGTGGGGCAGCAGCTTGTTGTGTTGCAGCCATAGCTGTAGGCACTGCAACTGCACCTGTCACTGTACCAGCACCGGGTTGTATGTACTGACCTGCTTCAGTAGGAGTAAGTGCTGCTTGTGTTACACCACCCGCTGGCAATCCCGGCTGGTACATACGTTGTACAGTAGATTCACCGATATTATCTGGTGTTTCTGTTTGTGCTGCAGGTGTGTCTGCTTGTTGTTGTTGTGTACCCTGTGCTACAGTACCAGTGTTTGCAGCAGGTTTTGTGACGGGTTGAATAGGCGGCATAGGCTGTGCTACTTGTTCAAACTTTAATGGTTCACCTACAATGCCACCCTCTTGATACTTCTTACGTACCACACCACCCTTTGCCATCTGCATAGCCTTCTGTTGGTATGTCTGCATCTGCTGTTGACGCATAGGGTCTTGAGCAAGGTAATCTTGAAAGCCCTGCATATTGCCTTGATAACCCATGGCACGTGCAATCTTCTCCATGCCACTAGGTTTAAATGCTTTGAACATTGCCATACCTTATTCCCTACTCAATACTTTGTCTAGCTTATCTTCAACACGATGCAGTGCATCCATGACC
>Ga0208428_1000160_pt1 | contig 33464 bp, 59 predicted proteins | sample DEB08_DNA_11_FD_184535 | JGI IMG/M metagenome (GOLD analysis project Ga0208428, IMG submission 184535) | Aqueous microbial communities from the Delaware River and Bay under freshwater to marine salinity gradient to study organic matter... | ecosystem: Environmental > Aquatic > Marine > Coastal ... | reverse complement strand
TCTTCTCCTATTTTAATATTTAATGAATCAATTATAGTTTTAATTTGTGATCTACTAATTGTAGCCCCATACAAGTTAGCCTCAAGCAAGTCAGCATAAGCCAAGTCAGCATAAGACAAATCAGCCCCAGACAAGTTAGCCTCAGACAAGTTAGCCCCACGCAAATCAGCCCCAGACAAGTTAGCTAATGAATCAATTATAGTTTTAATTTGTGATCTACTAATTGTAGCCCCATACAAGTTAGCCTCAAGCAAGTCAGCATAAGCCAAGTCAGCATAAGACAAGTCAGCCTTAGACAAGTTGGCCTCAGACAAGTTAGCCTCACGCAAGTGAGCCTTAGACAAGTTAGCCTCAGACAAGTTAGCCTCACGCAAGTTTATATATTCATAATTTGTTTTGTATCGATATTCATTAAACTCCGAAACATTAGTTTTAAGTAATTGTATTAATTCTTTTTTTATTTTCATTTGTATACCTCCTGTTGATATTTTTATTATAACATAACGTATTGCCAACAGCAATACTAATATAAACAAAATTATAATGTTTGCTTAATACATTTAAATAATTGTATAATGATGTTGTGCAGAACGTACTAGATGAACGAAAGACGTTATATGTTAAAGACTTGCGAGCTAATAAGGGACAGTTAGTTGATCGTGGCATACCTAAGAACCCACGTAGGATTACAAAAGAAAAGTATAACTTATTGTTACAGTCATTAGATAAGAGCAATTTGACACAAATACGGCCTTTAGATGTGATAGCGCATGAGGGTAAATTTATTGTGTTGTCTGGAAATCAGAGGTTGAGAGCCTTAAAAGAGTTAAATATAAAGGAAGTCCCTTGCAATGTATTAAGGGATGACTTAGAGCCAGAGACTTATCGGCAGATTGTGTTACAGGCCAATACCACATATGGAGAGCATGACGATGATTTACTGGCGAATGAATGGAATGCTGGTGAATTGCATGAGTGGGGATATGAGTTGCCGGAATGGGATCCTATTACTCCAGAGGATGTGGAACAAGAAAAAGAAAAGGCATTGTATTTAAAGGTTGATGGGGAACAGGTATTGTTATTGTCTTTGGTTGATGAATTGACGGCCAAGGGGTTAAAAGTGAGTGTTAAGTCATGAGTGACATTGTTGTGAATTGTGTGATTGGATTTGTTGTTGGGTGGTTTGGAAATCAAATGTTTGTGTTTATAAAACGAAAAATGAAAGTGGAGACTAAGAAATAATGCGGTTTGCTGATGATTGTTATAATTGCAGGGATTGCGTAGTAATTGATACTCAATCTTACAAAAGAAAACTATCTAAGTTAGTTTGTTCCCCTATTCGTTTTATACAAAGACTTTTAGTGCGTGATCTTGAGGATAGGGAATTTAAACTAAGCTGTCAGATGCAAAAACTAGATAAGTTTAAAAATATTAATGTTGATGCAATTAATAGTAATACTTTTAATAATCTTGAAAGATGCTTTATAAAAATGCAAAACAGAATAAATAAATTGGTGGTTCCTGATGACTTTACTGAAGAATTTCAATTTATATTTGATTTAACGCACGATTTAAATGAATTTAAGAAACACTACAATAAAATTAAACAACTACCAGAAAAAGCGGGTGATAACTAATGCCATACGATAAAGAAGAAAATAAAAAAAAAGTGTATAAAATTTGTATTGATACATTAGAGAAAGAAGATGTGACAACAATTGAAGATTTAGTTACATTTTTGCCTATAGGTAGAGATACGTTTTACACGTATTTTCCTACAGATTCAGAGGAATTCGACATAATTAAAAGAGCAATTAATAAGAGAAAGGTAAAAACAAAACAATTATTGCGTAAAGTTTGGAAATCACCACATGCTGCCCCAGCAGAAAGAATATTCTATTATAAGTTATTAGCAAACAAAGAAGAAAAGGAGGCAATATACGATACAAGTATTAGGTCCGCTGTGGAGGCACCAAAACATGAGATAACGTTGAATTTAATTAAGGATGAGGAAGAGCAAGACGAGGAGTAAAAAAAAATGGCAAAAGTAATGCAAAAACACAGAACAATAATACAAGAGTTAAGGGCAAGGGTTATAAAGGATAAGGCCGAATTAAATGGTGCATTAACCACAGAACACAAAGACAGCTTTAATAATGCTATAGGGATTTTAGACGACATAGACAAAGAGTTTGCTATTTCTATGGCACAAGACGAAAAGAAAAACGCACAAGACAAATTGGATGAATTAAATGCTTGATATTATTTTAACTGACTTATGGGACAGTCTCGATCTATTAATTACATGTGCAATCATAACGGCCACGATTATAGCTAATACTTTTGTGGCTTTTAGGGTTATGTACATGGTTAAGAACTACCGTGACCCAATACAAGCATTTGAGAAAGAAACTAGCGAATTAGAAGCTGTTTTAAAAAATCAAAAGGATTATGACAACATCAACGCAGTTTAAGTGGAAAATCGGGGCTAAATATGAGTTTAATGATGTCCCAGGGACTTATACTCTACTAGGCATGGATGGAAACACGAATTATAAATACACTTATGCCGTTTTCGTCTCTCAACAGCAAAACAAGCGGCGACGCATTAAGGCGCAACTCGCCAAAGAATTGTTAAAATATGAAAGCAACGCTTAATTACAATCAGTCACTAATTTTTAATGCCATATTTAATCCTGATATGACAATAAAGTATGACTGCCCTAGAGAGATAGCTTTCTGGGGCGGTTATGGGTCTGGAAAGAGTTGGGTAAGTATATTATTGGCTTATTATTTATGTCATTACCATAAAGGCGTACAGTTACTTATGACACGTTACAGTTATAGGCAATTAAAAGACACGTGCATTGTTCAGTTTCTCGAGGCGTTTCCCCCAGAAAAGTACGGTTATACACATATGAAAGCCGATCATGAGTTTCATTTTGGCAACGGGAGTAAAATTATTTTTAGATCGTTTGATGACCCAAGAAAGATATTATCTAGTAGTTATGACGCTGTTATTATGTGTCAGGCTGAAGAACTCAAAGAAGAACATTTTTTAGGTGCTTTAGGCCGTATGAGAGGCACAGCGTTACCGGTTAAGTTAATATTTACAGAGGGTAACCCACGCTATGGCTGGTGTAAGAAGCGTTACCATGACAATGACCCACCTGAAGATTGTTTATACATTCGATCGACTACATACAGCAATAGAAAAAACTTACCTAAAGACTACATTAAAAATATGGAGGAGAATTTTCCACCAAGCTACATCCAACAGTTTCTTGAGGGTAATTGGGACAGCACTCAGAATGCGGTATATGACCAATTAATGAGTCATCATATTATACCAAGACAGCAAATACATAATTACTGGTATAAGTGCATTGGGCTGGATCATGGTACGCGTGTTGATACTAGCATTGTGTTTATGGCTAAGGATGAATCAGGGCGTATATACATCTATGATGAATGGCACAAACCACAACCAACAATAAATGAAATTGTCCAAGCGTGTAATCGATACGGCCCACAACCAATCATTGCCGATTACAGCATGAAGGTACAAGATAGAGACTATGGCTCATGGTGGCGAGACTTACAATCACATGGCTTAAATCTCATTGAAGCGGTTAAAGAAAAGTCTGGGAATATCTTATTAGTGAATCAATTATTATTCCAAAACAAGCTATTCTTTTTTAATAATATTCCATACGTTATAGATCAACATAAGAATTACATGTATGTGGACAAATTACACGCCAATGATGATCAGTTCAAAGTTGTTAAAAAGAACGATCACTCATGCGATGCTGTTCAATATGCGGTTAGGCATCTGAAAAATGTTGAAGTCAAAAACCCAAGTGCTAAATGGGCAATGATTAATGATGGGCCTACTTTAGATGACTACGTGAAAGGGAGAGCTTAATAATGAGCCAAAAACAAAATGTTAAAGATATATTGAAATCGAAAAATGTAACATTTGATGACATTTCTAAAATTGAATTTAATTATGAATGCACAACCGAAGCATTCTATGACGATCTTGGCATAGTAATGAGTACTATTGAGCGCACAATTACTGTAAGCAAAGAGTATTTTGATTTATTAATTAATGACAAATTAACAAGAGACGAAGAATCGAATTTTAAAAGTATGGAGCAATATGAAATACAAGAACTTATCCCAAAGGTGTTGCTGAATATTCATTTGGAATGGCTAGACACTAATAGAAAAATAAAAATCAATCGTATTATATGCATTGATACCAAAAACACAAGTAAACCTACAATTAGGATTGAAAAAGGTGAATTAGATTACCCCATAACCGATTTAGATATAAAAAATAAAAAATGCAGAGATATGCTTTTAGCTATTAAATCAATTAAAAAGGATTATCTAAATAACCGAATTATAAATATTAGTGATGAAAGGATTGACTATTTACTTCTGCATGTAAGTGACATGAGGTGGCATGTATTTGAAAAGATCTATTTCGATGAAGAGCAAATTGAGAAATATTTATATGAATTGACTTCCGCACTAGATAATAAAGAGAGGGTACATTTATTGGGAACATATACTCGTTTTAGAATGTGGTATGTGCCTAGATATTATTTTATATTACGTAATTCCGTGAAAGGGAGAGATTAAAAATGAGTTATACACAAGAGAAAATTTTAGACGAGATAGATATGGCTTTATATACAGATGATAATGGTGATTACTTAAGATGCTTAAGTGCTTCTAACCATACAAACTGTAAAGAGTTTATGTTAAAAGTAGTAGAAAAAGAACTAGAAGATGATTGGGCTCTTAATTCACTTTATGATGCCTCTGAAGAATTGAAAAATGATGTTGATTTTTTGTTGCAAGTAGCAAAATTAATTAAATCAGTTAGTGGTCATACAACTAGAGGTTATGAATTATTAGAATATACTGAGCCTAGTGAAGATACTATTAATAAAATTACAAATTGTAAAAAAACATTAATACAATTTTTAGATCTAGACGTTCCATTATTACATAAAGCGCCTCAAAAATTTTTAGACGATAAAGATGTTGTAGATTGCGACCCGAGGTAATTAAATATGCACATCCAGACTTAATTGCAGAATTAATTACCATGCTTTCCCAACAAACCAAAAAAAGAAAAAAAGGATAGCTTAAAAATGCATAAAAACAAAAAAAAGAAACCAAAAAGATATTAATAAAAGGAGTATAAAAAATGGAAAATAATATTGAACAAGCAATAGGGGCAATTGAAGCAAGGATGGCTAAAGCGTTGAAGTCAGTAAACGATAGCTTAGATTCTCGTATTGCCACTACCGTTAAAACAGAGATAGCCAATAGTATTGAATTCAACGTAAACAATCATTTAAAGGCAATTCAAAAAATTAGCATAGACAAGCCTCTGAGTATTGAGCAATTAACCCGGCTATATAATGACGTCTACCAAAGCCTACAAGACCTAAAAATAAATGCGAATGGCTATGGACTATACGATCAGATGCAACAGTTAAATAACACAGTCCAAAACAGCCAATCACAAGTTCAGGAACTTAGTAACAACGTTAAAAAGCTCATTGACGATAAATACATAAAAACAGATATAACAAAGAAAGAGCTATGGGACTTGTATAGCCTAACAAAATCAACACAAGACGAATTAGCGCAGCATTTTAAAGTTAGTATTCCTACGGTATATAAATGGTTAAATTGCCAAACTAAAGACATCAAAGCACAAAACGAGTTAAAGCTATATCTAGAAAAAAAGCTAGAAAAGCAAAAGGAAGCTATAAATGCCTAGTTACGATTTTAAGTGCACGTCATGCGATCACGTATTCGAAAAGTTTTTTAGTGTACATGATGAACACAGGGCAAATTGTGAGAAGTGCCTAAGCACTCATACATTTCGCTATATGGGAAATAACAGTGTAGCTGTGCATGGCTTTACTACGTTTGCTGATCCACGTGGAGGAGATGGCAGGTTAACGCTAAAAGAAATAAACGCGATCGAGAAGCGTGACAATTTAGTTTATGGCAATCACGACGACATACGAAAAGAAGCAAAGAAAAATAAGGAATATAACGAAAAGAAGCATAAAAAAAAGTTAGAGGGTATAATAGATAAAGGGGTTACGCAAATACATAAAAAGTATAATTCTTAGGAGATAATATGCCACTTGAGTACAATAAATCTAAAAAATCATTTAAAAAAAATATAAAAACAGAAATAAAAGCAGGCAAGCCAATGAAGCAAGCCGTCGCAATTGCATATAGTATAAAAAAGAAAAAGTAGAATGTTGTATAGTCAATTTTGTGAATCAAACGATATTTGTGATCTAACAGATATAGAATTTATGTTTTACTGTATCCACGAAGGCACACCAACATTAATTCTAGGAGATCACCAAGACTTGTTTTACGAAGACGACTGCGAGTTGGTAGAAAGCTTAACCAATCTATCTGATATGCCAAATACGGTTTGGATTAATGTGAATTAAAGGGAAATATGAAAAAACAAGAATATATTTACAAGGGTGTTGTTAAAAAAGTTCTAGATGGTGATACGTACGACATACTATTTGATTTAGGCTTTCACAATTATTTTCAAACGAGGGTGCGGCTCTATGGAGTAGATGCATATGAAAAATCACTACGTAACGGCACAACACCAGAGCAAAAAGAGCTAGGCCTACAGGCTAAAAATTTGTGCGAAGAACTAATGCTTAATAAGAAAGTAGTCGTAAAAACAATACAAGATAAAAAAGGCAAGTACGGTCGGTATTTGGTTGCAGTGTACGTCGATGGGGTTTCGATTGCAGACATACTTGAAAAAAAAGGATATTTAAAACATGTTTAATATTATAGGGAACTTACTTGGTGGCGTTGTTAATACTGTAGGAGATGTCGTTAAAAAAGATCAAGCCATAAAAGAGATAAGGCAAAAAGGAAAGCTAAGTTTAGAGCAAGCAAAAATAGATTTAAATGTAGCAAAATTAAAAGCAAAAATAACGCAACAAGAAACACAAGCGGCCAATGATATGACCTACGATATGCAAGTCTTAAAAAATAGGCGTGAATCATTAATCGACGAGTTTATTATTTTAGGGTTTTTTGTGATTATGATCTTAACGTTTATTCCTGCAACACAGGCAACAATGGCAGAGGGTTGGCGCGCATTAAATAACACGGCGTGGTGGTTTGAATTTGGAATTGTTGGCATACTTGTTTCAACACTTGGCTTAAAAGATGTACTACGCATTTTTATTGGCGGATCAATAGATAAGCTTAAAAAAAAACGATAAATGACCAAATCGGAACTAATTTAAAAATAGTCACGACTAAAACAGAATCTAATATAAACAGGTCGAATTCGACCGCTTTAAAATATGACCTATTGTTTAATGTCAAAGACACATTTGTAAATGCAAAACTAGGGTTTCTATGCATAGACAATAAGCAATATGCGTGTGTTAGCGGTAAGCATGGATTAGGAGCCTTGCCTAAGGGTATGTACACAATAAACAAATGTTACAAGTTAAAGGCCATTAAAGGAAAAACAGAGCCTTATACAGGTAAACAGTTCCCATGGGTAGCTAGACTAACACCACAATTCAAAACAAGCCGATCTAAACTGTTAATTCATCCAGACGGTGGTGTGAAAGGCACTAGGGGCTGTATAGGCATTAAGAATAAAGACGTGCAAGCCTATGAGCAAATAAGTAATTTATTAAAAGTAAAAAAACAATTGCTATTGTATGTCGATAAATAGTATTATCTAACTGTTATTTTTATTTATCTTTGGGCTGGACCGCTTAACACCAGCCCTAAAAAAATGTTATAATATAAAAGTAAAATCCTTAAGAACAGTGGGTACCCGTCATAGTACCCACACCCCCTTTATATTTTAATTAATAATTGTTACTTTTTTTTGTAACGCTCAAGTATGTTCTTGCCGATTTGTTTTAAACGTCGAACAGAATCGTAATTTCTTGGGATAGGGGCATCCCATCGTTTGAATTGCATAGCTGCTGGTGTTGGCCTTCCTTGCTTGTCTTTCAATGGTTGGCTTTGTTTTAATATTTGCGTTGCTTTTCGTAGTAGAAACTTTCCACGTGTAAGTTTGCGTGCTGGTGATGCACTAGATACATCTCTAACAGGCTTAGCAACACTACCCCCTGAACGATTATAGTCAGCCATTTTTTTATTCGTTCGCTTGTCGTATTTTTTGTATTTTTCCTGTGCCGATAACATTACCCTATTCCAGTAATAAAGTTAGGCTGTACAGGCTGTTCTTGTAATGCCGGTTGTGGCATTGTCAACCCTAAGCTGTCTGTTATAGTGCTAATTGCAGACACTTGTTGTTCTACAGGCAATACAGCAATCAATTCCATAATGTCCTTTAACCCCATGTTTACGTTTTTAATGTAAGCGTTAAAATCTGGCTCAGGCAATGGCACTTGCGCCTGCTCGTCTTGTTCTTCCTTGATCTTGTTTATTATTGCTCTGTAGTTTGGATAGTCTAAGGTGCGTAGTATAAGTTCTTTAACATCTGGATTGTTGATGTCACCAAATATACCTTGCTGTGCTAGTTGCAGTGTAGTTGCAGCAATTGCGGATTGAGATTGTGGTAGTGAACTGCCAGCGGTTATTTCTACTTCATACTCCCCAAGGGTTAAGTCAGACTTTATTTCATCTACAGCTTCTAGCTCTTTAGTTTCCATATCACGATCATATATGTTTATTTCCATTTCACCCATTTCGTTGGGCTCTATCGACGCAAATCGTGTGCCACTGGCCATGCGAATAATTCGTGGTTGGTTGTAGTACAACTGAATTAATACAACAGCCTTATTGCTGATGTCTGTTAAAAAGTTTTTAAAGTTGCGTTGCATCTCACGAATAGACGACATTGGGGACTCTACTAAGTCACGTACCATCTGCCCGCTGTTAACGCCTGTTGGACGTTCCCCTGATAACATAATCTCATTAATCCGTGCAATCTTGTATGCATCTTGTTTTAAATCTTGAATATGCTGACGAACAATCTGTATGTCTTGTGTCAGCTTGTTTGTTATAATTAGCGGCTGTACTAATGGATCACCGGGTTTGCTGTAAATAAGATCAAAGTTCTGCTCAAACGCTCTTTTATAATTTTCAGGAACAATTAATTGTGACTTATACTTTTCTAGTAGTTCTTGCAGTTTACTGTATGCACGTGTTAAACGACTTTGTATTTGCATTAAGTCTTCGACATCGCCTTGACCCATAATTGTATCAGATTGAGTTGGGGAGTAAGTTGCAAACGGGAACCCAAAAGGGTAATCAATTGGCCGATCTTCTAGTATTTCTTGGCCGCTAAAAATGATTAAACGTCCATTGGGATACTTAAAACGCTCTTCAGTTTTCATTTCCTTGTCTTGCTCTGACTCGTCATCTAAAGGAATTAAAACCGTATCATCTTTTAAGTAGCATTCATAAAGCTCAATGTTATGTTCAGTGCCACTAGGCTTTAAACTACCTTGATTTAAATACATTTCACTGCCAGTAGTCACACCGTTAGCTGTTACTTTTCCAGCAACAACCTTGTTTGTAGGCTCACCCATATTAATAGTTGCTGATGGCGAGCTTAATTCGTCAATCTTTTTTAAAACTTCCGGATTGTTTTTATATTGGTTTATTAAATCAAAACGACTAATAACACGTTTCACAAATATATAATTACAGTTTTCAATGCTTGTTGCTGTTGGTTCAGGAAAGAAGTCTAAAGGACTTACACGCTCTATTCTTATATCGCCTAAGCCATTATTGATTGACTGGTTCCATATAACCTTTGCAATCCCTATGCCATAGATAGAGCCATCACGCATAATTTTCTGAGAGATGTTCGGTAATTCCGAACTCCTTTTAATGTTCTCCCAACAATCATTAAGAATGTCAGCAATTGACTCCAGCTGTTTTAGGTTATCAAAGGTTTGATGTGATAGATTTGCAGGCTTTACGGAAGTCGTAATCATTGCATCTAGTGCCGTAGTTGCCTTAGTCTCAACTATTGGCTTTACAACATTATATAGAGCATTTCCTTTTTTCATGTTGCCAAGCGTGTAATCTCCATTGGCATCTGTGCCAGTCACAGGGCTAAATGTCCCATCATAAAATCTTTTGTATTTAACTAGCTGCTTGGTGTTATGACCAGCCTTTGCTTGTGATAACAAGTTGGTCAAATATTTGATAAAAGGATTATCCATACCCCTATAATACAAGCACTATAACATGCAAGCATTAAATTTATTTTAACAAAAAGTAAAATTAGTTAATCATTTAGTAAAAACAAATAAAATGCATATTAAAATTAAGGTAAGTATTATAAAACCATGGAACTACATTATGGGCAACGCCTAGAACTAAAAAAAGATATTTCCTTAGCATTTGTCTGTAATGGCATATTGCCTGCCGGTCAGCTAGGCTATCAAGAAACGCACTACAAAATACAGTTTGATAGAGCGGAGATTGTGTTGCCAGCCAGCTTAGTTTCTGAGCTTTTTGAAGAATATATTGTTGAAGAGGTTGTAGAAGTTGACGTTGAAAGCGTGACAGATTTGTCTAAATTAAAAAAAGACCAGCTTATTTCATTAGTGCAGGTTGCTAAACCTGATTTAGATGTAACAGGACTTAAAAAAGACGATTTGATTAATATTATAGAGGCAGCCCCAAGTGCAGAATAAAGATAAAAAAGAAGGCATTATGATTGTTTTTGGTGGCCCAAAGCATGAAAAAGACAACGACAAAGAAGATAAAAAAGAGTATAGCGAAAAGACTAATAAAGAGTCTAAGCTACAATATACTCTTGAAGATTTTGGCGGTTACACGCCCATGTCATTGGTTTCAAAATTAGAGGAAGCCAAAGACGCTATAGCCAAAGGTAGTACTAAAGAGGCAATTATGGCTCTTGATTCTTGCATTGTTCGGATAACGGGTAAGCAATTACCAGAAAACGACCCAGACAGTGCATTGAAGACTGACCCATTTTTTCAACTCGACAAAATACTATCTTAAAAATATTTAGGAGGAAAACCGATGGCAGAAGACATCCAAGCTGATGTTGCAACGGAGCAAGTCCAACCAGAAGCCACCCAAGTTACTTTTGGGCAAGGCAATAGCGTAGACACTTCGAGCAGCGAAAATGGACAAGTTGAAAGCGAGTCTATAAATTCATGGGAAGGAGATAAGCGTTTTGAATCGCACTGGGGCAAAGACCCAAACAAAATGTATGAATCATTACGATATCATGAAAAACGACAAGGTGACTTCGACAAACAGATTAATGACTATAAATCTCAAGTTGACGAACTCCAAAAATATAAAGACGACTATACAACCCTCGAGGATTTATTTAATCATCCTCAAATTGGGCCTGATATAGAAAGCGTCTTAAATAAACATCACAATGGTAATCAAGATCAATCGCAGCCAGTAGCTAATATTGAAGACAATAGATTGAATGAAGTGTTAGCTTGGAAACAAAGCATTGAGCAGCAAGCGTTGTCACATTATGAGACACAACAACAAAACAACGCCTTTGATTCTATTAACGAATATGCAAAAAGCCAGAATATACAATGGGATAAGAACGAGTTTGTAAATTATATGCAAGCTAACAATTTTCCTGTAGAGACTTGGCCGATTGCATTTAAAGGTGTTGCAAGTGAGCAAATAATGGCCAACCAGCGATCAAAAGCTGCAGAGCAAGCACTAAGCAAGGCACAAGCCACGCAAAGTGTTGTTACAGGCAACAATAAAGTCTCAGTGACTTCAAAGGCCCCTAGTAACATTAATGACTTGAAAGCGCAACTTGATCAAATATTACCAGGATAAAAAAAAGGAGAATAAACGATGTCTTTAAGTACAGCACAACTCGACGAAGTACAAGCGGTCGCGCATAACGCTTTCGAAAAAATTATGCCAGATCAATTTTTAACAGCTTCGGCATTTGGAAACATGATGTCCAAAGCCCCTAACTTGCAATATGTTTCAGGTGGAAAAAAAATCCAGCAGCCAGTACAAATTGCCGAAAACCAAGCAGACGGTTTTATTGATGGCAAGTTTGACGTATTAGATTTGTCAGCGTCCCAGCAACTAAGTTTTGCGGAGTTCGACTTCAAATACCAAAACTACAATATAACAATTACTCTTGATGATATTACAAGAACTGACCAGACCCCTAACGCAATTAAATCACTTGTAGTTGAAAAGGTTAATTTAGCTGCCGGAACTGCCAAGCGCACCTACGCTAAAGCATTGCACGGTAACGGTACTGATTCTAGCGGAAAAGCAATTAACGGACTTGGGGACGTAACTGCTGCCTCTGGTACTGCTTATGGTGGGATTACGAACACTGATTTAGATGATCCTACCACCTGGTTGACTGAAATTGATTCAAGCACTAATACAATTAATTATGCAAACTTGAACTCTCTAGTTGGTAAGTTGATTGCTCGTGGGCAAGTTGCAGGAGATGCAGCCGGTTCATTTGCGCCTAACGTAATGATCTCCAACTCATTCGTACAAGACAAATTCTTAGCTTCTCAACAATCACAACAACAGTTTGCCCCTGCAGACGATTTAGAGGCTGGGTTTAGAGGATGCGTTTATAGAGGAATTAATTGGTACATCGATGACTTTAGCCCAGGTACTGGCGATGGATCAACTGCAGACAACTTTTTATATGTATTGTCTACCCCAACCTTTGCTTTGAAATACAAGTATGGTTTTGAAGGAAAAAAAGCCCCAGTTGATTTTAACGGGCGTATTCCTAATCAACCGGCTAATAGTTCACAAGTTTTTATGGCTTACAACTTAATTTGCCGCGCTCGTCGCTACAACGGTGTTTTCAAGGCTCTTCAGTCTTAATAATTATTGAAAGGAGAAAACTATGTCTTACGTAAATTCAATCGACACTGATGACTTAACAAATCCCTCTAGCACACGTCAATATGAGCTAGGCGCACGATATGTTGATAATTCAGACACTAATGCAATTAAAAAAGAATATGTATATGTAAAAGCACACGCTGCTTTAACTCAGTATCAGCCATACCAGTTATCAGCGGTAAACACTGCTGGAGCTGAGGTATCAACTAAAGCCCCTGCTACTACTGCAAGTGGAGCCACTGTAGTTGTACCTCAAGTTGCTGTAACTTCTGGTTACTATGCTTGGGTTCCCCTAAAAGGAATTGTAACTGTATTGACTACTGATACATTCGCAGCCGGTGACTATGCCGAATTATTGAACGCAGGAACTGGTCTTAAATTAGACGGTGGGGTTTCTGGGTCAACTGCTGAAGGTGCAGGTTCTGTTGGAATCGCAACTACTGCAACAAGCGGTGGTTCAGCATCTTTTGTATTGTCAGGTAACGTAGTAGCTGTAGCAGCTTCTTAATAGTTTATTGGGTGGTGGCCTTGTGCCACCCCCGCTACTAATAAAATGGCAAACTTTCAGGATATTCTAGCAAACGAAGGGGTTAGGTACTTCAAGTCAACTGGTACTGGTACAGACGCAGACCCTTTCATTCCATCAACATCAACGGCAATTAGTGCCGATGAGGTATCTAGTATTACTAATTTTAGTGTGTCTATTGGTACAAGTAGCACGCAAGTGTTAGCGGCGAATAGTGGCAGAAAATTACTAATATTGGTTAATGACAGCGATGAGCCTATTTATGTATCATTAGGCGCAACAGCAACACTTAATAACGGGATACGACTAAATGCAAGCGGTGGGGCGTTGGCATTAGATAACCCGATATATAAGGGTGTTGTAAATGCAATATCAGCTAATGGAAGTAAAACATTAGTAGGTGCTGAGGGATGACTTACATCTACAACCCCACTGAAGGTGGCGGAGGTGGTGGTACAGATAAGTTTCTATCGTCTTTAGGCTTTAACACTGGCACTGGCGTTCTAACAGCCACCATGAACGATAGTGCAACAAGAACAGTTGACTTAGACGGACGATACTTAGAAAACGTAGTAGAAGACACAACGCCACAACTTGGTGGAGACTTAGATTTAAATAGCAGTGATATTACAGGTACAGGAAATATAAATGTTACTGGATCATGCACACTGACAGGTGACTTAACTGTTGATACAAATACGTTATATGTCGATTCCACAAACAACCAAGTTGGAATTGGCACAACGACACTAAATGGTGAAATATTAACAGTTAATGGCAACGTTGAAGCTGATAACTTTATCGGTGGTTTACGTGGTGAGGTACAATTTAAAGCCAAAGCAGGTGAGGCAATAAGCAAGGGGGACCCTGTCTATATATCTAGTTTTAATCTAACTGGTAACGTGCCAGTCGTAGGCATAGCAGACGCAAATGATGTTAATAAAATGCCAGCGTTTGGGTTGGCTGAAAGTACGGTATCTCTAAATGCCTCAGTCAACGTAGTCACATTTGGTACATTGTCAGGAATTGATACAAGTTCATTTTCTTTGGGTGATATTTTATACATTTCTGATACAGGCGCACTGACAGCAATCAAACCTTATGGTGAATCATCACAGGTACAAAACATTGGCAAAGTACAAAGAGTACACGCAAGTGCAGGCTCAATAAAAGTTGGTGGTGCAGGTCGTACTAATGACGTACCTAACCTTAACGATGGGAATGTGTTTATAGGTAATTCTAGCAATACATGGGAAGCCAGAGCGTTAACCCTTAATGACGTAGCAGAGACAGCGACTAACAAGCATTTTACAAGTAGCGACAACACTAAACTAGATGGCATAGAAGATAACGCCACAGCTGATCAAACAGTAGCAGAAATAAAAACTGCTTATGAGTCTAATGCGGATACAAATGCCTATACTGATGCCGAAAAAACTAAATTGTCAGGCATTGCAACAGGCGCAGAAGTCAATGTAAATGCTGACTGGGACGCTGTTAGTGGTGATGCCCAGATACTTAATAAACCCACAACGATAACAAGTGCAGAGCAAACTAAGCTAGGGCATATATCCGTTACACAAGCAGTGGACCTAGATACCATGGAATCAGATATAACAACAAACAACGCCAAGGTAACCAATGCAACACATACAGGTGACGTTACAGGTGCCACAGCCTTAACGATTGCGGACGAAGCCGTAACCAATGCAAAAATGGCACACGTTGCCACTGGAACGGTTAAAGGCAGAACAACAGCTGGTACAGGGGATGTAGAGGATTTAACAATATCAACAACCCTAAAAACAGCACTAAGTCTAGTTAAAGGTGATGTAGGGCTTGGGAATGTAGTAAATGTAGATACGACTAACGCAAGTAATATATCTAGCGGCACATTAGCAGAAGCTAGACTACCTAGTATAGATGCAGATAATACAACAATTAGTAATTTAACAGTAACAAATTGGAAAGCTGGTGTGCTTGATACTGATTTAAACAGTGTTAGTGCAAGTCACGATACACTTGCAAGTGCTAAAGCAATAAAGGATTATATAGATGCAAGGGTGCAGTATGCATTAGATAATGCAACGCAGTATTTTGGGTAAAAAATGAGCATACAAGATAAATTAGACAAATATAGAAGACGTTTAGAGGAAAAATATATTTCAGAAACAATGACGCCAAAACAAAAGGCTGATCGTAAAGTTGTAATTGATATGGGAATCGATGCTATGTCATACGGAATCCAAGACTTTAGTCAAAAGATTGAAAGAGAAGTAAGTAAAAATAAATTAATTTTAAATGGGATAATAACTGGTATTGTAGTAATAGGCACGGCTTTAGTCGGGATTATTGTCCAAAAATTGTTAGGAGTGTAAAAAATGTTGGTTAGCGATGTTATAGATAGAATTAATACAGCAATATCCGATGAAGATAGTACTAAAGCTAGTAACACACTTTTTACTAACAAGCGAAAAGTAAATCAGCTAAAAAATGCATTAGATCAGTATGCGAGCAACGTTAAAGGTATTGAGGATATTTTTAGTACGCCTGTAAACACGTCTAATCGCGTTGTTACAGGCCCTACTGATGCGATTAGGTCACAGGCTTATAGACTGGCTTATATCTGGCGTGACGGGCGTAAAAACCCATTAAATATAAAAAACTTAAATTATGTAACCACAAAGTTCACTTATAATACCTATGCAGGTATTCCACGTTTTATAAATGTTTGGAATAACGAAATTACTATTTATCCTGATAGTAGCAGTTCAGCACAAACGACGACTCTTAACGGGGCCATTAGTGACAGTGCGACTACAATTACTGTAGCGTCAACAAATAGCTTTCCAGATTTAGATGGTCGTATAACAATTAATAACGAAAAAATCCGTTACACAGCAAAAACAGCAACAACATTTACTGGTTGTACTAGAGGTGTTGAAGGAACAACAGCCGCAGGGCATAGCGACACTGACACAGTTACGCATAACAACTTTGAGTTGTTTTACAGGCGAAAGCACTTTGTTATTAGCGTTGATGCTAACGATAGCATATCAGCTAGTGATCTAGCCAAAGAAATGGAAATACCAGACGAGCATGTTGAGCCAATTGTTGATCTAGTCGCAAATAAATTGTTAATTTTAATTGGAGATTTTAACCTTGCTGACCGCTACAAGATAGATGCAGCGGCCTTTTACCAGCAAGCTCAAAACGACATTAAAGCAGGGTATGGCGATGTCGTACAAGGCGGCATGATTGGTCACGCCTACGATTGGGAAGTAAATAACATAGGAGCAACAATTTGAGTTTTGTTGTAGAATCTTACGAATCTAAGGGGTTGCGAGACGACAAAGGGCGCAAGTTTGTGTCGCCTGATTATTTTTACAACATTGAGAACATGAACTACGATGGCATTATAGGTTGTCAGCGAATTAAAGCCCCAAGCGTTGAATATAACGTGGGCGCAAACCAAATTGATGGTGGGGTAGACTTTCGTTACATTGATTCAGTTGGTCAGTTCCAGAGTGAAAAAATAATTGTTCAAGGCGGGTCAATAATTAAAGACTTTCTTACTAGCCCAAGTACAGTGTATACAGGGCTAACAGCCGGCAAGAAATGCACATTCGGCATACTGAACGACAAGCTGTTTATTAGTAATGGGTTTGACTACCCGTTGGTATATGATGGTACATACGTCAAACAAATGGGTGCCCCGACAGCTAAAGACCTGCTTGTATCTGGAAGCTTAACAGGCGCTTATTACTACGCCATGACGTATGTTATTGATGGGGTGGAGATTATACTAGGAACTATAAGCAACACGATTACAGTATCAAGTAAAAGCATTGATCTTGATTTACCGGTAGGGATAGCTACATGCACAGCACGTAAGATATACCGTACAGAGGCAGGGGGAAGCACATTAAAGCTACTAACAACTATTAGCGATAACACCACGACAACGTATCAAGACAACACAGTAGATGGCTCACTAGGTGCAAATATAGCTAGTACTAATAGTTCATGTCCAACACCACAGTTTATTACTGTTAAAGATGAAAAGATCATTGGTGCGGTTAATGCCAATAGACCAAACTACTTGTATGTAACAGAGTTTGAGGTAGAAGTATTTTTTAACACGTCAGGCGTATATGATGTGTCTGGTGTGGGTAACGACAATTCGCCACTAACTGGATTAATAGAAGACTATAACCAAATCGTTGTATTTTCTGAAAAACATGTATATTTAGCAGATACATCGGGTTTAACAACAAGTGTTAAGCAAACCCCCTCAAACGTTGGCTGCATTGATGGGTTTAGCATAGCCAGAATACCTGAGAATGACATATTGCAAGGTGGGATCATGTTTGTTTCTAACTTGTATGACGTGCGTATTTTTAGTGGGAACATTGCTACTAACCTAGCAACTAGTTTTGACAACTTAACAACTAACAATTTTAGCATTGCTTTAGACAAAGACAGCTTAAAAAATCAGTTAAAAGACAACCCACTTGAAGCAGCTTTTTACGATTATAAGTATCATTTAATCGCTGAAACGTTTATGTATGTGTATGACATACGAATAAGCGGTTGGACTAAATATTTTATAAAAACAACAAGCTACACCCCAGTATATTGGCGGTTTTTTGAGATAGGGCAAACGCTATATGTATCACAAAAAAACACAGGTATCGTTGAGCAGATGTACAACGCTATTACATATCGTGGAGAGGAGCTTACAGCTTTTTTTGAAACGCCAGAAATAGCCGTTGGCACAGAGCGTAAGTTCTTCAAAAATTTATATATTTATTATGATAAATCAGGTACCAACACACTAACTGCGCTAGCTACAATCGACAGCACGAAAACAGTAACAGCAACAATTACATATGACGGGGCTTACTATGACTTTGATTACTTTGATGAGGATTACTACGAAACAACTGAAGACGAAGAGGATTACAAGGTAATCTATATAAATAAATATGCCAACTGGATGCGCTTTAAGGTGTCTACACAGACGCAAGCAATTATAAAAGGTTGGAAATTGGAAGGACGAGTCGTTGGAGATTAAAGAAAAAGAAATGTCTATTAATAAGCTTATGGACCAAGCTGAATGCATTATAGCAACTGGGGCGCCAGTAGAAATGCCATTAACACATAGGTTTACTGACGGAATGTACATTCGTGAAATATTTATGCCCGCAGGATCAATCTTAACCAGCAAAATACATAAGACTAACCACCCATTTGTTGTGAGTAAGGGGAAGTGTATAGTTTACGATGGGAATAAACTAGAAACTATAACCGCACCACACACTGGAATTACAAAGCCAAACACCAGACGATTGTTATATATAGAAGAAGATACAATTTGGACCACGTTTCACGTTACAGATAAAGGCGATGTTGATGAAATTGAAAAAGACATCATACACGAACATAATAATGAAATGTTAGACAAAGAATTATTTACTAAATTTAATAAAATAAATAGACAAAATAATAAATTTACAAAAAAACAGGAGGCGTTACAATGAGTTGGGTTGCAATTGGTGGGGCAGTAGTAGGCGGTGTAGTCGTTGGCGAGTATCAAAAAGGTGTTGCAGGGACACAGCAAAAGACACAAAGAGAGCAAATGGGCTTAACAGAAAAGCTCTCAGAAAAACAGCTAGTGCAGCGTCGAGCAGAGCTACTCGGGCGTGAACGTGGGCAAGAAGAAGCGCAAAGAAGAGCAGAAGAAATCGGACAGCAAGCACAGCAGCAGTTTATTCAGGCTACAGAGGGCCGCCCAGAGCAAATTACACGTCTGCAAGAAATAATTAGACAAAAAAGAGTGCCTGAGCAGCAACAAGCAATTAAGCGAGGTCAGCTAGCATTAGAACAAGCAGGTGTAAGAGGCCCAGAAGCAGCACAGCAAACAGCAATGCTTGCAGGGCGTTTAGGTCGTGAGCTTGGATTTGACGTTGAAAAGTTAGCATTAGAGGAAGAGCTTAGACGTAAAAGAAGCCGTGAGCAAATGGCTGGGCAGCGTGGATTAGTGTCATTAGCGCAGCAGTTACAGCCAATACAAAGATATGGAGGGCAACAATGAAGGGACAGCCACGTAATCAATTAAATATGACCCCAATGGCAACAAGGCCAACGCAAGAGCAAATGACAGCAGAGCTACTTGCAAGCGGGCAGCCAGTACAGCCGATGCAACCACAACAACCTAGCCCAGTTGATAATATTATTGGTTCCTTAGGACAAGGTGCTAAAGGGTTACTACAAGGATTTGGCGATTTTGTTAATGCTCAGAAAGATAGTCCGGAAGGCCGTTTATTGCTTAACAACATGCTAGCAGGGGTAACGGTTGCGTTGGGTGCAGACCCAGTGATAGGTGCTAACATTGTACAGCAAGGACAAGAGCAGTTTAAGCTTGGGGTAGCTAAACAAGAAAAAGAACAAGAATCGTTACTTGCAACAGCTAAGAGACAAGCCGATATTGATGCAGATGTTGAAAAATTTAGACAAAAAGAGCTAATAAAAGCAGAAATAGAAGCACCAGAAAAGCAAAGAGAACTGGAAGAAGAACAAAAGCTTGAAAAAAAGAAAGCTGTAAATGCTTTTATGTCAGCACAAGAAGTTATTTCTGGCATTGATAATTTACTAAAAGAAGACCCGAAAACAGGAAGCAAGCGTTTTGAAGTTGCAGTAGGCCCGATAGAAGGCAGAACATCAGGAATGGCATTGCCAACTAAAAAAGGTGAAAAAAGCTTTCAAATAAATAAAGAGATAGCAACATTGCTTGCAAAAAAAGCATTAAATACTATTACAGAAATGAAAAATGCATCAAGAACAGGGGCTACAGGTTTTGGTGCAATGAATGAAAAAGAATTAGGATTAATCCAAGATGATATTGCATCACTCGACACAAGATTAAGCGATAAGGCATTTGAGGCAAGCTTAAACAGAATTAAACAGCGTATGCAAAAAGTAATGTCACAAATTGATATTACAGAACAGGATAGGTTGTCTTTGCAGCAAGAAGACCCGCTAGGTATTTTATAATGAACTATAAGCAGTTTTCACAAAATATAAAAACTAAATATCCTCAGTATCAAGATATAGACGATCTAGAATTAGCAAATAAAATGATTGCTAAATATCCACAATATCAAGAGCAAGTCGAATTTGATGATGTTATTGAACAAGCACAACCAGAACCAACATTAATGGAAAAGATACGTGGCATATCACCATTAGAAGTTATAAAAGAAACGCCAAAACAAGTAGTTAGTGATATTGCAAGGTTAGCACCTTATGCAGCGTTACCTTTTGCTGGTATAGGGTTAGCTGGGCAATCTGCAATAACTGGAGGCAGCCGAGTTATTGGGGGGCTAGCCGAAGGAGAAGGTGTCCCTCAAGCATTAAAATCAGGTGCTATCGCAGCTGGAACTGAATCAGCAATAGGAAAAGGTTTAAAGCTTGGAAAGCCAGCACTAAAGCAGATAGCTAAGTTTGCTACACGTGCAGAAAAAGGCGTTATTGACGAAGCTATAAAAAAGCCAATATTAACTAAGATTGAGCCTAAAACAAATATAGATACCTCAAATCAAATTAAAACATCGCTTTCAATTTTAAACAGAAAAAAATCACGTGAATATGATAGCGCATTAACTAAAGTAAGCGCAGCTGCAAAAAAGCAAGTAACAGACACAAGTAACATAAATAAAATTATAAAAGACTTAAACCTTGATAAGGCAGGGGTACGTGACTTGTTATCGGTAACTAGGGCTAAAACTAAAAAATATAACCAAAATGCAATTGATCAGTTTATAGCAGGAAAGCAACTGACGTTTGATGACGCTAAAAGCGTTAACTCTGTTTTAGCTGATGTGTTACGAAGCACAACAATAGAGCCTGCCGATAAAAGAGCAATAGGTAAGTTAAAAGACGGCTTATATAAGTCTATGGAAGTGTATCCAGGATTTAAAGAACTAAATAAAAAGTATGCAAAGCAAACCAACCTTGTGAAAGATATAGAAAAAAATCTAGGTAAAGATATAAGCGAGGCTAAAGTAAATACACTGACAAATGACGTAATTAAAAGACTAAAAGAAAAGCGACAAACAAAAAGCAGAGCTATGGATTTGCTAAAAGATTTAGACAAAGAAGTAAAGGCTAAGGGCAAGCGAAGTGTTGTGAATCAAATAGAAGCTAACGCTTTGCAAGATTCAATCAGTCAATCTATGAGTAAAAAATCTGGGTTTTTTGATAAAATACTCCCTTATGGATTAGCCGGTGGAGCGTTAGTAGCACCAGAGATTGCATTACCTTTAGCAGGTGCAAAAATAGGGCAAATGGCTATACAGAGCGGACCAGTTGCCAGAGCATCATTAAGAGCTGCACAAGAAGGCGTGCAAGTGCCGCAAGTAGTACCAAGATTAGCGGCTAAAGTACCAGCAATGGCAGTTACACCGATAGAACGACAAGAAAGCGGCGGCATCGCCCCAAGATCATTACAACAAATTAAAAAGGAGCGTGGACTATAATGGCAGTACCAAGTGCGAGTGATTTTAATAAATGGAGTGGAACCAAGTTTACTAATACGGACTGGGACCAGAACGTAGATAAAACAGTAGAAATATTAGCTAATGGCAATTATGACCTTAACGTTGCACAGTTAACAGCTACTAGTTACGTCGGCATACCGTCTAGTCAGTTTTCAACAATAACTGCAGGCGAAAACCTTACAGCAGGTGATGTTGTAAGAATTAGTGGCGGACAGGCCTACAAGGCAGACAATTCAACCAGTGGCGGTATTGCAGCGGTTGTGGGGGTTTGTAATACTACTGTATCCAGTGGCCAGACAGTTAAGATTGATTATGGCTTTTATAATTCTTTTAGTTCACTCACAGCAGGTACTATATATTATATAGGTACTGGTGGAGCAATAACAGCAACGAAACCAAGTTTATATCCGATTGAAATTGGCCGAGCAGTTAGTGCAACAAGAATTAACCTTAATTTTAGAGAAGACGATAAACCTACTGGAACTATTATTAGTACAGCATTAACATCATCACCTAAAGGTTATCTTGAATGTGATGGTTCAGCAGTTAGCCGAACTACACATGCACGTTTATTTGGCGAGCTAGGCGTTATTTATGGTAATGGTGATGGAAGTACCACGTTTAATTTACCTGATTACAGAGGCCGATTTTTAAGGGGTTTTGACAATACAGCAGGAACAGACCCAGACGCTTCATCACGTACTGATCGAGGCGATGGCACTACAGGCGATGCGGTAGGTACGATACAAAATGATGAATTTAAATCTCATTCGCACTCGATGGGACGACATACTGGATCATCATCTTTTTATAGACTTTCTTGGTTACAACGTTTCAGTTCTTCTCCCGTTTCAACTGCTCAGGGCACAGATGCGACAGGCGGTAATGAGACACGTCCGATTAACATAAACGTCATGTACTGTATAAAGCTATAAAAATGGAAATACTAAGATACGCCCCATCGTTGTACACATTAATTCAAACCGCATCTGGACAATTCTTCGTCGTCTTCTTTGCTTATGTCGTGATGGCGGTGTATATATTTAAAATGTTCAACGAAATTAGCGCAATTAAGAAAAATATGGAAAAGTACAAAGCGCAAACTGACGATGCGATTAAAAACGTATTGACCGAGCTGAAACAGGTCAGTCGTGTTGTTTATAAAATGGCAGGCAAACTAGAAGTAGATTGATGAATAAAATATATATTAATTTTCACAATGAAAAGTTTAAGTGGTATGAACTTTATTTTTGGACAACTAAAATTATTAAGTTTGTGACAAATGACAAGTACTATCATGTCAGCTGTACAATTGATGGCCAATATTACGAAGCAACTTTTTTTAGTGGAGTTGTAAAGCGGTCGCAGCCCAGCACTAAAATGGGGTTAGTATATGAAATGTTAGTAGATAATAAAACTAAGACGCATTTAAAAAAGCACTTAAACTCACTTTTAGGCGCCAAGTACGACTACTATGCAATTCTATTTGGTTTCTTTGGGTTTAAAAAACATAGCACAAAATCATATTTTTGCAGTGAATTAATGCAAGCAGTTATTAAATACGCTTTAGACATAAAGATTAAAAACATGAAAACTAATCTGTCGCCTAAAGATATTCGAATGATTTTATCTGGGGCAAAATGCAAATATTACATAGTATAGTGTATTAAGTGCAATCTAAGCTAAGCAGTCTTAAAAAAAATCGTTACAAGTTTTAACTGATATAGGCATAAATATGTGTATTGCAGTGCCATTGGCACGTTTTTTGCATAACGTTGAAAGTAAGGCCATTTTAGACATTATGGTCATTATGACAATTATAAACTTTGGAAAAACTTATGCAATCAGAAGGGCAAACGAAAAAAGAGTCTATTAACACATTGAAAAACAAATGTGATGCGATGCACGACAAATTGTCTAGTATAGAAACAATGACCGCAAGTCGCTGGAAAAGCATCGATGTTGTTATTAATAAATTTGTATACAGCGTTGCTATATTATTATTGCTTAACTGTACAATACTAGCTATTCTGTTTCTTGCTTTTATTTAAAATACAATCGACCTCATCACAAAAATTAGACGCATCGCCGATATATATCTCAAACCCCTCGTCTTTTTTTTTGACGATATTTTTAAGAACTAAAGCGTTCGTAATATCGCAATCATTAAACTTATATTTTTTTTGTAGAATATCTTGTAGTGGTTTTATAGGATTGTCCCAGTCTGCACGATTACTTGAAAAATTAAAAATGCAGATAATATAATACTTATCATAATTTATTTCGTATTTAGGCAGTGTATACATAAGTATTTTTTCATAGTCTTTGTAAGCTGACGTTTTAAATCTTCTCCCCTGCCAGCACTCATTAACACTTAATAATTTTATTTTCTTTTCTATTTTTATCATTGTTTGACCTGTATGTTATAATTACTTTGTAATCTCATCACACACGGCAAGTCCCCTGTGGCTTGCCAATAAATCTAACTCATCATACAAATTGCAAGTGTATGTCGATCTAATAATATTTGCCTTGTTTTTTTTAAATCTTCAATACTATGAAATGTATCCTCACAATTGGCGTCCAGCATATAATCAGAATTAGTTTTTTGTAAGAATCGTAGAACATAATTGTTAAAAAATTGATCTGCCTCTCTATCTGAATATCCAATCGTTTTCATGTCTTGAATTGCTTGATTTTTTAGAGATACTTTTTTTAAGTCGCCGACATATGCGCGCATTAATACACTAGGGCATGATTCATACAAAGACTTTTGTATTTTTATGTTTTCAATTGCATAGTAAGTTGATATAGATTTAATGTTCATTGTTAAGTCCTTATTATAAATTAGTAATCATAGTCGCCACATTTTTTTTTAACTTTACATTGATATCACCGCCTTTCATTTTTATTGTTACGTTATTGCCGCATAGTTTGTTGAATTTAGAAACCAATGCCACTGCGCACGCACCTGTACCGCACGACTGAGTTTCACCTACCCCACGTTCAAAAACACGAACGTATATCCCATCGTCTTGAACACATGCAAATTCTAAATTTACGCCATCAGGGAAAAATAATTCCCCTAATCCATTCTTACACTCTTGGATTTCCTTTGCCATATCCTCGCTGACGCATTCCAGGTTTTTAACAAATACAACCGCATGCGGATTCCCAACAGTAACAGGGTCAATCAAATACCCTTTAACTAGAGCATGTGTATATAGCGTAGCCGGTACCATACTTATATGTAAATTGCCACTTACCAGTTTTGTTCTTATGATTCCTGCGTCCGTTTCAATGTTGATCTTTTTATTTTTATTTATATCATTCTCACGTAAATATTTAATGATGCAGCGTATGGCGTTGCCACACATCACGGCAGTAGTCATGTCTTTATTAGTTATTTTCATCTTGTAGTCAGCATTATTAGACGTATACAGTGAAATGTAGCCGTCAATACCTTCAGCACCAAACCGTTGTAAAGGCTCTTTATTATCGCGAGTATAGTCATGTATCGCAAATGTGTTGCCGTCTGCGCTGTATATCATTTGTAGTCCTTTAATAGTTCTTTAAGTGGATTTGCATTACTAAACACTGGCTTGCGTGCCTCAATGTATACTGTGCTTGACCCTGCAATCTGTTTTATATTCTGTTTATTAGGACTTTCAATAAGTTTTATCTTCTTGTTTCTTAAATCCTTGTAAAGCTCTTTAGCTTCTTTTTCTATGAACACCCAATGTTCAGCTAGACAATCCTCACAACGTTGTTTGCCGATTATGTTTTTTATTGTGTAAACGTCATCGTCTATCGGATTCCAGTCATAGTGGTTTCTTGCCTGCTTTCTAAAGCGGCCTAGAAACTCATTTACTTGGGTATCTGGTATATCGTTTACATAATCCATAATATTCTTCAACCTAGGCGCAAATTCCGATGCCTCAGCATGTTTATTTAATGCTTTATTAAGCGTTTCTAAATCAATTTGCCTTTCTGTAATTGCTTGTGACAATGCTTTAATCTGTATTTGCTTATCTTCTTGTCCTACTAAGGCATAGGCTTTTAATACCATTGCTGTGACTGTTTTTTCGTAGTTATTCATTTATTAAATCATTCCACGCTTTTATTTGCTTAGAATTCCATTCAGCGATTTCATTCTCATTCATATTGGCAAGTTTTTCTCTAAATATAAGGTCCCCAAAACATCGTTCTAGTTGCCAAGGTAACAAAATCGGCTTTGTTAGATCAGGCTCTTTATGCACGAGATCATAATAATTTTTTAATCCCTGCCAACATAGCTTTTCAACATACTCTTTAGTCCATTTATTCATTTGTTTTACTCCAATCTTTTAAAAATATATACCAAAACATAAATGCATAAGGTATCCATTCCCATAACCCAACATAGGTTAATAGGTGTAACCCAACACTTATGGCTATTCCATTAAATACTTGTCTAGGTGTTATCATTAACCCCCTTAACAATTCCTAGCTTTAATATTTGATCGTTAACTGCTGATTGCTGGGCATTTATAGTATCAATTCTCATCTCATATTTAACAATTTTTCTATATGCTTTTTCTAAATTCCAGTATAGATCAACATAAGATGTATAGAGATTATCAAAGGTTACATCATAATTAAGTTCACGTAACAAGTTATTAACTAAAAGATTTTCTTTCGGGTCAGTATAATTTTTATCAAATCCTAAATTCATTTTAATTTTAGGTCGAGAGGCAATATGCATTCTATTGTCAAACATAAAATTACCTATATAGCGAACTTTTTTTATTAATACTTTCATTTCATCTGCATCTAATTCTAATTGTGCGTATTTATATAATCTTTCTCTTATTTCATGTAATTCTTCTTTTTCTTTATTCATTTAGTTAACTCCGTAAGGCGTGCCATATTTAAGTAAATTATCAATCATCCAACCATAGCCCATAAATTTGCCTGATACTTTTTCTTGTGGCTTAGCTATCCTAGCTTCTATCCCAATACTAAACGGGTCATTCCATGAATAACTGAATCTGGCCATACTATTACTAGATAATCCAATAGTCTTGAGCGCCTTAGCTCCTAATGACCTTGCAATACTAAATTTTTGATTGTGCATCAATTCCCTTGACCTTAATGGCCATCTACTAATATCAATTTCAAAAATCACTCGTTTATTCATTTATTTCTCCTTTACTTCCATATTCAGGAATTAGCTTATATAGGCTATCTATTGTTTTCTTTACATGCACATAAATATTTACAAGGGTGTAATATTTGTCTTGGTCCCAACCATGATTAAAATCACACCCAACTTTAATTATCTTTTCTTGACCATCATCAAAACCACATGTTTTATGGTAATAAGTTATCCCCCCATAAAAATAAATTTCATTTAAAATTTCATGCTCATAATAACAATAATCATTTGGCAACCAAAAAGTTTCAGGATTTACCCGATTAGGCAAATTCCCCAGGCAGATAAAAATGTAATACACCCAATGACCATCAGAATAAGGAATTAATGAATTCCTATCTGAATCACCTTCCAAAAATTTAATTTCAAAACCAACACTCTTATATATGCCGCTATATCCTTCATATTTATTTAATCGTTTACTTATATTCATTTATTGCCTCCTGTTAATTCGTTAAAAATGCTTTGTAGCTTATCTTGTGGCTCTTGTTTTTTTTCGCCTTTATATTTGCCCTCCACGATTTTTAGCCAGTTATTAGGACTACAGAACACCCAGTCAAAATCAGCCTTCCAGTCATTGCCATTAGTGCCAAGCAAAAACGGTGAAGCTTCTATGCAGTCAAAAATTTCTTGTATGTTAAATCCATTTTCTTTTTGGCGAGATTTAATTCCATTAATCCGTTTGGTTGTTAGCTGTCTAATTTCAGATAGCCCATTGCTTTTTGCAAATGTATTCCAAGATTCAAGAACTAATTCATAGTGATTAGACTTCTTTTTGGTAATAATATTTATATTATTACTTTTTATATTCTTACTTGTATTATTAATATTACTTGTATTATTATACTGGACATTTTTGGCTATAGGGGTATCGTCATTTTTGGCTATAGGGGTATAGACATTTTCTTCTATACCTATAGACACGGTTTGGTTAAGATATATTTTTCTTTCCACTATCTCATTATTCTCGTCTCGTATTAATGTGGTTGTAATTAGGCTATTATCACTTAGAGTTGATATTGATCTACTAATAGCTCTTATTGATTTATTAAACACCTTAGAAAAGTACTTATTTGACGCATTACAGTGTCCGTTTTTATTCGTTAATGCTGTTATGTCGCTATACAATAATTTATCGAATGGTGACAATTTATCGTGATAGCGAACGTCAGCGGTTAATATGCTGTAATAGCCTGGCTTTTGTTCCATGCGAAACTCCTTGTAATAGAATTTTCACTGTTGTGGTAGTGAATATGTTATGTGTTAATTATAAATGATTTAGATATGTGAATCAACAAAAAAAAGGCTACGCTGAAGAAATTAAAGCGTAGCCCTATAACATATTCAATATAATTATACCGCACCAATTAAATTAAAAGCAATAACCAAGGCTATGCAGGATGAACAAGCCACATAGCCTGGCAATCGCATATATTATATCACATGTCGTTTAGGAATGTCGCGGGGCTAAGAAGGTAATAGGGCCCCGCATACAATCAAATCCATATATATTATATCATTTAGTTTTTTGTGGGGCCACTTTCCCGTCAATGGCCCCGAGGTGTGTACTTTTTAATAAGAATTAAAAAGATTTAGATATCAGTATAATTTTAACAACTTAAATTCTTAAATGCTATTGTTATTTAGTCTTTTTTTTATTATCTGTAGTAGACAATAATCTGTAGTAATTTTAGTACAATGATTGTTGTTTTCAATGTAGTTAATAATAGAGTCTAATTTATTAAGTAAGTCGCTTACAGTCTCGCCTTTGAGTTTAAGCTTTAGATAATAATTACTTGGTACTGTTGGCATTTGGAACAAAATCCACCTTATTGATTATAAAATTATTGGTATACACTGTGACGCCTTGCTTATCGTATTTGTGATTCTGCAGTGACGCTTGTATGCATATGGGCATGTCTTTTTTGAAATACTCTTGTATAAACGTTGCTGTTTTGCCCCATGCTGTCATATCGAAAAAATCACTTATGCGACGACCTTGTTCGTCTTTTCGGTTACTTGCAACTCGAACTGTTAATCGTAGCATACCATCCCCTTTTTCTGTCATTCTGTATTCTAAATCTTTTGATATTATTCCTATTAATGTAAAGTTTTGCATTCTATTTATTCTCCTTATTTAATATTTAAATTTTGCTTTTCAACTAGTCGGCAACCTGTTATTTCTAATCCATTTTTCAAGGCTGTTTTTATAGCTGTTTTGTTTGGGGTTATTGATGTTTTGGTGATGACGTAGTTTTCTGACAGCTGATTAATAGCATCGTCGTTGACTTCGACAATGGTTGATTTTCTCGTTTTAAAATTAATCAGATTTGATTTAAATTCGCCGTATAGATTAATTAAGCCAATAATTGAACGTGATAGCAATTCTATTTTAGTTTTGTTGCGTTTTTTTAGTGACTGTAAACGTTTAATTTCTTCATCAATTTGGTTGTTTTCGTGTTCAAGATTATTGATAATATAGTAATAATTTGTGGCGGTGTCATCTCTAGTTTCAGCATTAATCTGTAGTAAATAATCTGCTTGTTCTGATACCACGCCATCATCATCAATGATATCGTTTAAAATTGTTTCGTATTCTTTTTTAATTATCCAAAGTGACAATGTTATTCTCCTTTATTGTTAAATCGCCTACAACTTCAATAAACTTATCTTCAAACTTTAGATAAACTTTAGTGGCGCTATTCCAGCCACCAACATACACCCCATTATGATATCGAGATATTGTATAGCTCTTTTCTGATTCCTCAGGCATATGCGTGTCTAAACGGCCACAGCCATTAAGTAGTAGTGGGATTAGTAGTATAGCTATTGCTTTCATTTTATTATCCTTCTTATATTCCTGTAAGTTACCTGTAGCCGGCTTATGCTAGGCAGATATCCGTTTATAGTAAGTTTATTTATTTCGTCTATAAAGGTTCCCTTGTACATCGATGCTTTTTTAATGATGTCTTTTTTTTCTGTTGATGTCATCTCAGTGCATAGGTCATGTATAAGGTCCATCGCAATAGTTCGTGCATTTACTTTGTCTTGTGTCATTTAAAATTCCTATCGACTAATTGATTAGAGTACCAATTATACTGCCTCTCGCTTGTAATTCCGTTATTCCATGAATCGCTAATTCCAGCTAATACAGAATCATCATTATTCGCTTGCTCTAATAGCTTTTTTTCCCATTCGTTTTTTTCTCTTGGTTTCTGTTGTTGAGGCTTTGAGCTCTGAGGCTCATATAGATGCTTTTCTAAAGTGGAAGTAATCCCAGCGGGAACTTTCCAGTATAAATATTTACCATCCTTTGTTTTGGCTTGTTTGTATCCTTTTTGTTTAGTCATAGAACATTCGGCAAAGGTTGTATCTAATTCGTATAGATATCGGCCAATGCCATAACCTGAACTGGCAACACGCTTGAATGCCCCAGATATGCCCCCCTTAAACGATTCGATATCTGTTTCTGGCGATCCATTCTCTTTTGCTATCCATTCTTTTTTTTCGCTGCAATACACACTTAATCGGCATATAACACCATTTTGTTCAAATCGGTATTCGTCCTTCCAATTCATCGGCCCAAAGACCTCATCTAATCTATTTTGAATTGCCCTGGCTTGGACATAGCATAAGATCATAGCCCACGGCTTATCATTTTTAACCCCAACCGACTGGGGCTTCCACTCTAGTTCAGAATCCTCAAATGGCTTTTTAAGTTTCTCGAGATTATCCATTATAACTTACCCCCCCCTCTTAGCCGCATTCTGTAGCTTCGAAATCTCCTCAATGCCTTTGCATATGTACCATGTTTCGGTAACGTCATATACTTTTTTTTCGGGGAAGAAGCTGCCAGTCTCATCTACGAACCCAATGGCATATGATGGGTCGTCATCAACGGTGGCCATGATTCTGTAGCAGTTATCCTCTAAACAATCTATATGCATCATTAGAAAGGCACCTCGTCGCTGTATGGCAATGACTCAATAATAGATTGCCCTAGATTAATATTAGCAATTGTCTCTTTTCCTTGATGAAATATGTACACGCTACCGTAACCATTACACTCAACAAAGCTGTCATCATTAAGCTCTATATCCAACGCATTTAATAACTTCTTAAACATTTTGCACCTCGCATGACATAATTGCATCCCACTCACAACCTTCTAATTCTACTGGCTCGCAATCTGCACCTCTACACACCTGGCACGCTTCCTCGTAATATGTTGGATTTGTAAATCTATCCATTTTGTTACCTCCTTAAGATATTATTATAATAATATAATGTATTGCCGTTGTCAATACTATTTATAATTCTTTTTTATAAATTCTCGTATTGCCGTGTTAATGATCCAAGACTTTTTAGTCCATGGTTCTTTCTCTGTAATCTGCACTAGTTTTTTTGCTAAATCATGGTCCATTTTAAATGTTACCGGCACTTTATTTTCTTTTTTCATTTTTAATCCTCCTGTCAATTATTTTTGCATTGTCATAGACGAAAACCTCTGAATTCCCATAGGCAACACCCTTTGAATTGTGATGGGCAAAAACCATTGAATTGTCATTGGCATAAACCGTTGAATTGTCAAAGGCCCAAACCGTTGAATTGCCAAAGGTAAGAACCGTTGAATTGTCCTTGGCCCAAACCGTTGAATTGTCATTGGCACAAACCGTTGAATTGTCATAGGCATTAACCGTTGAAGTGCCAAAGGCATGAACCGTTGAATTGTCATTGGCAAAAAACGTTGAATTGTCAAAGGCAGAAACCTTTGTCTTGCCAAATACATGCACAATTCCATCTCGAATAATTGCATCGCCATCCTCATCAACCTCATAATCAGTTACCGGTTTTGTTTTTTCTTTGTCATAGTAGATTTCGTGTTTAGTTTTCATTTATTTAAACCTCTAGCTCTTGAGAATCTATCAACGCCCGAATCATAATCCTTGTTGACTTGTGCATCGTCTATCTGCAAGCCATTTTTTTTGCTGTACTTATGCGGAACTCCCATGGCATTTATAATTACATTATCAATATCGAGCTTATACGCCTTAGCGTCACAATAAAGCGTCCATGAATTCTTATATATCTTGTACTGCTTCTTAGAATTGCCAAGTGCGGCTATGCCATTAATTGTTATGTACTCACCCTTATCTTTTTTAACATTGCGCCAAAAACGATGCAAAAGTAGTACATTTACAATCACTCCTAGTATTATTCCTGCTATAGTTTTCATTTATCTTCTCTTATTTTAAAATTTAATACATCAAGCATAGTTTGAATTTGCGATTCATTAATTGTAGCTCCATACAAATCAGCCCCACGCAAATCAGCCCCAGACAAGTTAGCCTTAGACAAGTCAGCATAAGACAAATCAGCCCCAGACAAGTTAGCCTCAGACAAGTCAGCATAAGACAAGTCAGCCTCAGACAAGTCAGCATAAGACAAGTTAGCCTCAGACAAGTTAGCCCAACGCAAGTTTATATATTCATAATTTGTTTTGTATCGATATTCATTAAACTCCGAAACATTAGTTTTAAGTAATTGTATTAATTCTTCTTTTGTTTTCATTAAATTAAATCCTTTAGATACTCAATGATGTATAGTTTTGGGGATATGTACACAAAACATAAGTATAAAAAACTCCAAATAAAAAGTGTTATAGGCATTATTGATATAACTCCCAAAAAAGCGATAGCGGCAGGTTCTTCATCATTTTTTATAAAAAATATTGTCAAGCCAACTAATAATAATGAAAACACAAGGTAAATGGTTGACAAAACACTATATTTAATCATCCCCCATCTAACAATCTCCTCGAGAATAGCTGGTAGCTCAGCACTAGCGGTATTAATAGCCGTATTTAATCCCTCCAATATTTGATTTAAATTTTCGTTTAATAATTCTTTATTCATTTATTCTTCTCCTATTTTAATATTTAATGAATCAATTATAGTTTTAATTTGTGATCTACTAATTGTAGCCCCATACAAGTTAGCCTCAAGCAAGTCAGCATAAGCCAAGTCAGCATAAGACAAATCAGCCCCAGACAAGTTAGCCTCAGACAAGTTAGCCCCACGCAAATCAGCCCCAGACAAGTTAGCCTTAGACAAGTCAGCATAAGACAAATCAGCCCCAGACAAGTTAGCCTCAGACAAGTTAGCCTCAGGCAAGTCAGCATAAGCCAAGTCAGCATAAGACAAGTCAGCCTTAGACAAGTTGGCCTCAGACAAGTTAGCCTCACGCA
>Ga0208428_1000156_pt1 | contig 33667 bp, 35 predicted proteins | sample DEB08_DNA_11_FD_184535 | JGI IMG/M metagenome (GOLD analysis project Ga0208428, IMG submission 184535) | Aqueous microbial communities from the Delaware River and Bay under freshwater to marine salinity gradient to study organic matter... | ecosystem: Environmental > Aquatic > Marine > Coastal ... | reverse complement strand
AGTACCTATAGTTAATAACACTGGTAATATAGGTTTATCATCTTATCGTTGGAATACTGTTTACGCAGGTACAGGTAATTATAGTGGAAATGTAACTGCTTCTAATATGTATGCACAGAGATACTATGATTCTAATGATAATACATATTATGCTGACCCAGCAAGTACTTCAATATTTAATGTATTGAATTTAGAAAATCATGCGGCACCACAAAATGATTGGGCTCCAATCCAAATTAATAACGGTAATGGAACTGGAGATATTGATACTCCAGAATCATGGATTCAATTTGCTTTCGCTGATAGTAATGCAAACTTTACTCCTCAGGTTAGAATTGGTGCAAGAGCTGGTACAGTAGGATCTGCCGACAATTTAGATAAAGAAGGTTCGGGTAACTTTATTGTTGAAACTTCAATCGGTTCAGGCGGGGCAGGTGCAGGAACACTAAGAGAAACATTCTCTGTTGACTATCTTGGTAATTCTTTATCTCTAACATCATCAAGAGCACCGATCTTCTATGATTCAAACGATACTGCATGGTTCGCAAATCCAAACGGCGAATCTAGACTCAATACAATCAAGCTTGATGGTAACGCTGTTGTATTAAGAGAACCTACAGGAACATTTGGTTCACTTGCTGTAAGCGGTGGTGGAAGAAATGGATACGAAGGATTTAGTATTAATGATCGTTCTGTCTTTATGCACGATGGCGGAAACGTCACAGGTGTTTATAACGATGTAGACAATCAGTGGTTCTGGTATGGTGAACGTGGTGGAGTAATGAGGTTAATGCATGCGGGTGTTGAGCGTGCAAGAACTGAAAACGGATACTTCCTTGCGAATCAACAATTAAGAACTCCAATCTTCTATGATTCAAATAACACAGGCTATTACGTAGATCCTAATAATACATCAAGATTCAACGCAGTTCAAGCATTAAGATATTACTTTAACCACGCAACCACATATTATGCCGATGCAGCATCAGGTGATTACGGTTCAATGGAAGTTGGCGGTACTAAAGGTGGTTGGGCCGGTTATTCTATTGCTGGTCAATGGAATTTCATGGCAAGTGGAGTTGATGAAGCAGGTATTTACAACGACACCGATAATAAGTGGGTCATAAGAACAGATCGTAACGCAGGTGTTGATTTTTATTATAATGGTGTTAAACAAGCTGAAACAGAAAGTGGTTATTTCCTCGCAACAAATCAAATGCGAGCACCAATCTATTATGATTCAAATGATTCAACATATTACTTAAACCCAGCAGCAGGTAATACAAACCGGGCATTAATGATTGATGGTAGAATATACCGTCAAGGTTTTGCTTCAGGTGATGGAAATAATAACAAACTATTAGAAACACAAGATCGTTCACATTGGATTTGGAATACTGCTACTGATTGGGGTATTTTCTGGGCAGGTGATACAAATCCATATCGTTCACACTTCAGTACATCTAATCCTAATGAAATTGTATTCATAGGTAATGGAAACTTAAGAGCAAGTATTGACCTTGATGATGGTAATGCTCACTTTACTGGTACTGTATCTGCTGGTAGTTTTGCACTTAATGGTGGAAATGAAAATATTGAAATTATTAAGTCATACGGTTCAGGTGGAGCTGACTTAGTACTATTTGATGGAACAGAATATTTTGATAAGCGTGTCATTAAAGCAATGGCACCAAACGAAAGCCCACTTACTACAACTACTTCAGAATATGTTAGAACAACAGATGGTCCTTTCGCAGGTTCTTATGTATTACAAACATCTGCTTATAGAAGCTTCTATTCTGACTATATTCCTGTTGCTCCTGGTGAAGAATTATACGGTGAAATTTCTGTCAAGCGTATTTCAGGTTCAGGCGGTTTGGTTTATTATGGTATTGAAAGATTTGATAGTCAGAAGAGACCTATTGCTGGAAACACAGGTACAACATACTTTGTAGTTGGTGGTGCAAACTATACAGGTACTTCTTGGACAACATATAGAAATCATACAACAATTCCAACATCTCATACTCCATATAATGGGTCTGACGGAGGTGGTTGTTATTATGTAAGAATTCGTATCTTAATGAACTACAACTCTGGTGGCGCTTTAAGACAGTTTGCTGGAATTATGCTCAAGCGTCGTAATGCTGAATCTAATTTATTAGTTGATGATTTACAAGTACTTGATGATTTAAATGTCGGCGGAGACGCAGTCATAACAGGTGATTTAACTGTCGATGATATTACGGCTGACATTATTGATGCAAGAATATTTAGAGATAGAGATAATACTGGATATTATATCGACCCTAAAGATGGAAGTAATGTTGTAGGATCTTGGAACTGGAATAACGGTTCAATTGAAAACCTAAACAACCTTTCATTCAATGACCCAGGTCCTCAAGAAGGTATTCGTTGGAAAGGTGGTAATGAATGGAAGATTTATGAATCACCAGATAACTTAAGTACTAACTCAGGTGGTAATTTACAATTCACATCAGGTAATGGTTCAGGTACTTATCAGATGAGATTGGATACGAGCGGTCGAATGGACGTTCGTGGACAAATCAGAACACCTATTGTATATGACTTAAACGATACATCCTGGTATGTAGATCCTCACTCAGGTTCAAGGTTCAAAGATTTAGAAATACAAGATACAAGAAGTTCAGATATCTTAACAGTATATAGAACAGGTTCGGCACCAGGAAACTATACTGCAGCAAGGACAATTAACCAATACGGTAATCACTCTTGGGGTATTGTTCATGAATTTAGAGTTGGTGATAGGAGCTCACAAAGTGTACCTAGTGGTACTGACCGACCTTCTATTTTATTCTCAAGTGGATATAATACAACAACTTGGTCAGTTGGTTTCGGTTATGTAGATAACGATTTTAGAATCAAACAAAATCACGGTCATATAAATCAATCTTGGGGTACTGAAAGATTTAGAATTAATACAAGCGGTGAAGTATTCATTGGAAATAGCTTATATGGTGCTAACGCATACTTCAATCGCTATTACGATAGAGACAATACTGGATATTATGCTGACCCAGCAAGTACATCTGTATTTAATGCAATGGTATTTAATGGTGACGTTGATTTCAACGGTGGTGCTAATGCGATTAATATTACAAGTTCTGATATTCGTTCAGACGGTAATTCAAGTTGGACAGGAAACCCAGGTGCAGGTGTAGGTAAGATTCAAATGCACAGTAACCGTTGGTACATTGTATCTAACGGAAACTCAAACAGAATTGTTCAGTTCAGACAAGATGGTTCTGATAGGTCATATATTGCGAACGATGGTAGATTACACGGTGTTGGTGGTACTGCTTCTCAGGATTGGAGAGCTCCAATCTTCTACGATACAAATGATACATCATATTATTCAAACCCAGCAAGTGATTCACGATATAATACATTAACACTTCGCGGAAACAGATTAGGATTTATTAATACTGCATTTGATGCAGAGATACGAGTAACTGATAGTAACCCAGACGGTACAGGTGCAACATTTGTATTTTGGGGAGACCAAGTAGAATATAATGCTGAAGTAGCAACTGAAGTATTTAGAGCAACAAGACATATGCGTGCTCCTGTATATTATGATTTAAATAATGCTTCATACTACGGTGACTTTGGTGGTGTATCTTACATGAACGATGTAAGAGCTAACATATTCTACGAACGTGAAAATACAGCATACTACTTTGGTTCAAGCCAAGGTGATGCAAGAATGCGTAACGTTAGATTCAATAACGTTCAGATTGAAGACGGCGCAACAATTCAATCAGTAAATAATAACGGTAGAATTTATCTTGGTGGTAATTTACATATTGATGCACAAGGCAGTCAGGATATATACCTCAACTATTACTCGGGTCGAAGAACAAGAGCATTTACTCCAGGAAACTATGAAGCATTCAGAGTTGATACTGACCGTATTGTATATGCATTTGCTCAATTCAGAACACAATTAATTTACGATACAAATAACACTGGTTACTATCTTGATATGAACAACAACTCAAGGTTTAACGACCTTCAGTTGAGGGGTAATTATGTAAGAACATATTATCATTCAGGTTCTGACTTTGTTAATGGTACTCTTGTAAGAACAAGTATTCCTGCGACCGCAACTAACGGAGCTTCATTCGTACTTGAAGCAACAGGTAAATCTTATTCAGGTGATCCGCCGTTTATGTTTACCGCACAAGGTTACTTATATGCTAATACTATTATTAATCATTCTGGTCAACATATTGGTAAGGCCGGATTTAGTACAATGCGTATATTTGAAAACGGTGGAGTATTATGTTTCTGGTGGCCTCGCGTATCTTATTGGAACTCCTTCTCTGTTCATGTAAGAAATGCAAACGGTGATGATAGAAACTTAGTCACAAGCGTTTCAAACTCATCTTTACCAGGATACTCGAAAGGTGTGACAACAACAATGCGTACTACCGCAATGTATAATGTTAACATTAATACAGGCGATATGTATGCACAACGTTACTACGATAGTAATGATACATTCTATTATGGAGACTTTGCTTCTAGTTCTAGAATGAATGAAGTGAATATGTATGGTAGTGGTCGTTTACAGGGCGGCGCACCTATGTACTTCTATACAGGTGCTGGAAACCTACGTGGTTATATACGAGCAACTGATTCTAATGATAATCACTTTGAGTTTGCTACATCAGGTGGAGAGGACTTCATCTTCCGTGATGGTGGATTCGGAGGTTCTTGGAATCAAATCATTCGTGGTAATGGTCATGTATTAGTAGCATCAAGATTTGATACTCCTATTATGTATGATAGGAATGATACTGGTTATTATGCAGACCCTAATGGTACTTCGCGTTTCAATACAATGCGAACAAACAGAATTTATCCTGCTTATGATAATGCAGGAGATATGTATTTAGATTGGCCTTCAGGTAATTACGGTTCAATCCAAACAAATGGTGGCGGTAAAGGTGGCTGGGAAGGTTATTCAATCAATGGTCGTTATGTATTCATGTCGGCGGATAACAACGAATGTGGTATTTACAACGACATTGATAATGAATGGATGACAATCTGGCGTCGTAACGGCAGAACTGAAATATACCACAATGGTACATGGGAAGAATATGCTCAGCCAGGATATATGCAGGCTCGTGGTTCTTATCGTGCTCCAGTTTTCTATGATTCAAATGATACTGGATATTATTACGATCCTAACTCTACAAGTGCTGCAGCAGGAAGACAAAGAGGTGGTACATTATATGGACCAAATACTTCTTGGGGAAGATATCTTGCAGTTGGTGGAAATGGTCGATATAGTAACGAAGCTTCGGTTGCTGCTACAAATGGTAACTTACACCTTGACGCAAGGTCAGGATTTGGAACATATATTAACTGGTATGTAGGCGGAACAACTTACATTAACGGTACACTACAAGTTAACTTTATTTACGATAGAGATAATACTGCTTATTATTGGGATGGCGGTGGCACATCTCATATGAATGACCTTCGAGTCAATATTCTATATGATCGTAATGATACTGCTTATTACTTTGGTTCAGGCTCAGGTGACGCAAGAGCAAATAATATGCGTGCTTGGGAATTCTATGCTGATAACTGGTTCCGAAACTACAACTCAGGTGAAGGTTTATATAACCAAGCAACAGCAATGCATTGGTACTCTGATAGTTCATCAAGATTCAGATTGTATTCTACATCAAGTACTTCACAAATCTTATTTACAACTGCAGGTAATAACGCTCGTGGTTATGCTTATGCTGATAACAGTAATAATATCGGTTTCCTTAATGCAGGCGGTGGTTGGGCATTAAGAACAAATTACAGTACGACTGAAATTTACGGTCAAGGATATGCTTCCGATTTCAGAGCTTATATATTCTACGATAGAAATAATACAGGTTATTTCTGTGATCCTACTGGAAGAAGTAGATTAGCAGAAATTGATTACGGAAATGGTTCTTATTATCTCAGAAGCGGTTCTTGGGGATGGAGACATCAGACTCCTTCTGGATATATTGAATTTGGTCCTGCTAACGGTTCACACGCTCATATCTATACTGATAGGTCTAACTTCTATTTCAATGTAAACGAAATGTATATGAATGGAAGATCCATTCTGAAAGAGAACTATTGGAACGGAAGCAAATACTTTGGTAGTGATGGTACAATTTACGCAACAATCTTTAGAGATGCAAATGATGGTGGTTATTATGTAGATCCTAGAAGTACATCACGAATCAATGATATGGAGACTATTGGTCGAACTGTAATTGGTGGTACATTTGGTAATAATGCATATAACTCAACATCATCAACAAGATTACATTTTGGTGGTGGTAATGGTGATGCAAACGCTAACTATTACATAGGTACAAACAGAGAGAACTATAACGGTAACTATAATAAACTTGATTTAAGGTGGCATACAGGTATTCGTATGGGTGCCCAACAAGTTTATGGTGGTATTAGGTTCTATGATAGTGAAGACTTAGGTTCACTCAGAGTTCATATTGAAGCAGGTAGTGGTTATACAAGATTAAATACTTGGACTGAAATCGGTGGTGGCGGTGTAGGTATCTACGATGGTTATAATGGTGCACATTTCTATCCGAACAACGCATCAAGCTATGGTTCTTGGAACCTTCTAGGTAGTAGAAGCGGTTGGCATGGATTATCCTTCAGTAGTGGTGGATATAGACCTCACTTAATGTGGGAAAACGGTAATGGTGGTTTCTATCATCAGGATCTAGGTCGTTGGTTATTCTACCATAGCCGTAGCAGAAACTGTACTGGTATTGCTTCATCAGCTACTGTTTCTGGTTATCGTATGAGAGTTAACGGTTCTCTATATTGTGACGGTAACGTGGTTGCTTACTCTGATATTCGTAAGAAGAAAAACATCATTACAATTGATAATGCATTAGATAAAGTATTACAATTACGTGGCGTATATTATGAAAGAATAGAATCAAAAGTTGATGAACGTGATGATCTTTATAAAGGTCGTCAGTTAGGTATGATTGCTCAGGAAGTTCAAGAGATTATTCCTGAGGTTGTATCATACGCTAAAGAAATTGACCAATACGGTCTTGATTATCCGAAGATGGTCGGTTTACTTGTTGAAGGTATTAAAGACCAACATTCAATTGTTAAGACTCAAGAAGAAACAATAAATAATATGCAGAAAGATATTGACATGTTGAAAGAAATGGTATATAATATGCAATCAATAATGGAGAATAGTAGCAATGGCACTAATTAAAGATTATGAAATCGCGGGTACAGGAGTTATTGTCCCTAACGCGTATCATGTTATTACTGACTTAAAAGTTCATAAGAGGGTTAATGATATTAAACCCCCAAGAGATGATACTACTGAGTCAGGATATACAAACGAATGGTGGGAAGAAGGAACAGAATTATTTTGGAAGAAAGGATATATCTGTAGAGTTTTTGTCACTATTTGGAAAGACAAGCAGGCAAGAGAAGATGATGTCAAACCCATAGGTGTAGCAGGTTTAAATACTACAGAGATGGAAGCTGACATTAGAATCGGTACTGAAGGTCTTGATGAAAGATGTGAATTCATATTAGATATGAATTCTTCAGACAGTGATTTAGTACAAGCATATAATCATCTCAAGTCATTAGATTTTTATGCTGGTTGTACTGAAGATTAATTATAAATAGAACTATAACTTAAAGTTATTAAATAACGGAGAAAATAAAATGGCACTTAGCACAGATTATACATGGACCTGGGAAGTAACTGGCTTGAAAAAACAAGACCAAGTTAATTCTGAAGGTGCAAACTTAGCTGGAGCAGTTGTTCAAACATATTGGAAAGTGACTGGTGTAGATAGTAATGGTAATGAAGGAGACTTCGCAGGAGCAACTCCTTTTAACGCAACCAATGTACCAGCAGGTTCTTTTGTTGCATTTGAATCTTTAACTGAAGAAACAGTTTTAGGATGGATTCAAAATGTTGTGAACTCTGACCAAGGTTACGCTGACCACATTTCAGAAAGAGTTGCTCTTCAAATTAACGAAGCAACTGTTGAAGAAGCTTCTATGCCTTGGGCACCTGAAGAGGAAGTAGTTGACCCATCTGTTGAAGCAGCGGCACCTGAAGAAGGTGAGTCGGATCCAGAACCAGCAGCAGAATAAATCCGGAGTAATAAATGAATTACTCATGGGAAATAATTAAGCTTCATACGAGAGAGCAGACCAACGCAGATGGTGATGCGTTGGCTGATGCTGTTGTGAAAATTAAATGGAGAAGAACTGGAGTTGATACAGACGGTAACTCTGCAAAGGTTGTTGGTTATACAATCTTATCTGCAGAAGAAGTTTCCGCTGCCGACTTTACTTCATTTGCTGACTTAACAGAAGAAAAGGTTGTAAATTGGTTAAATTCAACAATCTCTTCAGCTGAGATTGAAGCTTACAATTTAAAGATACAAGAGTCGATAAATAAATTAGTAACGACAGAACGCGCAGTTCCTTGGTCTTAATATAACAATTTGATTTACATTATGGAGTCTATATGCATGATTTACGTCATCACGGATTGGTGCACTATGCATTAAAACGTGGCGGAAGCATCCACCCAATCACACTACCCAAAGAGTTAACTGGCGAAACCGGAATAATGAATCCTTCTATCTTTATACATGATGGAAGGATTTTATTAAATGTTCGTCATGTTAATTATACGCTTTATCATTCAGAAGGTAAACGTTTTCCTCATACTTGGGGTCCTCTTCAATATCTACATCCTGAAAACGACATTAGTTTAACAACATATAATATTATGACAGAGTTAGATAGTGAACTTAATGTTATAAATGCAGGACGTATTAATACATCAGAACTTGATACCGAACCAACATGGAATTTTATCGGCCTTGAAGATGGTCGTTTATTTTGTTGGGAAGATCGTCTCTTTCTTTGTGGTGTTCGTCGAGATTGTTATGATGATAAAGGAAAGGGTAGAATGGAACTTCAAGAAATAGAATTTATTGAAGGAGAATGGAAAGAGGTTGCTCGTTTCCCAATACCAGCTCCAGGTGATGACTCAACTTATTGTGAAAAGAATTGGATGCCAATTATTGATATGCCTTGGCATTTTGTGAAATGGTGTAATCCTACTGAGGTTGTTAAATTTGATATTGAAAATGGTACAACAGAAACAGTACACCACGAAAGAGAAAGTTATGTTCAAATGGTAAGAGACTTAAGAGGTGGTACTCAAGTATATCCTATTGGTGATGGTAAGAGAATTACATTTACTCATGAAGTCGATTTAACAAGAGATACATTCTCAAGAAAAGATGGACATTATAATCATAGAATAGTTGTATGGGATGAAGATTGGAATCTTATTCATAAGACTCGCGATTTTCATTTTATGGGTACGCAGATTGACCCAACAACAGGATATGAATATAATATTGAGTTTTCGACAGGAATGACATTCTTAGATGGTCATATTATTATTGCTTTTGGATATCAAGACAACGGAACGTTTTTATTAAAAATGCCTGAAGATGTATTTTTTGACTTTGTGAGTAGGGGATAGATTATGTTACAGCAATTATTAGAAGATCATATATTAGACGGAAAGAATCCTCATAAGTGCTATCTTTTAGCAAAAGAGTATGATAAGTTAGAACAAGGAGCTATGGCAGTATCCTTATATTTAAAAGCTGCTGATTTAGCTTCATCAGAATTTGTTGATAATAAAGAACTTCAATACAAATGTATGATAGGTATTGGTCGATGTTATGAAAGACAGAGAGATAGAGGATTTACAGTAGAAGGTGCGTTTCTTGACGCAGTTGCATTATTACCTACAAGACCTGAAGCTCATTATCATTTATGTAAACATTACGAAGGTAAATCTTTATGGAAACATTGTTTAAGTCATGCGGAGCTTGCACTTAATCATTATCACATTGAAGAGAATTGCGAACTGGGTTTTCCTGGATACGAAAACTTATTATATTATCAAGCATTAGCAAACTGGTATATTTCAGGGCAACAAAATGCCAAGCAATTATTCTTCAGTTTAAAATACAGACATAAATTGAAACCATCTTTGAGTGAAAGAGTTGAGAGGATCGTAAATAATATTTGGTATCCTGATGTTATTCCATACACCATAGAAGACTTTGAAAGAATTAAGTTCATATTTCCAAATTTAGAAAGAATTATTAGAAATCACTCAAAACATTTTCAAGATATATTTGTTCTATCTGCTTTTAACGGTAAAAGAAACGGTTCTTATTTAGAAATTGGTTCAGGTGATCCCTTTGTTCATAATAATACTGCATTACTTGAAACTGAATTTAATTGGAAAGGTATTTCTATTGACAATTCTGAAGCTTTATGTTATAAGTTTAAAGAGATGAGAAATAATACTGTCATATGTTCAGATGCAACCGCTATTCCTTTTGAAAATATGTTAAATGCTCATTGCATGGATCCTATCATTGATTATTTACAAGTGGATTGTGATGAAGCATCAATTGATATATTACAGAAAATACCATTTAATAGATTTAAGTTTGGAGTTATAACCTTTGAGCACGATTCATATCGTTTAGGTAATGAAAGAAGAGATACAGCAAGAAAATTATTAAAAGAACAAGGATATGAATTAGTAGTTCCTAATGTTGCTTTTGCTCCAGGACATCCTTATGAAGATTGGTATATACACCCCGATGTTGTAGATTTTCCTAAAGAAATGAAAACAGAAAAAGATGTTAATTTTATATGGGATTATTTTATGGAGCCATTAGAATGATAACTGTAGTTGCCACAGGTGGATTTGACCCAATACATTCAGGACACATTGAATATTTAAAGGAAGCAAGTTTAAATGGCACTCAACTTGTTGTAGGAGTTAACTCTGATGCTTGGTTAAAAAGAAAGAAAGGTAGATATTTTATGCCTTTTGAAGAACGAGCAGCAATTGTTAAAGCACTAAGTTGTGTTGATGAAGTCTTATCATTTGACGATAAAGATGGAAGCGCCATACACTGTCTAGAACTCGTAAAGGCACTATACCCTAACGATACTATTGTATTTGTAAATGGTGGTGATAGAACATCAGACAACATACCTGAGATGGCAGTTGAAGGAGTTGAATTTCAATTTGGGATTGGTGGAGAAAATAAAAAGAATTCATCAAGTTGGATATTAAAAGAATGGTCTCAGCCTACAGTAAATCGTAATTGGGGTTCGTATACTGTTTTAGATACAAACGGAAGATGGCAAGTTAAAGAACTATCTTTTGACCCAGGTAAATCTTTAAGTGACCAAAAACACGAGCATAGGTCAGAACATTGGCATGTTGTAAGTGGTGCAATACTTATGGAATTAGATTATGGTATGAGAAGGACTGAAGCCAAAGTATATTGGCCAGGACAAAGTATTGACATTCCAAAAGGCTGTTGGCATAAAGCAACAAACGTAGGAACGGAACCTGCGAAAGTAATTGAAGTATGGCTTGGAGATATTTTATCGGAAGACGACATCGAACGCAGAGACTAATGTATAAATAAAACTATAATTTAGAATAACTGCTAATAGTCTGGAGACGAAGATGGCAATCAAAGTAGGCGGTGTATCCGTCATTAATAACAGTTTTGGTCTTGAAAATTTAGAAGGTGCAGATGGTACCTACAATAATTGGCATCCAGCCGAAACCGTATTAACCTCAGCATCAACTTTAAATATCAATTTATTATTACCACATCAGAAGCTTGTGATGGCAAGTAATGTTGCTCTTACTGCTACAAACAAATCATTTGGTCGTAATTGTATTTTAATATTAGACACCTCTGCAACACCTTACACTCCATCTTTTGATTCTCTTGTAGAATTTCCTGGAGGAGAACCTACATGGACCGATCACAGATATTGGAACATTTCCTTTATGTGTTGGAATTCTTCTAATGTAAGAGCAACTGCTCTAGGCTTTGATGCACCAGGAGCAGCATCAGGTTTACCTAGCACATTTTCAGAGCACCCATCCTTTGTACCAAGCGAAACTGTAGTTGTTGCTAATGGTTTTGCCGAAGCGTGGGTGTCAGTATCTTTTCAGCACGAGCCATCAAATAATAGAATTAAAGTTGGATGGTGGAATGGAACTTCATCAGCGGCAAGTTCTACAGATTATACTTACGTTACTTATAGTGGTTTAACTAACATTACTTCAGTGCAATATCAATATAATGTAGATTCTCAAAATGTCTCCGGTAACACATCAGGCTATTCTAATGGCCCACTTCCAACTAACGATGGATATAACCCTGCCACATATTACCCATCGAATGGTGATGGATCATTTATAAGATTTTGGTGGGTTGCATCGGCTAATGTTACTTATCCAACAACAGCTACGACAGCAAACCTTGCATCTGGGTCAGATCCAGATTTCAGAATAAAAATTGTATGCGACCAAGGAACTCTTTATTCAACTTGTGACATTGACCTTTCTGGTATTCAAGGTCCAGGAGCTTTAGGGATTTACTGTAGAGCACAATTTGGAAACTCAAGAGTATAAAGGAGTTATAATCAATGGCAATTAAAACAGGCACAACAACAGTAATAACAGATGCAAGAGAATTAACAAACATTGCGAGTGCAGCTGGTGTTTACGATTCATTTCATCCTTTAGCTGAAACTATAACCACTGTTGTAGATATGGATAAACCTGTTATGACAGTTGCTTTATCTCAAAATACATCTTTTACAGCAAGTAACTTGGCAACAGGAAGAACATCAGTACTTCTTTTAGACACAGGATCTGCTGGTTATACTCCAAGCTTTTCTTCAGCATTTAAATGGCCTAATGATACTGAACCTTCTTGGTCAGGAACAAGATATTGGCAAATTGGTCTTACTGCTTGGGATAATGCAACAATAAGAGTAATCGCAACTGGTTATGCAGGTGTTGGATCTTTATCTTCGTTAGCAGGAACTACAACGACTGAAATAGTTCGTAGTCCTGATGATGGTGGTGGTAGTAATTTAAACGGACTTACTTCAGGCGGTCTTGCTTCTAATTATGCAACACAGTCTGTAACTTGTGATTCTCATGTAGAATATAAAGTATATTTAAGTGGAACTAAAGCTATAACACTCACTGCATCAGATGAAGGCACAGATATGACTGGCAATCTTGCTGGCAATACTTTTGCAGCTTGCACCGCTTACCCGCCAGGTTGGACGAGCGGCTCAGAAACTTCTTGGTTAGATAATACTGACACAGTATCAAACGATTACTCATCTGGAGTTACTGAATGGTTAGAAAGTTGGGATGCACCGGATGGTGAAGGAGTATATTTTGTAACATATACACTTAGAAGAGGTGGAGTTACAAAATACAATACTATTATATACCCTAGCAATCCTTATGTCGCCTCTGATGGATATTCATATACTAGAGGTACTCAAGTATCGACATCAGGACAAATTCAAGGTGTTGGAGCTGGTAGTGCAATTTATCGTTTAACATATACACCGCCTGCGACAGTAATGTATAAATTTACTGCTACAAATAATGTAACGGGAATCAGAGCAGTTTGGAATTGCGTTACCGCATCGAATGCAGCCGGAGAAGCATTAGCTTTAAGAACTTTTAACGGTGGTGCGGCTGGTGTAGGTACTACTGATTCTGGTTGGAAAACTACATCAGGTGATATGAGTACTGGCATTACGCTTACTATAAATCATCCAGGGCCAACTGCTTATGATGAGGAGACTCATGCATATGTGACAATTGGTACATTAAGCATATATGGTAGGGATGCTAGTTCAACAGATACGTTACTTAAAGAAGTAAGAATACAAAACTTTACATCAGCAGAAAGCACGGGGTCACCATAATGGGAAAGGAAATACGAGGAACATATTCTCAACCACATAAAGATATTATTGATGGTGATACTATTGTTTATAATATTATTACCAAAGATTCTGAAGGGGAAATTGTGTCGGCATGGGTTCCTAGAAGATATCACGCAAATACAGAATTAGACGCTGCGGAGTTAACTGCTGCAAGAAATAGTATAGGAATAACAGATGGCGATTAAAGTAAATAATACAGAAATAATTAGTGATGGTCAACAATTAGCAAACGTTACTGGGTGTTCAGGATTGTATGGAAGTTTTCATGGACAAGCTACAGTAACATCTAGTAACATTAACTTTACAACTCCTCTTATGACATGTACAATGTCAGCAGCACAATCATTTACAGAATCAGGTGGAGGGGTAGGTAGAACATGTACTTTACTTTTAGATACATCATCAAACAAATATGCTCCAACATTTTCTTCAAACATAAATTGGGAAGGTGGGTCTGAACCAACTTGGAGCGGATATCAGCATTGGCAAATTACTTTTACATATGTTGCTTCTAATGATATTCGAGCATCTGCAGTAGGTTATACTGCGTCTGCTCCAACAGAATCTATTGGATTACATGGAACTTCAGGATCTCCTGATAGCACTACATCAGGATTTGGTTCAGCTAGTGACCTCATATGTGGAATGAGATTTACAAGTGGAGGAGATGTTCAAAAATATACTACAGGTGTTGCGCAAGGTTCAAATACTGGTCTTTGGACTTTTAGTACTTCACTATGGAATAACATTGTACCTTCACAAACGTATTATATAAGAGCCACGAGTCATTCTGGAATATCTTTAAGTTCAACTTATAGTTCATCAATTAACACTTGGAATGCATTATCATCTAGTCATTATTTTAGATATTTTATTGCCGGTCCAAGTAACAACTTCGGCTCGACAACTGGAGTTATGAAAATAGAAATTGCATCCGACTCAATCGGTTCAAATATACTTGCTACTGGTTATTACGAATGGGATATGAACGGGACAGCATAAGAGGATAAAAAATGGCATTACCACATACACTTAATGTAATCGCAGGCGGAAAAACAGCCGCAGGCACCGGCGGAGTTGGAGGAAATGAGTACCCAACTTCTGGAGAAAATATATACGACAGAGAAAATCCAAACGATACAGTTGAAGTTGTTATATTTTCTCTTGGAATAGACGGTGATGCTTCGTATTCTGATGCTGACTTGGTTTTTGACTTTTTTTATGATACTGTCTTTGGAGGCTTTGTAGTAAGAACAAGTGATGCTGGTTCAGGTGCTTCGGGATCTGGTTCTTTTTATGAAGATGAAGACTTTGATTATTTTACAACAGGAGGTACTAGAACTGATATGTTAGGAGGTTCTCGTGTTCATTACGCAAATGATTCGGCAGTATCAGGACAATCTTATCCCGGCCCAATTGACTCAATAAGATGGGTTCATTCAGTAACAAATGTTCAAGATATGGGTAGCACTACCGAAACATTTACTTTAAGTAGGTATCATTTTCAAGGTACAGGATCTCCTGCGACTATAGGTAGTTATACATCAGGTGATTGGTTTAGTGTACATAATATTGGTGGACAGTCAGGAATTGATGTTCCAACCGATGGTGTAGGACTTAGAGCAAGAATTAGATATGAAGCAACAGCATCTGGTAATAGTACTTCAAGATTACAGAAAAGACACGTTTTTGAATGCTGGGTAAGATTATCAGGAAAGGATGACACAAAAGTATTTGAAGCAAAGTTAGATGTAGCCGCAAGAGCTGATGCTACCTTCTAATATCTTCTAATAAATAATAAAAATAAAGAGTAAATTAAAATGGCACAACCAACAACAAGACAACAATTCAAGGACTGGGTACTTCGTAAGCTCGGAGCTCCTGTTATTGATATTAATGTGTCAGATGAACAGATAGACGACCGTGTTGATGAAGCTGTAGATTATTGGAGAGATTATCATTATAATGGAAGTCAGCTTGTTTATATGAAACATCAAATTACTCAAGAGAATAAAGACAACGGTTATATAGATTTGCCTACAGGGATACTTGGTATTTCTGGAATCTTTAATATGCAGTCAAGTATTTCAACTGGTTCAGGTATCTTTAATGTTCAGTACCAATTTGTTTTAAACAATCTTGAAGACATCACTGGATATAATATCACAAACTATTATATGTCCATGTCTCATTTAGAGTTCTTACAAGAAATGCTTGTAGGTAAACCAATGATTCGTTATAATAAACATGTAAATAAATTATTCCTTGACACTGACCCAGGATTACTTGTAGTTGGAGAATATATTATTATTGAAGCTTACGATGTAATTGACCCAGCTACATATTCCGATGTTTGGGGAGATCGTTGGTTACAAAATTATGCAACTGCATTAGTTAAAGAACAATGGGGTGCAAACCTAACTAAGTTTACAGGTATGCAACTTGTAGGCGGTGTAACATTCAATGGAGAACAAATACTTTCCGATGCAAGGGAAGAGAGGAGATTAATGGAAGAAGAAGCAGTGAATAATTTACAACCTCTCAGTTACAATTATATTGGATAAGTAATGGCAACGAACGTATTTTTCAACAATTACTCTAGACTTTCAGAGCAAGAACTGATTGATGATTTAGTTATTGAATCTATCAGGCAGTATGGTGTTGATGTCATTTATATTAGCAGAGCGTTTAAAGGTCGTGATGTAATATTTAATGAAGACGATTTTCCTGAATATAACGAAACTTTTGAGTTCGAGGTTTACGTTAAAAATAACGAAGGATTTGAAGGAGAAGGTGATTTCTTATCCAAGTTTGGTTTACAAATAAGAGACCAACTAACTCTTACAGTTGCTAATAGAACTTTTGAAAGACATGTGACTCGAGAAGTTGTTGAATTGCTTCGTCCGAGAGAAGGCGATTTAATTTATTTTCCACTCAACGAAAAGATTTTTGAAATTAAGTTTGTTGAACATGAAAGTGTATTTTATCAAACAGGTAAGACACAAGTATTTGATATGACATGTGAATTGATAGAATACAGCAATCAAAGGTTTAACACAGGACGAACAGAAATTGACAATTACTTTGCTGATTATAATACAGACATAATTGTTGATGCAAATAACGCAACATTAACCGCTCTTGCACAAACTGATGATAATGCAGGAAATCTAAACTTTGAATTAGAAGCTGATGGAATTATTGACTTCTCTGAAGTGGATCCTTTTAGCGAAAACATACAAATAAGTGACTCATAATGGCAATAGCAAATTACTTTTACAATTCGACGATTCGTAAATATGTTGCCTTATTTGGTACATACTTTAATCAATTAGAAGTTCGTAGAACAAGCACTGATGGTAATTTAAATCAGAGACAGATTGTACCTATCTCTTATGGGCCATATCAAAAGATTTTAGCAAGACTTGACCAAGATCCTGCTATATTAGGTGGTGCAAGTTTTGATGCAAACGGTAATCCAATCGCAGGACAACCTTATGCTATGACATTACCTCGTATGGCTTTTGAGTTAACAAGTTTTACATACGACACTGAAAGAAAAGTTGCGCCGACAAGAAAATTAAGAAAGACTGCTGTTGACGAAGACAACGGCAATAGAAGATTTGTATATTCTGGGACTCCATATAATATGGGATTCAGTTTATACATAATGGCAAAATATAACGAAGATGCTGTTAAAATATTAGAACAGATTTTACCGTTCTTTAATCCAGAATTTACAAGCACTGTGAATTTAATTGATGGATTAGAACCGATGGATATACCACTTATATTAAGTGATGTTACATCAGAAGATGTTTACGAAGCAGAATTTACGCAAAGAAGAAGTATACTATATACACTAAACTTTACAATGAAAGGTTGGTTCTTTGGTCCTGAAAGAGATAAAGGAACAATCAGATTCGTTGATGTTCGTTATGCAACTGATATAACAGCGAATTCTCCATTTGAAGAATTCCAAACAGGACAACCTGGAATGTTGGCAAATAATTCGCCAACTGATGACATTACACAAACCGTTGATTATAGCTTAATTGAATTTGACGACGACTGGGAATATATCGGAACGATATCTGATACAGAACCTAGTTAAGAAGGAATAATATTATGAAAATTGGATTTACTTGTAGTAGCTTTGACTTACTTCATGCAGGACATGTTCAGATGCTAAGAGATGCAAAAGAGCAATGTGATTATTTAATTGTAGGATTACAAATGAACCCTGCAGCCGACCGACCAAAAGAAAAGAACCCTCCTATTCAAAGTATCGTTGAAAGATATACTCAATTAAAAGCAGTAAGCTATGTTGACGAAATCATTCCTTATTCAACCGAAAGAGATCTTGAAGATATATTAGAATTATATACAATTCATGTTCGTATCTTAGGTGAAGAATATAGAGATAAAGAATTTACAGGAAAAGATATTTGTCGTAAACGAGATGTTGAACTATTTTTCAATAAAAGAGATCATAGATTTAGTACATCAGGATTACGAAAGAATTGTGCTTGGACAAATAAGGACGGTGATTGGAAGATGACCGCCGAGGGATAAATAATACTATGAAAGATAAAGATGATAAAATAGCGCAGGCATTGAATATGAGATCTTTACAAGAAGCTGAAGATGAAAAGCAAGAAGCTTTGGATAGATTAAATCCAGAGAAACTGCCTGACATTCCAATGAATTCTTTTTCAACTAATGAAGAAGCTGAACTTGTAGAAAGTGTAGATTCTGTGAAGAATTTGCCGCAAGAAAGTGTAGTTCAACCACCTGCAGTTATAAGTAAAGAAGCAGAAGAAAATTTAAAAGATATTGAATTAGCAAAAGCTAACATCGAGAATATTATTAATCTTGGTGATGATGCTGTTAAAGAAATGACAGAGATTGCGAAACAATCAGAATCACCTCGAGCATTTGAAGTTGTATCTACATTAATGAAAACATTACTTGATGCAAACAAAGATTATGTTGAAATGTCAACAAAGAAAAGATATGCCAAAGAAGAAGAATCTCCATCCACTCAAGTTACGAATAATAATTTAATTGTTTCGACCGCAGATTTATTAAAAATGATAAAGGGTGATAACACGAATGGATAGAGGTTATCTAGGCAATTCATATCTTAAAAAGATTGGAGAGCAAATAGAATTTACTCCTGAAATGCTTAAAGAGTATATGAAGTGTGCTGAAGATCCAGTTTACTTTGCCGAGAATTATATCAAAATTGTACACGTTGACCACGGATTGATTCCAATGGAGATGTATGATTACCAAAAAGATATTACAAGAAAGATTACAGATTCAAGACGTGTTGCTGTATTAACATCAAGACAGGCAGGAAAGACTACAACAGCAGTAGCAGTTATATTACACTACATCTTGTTTAATGAATTCAAGACTGTTGCTATATTGGCAAACAAGGGAGACGCGGCAAGAGAGGTATTAGGAAGAGTACAGCTTGCTTATGAAGCATTACCTAAGTGGATGCAGCAAGGTATTGAAGAATGGAATAAAGGTAACATAACATTAGAGAACGGTTGTAAGATTTATGCAGGAACAACAACAAGTTCAGCAATTCGTGGTAAATCTATTTCATTCCTATATCTTGATGAGGTTGCGTTTATTGAAGGCTTCGATGAATTCTTTGCTTCTGTATATCCAACAATTTCATCAGGTAAAAGTACAAAATTATTAATGACTTCAACACCTAATGGATTAAACCATTTTTGGAAAACTTGTAAAGGTGCTAAAGAAGGAACAAATGGATATGAGTTTGTTGAAGTAATGTGGTATGATGTTCCTGGCAGAGATGAAAATTGGAGAGATGAAACTCTCGAAGCTTTAGATTTTGACCAAGAAAAATTTGAGCAGGAATATTGTTGTCAGTTCTTAGGTAGTTCAGGTACTCTTATTAGTGGTGCCAAACTAAAAGAACTTGCACCATCCAAACCAATTACTGAAAGTGAAGGTATTGCTCAATATGAAGCAGTAATCCCAGAACGTTCGTATGTTATGATAGTTGATGTATCAAGAGGTAAAGGTCTTGATTATTCGGCGTTCACTATAATTGATACAACAGAAATGCCATACAAGCAAGTATGTGTCTTTAAGGATAATACCATAAGTCCAGTAGACTTTGCTTCTGTTATATATAGAATAGGGCTGATGTACAATGAGAGTGCAGTTTTAATTGAAATTAACGATATTGGTGAACAAGTTGCAGATATACTCTTTATGGATTACGGCTATGAAAATCTTCTCTTTACTGAAAACCACGGGAGAGCCGGGAAGCAAGTATCAAATTTTGGAGGGAAGAGAGCAGATCATGGAATACGAACAACAAGAAGTGTAAAATCAAAAGGTTGTTCTATATTGAAACTATTAATTGAACAAAATCAGTTAATAATACAGGATTATAACACAATACAGGAGTTATCACGTTTTAGTAAAAAAGGTAATTCTTATGAAGCTGAATCTGGTTGGAACGATGATCTCGTAATGACCTTAGTACTGTTTGCATGGTTATCTGACCAACGGTTCTTTAGAGAACTTACAGATATTAATACCTTAGCAGCGTTGAAAGAAAAAACAGAACAACAGCTTGATGAAGAATTATTACCTTTCGGGTTTATAGATACAGGAGATCCTACACCAGACGAGCAGGGATGGATTGAATATAGACCAGAAAGAACATTTGAGATATAAATTTCAATTATTATAAATAAAACTGTGATAACTATAAAATAGTAAATAGATTTAAAAATAGATAATATTAAAGGAGAATAATATGGCTTTTTCCGTAAGTCCTTCCGTAATTGTTCGAGAGGTGGACGCATCAGCATCGGTTCCTGCCATCGCAACACCACCTGCAGCAATGGCTGGTGTGTTTAGATGGGGTCCTGTAGGTGAAGCAATTCTTGTTTCTTCAGAGAATGAATTAGTACAACGTTTTGGTGAACCCAATGGCGATAACTATGAAACATTCTTTGTAGCTGCAGACTATCTTTCATACGCAAACGCATTATGGGTTGCCCGTGCAGACAATGGAGCAGTTCCTGCTAAATCAAGTTCTGTTTCTTACCATGCAAATGGTGACATTAACGTCACAACATCTGGTGCATTTGATGCATTATATCCAGGATCCTTGGGTAATTCATTAGAAGTTGCATATGTTAAAGATACAAACTTTTCAACAGATTTAATTGCTGCAACAGAAATTCCAACTACACGAATCACAGGTGCAAACTCTGAGGTTATAGCAACCGCGCAAACAATTACATTTAACAGTAACTCGATTTCATTTGAGGTAATTCCATCAAACAAAATTGATTTAGCAAATACTGAACCAGTTGTAGCAGGTGATATACTTGTTATTGGTAATGATTCAGTTGGCTATCAAGAAATTGTACTTGACAGTATTACTGAAACTACAAGAGCTGCTGATGGTCAAGAAACTGCAAACACTGCATTAATTACTTCGCATGCTTATGACATAACTTTAGCAAGTCCTTACAGATTAGCTGAAACATCTTTATTTAAGTTAAAAATCAGTAGAAAGTGGGCATACGCAAAATCATTCGTAAGTGCTCCAAGTACAGGTAATTATCATATCGCAGTTATTGACGAAGATGGTTTAATTAGTGGGGATGCTGGAACATTATTAGAAATATATTCTAATGTATCAACAACTTCAACAGCAAAACTTGCTGATGGTCGTACTAATTACTATAAAGAAGTTATTGCACAAGATTCAGCTTGGGTTAAGGTTGCTAATACAACTCATTTTGAAGCTCAAACAGCGCAATATGAATCATTAGGTACTAACGTAGGTGGTCTAACCGGCGACTTAGCTGCTAACAGCGCAAACGTTGGTACAGACGGTAGAACAGAATCTACAGCAACACTTTCTGACTTAGCATCTGCTTATGATTTATTCAAATCTTCAAACGAAATTGATATATCATTCGTATTAGGTGGTAAATCAGACGATGCAGGTAATCTTGCTACATACTTGATTTCAAATATTGCTGATTACAGAAAAGATGCAGTTGCATTTGTTTCCCCTTCTAAAGCAGACGTTGTTGATGAATCAAAATCAGAAACTAAATTAGCAAACATTATTGCATTTAAGAACAGCCTCCCAGCTTCTTCTTACTATGTAATGGATTCTGGTTACAAGTATAGATACGATAGATATAACGATGTATATAGATATACTCCACTTAACGGTGATATCGCAGGTCTTGCTTCAAGAGTTGAACCTTTTGAATCTCCTGCCGGTTTCCGTAAGGGTGTAATTAAGAATGTTGTTAAGCTTGCTTTCAATCCTAACAAAGCTCAAAGAGACCAATTGTATAGTTCAAATATTAATCCAGTTATGGCTCAGGTAGGACGAGGAATTGTTCTATTCGGTGATAAAACAGGATTAGGTGCTAACTCTGCATTTGATAGTATTAATGTTAGAAGATTGTTTATAGCGGTTGAAAAGGCAATTGCCAATGCAGCCGAAGGATTCTTATTTGAATTGAACGATGAGTTTACTCAATCACAATTCAAAGGAATCGTTGAACCATTCTTAAGAGACATTCAAGGTAAAAGAGGAATTGTTGATTTTAGAGTAGTTTCTGATACAACTGTTAATACACCTGCGGTTATTGACCAAGGTAAGTTCAGAGCTAATATCTTTATTAAACCTGCACGTTCAATTAATGTTATCGAATTAACTTTCGTGGCAACAAGAAGCGGTGTAGAGTTTGATGAAATCGTTGGGTCACTAACATAATAAATAATTATTAAATAAAGGAGAATAAGAATGGCGTTTAATATTAATGAGTTCAAATCCCAGTTAACTGGCGGTGGTGCTCGAGCTAATCTTTTCCAAGTGCAAATTCTAAACCCTGTTGACCCGGTGGCTGATTTCAAAATTCCATTCATGGTTAAAGGTGCAAACATTCCTGCTTCCGATATCGCTTCTTACAAAGTGAATTATTTCGGAAGACAGATTGCATATGCAGGTGATAGAACATTCGCTACTTGGGAAGTGACAGTTATTAATGATGAGGATTATCAAATTCGCAATTCTATGGAAGCGTGGATGAATTCTATTAATTCACACCAAGGAAATATTTCTGGTTTACCCCAGGATTATAAAACTGATGCATTAATTACGCATTTCAGTAAAAATGGAGATCCTCTTAGAACATATAAATTTGAGGGATTATTCCCAACATCCGTTAGCTCAATGGCAATGGGATGGGATACCGCAGCAGGTATTCAGGAATTTACAGTAGGCTTCGACTATGACTTATGGACAGTCGAAGGAAATACTGGTATTCCAACTACATAATTAAATAATAGGTGATATTTTGAAAATTTTTGGCTTTGATATAAAGAGGGCAGAGGAGGAGACCACTTTACCGGTTTCTTTTGCCGAACCCTCTAATGATGATGGAGCGATTACGGTTGGTAATGCTCTAGGTGGTTTTTATAATACGATACTTGATATGGAAGGTTCCGCTAAAACGGAATCTGAGTTAATTACAAGATATCGTCACATGTCAATGCAGCCTGAGGTTTCTCAGGCAATTGATGACATTGTGAATGAGGCAATTAGTGTTGATACAAATGATAGAGTTGTTGAAATCTCTTTAGGAGAAACAGTTTTATCAGATAAAGTAAAGAAGTCGGTTGTTAAAGAATTTGACAATATACTTGCATTATTTGATTTTACAAACAATGCATATGATATGTTTTTCAAGTTCTACGTTGACGGAAGATTAAATTATCATATTATTATTGACCCTGAGGATGTAAAGAAAGGTGTTTTAGAATTAAGATATGTTGACCCTCGTAAACTAAAATTGATACGAGAAGTAGACAAGAAGAGTAAAGATAAGCATTCAGGAATACCTGTTAAGAAAGTTAAAAATGAGTATTATATGTATTCTGAAAATGGGTTTCAGAATGCGGGTACAGGAGCCGGTGGTACTTCAAGTACAACAGGTGTAAAGATTGCGAAGGACTCTATAGCAAGAGTAACTTCAGGATTGATGAATGAGAATAATAGTTTAGTATTATCTCATTTACATCCAGCAGGTAAAGCTTTAAATCAGCTGAGAATGTTGGAAGATGCTGTTGTAATATACACGTTAACAAGAGCACCAGAAAGAAGAATTTTTTATATTGATGTAGGTAACTTGCCAAAGAATAAGGCAGAGCAATATCTTAGAGATATGATGGCTCGACATAAGAACAAGTTACAGTACAATTCAGAATCAGGACAGATTACTGATTCTCGTAAGATGCTAACAATGACTGAGGACTTTTGGTTCCCTCGTCGTGGTGGAGAAAGGTCAACTGAAGTTGATACCCTCGCAGGAGGTAATGCACCAGGGTTGAGTGGTAACGAAAACTTAGAGTATTTTCAACGTAAATTATATAAAGCGTTGAAAGTACCCTTATCGCGTTTAGAACCAGAGGCAATGGCAACCTTCGGTAGAACATCAGAGATTACTCGAGATGAACTGAAGTTTGGTAAATTTATTAGAAGAATTCGTGCACGTTTCTCATGGATATTCAATATGGTATTAGAGAAACAATTAATTCTAAAAGGAATTTTAACACCTGAGGAATTTAACGAAATCCGTAATGATATACGTTATGATTTTGTTAAAGATAATTATTTTGAGGAATTAAAGGAAGCTGAGATTCTGAGAGAAAGATTGAATACTTTAAGGGATATATCCGATTACACAGGAAAGTATTTCTCTCATCAGTGGATTACTCAAAATATTCTGCAAATGTCTGAAGAAGATGCGCAAAGAATGGAAGATGAAATTGCAGATGAAAAGGCTCAAGGTGGACATGCAGAAGATGATGCATATTAATAATATAAATAAAAGTATAGTGTAAATAAAACTAGGGACTAAATATGAAAAATTTTAAAGATCTCGTCTCAGAAATTGCTCAACCAAAAGCACCTGAAGAAAGACGCTTTAAGGACCAACATACAATTGAGGTGATTAAACACCCTGTTGCTCCTGACCACGTTTTTACTGGTGAGATTCCTGGAAGAGTAGGTAAGGATGGTAAGCGACCTGCTGACCAAGAAGGCGATACGAGTTACGACTTAGCTTATAAAACTAAATCTGCTCAAACTTTGCCACAACGCGCAGGTGCAGGTAAGCAAGTTGCTGAACAAAAATCTATTACAGAAATTCTTGGAGTCAATAAAAAGAAAGACGAAAAGAGAGATGACGAAGAATCAATGGAAGAAGAATTAAAGGCTTCTTGCGGTTGCGACGAATCTTGTGAACACTGTGGTGGAGAACATAAGGTTGAAGAAATCGGTAAAGAATGTTCTTGCTGTGGCAATGAGATTAAAGGTATTGAGGAAGGTGGTTGTTCAGGTGATAAGCTAAATGCTGAAAAGAAACCTGTTAAAAAGGCAGAAACTAAAGAATCAGAAACAGATTCTGCTAAAACTATCGAACCTGAAGTACAAAAGAAAAAAGTTTTAAAAGGTGATGGTAAACCTAAAACAGGTCCAACATCAGTCACCATTAAAGATAGTAATGGTAAAACATTATCAATGACATTTAAAGAAATGTTAGCAAAAGTATCAACAGAGGAAGAATTGCTTGAAAGTCCCCAACAAGAAATTCCTATGATGATGAAACAACTACATTTCATTTGTTATGCCACTGAAGAAATCCAAGAATATCTAAAAATGGAAGGACAAGATCCTGAAGAATGGTGGCAAAATAAATTAGCAGAAGTATTTTCTAATGTTAAATCATTGTATGCTTATAGTAAAGGTGACCAAATGGTTAACGGTAAACCTTTATCAGCAGCAAAGATGTATACAGCAGCTTATGAATCAATTGAAGCTGGTGAGTTTCAATTACAAAATGACGAAGTAATTGAAGTATCAGAAGAAGATGCTAACATTTTAAATAATATGTTTGATGAATTAAATGAAACTAATACAACCGAAATGTATAACGTTCTAATCGCTGACGAAGCAGGTTATAACGAAATCCTTACATTTGCGAAGGAGAATCTACAATGAATTTAATTACAGAATATAGAGAAGATTCCGTAGAGGTAATTACTGAAGCTAAAGAAGACGGCAAAAAGAATTACTTTATCGAAGGAATTTTTATGCAAGGCGATATTAAAAATCGCAATGGAAGAATTTATCCAAGTGCAACTTTAGAAAGCGAAATGGATCGCTATAATAAAGAGTTTATTGAAACTAAACGTGCTCTTGGAGAACTAGGTCACCCTGATGGTCCACAAATCAACGGGGATCGCGTTTCACATCTAATTACTGACATGAGACGAGATGGCAACGATTTTTATGGTAAAGCTAAAATCTTATCAACACCGATGGGGGAAATCGTTAAAAGCCTATTAGACGAAGGAGTAAAGATTGGAGTTTCGACTCGAGGTCTTGGTTCGGTCAAGGCAGGTAGAAATGGAGTTATGGAAGTGCAGAAGGATTTCCACCTTTCTACTGTAGATATTGTTACTGACCCTTCAGCACCAAACGCGTTCGTAAATGGTATCATGGAGAACGTTGAATATTACTACGATATCGCTTCTGGGAATTGGAGAGCTACTGAAGTTATTCAGGATATCCAAGAAGAAGTTGAGAAAAAGGTTAACAGAGTAGTAAAAACTATTGACGAAGCAACGGCAACAAGAATGTTTGAAACATTTATCCGTACTTTGAGAAATTAACTTTTTATAAATAAAAACAGTCAAGTTTATTATAAAGATATTTGTAAATTTTAAAAACAAATTTAAAGGAGAAAAATAATGGCAAACGTAGAAGAAAAATTCGTTGCTGATGATGGAGTCTCAATGGTCCCTGATGCTGTAACACCTGAAGGTGGAGAAGGTAAAAAGGACAAGCTGAAGAAGACAACAACTGACGAGCCAAAAGGAGCAGCTGACGGTAAGAAAGTAGTTCCTGGCCAAACAGATGCAGGCAAGCCTGTACCTACTGCTGAAGAAACTGAAGTTGACGCTGAAGTTGAAACCGTAGAGGAAGTAGTTGTAGAATCTTCAATTGAGTCAATCATTGAAGGCGAAGATTTATCCGAAGAATTCAAAGGCAAGATTAGTCTTGTATTTGAAGCCGCATTAAACGAAGAAGTAAATAAAAGAACTGAGACAATTCGTGAAGAATTAACTAAGTCTTTAGACGAAGCATTAGAAGAAGCAGTAACTGAGAAATTAGATACCATTTCTGAGAATGTTGATAAGTATTTAGATTACGTTGTATCTGAGTGGATGTCTGAGAATGAAATCGCAATCGAATCTGGAATTAAGGTTGAGATGGCGGAATCATTAATGTCAGGTCTTAAGAACTTATTCGTAGAACATAATGTTACTGTTTCTGAAGAATCAGTTGACGTTGTGTCTAACTTAGAAACAACTGTTTCTGAATTGGAAGGAAAAGCAAATGACCTCGTAAATGAGAACATTGAATTACAGAAAGAAATTCAAACTTTCAAAGCAGAACAAAAATTTGACGAACTTTCAGAAGGTTTATCTGAGAACCAGGTAGAGAGATTGAAAGTATTGTCTGAAAAGCTTGATATTGAAGATTTAGAAGCTTATGCAGAAAATCTTCAAGTAATTAAGGAGTCTTTCTTCAGCGACAAACCTATTGTAGAAAATAAGGATGTTCAAGAAGAAAATGACGAAATTATTCTAGAAGAACAGGAAGTAACTAAACCAGCTTCTGATTACACTTCTATTAATGCTCTAGTTGAAGCTTTCAACACTAAGAAGTAAAGAATAATTGAATTTGGTTTTTTAATTAAATTTAAATTAAATAAAGGAGATCCAAAATGGATAACTATACAAGACTAGTGGAAAAGTGGGAGCCAATTTTAGCGCACGAATCTTTTTCACCAATTAACGATTCTCATAGAAAAGCAGTTACAGCTACTATTCTTGAGAACACAGAAAGAGCACTAGCTGAAACTGGTGACTTATCTGCTAACATGACTAGCTTGCTTTCTGAAGCACCTACTAATGACGTCGGCGCAACCGGTGGATTTACAGGTGGTTCTGCTGCTGCAGGTCCTGGTGCAGGTTATGACCCAATTCTTATCTCATTGGTAAGACGTGCTGTTCCTAACATGATCGCATACGATATCTGTGGTGTTCAGCCTATGACTGGTCCTACAGGATTAATCTTCGCAATGCGCGCAAGATATGGTTCACAAGGTGGTGCAGAAGCAATGTACAACGAAGCTGATACAGACTTCTCTGGTACAGGTACTCACGCTAATAGTTTACCTGGTGCTGCTGTCACTACTGGTACAGGTATGACTACAGCTGCTGCTGAAGCCTTAGGCGACGGTGCTGGTACTAACTATGCAGAAATGGCATTCTCTATCGAGAAAGTAACTGTTGCTGCTAAGACTCGTGCTTTAAAAGCAGAATACACAACTGAGCTTGCTCAAGATCTTAAAGCTGTTCACGGCCTAGACGCAGAAACTGAATTAGCTAATATTCTTCAAACTGAAATCTTAACAGAAATCAACCGTGAAGTTATTAGAACAATTTATGACGTTGCTGTTGTTGGTGCTGCTGGCGCTGCTACTCCGGGTACATTCGACTTAGACGTTGATGCAAACGGAAGATGGTCTGTTGAGAAGTTCAAAGGTTTAATGTTCCAAATCGAGCAAGAAGCTAATGCAATTGCTAAAGGAACAAGAAGAGGAAAAGGTAACGTTGTTATTTGTTCTTCTGACGTAGCCTCTGCTTTACAAATGGCTGGTGTGTTGGATTACACTCCTGCTCTAAACTCTAACTCTCTAGAAGTTGATGACACAGGTAATACTTTTGCTGGTGTTCTTAACGGTAGATTCAGAGTATATGTTGACCCATTCGCAGGTGCTAACTACTTAGTAGTTGGTTACAAGGGTTCATCTGCATTTGATGCAGGTTTATTCTACTGCCCATACGTACCATTACAAATGGTTCGTGCGGTTGGTGAAAACAGCTTCCAACCAAAAATTGGATTTAAGACACGTTACGGAATGGTTTCAAACCCATTTGCTCAAGGTGACGTTTCTAGCCAAGGTCTTGGAGCACTTACTGCTGATCTTAACAAGTACTACAGAAAAGTTACAATCGCTAACTTATTCTAAGAACTCGTTATAATAAGAAGAGTTTAGGTCAAACTAAACCACTTGAGAGGAATCCTTCGGGGTTCCTCTTTTTTTATTCCCAAATAAAATTAGTCCAAGGTTCATAACAACCAGAAACTCCAATTGCTGAATTGTCACAACCTCTTGCATCATCCCATAGTTCTAAGTTAACTTTATCAAACATCTCTTTTGTAAGTTTAACCATAGGAACATTTTCCATAAAGATTGCTGATTTGTAATCAATCGACATAGGCTTAACACTAATATGATTTTCTCCAAACTCCTTAATCATACCTACGTATCTTTTACCATCTTTGATAAACTGACACTGTTCAAAAGTATCTCCGAAAGTATCATTGCCAAGTTTAGTCCATTTTTCAAATAATTTCATTAAGCAACCTCTCTATAACCAGCAGCTTTACCATAAAAGCCAAGTTTTTCTAATTTTAAAACAATTTCGTTAAAAGCCGCACCTTCAGAATCTTGCGGATAGATACCAACTGTCATTGGGTCATCAATGAATAATTGACATTGTTCCCAAGTTGGGTTTTGATTGATATAATCGTTGACGATTTTCTTTCCTTTTTCAAAAAGATTCTCATCTTTTGTTCTAACCTCAAAATCAACGATTTCGTAACCGTCCATTGTTAATGATGGTTCCGGTTGGTTTCCTAATATTCTTATTTCCATTTAAACTCCTTTTTCCTTAATATACAATTATTATACTCTATCTCACAACGAATGTCAATAGTTTTATGAGAAAAAAGTGAATTATTTTTTAGAGAAATAGGAACGAATTAAAAAGATACGTGTATATGCTACAATAGTCATTACAGCAGTGACCAGAGTGCCCAGTATGACAGGGTCGGTTATACCAAACCGTTCTATATAGATATAGAGCAAAAAGAGGTTTAGGGGGTAATTTATGGCTAGGCCAGTTGCGATTTGAAATGAAGTTTCTTTGTGAATCTTCTTTGTCTCTGGTTTCATAAGTATTTACCTATAAGATATCCTGCTAGGAATACAAACCAATCAAATATGAAATGCATTACAAAAGATAAGGCAAATATTTCTTTCCAATGTTTTTTACATATATTTAAATATTCTGCTAACCGTTTCATACCATTGCTGTCCACAATAAATTAAAGCAACCTTTAGTAAAAGCTCCTTCATACCAAAGTATTAACATTGCTAATATTGTAATTGCTGTAAAGCACCAAACGATTTCTCTTATTAATTGTATCATCTCTTTCATAATCTGGCAGCCCGTAGGAGAATCGAACTCCTGTTGCATGGATGAAAACCATGTGTCCTAACCACTAGACGAACGGGCCGAATAAAAAGCGGCGGACCTTCCATATACGCCTATCAAAGGTATGTTAAGGTCCGCCTAGGTATTGAACTTCAGTGTCACAATCGTCAATTGGTCTTACTGCCTTTCTAAAGGACCTGATGACTAGTCAGGGGTTTCAACTACCTTGGTGATTAGAATACTTTGTTAACGTAATTCGTTAAATAGTGTAGAATTGTTAATCGTAGTATTCTAATCTAAAAAACTTAAAATTCGTAGGTACGTCTCTCGGACTTATCTGTTACTTGTTAACTCCAGACCTTCAGGTAGGATTCTCACCTACTATCTGTCGTGAAAGGAGAAAGATCCTAGACTGCCGTCTTGTGTCGGTTTGGGTGCAAACCCTAACCCTATCTCTTTCACAGTGCGCGGCTCTCGGCCGACTTCAGTATCGAGCGTTTCTTCATACACGGAGACGCTTTCATACCCACTGTATTGATTCGTTCTGACCCGTATAATTACGTACTTTCCAGTACTGGCCCTCTCATTACTCTGCCGAATATATCTGTTACGATTGGATATACTCAACAGTTTCAGCTGCCAGTCGGGTTGTCCACCTATATCTTTGAGCCTTCCGATTGATAAGATCTTCTATTCGACTCAGGTTATCCATTCACCAATTGTCTCTGTTGGTGGGGTGTTTCCCTCAATATGATACTATTATACTATAGTTTCATTATGATGTCAATAGTTTTTATGAAAAAAGTTTAATTATTTGATAATATGAAATCTGCTACGTCAGAATCCTCGGTAGCTTCAACAATACAAGGAATTCCTTTTGCATCCATTTTATTAACAAAATCTCTTGCATGTTTATATCTCATCTCACCTTGGTCAATTTTTTCCATTGTGGATGGATTAATAATAGAGACATTAAATAATGTAAAGTCAGTAATCATATTTCAGTAATATCTGATTTATGAACGACAGTTGATTCTAATCTGCCATACTTGTCGTACGTATATACTGTTTCTTGTTGAAAATCGTTACCTACTTTAGTTACTGCTTTTATTACACGAGTATCATATTCAACTTTGTTGAAATAATTAGTTGGCCAAGTGGGGCTAATTGGTGTAATTTCCATTTAATCATTTTCCTTTTGCGCGTCGTACCATTTAACTAATTCTTGGTTATCTCCCAATCCTTGAGTTTTAAGATAACCCATTTCAATTAGTGTATCAATTGTTTCTTGAGTGATTCTTTTTGAATGCTTGAATGAAGGAGGTTCATTTCTTGCCATAAACCAACCTACACAAGTAAATATTAAAGCAGTTAACCAATAAGTCCAATTATCCATATTAATCTCCATGTCTTGCTAAGACTGCATCAATAATTTTTTCTTGTATTGATTGTGTGTCGTCATCTATCTGACTTGGGTTAGTAATTGCGCTATCATCTTCAGTAATAATAAAATCATTTTTAATAGCCATTTTATATATTTGGTTTTCTGTCATAGTTTCCAAACAAGCTAATAAAAGATCATTTTTATTAATGAAGCCTTTGTTCGCATCGTACATTAATTGCTCTGCTATTTGTTCCATAAGAACTCTCCTTTCTATATTGCTAATTATAATTTAAGCAACTTCAGTCGCATTCCACCATTCAGGTATATCACGTTTTGACCATGTCATACTAAAACGATTTTGCTTTGTATGATAAAACGCACGGTATGATTCTACCGCATTTTCAGATATGCACTCTGGGTTTGATGCCATAGCAAGTCTGAATGGTGTTCTTTTATTTGACCTCTTCATATTTTCAGGAGGTGCCTTTAAGGCGTTTCTTAATTTGTTGTCGGTTGCATGTATCTTTCCATACCTATGTGTATATTCATTACACAATGCAACAAAATGTTTATAGTGCCAATTATAGTTGGCGGTATTTTCTCTTGTCCAAATAGTACACGGATGATTGAAATGACATGCTTTATACAGTGTCCTTTCTCTTTCTTTATCTTCAAGATAAAAATATTGTAGCATAGAACCACTTCTTGAAGGTCTACGTTCCATTATACCGTCACACATACGATGAGTTGTTGAAAGCATCTGTGCAGATTCAATAACCATCTTAACAACATGCTTATCACATTGTTGTTGTGCAGCTAATATTGGATCTTCATCTAAAATAAATAAATTCATAGTGTCTATTATATCAAAAGTTTAACTAAATGTCAATAGTAAAAAAGCCTATTTCTTCAACACGGGCTTTTATGTATTCAGAAGCTTGTTCTAAACCTTCAATCAGAGATGCTATATCTTCTTTATGATACTCTGCAAATTTATCTACTCCAGGTACTTTGTAGCCTTCTAAATTGCTGTCAATTAATTCTTTCCAAGTATGTACTTCTTCCCATTCGGGCTCGCAATTGTCTCCAACATATATAGATTTTAAAATACCTTCCGGCCGAATCCAAGTGCTATAATCAACTTCAAGCTCAACCTTCATTTTCAAACGTCCTCCTCAAGGTATATCCAGGATATTCACTGTATTCTTCACATATTAAGGTTTCTTCCAATTCGAGCTCGTCACCTTCGCTCCAACCCATTTCAACTATTAGTTCATCGGGAATAGGTAAAATCAGTTCTCCAGTTTTTGGGTCCTCTTCTATACTAACTATGTATTTAGTCATTTTTGTAATACTCCCAATCGCCAAAAATTTCAGGTGCCTGTTCGGCCGCTTTTTCCATATAGTAATCACCAGGATAATGCTTCAAGCAACGATATGCTTCTTTGCGAATTTCCTTAGGAACACGTGGAGTCTTTTTAGGATTCATTAAATCAACTAAAAACTGTCGAGTATTATTTACAGCCCATCGGCGTTCATTTGGCATTGTCATCTGCCCACCTAATCTTTTTGCCGTAGTGTTTTTCAAATAACGCAATCAGTTCATCGTACGGTACTTGTTCTTCCGATTCAAACTCATCTAGCCAATCACTGAACGCATTCCAGTCTTCACCGTGCATCACAGGCAAACTGTATTCGTCCTGACCACACCAATATTCTTCTTCGTCAAGACCACGAATGTCTATACGTCCGGCTGAGTATTGAATAGTTGGAGTTACACTATCGGCTTCAAGCAGTCCTCGCTCTTTATACCAGTGAAGATTAATTGGACCCATCCAGTTGGTGCTGTAGGTAATCATAAGTATTCCT
>Ga0208428_1000155_pt1 | contig 33696 bp, 26 predicted proteins | sample DEB08_DNA_11_FD_184535 | JGI IMG/M metagenome (GOLD analysis project Ga0208428, IMG submission 184535) | Aqueous microbial communities from the Delaware River and Bay under freshwater to marine salinity gradient to study organic matter... | ecosystem: Environmental > Aquatic > Marine > Coastal ... | reverse complement strand
ATTGCCCTGAAGACCCTGGTTTCCTTGGTTGCCCTGAAGACCCTGATTGCCTTGATTGCCCTGAAGACCCTGGTTTCCTTGGTTGCCTTGGAGACCTTGGTTTCCTTGGTTGCCTTGGAGACCTTGGTTACCTTGGAGACCTTGATTTCCTTGATTACCTTGAAGACCTTGAGTTCCACTCTTGGTGAATAGTACCGTTACTTCTTGCCCATTTAAAGGTATACCACCACTTACATAAGTAACGGGAACAGTCCAATAAGTAGTATTATCAGTTACGGCACCATCAACATAGAATACAGAAGTTACATTAGAACCAGAATCTGCCGAACTTACATAGAGATAACCACGATTTAAACCATCATTTAATTGAGTATCATCAAAAGTATCGTACCAACTAGTTTGATCTGATCCAAATGAATCTGTATCATCAAAATATAATTCTGTAATATCCGATGCTGTAGTAACATCATTATATCTTAATGATCCTTGACCACTTGTACCTGCCGTGGTTGTAGAATCAAAATCATAACGAACGCCACCACGATCCCCAAGCATACCTTGAAGACCTTGAAGACCCTGATTACCTTGATTACCTTGGTTACCTTGATTACCTTGGTTACCTTGGTTGCCCTGATTACCTTGGTTTCCTTGAGTACCTTGAATTCCTTGCGTTCCAGTTCTGGTATGGAATAGGGTAAGAATAGCATTATTGGATGGAATACTTCCAGATATATATTGTACAGAAATCTTATAATATCCAGATGCTACTTGATTGGCATCGTTTATTCTAAAGATATTTACTGTTGTTCCGGATAAATTATCTGCAGAAATAAAATATAAATAACCTCTATCTGGATTTTCAGTATCATCCCAAACATCATACCAATTAGTTTGATCGTTACCAAGATCATCAACATTATCAATATAAATTTCAGTTACAGAATTAATTGCAGAATTGTTATATGCAACATTTCCGTTTCCTGGATCTGAATCTGATGTTGAATTTACCCACTGATATCTGACACCGCCACGATCACCAATACCACCCTGAAGACCCTGTAAACCTTGGGATCCAACACCTTGCATCCCTTGATTGCCTTGAAGTCCTTGGTTACCTTGGTTACCTTGCAATCCTTGATTACCCTGGTTGCCTTGTAATCCCTGGTTTCCTTGTCGTCCTTGAAGTCCTTGAAGACCCTGGTTACCTTGGAGACCTTGATTACCTTGGTTTCCTTGGAGACCCTGGTTACCCTGGTTGCCTTGAAGACCTTGAACTCCTTGATCTCCTAGTCCTTGAACGCCCTGAAGACCTTGATTACCTTGGAGACCTTGATTACCTTGGTTGCCTTGTAATCCTTGGTTACCTTGGTTACCTTGTAATCCTTGATTGCCTTGTCTTCCTTGAAGTCCTTGAACACCTTGAATGGATACATCGGTAATTGTTGCTTTTTTTAAGTCACCAGCACTCGTATCATATAAAAGAAGTAAATCTGACTGCTGAATATCACCAGTTAATTGATCGCGATCAAAGAATAAATTTGGAGATACATTTCTGAGATTTGAATCAGTAACTCCTGAACCCAATGTAGTTTGAGATAATACAACATCAGTTCCAACTTTATATGATTTTCCACTATCTACTGTTATGTTGACATTAGATCTTAAAGCATCTGCAGGATTATTATAAACCCATAATTTTCTAATAGCAGTAGCTCCAATACTAATACCAGAACCATCTAATAAATTGCTACTGCTAATTGTTTTTGAAATTCCAACAATAAAATCGTCAATACTTAATTCACCAGTACTAACAACTAACTGTTCACCATCAATAATTAAGTCACCACGTATTCTAACTGATCCAGTATTATCACCAATAGCAGCAGGGTCAATAACAATTGTCGCAGGACCTGTTATTGAAGATTCCAGTATTCTGATACCAACCCCTTCTTCGCCAGTATGAAAAGCAGTGGCACTTGTAATTCCGGAAACATACAAGTCCTGATTATTAAAAAATCTTAAATTGTCACTACCTACTGGTAAATTAGATGGATTTTTATAAATTATTTGATCTACATCACCTTCTACTGGACCAGCAACACCTTGAAGACCTTGTAGTCCTTGATTACCTTGAAGTCCTTGATTACCTTGGTTACCTTGTAATCCCTGATTACCCTGGTTTCCTTGAAGACCCTGATTGCCTTGGTTTCCTTGAAGACCCTGATTGCCTTGGAGACCTTGTAGTCCTTGATTTCCTTGGAGACCTTGAAGACCTTGAGCACCTTGTAGAGCAGCACTCAAAATAGTATCTTTCTTTAATAAACCATCAGTCTGATCATAGAAAAGGATAAAATCATCTGGTTGTGCTTGTTCTTGAACTCTATCATTAATAAATCCAGGATTTGCGGTTCTAAGATTAGAATTCGTAACACCCGCACCTAAGGTTGTTGCATTTAGTACTTCATCAGTGCCAACATAATAACCAGCTGATGGATCATGTACACCAAAATTTACACTAGATTGCCATGCATCAAGAGCAAATGAATATTTGAGTTCTTTTCTAATACTTGTAGAACCAATACCAATAACAGTTCCATCAAGGTCAGATTCTGATGTCTCTTGAGCATTAAAAATAATAGAATCTGTACCAAGAATAACGTCATCTTCAAAGAATATAATTTGATTACTACTAAATCCAACTGGAGTTCCTTTAATCTCAAGGTCACCCTCAATGAATACAACACCATCCTCAAAAGGTCTAATAGTAATAGATGAAGGTCCGGCAATAGTCGTTTGATTAATATTTAATGATTGTGTTGTGTCTATTCCAGTATAAAATGCATCTGCAGTTAGAATACCTGAAACAATATTCCCAAGACTGGCATCAGAACCTTCAGTCAAAACGCCAAACGTACCAATATATCTGTATCCAACAAGATATATGTTTGAAGAATTTACTCCACTCGGAACTACACTGCCATTAAAATTTAAGACACCAGAGGAATAATCAAAAAACCAAGTATCATTAGATCCTGCACCAGCAGCAGATAGTTGTACACCACCAGATGCAGGATTGCCTCTATAAACTTTAATGATATAATCTGGACCAAAGCTGGGATCAATCCAATTTGTTACAATATCACTATTATTATCGTTATATGTTTGTCTTGAAATAAATGTTCTGTTCCCACTCACTGTGGGGTCAACAGTCATCCTAAAAGCAGATGATGTTGAATATACTTGGATAACAGATGTGCTGCTACTTGGTGGAGTTCCTGATATTAGGTTACTCTCTGCCCAAATTAAATCGGCACGAGTTACTATTGGGGAAGGAATAGCTTCTGCGAATGGTGCCTTTTTTGTTCCCGACAGGCTAGAATCTTCAGCAATACCCGTTTTGGATGCCGTATATCCAATTTTCTTTAATAGAAAATCTACCTTCTGCTCTTGAGATGCTGCCACTTACTTATTTCTCCCTACCCTATGTAGACGTGAATGACATGGCAGTAATTGACTGCCCAGAGTTTAATCTCCAACGAATTAAAACACGATTGTTTGAATCATTAGATGAAGATTCTGTACCAAATACACATGTAAATGTTCCACCAGTACCGTTCATTGCACCACCAGAAGAACATCCTGGTTCTGCCGACGTTGGAACACCAGCACCTCTATATGCTTGGAACATGTCTGCCCAACCATTAGTGCCTGACAAAGATGAAGTCCATGTAGAATTGTCAGGCATACACACCCAACACCCTGCATAAGACCCACTAACAACAATATTAAATTCCGATACCTGAGATCTTATAAACTGCATTTGAAAATATTGTGCCCCAGTTCTACCAGAAGAATAATCTGGTCCTACTGGTAACCAAGATCCACTAGAATAATCTGTTTGATCATGTCTCAAAGTGCCTCCTCTAACAATAGATTCATATACTGCTGCAGTATTAGAAGCAGTGAATGATGTATAAACTGGTGTGGGATTATCAGCATTAGATCCAGCATTCACTCTAACTGCATTACCAGAACCAGTTCCTAAAGAAGAAACAAGAACGTTATCCTCATCAATTTTATTAGTTCTTGCAGTTGTTCCCATCATATTAACTGCCTGAGTTATAGTCGCTCTAACAGAATCTGAACCATATGGTGTAGTCGCAGTATAGTTAGAGAACCTTGCCGCATCAGTATTGACAGTTTGGTGGAGATCTCTAGGTGTCTGAGAAACTAAGCATGTTACACCAGTACCCACACCATAATCCTGAACTGGTGGATTCGTTCCACCATCAAAATTTGTATAACTCTTAGTACCTCCATTTTGGAATCCTGTGGTTTGACCACTAGATGCCAAGAAAGTGTTCTGAGTATACATATCACCACTAGCATTCTCACAAGTTATTACATAAGTGAATGCATTGTTAGAAGATTGTGTGTAATGTGGTACACCAGAAGAATAATTTAAGGTTGGTGAAGTTGGTGTTATTGGAGTAGTAACACTTAAAATAGGTGCAGTGACCGTACTTCCATCCTCATACCAAAATGCTTCCTGAGTTTTATTTCCAATATGCTCAATAAAAGCTTTATTATATCCATCTGGACTAAAAGCATTTATTAATCTAGCATCATAAACCTCATAAAACAATGAAGCAATTCCAACATTTCTTGATGATTCTGCTGCATCTTTATCATTAGCAATTTGCAATGCTCCATATATACCATTATTGGATCCTACTGATAGAGTTGTAGTTCCAACTCCGACAGCATTTACATATCCAACAACTGTTCCAGTATCACCAGGACCATATTCAGTAATATAATTGGAAGTAATACTATTAGATGTATTTCTAATAACTACTGCTCCTGCTGATGGAGATGTTCCATCAGTATTGTTTGGAATAGTAAATCCAGAACATAATCTAGAAGTTGAAGTAATAGTTAAACTAAATGGGGCATTACTAATATTTGTTGGAGGTTTGGGGACTAATTTACCTAAGATAAAGTTAATCTCATTGACAGAATCTTTTGTATAATCTGCAGTATCAATTCCAACTGCTCCTGGAAGAAATCCTCCAGTAGGTGTTCCAATAACCTGATCTCCAAAAAATTCCGATGCAGTTACAAAACCAGTTACCTTTACATCATCAATAACTGATAATCTATAATTATCAAGAGGAATTGATGTTCCGATTCCAACATTATTTTGGGAGGGTCCGAAAACAAATAAGGGATCAACTGATAATGAAGTAAAAATTCCTGCGGTATTAGTAATAAAACCAACAAACCGCGCATCTGTTCCGGTGCTTGCAGATAAGCTATTAGATAATAAGTTTTCTAATTTTGATCCATCACCATAATATTCTTTTGCACTTACAAATCCTACGACTTCTGCATTACCATCAATATTAATATCATTAGATACAAAAATATCCGAAGCAGTTAATGCTCCAGACACTAAAACATCACCTCTTACGTCTACATCCGCTAATGCATTAGTAGTTCCAATGCCTACTCGACCAGCAGTTACTTCAAGTACTGTTGAACTATCGGTATAAGATGAAATACCGACTTTAAATTGTCGAGCGCGTTCGCTTAAAAACTTGGACATTGAATCAACCTATGCATCGTTGGTAGAAACCGTAGATTCTGATATATATCAGAACGTTATAATGTATTTATTTAATTAAAAAGTTTCTCCTTCTTCGCTTGAAGTAGTAATTTCAGGAACAGCAGACTGTGCTTTTGAGCGACTCTTAGAAGTACGTTTTGTCTGCTTTTCTTGAACTTTTATCATTTCTTCAATAGTATTATTTAATTCCTTAATTAATGAATTTAACGTAGCAACCTTTGCTTCTAGGGCAATGTTCTGGTTAAAAAGGTCAAATGTTTTTTGCTGATAGATAGAAATTAAAGTTTTATAATCATCTTCTTTAATATACTGAAAATCACTTTCAGTCTCAGTATTTTTGGCCATAAAAAATAGGTGTATAATACATATACACCTATTTATGATATTAGAATATATATTTTTTTTATTAATTCAATGTTTCAAGAACTGAAACAATGAATTTAACATCAGTATTTGTACTTCCTTCAACCTTGAGGGAATCTCCCTGCTCCATAACCAATTTACCTGCTAAGAGGTTTGCAGAATCATTTGCTGGGATTGGGAACTCACGGAATAGTTCGGTTGTTACCGCAATACCTGCTTTGGTTCTTACATGTGATACGCTAATGTCTTGACTAGAAGCGCCGACATTTGCTGCTTGTGCCAGGAGGAGGACTCCCGTGTAACCCACGGGAGCAGTATAAATTCCTACTGGTTCTGTTGAGACAATATTAGTAATTGTCTTGAATACGTTAAGGGCTAGTGCCATGGATTACTCTCCTCCGAGTGCGAGAATGAATGGTGTTAGTGTTGAGAACAACGACTTAGAATATGAGGTTCCGGAAATTGTTCCGGTATTCTGGTTAATGATCAGTCCATCACCAATTTTGAAGTTACCTGACTGGTCCGTACTGGTGAAGACCACCAGACCACCATTCAGATTGACAGTTTCATTTTCAGGAATTGTAACTCCACCATTCTGTGGAAGAGCTGTCTTAACATTAATGCCAGATCCGATATATTCGAATGCGTGTGACGAAGCAAGAACTCTGGATTGCTTGTAGAAGTAAACTTCTGTTCCAGCATCAATTTGATATGGAACCTGAGAATCTAGGGTAACTGTTGAAATGCCAGTAGCATCTGGTAAAGTTGCCTTAGAAACTGTATAATATGTTGGATACATTGATGGAACTATTCTTGCTGCGGTTCCTGAACCTGTTGGTGGTGCTATAGTCACAGTAGGTGGAACAATAAATCCTCTACCAGAAGAAACAACTTCAACACCAACTATGACACCCTTTTCAACTGTCGCGATTGCTTGTGCAGGAACACCCCAAGATGTTGTAGGATCAGTAATTGTAATCTCTGGTGTCTCTGTATAACCGGAACCACCATTGGTGACCTTGATCTTATCCAGCTGATAGTAAAGTTTGTCAAACACAGTTACCTGACCATCAAATGGTCTCTGTGGGTTAATTTGTACAGTTCCGCCAGAAGTGTAATAATGCTCAAATGGAGCTGCGCCAAAGTTGGCAGTGAAGAATTCACTATCTTGATATGATCTAACCGGTGTTGGAGCACCCTTGAGTATCGCGTCAGTCGCAATTCCAATAAGGTTATCAATGGTATCCTTAACGTTCTGACATGCGTCGGGATCGTTGTTGGATTGAACCGCTGGATCATCCAGCAGAGTGAAGTCCTTATTGTTAAGTTGATTATTAATTGCGAGTTGCATGTAGTCAGCAGATGCGCGGAACGCAGTGACCGTCTCAACTTCCTCACCAAGTAGACCCTTAGCGAGAGGTTCACCATCTTCATCAAAGTAGTAGTTAGTTGCTTCAATGGTTCTCAGGTTGGTTGAGTTCTCTAGGTCATAGACAACTGCATCAACGAAGTAACCGATGTCTCTTCTGCACTTGGACTCTTGGTCAAGGAATGTTCCAACATTATCTGCATAATTATCAAGTGTTGTAATTGTTCCAAGACCAATTGCCTCAGTAACAATTCCAATTCTGTTATCAACAAGATCTTGAACATCTTGACATGTGTCAGAATTTCCAGACTTGGTATAAACAATATCACCTCCAACACCATTATAAGTTGCTGGACCAAACGTTAATGTGAGATCCTTAGCATAAAGTTGGTTTGTAAGAGCCTTCTTCATATAATCACCAGCAGCACCAAAAGCAACCGCAGATTGAGTTCTTTCTTCATTCAATCCAGGAGAAATTGGTGTTCCATCAGTATTAAAGTACTGTCTAGCAAACGCCTTAGCATAAGTATTTCCACCAACAAATACGTCAGTCGAAATTGCATCTACCAAGTATCCAATATCCCTAGCACACTTGTATCCACCTGGAGAAGAAGTTGTGCCAAGTCCAACAAAATCATCTGCATCAGTACCATATCCAACTGTTTGACCAAACTCACCAGGAATCTGATAGAAGTAACCGGTATTCGTTCCAATAGTTCCATCATAAAGTGGAGTAATACTATTTTGACCAATTACCGTAGTAACAATTCCAACTAATGTTTCGATAGAACCTTGAACATCGATACAAGTATCTGCATTACCAGAAGCATTGTAAGTTACAATACCGACTCCACCATAGGTTGCAGGTCCTTCTGTGAGGGTTAGATCCTTACGATAGAGTTGATTAGTAATTGCCTTCTTCATAAGTCCTTCAGATTCAACAAATGCTGTGAGCGAAGGAGCTTCTTCTCCAGAAAGTCCACCTCTAATTGGAGAACCATCAGTTGTGTAATACTGCTCACCAAATCCTCTGGAGTAAACATTACCGCCAGTGAATACGTCAGTTGAAACTGCATCAACGAGGAATCCAAGGTCGCGAGCACACTTATAACCGCCTGGATTTTCAGTGCTTCCGATCGATGTTGTTCTATCGAAAATGCCCGTATTTTGTGTGCCGAAACTGGTTGTATTTCCTGCACCAAGAGCAACTGTTACTATTCCAACAAGAGAATCAATGTTATCCTGAACATCTAAGCAAGAATCTGCATTACCCGATTGAAGAACAGGAATATTTGTTGTTCCAACACCATAGTACTGAGGACCAGAGGAGATTCCAAGATCCTTAGTGTAAAGTTGGTTGGTAATAGCATCCTTCATCCATTCACCAGCACCGTCAAGACCAACTACTGTTGGAGCAATTTCATTTCCATCAATGTATACAGCTCCTGATTCATTGAAATATTGAAGTGTAAATTCTTGCGAATACTTATTACCAGCAATGAATATGTCAGTTGAAACTGCATCAACAAAGAATCCGATATCTCTTGCACACTTCTGACCTCCAGGGGTAGTTGCTCCAAATCCAGCACTAGAATCAAAGATACCAGCAGTTTCTGTAGGGAGAGAAGTAGTATTTCCTGCTCCAAGAGTAACAGTAACAATACCAGTAAGAGTATCAAGATTATCTTGAATATCTAAACATGCGGTCGAATCTGTATTAGTTACATCCGAACCTACATTGTAATAGGTTCCTCCTGCAGAAACTGTAAGGTCTGAGTATGCAGCACCAACTAAGGAGTTAGTGATAGCATCCTTCATGTATACAGTTGCTCTTTCGAACGTATAGATTGATTCATCAAGTTCACCATCAACACCATTGGTAATTAGAGATCCATTTTCAAAGTACTGTAATGTAAATTCTCTTGAATAAGTGTTTGAAGCAGTAAGAGCATCAAGAGAAATTGCATCAATATAGAATCCGATGTCTCTCTTACACTTTTCTTCGACCTGAGGGAAATTGAATGCACTGAATAAAGGATTGTTTACAGCATCTGTAAACGCAAGTCCAACAATTACATCCTTATTCAGTTGGATCATTCTGTATGCATCATAGAATCTAGATCTTGCATTCTCTTCCAGATCACCTGGGAAGTAGAATGTATCATATGCATCATATCCTTGAGCAATAGAACCGATAGATCTATCAATAAGTTCCTGTCTATTTTGTTGGATCAGGCGATATGAATCGAAGTATCTATACTGCTCATCATCTCTTTCGTCAAATCCATAATTAAGTGTTGGGAGTTGAGAAGTTGTTCCAAGTCCGACTGCAACAGTTGCAATTCCGACCAGGTTCTCAATCAGATCTTGTACGTCAGCACAGGATTCTGGGCTTCTATTATCACCAGTAATATAATCAGGAGAGATCGTAAGATCTTGTCCATTGAGTTGGTTTGTTACAGCACCTCTTGCGAGATCTCCAAGTGCAGAGAATGCTGTTACAGATTCAGATTCTTCACCAAGAACTCCATTAACAATTGGATTACCAGCACCATCGAAGTAGGAAAGTGCAAATCCAACAACATTGTCGTTAGAACCTGCCCATACATCTTCTGCGAGTGCATAGTGAAGATATCCGAGGTCGCGAGCACACTTAAATCCGCCAGGTGAACTTGTAGTTCCAATTCCAGACTGATTAAAGAATCCTACATTAAGAGATGGTAACGAAATTGTATTTCCTGCACCAATTGAAGATGTTGTAATCGCAACTAAGGTATCGATTTCATCTTGAACATCTATACAAGCTGCTGCATTACCAGACTCAAGAACAGGAATGTCTCCACCACCACCATTATAAACTGCATTACCAGAGGAAATTCCAAGGTTCTTATAATTTAATTGGTTAGTAACTGCTTTCTTAGAATAGTCGGCAACATAATCGAAGGATACAATTGAAGGAGCTTCTTCGCCAGATAATCCATTAGTAGTTGGATTTCCACTATTATCAAAGTAGAAGTTGACGAAATCAATAGAATAACTATTACCACCAGTAAATACGTCTGTTGCGACAGCATCTACAAGATAACCAATATCTCTAGAACACTTAACGCCCCCTGGTGATGTTACACCATATCCAGTATGATTAAGAGTTAATTTAGTAAATTCATCTGTATTAAGAACAAAATTTCCTCTATTTTCTGTAGGAAGTTGTGTAATAGTTCCAAATCCAATCGCAACAGTTGCAATTCCGACCAAAGTATCAATTGTATTTTGAACATCAACACAAGCGTTTGGATTTCCTGAGATAAGAACAGGAATGTCTAAACCAGATACTCCATATCTTTCTCTACCTGAAGAAATTCCAACATCCTTAGAATTCAATTGATTAGTAACTGCTTTCTTCATATATTCAGAAGCAGAATCAAATGCTGTAATTGATTGTGTCTCTTCACCAATCAATCCATTGTTAATTGGGAATCCATTGTTATCAAAATAGAGTAGTGAGAAGTCTCTTGCATAACTATTTCCACCAGTAAATACGTCAGTTGAAACAGCATCAACAAGGAATCCTAGGTCGCGAGCACACTTAAATCCACCAGGTGAACTTGTAGTTCCAATTCCAGATTGTGCAAAGAAACCAGCATCAATATTTGTGGGAACGTCACTGGCTTTTGCTGTAGTTCCAAGACCGACAACACTAGTAACAATGCCAATCAAAGTATCAATATTATCTTGAACATCAATACATGCATTAACATTACCAGAAGGAAGAACAGGAATGTCTCCACCACCACCATTATAAACTGCATTACCAGAAGAAATTCCAAGGTTCTTAGTATAAAGCTGGTTAGTAATAGCATCCTTCATCAATTCTCCAGCAGCACTAAATGCTGTGAATGAAGGTGCTTCCTCGCCAGAAAGACCGCTTGTAATCCATGTTCTATAATCTGCTTTGAAAGATCTAACGGAATCTTGTGAAGTTCTTACAAACGTATGAGCAGATTGTGGGAGATGCTTAACAGCACCAGCATCAGCACCTACGAATGTATGTGCTGTTTGTGGTTCATGCTTGATAGCATTACCTTCCGCATAAACAAATGTATGTAAAGAACCACTAGCAGTTCCGGCATCTCCAACGTTAACTGTAAATGTTCCAGTTTGTCTTTCGAGACCATCTGCAACTGCACTTACAAATGTGTGAGTACCAGTATAAGATGATGCACCAATATTGATCTTGAAAGTATTTGTTGTTACATTAGAAATTTCTAACCAACGACCGGATGGATAATCATATCCTGCACGAGGATATGCCTTAGATACCGTATTTCCATCAAGAACACATGTGAAAGTCAGAGAAGAATCATCAAGTTTAATATAATCTCCATCAACAAATCCATGAGTTGGAACAGTAAGAACTACTTCACCAGTTTCTGCATTATATTCAGCATTAGTTACTGTATGAGTAGAAAGACCAACAGAAGTAATTGCAGTAGCAATACCAGAAATTGGATCAGTTGAACGTGGGTAAGCATGTTCAGTAGAATTTCCATCCTGATCACAGGTGAATACCATTGATTCATCTTCAATAATGATATTTCTACCAACACCTAATCCATGTTGACCAACAGTAACTGTTAAATCACCAGTTGCAGCATCATAAACCGCATCAGATGGTGTGAAATACTTATTAGGACCGGAGGCACCTACATTAACAGTTAATGTAGTTTCAGTTACAGCAGTGATTGGGATTGATCTACCTGCATATGGATCAATTCCTGGACGTGGGTATGTTTTCTGTGATTGATCTCCATCAAATCCACAACTAAAGGTGAATGAATTATCTTCAATAATAACACCTTCACCAACACTCAAACTATGAATACCAACAGTAACTACAAAATCACCAGTTGCTGGATCATAAGTTGCATTAGTTGGGTTGAATGCTATATCAGTTCCAGAAGCACCTACGTTAACCGTAATTGATGTTGCACTTGTTCCTGTAATTGCTAATCCACCATTATAAGCAATTTGACCAGAAGAAGGATAGCTGTGCTCCGTCTTATCGCCATCCATGGCGCAAGTGAAAGTGAAGCTATTTTTTTGGAGATAAACTACATCAGAAGTTTGAAGTGGATGTCCATTTCCAATGAACATTACAAAATCACCAGTTGCTGGATCATAAGTTGCATCGGATGGAGTCCATGCAGCATACTCTTGGAAATTATTATCTAAGAATCCAATAGCATAAGAATTACCAGAGGTAAACACATCGGTTGAAACAGCATCAACGAGGAATCCAACATCTCTACCACACTTAAGACCACCTGGAGAATAAGTACTGATACCTAATTCTTGATTAAATTCTCCAACATCTATGGTTCCTTGAGTTGTTGGTAAGAATCCTGTTGTCCCAAGACCAACTGCAACCGTAACGATACCTACAAGAGCATCAATATTATCTTGAACATCAAGACAAGCAGCAGAATTACCAGATCTTAAAACAGGAATAGAAGAACCAGCACCAGCAAAATATGCAGTACCAGAAGAAATCCCAATATCTTTATTAAAGAGTTGGTTGGTGATTGCATCCTTCATGTATTCACCAGCAGCTTCAAATGCTACGATTGATGGACCTTCTTCTCCAAGAAGACCATTAATGATTGGAGCAGCGTTATCAAAGTATTGGAGTGCAAATCCATCAGAATAGAAATTGCCAGCAGTAAATAAGTCAGTAGAAACAGCATCAATGAAGAATCCAGTATCTCTTGCACACTTAAATCCACCTGGTGATGAAGTTGTTCCAAATCCAACAACAGAAGTACCAGCAGGAGAAGATGTGAAATATCCTAAATTAATTGTTGAAGTTACATCATTAGCAGTTGCAGTTGTTCCAAGACCAACAACAGTAGTAACAATTCCAACAAGAGCATCAATATTATCCTGAACATCTACACAAGATGCTTCATTACCCGAAGGAAGAACAGCAAGATCTCCACCGCCACCACCAAAAGATGCAGGACCAGAAGAAATTCCTAAGTTCTTAGAGTTCAATTGATTGGTAACGGCATCCTTCATGAACTCTGCAGCACCAATAAATCCATAAAGTGACTGAAGTTCTTCTTCGTAAAGACCTTCTGCAATTGGTTGGCCAGTGCCGTCATCAAAGTATTCTAAAATAAACTCTCTAGAATATACATTACCACCAGTGAATACGTCAGTAGAAACTGAATCAACTAAGAAACCAATATCTCTTGCACACTTAAATCCACCAGGTGAACTTGTAGTTCCAATTCCAGATTGATTAAAGATTCCTACATTTCTTGTAGAAGCAAAGTTTAAAGTTGACTCATTTGTAATAGCATCTGTTACGATACTAGTCAAAGTATCCAGGTTTGCCTGAACATCTGCACATGCAGCAGTGTCAGCATTTCCAGAAGCACCGGGTGATGTTGTAATACCAAGGTCATTATATGCCAAATTATTAGTAATTGCCAACTTCATTCTGGCAGTGGCCTCTTCAAAAGCATAAATTGATTGAGTTTCTTCACCTTCAATTGATCCAGAAGTAATTTGACCATTTGCAAAATACTGAAGAATGAAATCTTGAGAATACGAGTTTCCTCCTGTTAAAATATCAGCAGAAATAGCGTCAATATAGAATCCGAGGTCTCTCTTACACTTAGTCTCAGCAAAGTTTAATGAAGCTCCAAAATTATTTCTTGTAGCAGTCCAAGTTTCGTTTACGATACTATCTTTATTCTTTTGAATTAATCGATAAGCATCATAATATCTTGACCTTGCATTAGTTGTCTCATCGCCTGGGAATACCCAATCAGTTGGATATTGATCATAGTTAATTGCGATATTACCAATAGACTTGTCAATGATTTCATCTCTATTGATTTGAATTAATCTATAAGAATCAAAGAATCTTGATCTTGCATTTGTATACTCATCTCCTGGGAAAGCAAATGTCTTTCCAGCACCAGCACTTACATGATACTCTAAAGCAATTGCTGCCAGAGACTTATCAACAATCTCTTGTCTATTTTCTTGAATTAAACGATACGAATCATAGAATCTAGATCTTGCAGTAGTTTGCTGATCTCCAGGGAAATAGAAATCTGGATTATCAATAGAAATTGCAGCGAGAGATTTATCTATGATTTCTTGCTTGTTCTGTTGAATTAATCTGTAAGAATCATAGAATCTTGATCTTGCGTTTTCATATTCATCTCCTGGGAAAGCAAATGTCTTTCCAGCACCAGCACTTACATGATACTCTAAAGCAATAGATGCAAGAGATTTGTCAATAACTTCTTGCTTATTTTCTTGAATTAAACGATAAGCATCATAATATCTTGATCTTGGATTAGTTTCTTCATCTCCTGGGAAGAAGAAAGAATCATAACTATCATAATCTAAAGAAATGCTAGCAAGAGATTTGTCTACAATTTCTTGCTTGTTTTCAAGAATCAAACGATAAGAATCGAAGAATCTTGATCTTTCATTTTCTTCTGCATCACCTGGAAAGAAGAAAGTGCTTCCAGCACTAACGTGGTGATAGAGAGAAATTGAAGCAAGCGATTTATCAATAATTTCATCCTTATTATCATTAATAAGATTATAAGAATCTTTAAATCTATTTCTACTAGAATCTGGGAAGTAAAAATCTGGATGATCAATAGAAATTGCAGCAAGAGACTTATCAATAACTTCTTGTCTATTTTGCTGAATCAAACGATATGAATCAAAAAATCTTGATCTATCATTTGTTACTGGATCATCAGGGAATGAAAAATCAGGATATTCTACAGAGATTTCTGCAAGAGATCTATCAATAATTTCCTGCTTATTCTGTTGGATTAATCTGTAAGAATCGTAGAATCTAGAAGAAGCATTAGTTCTTGCTTCGCCAGGGAAGTAGAAATCAGGATGACTATATGCAATAGCAGCAAGTGATTTATCCAGAATCTCAGTTCTATTGGCAGTAATTGACTCACTAGCATCTACATATCTGCCTGGAGCAACAGTTCTAACTTCGAAAATATATCCATAATTTCCTGTTGGATATTGAAGTTCAACAAGACCATTATCAGAACTACATGTAAATCCAAGTCCAGAAACTGTAACTCCCATACCAACAGAAAGTTTATGTTTTCTGTCAGTAAATATAGTACCGATTCCATTTATATGGTTGTATTCTGCATCAACGACATTCATTACAGGAGCATTTGCATCAACTTTGATTTCAAATACTGATTTATCAATTCCAGCGGTAGTAGTTACAATACCAACATACTTGAGAGGTCCGACACCATCAGCGACCAGACCGAAGTTACCGAAAGAAGAGTTAGAGTTCGTAAGGTCACAAGCACCACCGGACTGACACAGAATTGCAGTGTCGGAGCAGATGGTAAACATGGAGACCAACTGAGCAAATGCTTCGTTGAAGATCTTTGCTCCGAGTCCACCTGGGTTAATTTGGGTATATGAGTCAAGAACCATTGACTTAATAGGTCCAATGGCATATTCACCGTCAATATTCAGACCAACTGTACCTGGAATGAAGTTAGTGCAGTTCTGAATGTATGGTGATTGGTCAATATATGGTACAATTTCTGGGTTAAATGTAACAATAGCACCATTTGGATTGTTTGGTCCAATGAATGACATTTCAGCAATATATACTCCATTATCAAGCCAGAAAATATCTCCTTGATTTTTTGGAGTAACCGTAACTTCGCGAAGTGAGTCACCAACGACTGACACATTATTTGGAAGTACAATGGGGTTATCTTCTAGATAAACTCCAGCACTAATTTTAATAACTGTTCCTGGGACAGACTCAGCGACAGCGGCCTTGATGGTTCGCTTTGCGTCTCCGAGTTTCTTTCCTGTGTTGTTGTCGTTACCATCTTGAGTTACATATAGGACGTTGATTACAGTAGCACCAGCACCAACTCTTACAATATCAGTTCCAATTCCGGAACGATTACGAGCAATATAGACTTCACCATCATTAGTATTGATAGCAATTTCGCCCAATGGCAAATCTGCTACTGATGGGATTTTGCCAGGCACACTGGACCTTTTAAATCGAATTTTAGGATTTGCCATTAACCTAATACAGAGTTCTTTTTTCTTTATTTTTATTTATCAAAACCAATAAATCAATCTAACATTCTAAAGTTCAAGTTATATTTTTTAATATTTTTTAATATTTTTTAATACTTATTAATTACTATACGTATGATCCACATTCTATAGTAATATTTTCCAGTAATCTCTCACCATCTCTACAATCAATCACTTGTGATTGACCAGCACAATCATTAATCCATAATGAACCAAGTTCTAATGCTGCATATGCAGTAGCAACAACACTATTACCTTCAACAACCGAACGTTGAGCGAATTTCATTCTGTCATCATCATTATCATAATACATTACTGCTTTCTCTGCAGAGTTAGTAGCAGTATCAAAATAGTTTAGAACGACACCAACGTCATTTCCCAAATCCAGTGAAGGAGGAACAAGCTCATTGGTATCTGGGTCGATGACAAGACCTAATTCAATCAGAGGGTCTCTCAGTGTGAAAGTCTCAGAATCGACAAGAAATCTTCCACCATCAATGAACAAATCACCCGTGATATTAGCATTACCAATAACTGTCAATACAGTTTCAAAGTCGGTATAATCTTTTATACCAATGGTTTGATTTCTAATAGTTGGGCTTAAATATTTTGCCATTTTGTTAATTTTTTTCCTTTTTTATTTATTTATTATTTAATTCGAATTTAGATGAAAATTAGTACTCTCCACCATCAAAATCAATTCTATTATCCAGATCCTCATCAAGTTGATCAAGAAGTTCATCTGGTAGACCAGGTTCTTCAGGTTCAGTAACAGAAGCACGAAGAACTTCATCTGGATTAACAGATCTATATTCTTGAAGTAATTCATTAAACATAAGTAGATATTTATCCCTTCTACCTTCATCATTAACATCACTAAGATCACTAATTGTCAGTTCATCAAGAGCTGCCTGTAATTGTGCAAACAGTTCAGATGCAGCATCTGTTTCTAAGTTCTCCTTAAGATAATTCATAAACTCTTCTGGGAGACCTGGTTGTGTCGTTTCAGTAATAGCAGCTGCTATTAATACATCATCAGGATTCTTAGCTTCCCATTTATCTCTAAGATTATTATACATCAAAACAAATTTATCTTGTTTATTACTAATATCAACGTCACTAAGATCGGATAAACTTCGTGCCATACTTATACCAGTTTTTGTTAAAACATTAAAATTTGCTTGACGTTTTGAAAACCTAACACCATAGTTGATAGGTCCTCTGTAATTAACTTTTGTCATATGATTGTGTCTTCTACAATTACTGTGCCAGTAACAACTCTAGAAACAAAATCTAATTGATTATTCTGTATAAAAATATCAAAACAATTTCTTCCTGAAGATAATTGACTAGTTACAGTTCTACCCATCGATACATTGATAGAACTTTCAGATGTTGTAATTCCAACAACAAAGTCATGAGACCTTTCAGATGTAGGATGCTTCTTTATACTACCAAAAGCAGTAGTATATAAAAGATTCAAAGGATCTCCATCATCCCCAGTAACTGTAAATGACGCCTCAAAATCTGTACCCTTTTCAATACTCAAATTTACTACGTAGGCAGCCATTGAATTTATTAATCTCTTTTCTATTATTTATTGTTTAATAACTCCCGCCATCAAAATCTGTTATCGATCCAACAGTGCCAACGTATCTCCAACCTTTTAAATAAATATCGACACCAGCAGAAACAAGTGATGGTACATTTGATCCAGCAAAATTTAAAACACCAGAAGAGTAATCAAAAAACCATTCATCAGAAGCTCCACTACCACCAGCATTTAATTTAGATCCACCGGAATTAGGATCTCCAGCATATACTTCAACAATGTATCCAGATCCAAATTGAGTATCAATCCAATTAATAACATTGGGGGAAGAATTATCACCATATATTTGCCTAGCAATAAATGTTCTTCTTCCAGAAACAGTATTATCCTCTGTCATTCTAAATGCGTTTGTAGTTCCATATATTTCAATAAGTTTATATGATGGATATCCTTCACCAGGTATAATATAATAATCTGTTGATGGTGGTAGGATAGGAATTCTTTGAGACTCAAACCATAATCCAGTATTTGAAACTATAAGTGGAGATGGTATTGGTTCCGCAAATGGTGCCTTTCTAGTACCATTAATTCCACCTTCATCTTCAGCAAGACCTGTTTTTGAAGAAGAATATCCTAATTTTTTTAATATGTAATCTAACTTTTGTGGAATAGATATTGCCATTTTTTACTATGTGTTTGAGAATGATAGTGTATTAATTTGGTTACCAGAATTTAATTTAAACCTAATTAAAATTCTATTATTAGAATCATTAGAAGTAGATTCAGTTCCAAATACACATGTAAAAGTTCCACTCGATCCTGTCATATTTCCAGCAAAAGCACACCCATTTCCAGTATCATCGGGAACTCCAGATCCACGATATGATTGGAACATGTTTGCCCAACCGTTTGTTGCAGTCAATCCAATACTTTTATCTCCACCATCACCAGTTCTCCATACTGAATTATCCGGCATACAAACCCAACAACCAGAATATGTTCCATTGATAGAAATTCTAAATTCTGATATTTGAGATTGAATGATTTCTAATTGAAAATATTGAGAACCAGATCTTCCAGTAGAATAATCTGGTCCTACTGGAAGATACCCTGTAGAATAATTTGTTTGATCATGTTTCAAATCTCCACCAACAACAACTGCCTCATATGAATTTAAACTATATACCGTTATATCGGAAGGCCATGAAACATAAGTTGGGGTGGGATTATCACCAGAAGATCCAGATTCGACCCTTCTAGCATTATTTCCCGAACCAAAGGCTAATATATAATCTTCATCAATTAAATTTGTTCTTGGTGTAGTTCCCATAATGTTAACAAACTGAGAAATACTTGCTCTAATGGCATCTGTTCCATATGGTGTGGTTGCCGTATAACTTGAAAATTTTTGTGTATTTGTAGTTACTCTAATATGGTTATCTACAGGTCTTTGTAATATAGTAGCAGTAACGCCAGCACCAACACCATAATTTCTTACAGGAGGATTAGATCCACCAAAGTGTCCATAATTTTTGTTTCCTGGATTTTGAAATCCAGAGGTTGTTCCCCCAGATGTTAAGAATGTGTAATTACTATACATATCCCCGGTGGAATTAATGCATGTAATCTGATACTCAAAATTGTTAGCAGTTGATTGTGTATAATGAGGAATTCCTGATGAATATCTAATGTCAGGAGAAGATGGACTAACCGGTGTAGTAACAATTAAAAACGGCGCACTTACTGTACTAGGATCTTCATACCATAAAAACTTTTCGGAAAGGTATATATTAGCACCAACCTGTTGCTTAATATATGCCATATTAAAACCTTTTTGATATGCGGAAGCATTCAAAATTCTAGAATCATATACCTCATAAAAATCAGATGAAATTCCTGTATTTCTACTAGAAAAAACTGCATCTTTATCATTAGCAATTTGTAATGCTTGATAAGTCCCATCATCACTAAAGTAATCATTAGTAATAGTATTGTCAGGATTAATTAAATCATTAGATGTCATTTCACGAAACCCTAATGAATTAAAGTTTACCATTGCATAAACTGTTCCCTGATCACCTGGACCATATTCAGTCAGCCAAGAAGAAGTTACATTATTAGTAGTATTTCTTGGATAAGAAATACCAGCATTCACTGTATAATCGCCAAAAGTATTGTTTGTTGGTGTAAATCCATCACAAAGATACCCTGAACCTAAATTTAATAAAGAAAATTCAGCATCTTCAATAGTTGCTGGTGGTTTTGGTACTAATTTTCCTAAAATAAAATTAATATCATTAATTGAATTTTTTGTAAAATCTGAAGTATCAATCCCTATTGCTCCAGGTTTAAATCCACCCTCAGGTTTTCCAAATCTTAGTGGTCCATTATATTCACCAGCAGAAACTGAATTGGTTATTTCAATATTTTCTCTAAAAAGAGCATCTCCGCCAACATCTAAATTTCGAGTAGGAACAAATGAAGATTCACCAATAGCAACGTTGTTTTTAAATGAACTAATCCCAGAAACAAAAACATCAGCAGATCTTATTTGAGTATCTACTGATAATGTTCCACTGATTAGTGAATCTCCATGTACGTCAAAATCTGTTTGGGCGGAGGTAGTTTTTATACCAACCTTTCCAACAACATTAAATACAGTACTATCTTCAGTGTAAGAAGATATTCCTATTTGAAGTTTTCTATTTAATTGACTTAGATATTTTGCCATTTTATGCCAAGATTTTAAGCATTCATGACATATTCACCTTATATTATTTTAAAACACTTATTATTAACTATTTAGTATTAGTCAATGGTCATTGCTTTTTAAACTCGAACATACCATACTCAGATCCCCAAAGTTGTTTTTTAGTATCTGGACAATATCCTCTATCTATAACTTTATAAGTATCTTTATTCAATATTGATGCAGTATAAAGGAATGATTTTTTGCCATTACGATATACCCAACATTTACATCCCATAATCTGACCATAGTATTGATTATCTTTTTTGATAAAAATGCAATCACAATCTTGATTCATTTCTAATCGATCTCTATCAATTTCTTCAATATTTTTAAATTCAAGATGTTTATTCCCATCTTTGACCTTGTAACTAGTTATAAGTAACTTGTCTTCGACTTGATGTACATCTAAAACAAATTGTCTGTATGGTGGTTCTTTTCTAACCGTATACTTTTGTTCACCATAAATCATACCATTAGGTAACAAAACATGCCTTAAAGATATTTGAGCATATTGAGAAGGATTTGAAAATGCTTGTATTCTATTATCAAAAGAACCTAGAATCCAATTTTTAAATTCCTCAACCATTTTCAGTACTTCCTTTTCTTTTACGTCGTGTTAAAGTAGAAAATAAAACTTTTCCAATAGTAGAAATTAAATTACCTTCAATTTCATTAAATACATTCATATTTAATTTGAAAGCATAATTTGCCTCTTCAATTATAGCATCAATTTCATTTTGATCAAATGGCAAATTATCTAATGTCATTCTATATTCATTCTTAAATTTTTTTTCGTCAGGAATGAGTTTAAAAGTATAGAAGTTCATTCCTTCATCATCAACTTTTAATGCAGTTTGAGCAATTCCTTTGAGAACTTGCCCGCCAGATAAATCTCCAATATAACGAGTATAATGATGAGCAATCAAAAGATCTTGGTTAACGTTAGAAATTTCTCTAATTCTCGATACATACTCCGTACAAGATTTAGTTTGAGTGATGTTATTCCTCCAATTTTCACCCAAATAATATTCTAAATCCTTTTCAATAGATTCTTTTCGAAATAATTCTGGATAGTAAATATTTGAAAGAATAGTATCATTCTGATGTCTTACAAATTCTTTTTCCATAGCACTGTAGATATGGTAAAGATCACAAAGTAAACGAAGATAAGATTTCCTTTCAACTACACCTTTAAGAAAACAGGTGATAAATCCTGTATTCTCTGCCATTGTATGTGACTTTTTAGTGCCTTCTTTAATTTGCTTTGATAATGTTGTCATTTTTTTTCTCCTTGATTTGATATTTTTCCTAGATATGGATCGTAATCGGAAATGACATCTATTGTCACATCTTGACTGTTATTTTTCCAAAAATTAAGTATAGCATTATATGAATTTCTATGGAAAGCGTCAATATGATCAGGATGAATATTAGATCCCAAATCTAAATTATACAAAAATAAAGGAGATGCATATGTACAACCAGAATTATAAATTAGGTCATCAGCAACTGCCCTAGGTTTCACTCCATTATCTAATTTATACTTGTTACCTCTTACATGATTGTTAATTATTTTCGTTGCATGATGTCTTGTAATAACGTAACATGCGGTGGAAAAATCATTGACAAATCGATTATGAATAGGGACAATAATATCTCCAGTACAAATAATCGCCAGTTGAAGAACATCCCAAGCATAAGGAGCATTACCCAAAAAATCTTTCCAGGTAAAGTTCCAGTAAGTAACGGTCTCTAAACTACAATCATCTTCCATAATAACAGCATAGGGAGAATCAGATGTTTCTAACCAATGCTTCATTGCTTTGATGTGTGAGGTAACACATCCAATCTCTCCAGAAGACATCATATCAGGATATCTTCCTTTAACGATTTCACTAAGATCATCTTCTCTACCATCATAAGCAGAGATACGAGTGTAGTTTTCAATTTCCCAATACTTAAACTGGTCCTCCATATAATCTTTTCTTTCAGGTTGCCCATCAAGATTAAGATAGTATATGGGACCAAAACCCTTAAGTTTGAATACTGCTTTATTTTTATCCATTTTCTAATCGACTAAGTTTGTCTTTAACGTAAAACATTTCTTCCTGAAGACGATCTATCTTCTCATTGTGAGATTTGATCCAATCAATTATCATATGTTGTTCACCAGTTTCATCATTTTTAATCTTGATGTAGTAATCTTGTTCATCACCATAAGGATATAAAACTTCTTCAAGATATAATATACATTCATATAACCAAATTCTAAATGACTTAAGCATTTTTCTCAATCCATTCTTGTAAACTGATTGTAGGTGTCCAATGAAACGTTTCACAAAGTCGAGTATTATTTGCCAAGCTAACTCTAGCTTCACCTAGACGAGGTGGAATATTAATTGTATTATCAGAAATCATTGCAGCAACTTCATTAACAGAATAGTTAACTCCATTACCTACATTATAAACTTTACCAAATACATCTGTAGTGACATCTTTTTTCAATGCTGCCAATACATTTGCATTTACAACATCACCAACATAAGTAAAGTCGCGACGTTGTTCTCCATCACCAACAATAGTAAGTGGTTCTCCTGCAGCACGTTGACGTAGGAAGATTCCAATCACAGGAGCATACTGACCTCTCAATGGTTGACGCTCACCATAAACATTGAAGTATCTAAAGATAACAGTTTGTAGACCAAAAAGATCTGTATACATCTTACAAAGTTTCTCACCAGAAACCTTGGATACAGAATAAGGATTCAAACAATCATCTGGTTGAGTTTCAACATTAGGAGTTTCATTCATACCATATGCAGAAGATGTGGATGAATACATTACTCTCTTAACACCTGCTTCTCTTGCACATTGAAGAACAGTACATGTACCAACAGCATTGATGGTCACTGCTCGAATTGGATTTTCGACAGCAGGTTGAATTCTTGCCTCAGCAGCAAGATGAAAAACATAATCTACACCTTCGTATAAAGGACGAGTTCCTTCATAATCACAAATATCTAGATTATAATTTTTTGCTTTTTCATTATAATAAAATTGATCATGAGCATCAGAATACTCATTATCAATGACTATCACTTCATGTCCTAAATCTATGAGCCTATCTACAAGATTAGATCCAATGAATCCTGCTCCTCCCGTTACTAAGCTTCTCATTCAACCTCTCCTCTGTAAAAGAACTTGATATTCATCCATTATAACCTCAAATCCATTCTCTTGCAAGTAAGGAATAGAATACTTTGCCTTACCGTAATCAGAAGGATCTTGTGATTTAGATTGAATATTTCGAACATCATCAATAAGGATGAGTCCATTGTCGGAGATTAGATCATTCTCTACAAGAATCTCCGATTCCCTGAGATGCAGTCTTGCTGTTGGTTCAATTGGAGTTACATCTCCAGTATCCATATACAAGAAATCAATTTGCCCATCACCACTCGTCAGAAATTCTTCAGATGACATAGAGAAGTATTCAATATTCTCAAGATCTTGAGTCATTGCTTTTGATCTTGCAATATGAGTGGACATTAGATCTACAGTAATTAGATCAATGTCAGTCCCTTGAATCAGTTCTCCAAAAACTCTAGTAAAGCAACCAGCAGACCAGTCCCAAATTTCAGGGTTATCTGGTTCCCAGAACTTAACATCATCAGAATTACATCCTGGATACTTCCCATCAACAAAACTTCTAGAAGTTCCAAGTTCTACGATTGTCTTCAGTTCTTTCTCTTGAATCCAATCCCAACAATACTTAAAGGTATCATATCTAAACTTAGGAATTCTTCCATAAGATTCAATGAATTGTTCATCAGTATAATATGGCGCAAATGCACCATCCATGTATTCCTTATACTGTTCCATAGATTTCTTTCCACTGATTCATAGTGTGTTCTTTATGTATACGAGCACAGTCACTCATATTTTGCAGAATTACGGTTCTATTTTCTTGAACCATACTGACTGCATCACCAATTCCATCCATGTCTTCAAAGTAAACAGCAAAGTTTTCGTAGTGTTCGTTATACCATTCACAATATTTGACCGTGCTTGTAGCAACACCTGTACTGAAGAAGTAGTTTGGTCTCCTTGATAGATCTAAAAGAAGTTCTTCAGAGGGAAGAATGACTGGCATCCCAATCTGCATCAACTCAAAAGTAGTAAACTTAGAGTATGCATCAGGAAAAATTAAAAAGCAATTATATAAAGATGCAAGTTGCTTTAACTCTTCTGCTCCTCTGTAAGTAGCAGTTCCTGTTTTAAGACCAAACTTCTCACAGATATTTCTGGAGTTCTGAAACTTTGTATCATTATGATATCGTGATACAAGAACATCTCCTCCTTCAAGATTCAATTCATAGTTACCATCAAATCCTATAATATGATCTTCATCTTCTGATAAAGGATCTGGAATGGTCAATCCGATGGGTTTAATAGTTGAATACTTTGTTTTTATTCCAAACCTAGTCATCCAAATATTTTCAAACTCAGTATATGGAACAACCTTCACTCTAGGATGGTCCACATATTTCCTAAACAAATTATAATATGGCATATCTCCTTCCATATTATAATCAAATCTATTACAAACCCAAACTATTAAAGTTCCGTCAAACTTATCAAAATTTTCAAGAAAAATTCTAGACAGAGGTGCAGTATCAGATGTTATGACATAATCAAATTCATTAAAATATTCTGCATTCTTTTCCCAAATAGTATTAGCAAGATCTTGGGTCATACGAAAACACCCTTTGGGAATTATTGTATCCCAATGAGTGAAAACACTGGTAAGATCTAATCCAAGTTCTTTTGCAATATACTGGTGATCTTTCAAACATCCATAATGATGTGACAAATGTAAAACTTTCATCAGATTAGTTTAGAAGGGACAAACATTCCTGGAACTCCACTTATATCTCTCGTTTGAAGGAGAGGTCTATAAGGAGATCTAAATTCTTGATTTAATTTATAAAAATTTTGATCATCATCATTCACAAGATCAAATAATTTGTCTGCTCTTTTTTTATCATATGAATTCTGACTGATCCTTCCAGTAGTAACTGCACTCCATTCATACTGTCTGAACAAAGGTTCATCAAAGGAATAGACATTGAAGAACTTATGTATTTCCGCAAATCCAATATCTAAATGGTTCTCAACTTCATACCCAAAATGATATGCTACCCTCTTACACATTTCAGTATAAGAATCTGACAAGTACATGATTGCATGTGTAGCAAGCATATTGTGAACTCTCACAATATTTTCATCAACTTTGGTGCAATGTACATATGGACCAGAGTGATTTAAGTATCTACCCCAGTGAGAAATTCCTAAGTAGAGCGCATCCGCATTATCAGGAACTTCAATTTCAGATACGAATTCCTTATTGGGAGCACAGTCATCTTCGAGAATAATGAACGGTGGTTTTTCATTTTTTAGTATTTGGTAGTGAGATCTGGCACATCCAATGATGCGACCTGCTTCATGTCTGATTGCATTAAATCTATGAATATACTTGAATCCAAGATTTTTCAACATAGATTCAGTATTTTCTCTTTTTTCATCTTCGCCTTCTAGATTGACATAGTAGACGGGTATGTCCGTAAGATTTATTTTCATAGTACAGAAAGAAATGATTTAATTCGATTTAAGTATGTGTGGTTTTCTTTAACATAATTCATAGAGCTTCTAATCTTTGCTTCAGTACATCGCCTATAATCACCAACTAACTTTTCATACAATGTTTCTAAATCTGATTCAATCGTCAAGTGATCTGAGAAGAACTTGTCCATTTTCTGAGAGTTAGTCCCAGTCCACATACCATAACTAATATTTTTAAAAATTCTACAAGATACATAACTATTTCTAAGATGTTGTTCTTCTCTAATATCAAATGAAAGATAAGAATTTCTAACGGATTTTATACTCTGGACATCATCAAAAAATCTATTTTCAGAATCTTGTGATGATCCGGTATACCCACCATGGTTATAAAAATTCTTACCATGATCAGCACAAATGTAAGCAAAGTTAACTAAATTTTTACCCTGAACTGTACCTACAAAATTAATACTATCATTTAAATCATCATACAAAACAGGACTCATGTTATCAATTTCATCGGGCAATAAATCTGTTGCCCAAACTATGATAGGAGTTTTAGTTTTTTCATCATACCAGAAAAAATCATCTACTCGTTTAACATCTTTCCAGTTTTTATATTCTTCATGATAGATTAAAAAATTAAAAACATTTTCACTATCTACATGCTCGATGTCATCTTTTAAATTATGTATGAAGTACTTGGCACCTTTTTGAATAGGTAAATGACTAATCTGTTGATGCTCAGAAATTACTATGCTGTCATCTAAATTTACTTTAGAATTCTCAGGAATGTTATCCAACCATTTTACATCATAACCAAGATGTTTAAATGCTTTGTAAAATCCATAATGAATGAATGAGTGAGTATGTATTTTATTGAAGGTATGTCCCCAAATTACAATGTTCTTCATGTTCTAATTTCAGAATGATTCTTTAGCAAATGAATTATCTTTCTTTTCTCTGGATCAATGTTTGGATAATTAAGATCTTTATTGGGATCTGTATCATACACTTCAGGAAATGCATACTCTGGATTGAATGTGAATACTCTCTCAGAGTTCTCTAAGAAAAACTTATTGATGTGACTTTCATCATGCCATTCAGCAATTATATTTTTTTGCAAATCAATATCTACTCTTTCAGAAAGCACTTCACACAATTCTATAACAGAATTAGTTTTTCCTCCCCAAAAACAACCTTGCCAATATGTGTCTCCACTTGAAACATATGCCTGAGACATAGATCTTTTTTCATAAGGGAATACTTGCTCCTTCTTATAAAATCCAGGATGATGAACACCGAAAAAATCACTATCAAATGAGAATTCATCTTCATTGATTACTTCATTTACTAACATATCTGCATCTAGATAAATCAAATAATCTAAAGATGAATACTCTTCCCTAAGTTTTAGAATAGTATGAAACCTTTTTAAAGTTGCATCAGGCCAAGTATAACTTTCTGTTGGAATAACTTTTATATTATCTGGTACATCTCCATCAAATTCAGCATCAGTAAAACAAAAGTATGTTTTATTTAAATTAGGTAGTAAATATTTTTCACAATTATCATAATAGTTTTCAAAAAAATTAATGTAGTTTCCAGTTCCTATGAAAAAAATACCGATGTTCATTGAAATTATCTCCATTAATTATTTTTGAACTACCAAGACACAATTGTCTGCAGTATTTACTCTTCCAGTATCCGGATCCCAATCGGAATCCATAGGAAGTTCAATAACATCAACATAAGAAAAATCTTTTTCTTTGAAGTAATTAACAAACTGATCTTTTTCTGTTAACAAAATATCTTCAATAATATAAAATCCACCTTCTGCTAACATGTGAATAGAATTATCAAAGAAAGTTTTGTTAGCAGAGTAAGCATGAAGACCATCATCAATAATGATGTCAAATTTAGTATCTTCAAAAGAACTCCACAGTTCTTCGATTGCTTCAGGATTTCTTTGATCTACGTAAAATGTCCAAATATTATCGTCTTCGAATAATACTCTGGTGTCAATATCAGCTCCACAAATATTTGCATTCTCAAGGTATGTCCTAAAAGCATATAAAGATGCTCCAGGTACTCCATCTTTACCCATGTTAGATGGAACATCTGTATTATTAGTTCCTAATCCAAGTTCAAAGAAGTTAATTTCCTTTCCAACAAAGTCAGAAAATAAACAATCATATAAAGGTGTGTAATTATGGTATGTACTCTTATCAGATCCACTGTCTTTGAAGATCTTACACATATCTGTTTTTATTTTATACTTTTCAGAACTCAAAAATTCTTCAATTTTTTCTTTAGTTTCCATTTTTTAGATAAAACAAAATTTTCTTTTATTTATTACTTACTCCAGAGTTCAAGATAATCACTCTGCTGAACATCAGTATGTGAAAACTTATCTTCTACTAATACTGTTCTAGCAGCAACATAAACTGGATTTGGCCAATCTATAGTTATTCTCTTACCATTAACTGGAGGTGCTAGTTTTTCTACCCTATTGTGATTAGTACTATCCATCACAAAAACCTCAGTTTGATCATACCCATTCTTTGGAGAATACAAAGCAAAAAATAGTTCTGGGGACATTTGCCAGAACCCATGACCACAGTAATTATTAGAAGGTAAAATATGTATAATCTGCCCACCAACTTCACACAAAGTAGATGTATTATACAATGCATTATTCACATGATAGACATGCTCTAATGTACCATAATCAATTACTGTATCAAATTTTCCAATATAATTATCTTCAATCAGTTTATTCATATCCCATATAATTGAAGCATTTTCATAATCAGAATTGTCTATTGAATCAACACTAGTTGCTCCAAATTCATTTAGAAGTAAATTTTCACAAAATCCACTGTAAAGTTTGGTAGTTGACAAGATGTTATTGATTACATAAGGAGGTATATGTATTTCTTGTCTCCCAAGAGTTACTGTTTTCTTAAAATCTCCATACTGATTGCAATGAAATAAATGCTTCAGTCCCTGCACATCGATTCCCATTTTAAATTACTTCCTCAGTTCAGCGTGATTTTTTTGCAATGCAATAATTTTTGGTTCAAATGGATAATTTTTATTACCCTTCAACTCTTCAGCAAAACAGTAAGATGGAGTTAAACTAATAGTAGGTGGGTTATCAATCAAGTATCTATTCATGTGACTTTCATCATGCCACGTAGCAATGACACCTTTTTTAAGATCTTCGTTAACACGATCAGCAATTACTTCCGACATCTTAAGAAATTTTTCAGTAGATCCGCCATTAAATCCACCAGCATAATAAGATACTGTCTTAGTATCCCATGGAACAAATGCTAGAGATCTTGCATCTCTGCAAAAAGATTGTTGTGCTGCTGGTTGAAGTGATTGATAAGGATGCTGAGTAGCAACTAAATCACCCAAAATTTCTTCACCAACTTTATCTTCAATTCTCATATCGACATCTAGATAGAAGCAATAATCAAACTGAGAAATATACTCTGCTTCACTGACGAAATAATTATATCTTTTTAACGTTGGAATAGGCCAAGGTTCATGCTCAATATGAGAGATCTTCACATTATCAGATACTTCTTCAATCTCATGATTGGTAAACACCAGAGCAGAGATATCATGACCATTAAGAAAGTTCTCTTCTACAGATTCCAAAAGTTGCTCAACAAAGTTGATGTACTTATTAGTTGCAATATTCAAAATACAAATTTTCATTTCACTCTTGATAATTGTTGTACTAAGGGAAGTGATTGATACTACTCCATAGTAGCACCATACTTCTTAGAAAGTAAATCAGATAACAATCCAATTTTCGCAATAAAGATCTTTGGTGTCGTGTCCAGCACAGTCACCAGCAAACCAATTCTTTGGAGCAACAGTTTTCTCACTATTTGCTAACCAAGATCCCCACCAACTGTAAGAACTATTAGCAATAATGTGATAGTTACACAAAGTCATGATACACAAATCTGCGATTGGATCTCCACCTTTAGAGACAAAAAATCTTTCTCCTTCAAAAATTTCTTGCTGTTCGCACCAAGCAGGATCATCAGAAAAAATTAATACTTGAGCATCTTCTTCAAACTGTTTCAATGCTTCTTCATAATATGAAAGATCTTGTACAGGGTGATTTGGGTTAGACACGTAATCTCCCCTACGAACATGTAAAGAAATTACTTTTTTATCAATAAAGTACTCATCAAAAAATGCTCTACAGTCAAGAATCACATTGGACTTAAAAGTAAAATCTTTTCTAATTTCATCTTCAATATGCTTGAAGTATTTTTCTGATTGAAAATATCCAAGAAGATCTACATTATCTTCGCAATTATTAAAAAGATCTTCGTTAAAATGAAACCCAAATTCTTTAACTATTTTATTTCCAGTTACTTGAATACTATTACTTTCTTTAATATCAAAAAGATCGTAAATCTGTGTCAGATCATTTTTTACATTCTTATCAAAAACACCAAAAAGTTCTTGTGGAGGAATACAAAAGTCATAACCTCTATGAGTTGCAATTCCTTTAAGTGCAGCGTATTGGAACATCTGGTTGGCAAGCCTACCAAGATTTCCGATATTATTAAACGATAACATTGTCTTCATACCATTTATAAGTTTGTTCAATTCCTTGGCAAAGTTCAATCTTTGGAGACCAACCCAGAGACTTGATCTTATCGATATTTAACACTTTCCTAGGAGTGCCATTTGGTTTAGAAGTATCCCACTCAGTAATTCCAACATATCCAGTAATTTTTGATACTATCTTAGAAAGTTCTTTAATAGTTATATCTTCACCAGTCCCAACATTAATTGGTTCTGAAGAATCATAATTTTTCATACAAATATAACATGCTTCGGCAAGATCATCAACATGAAGAAACTCTCTCCGCGCCGAACCGTCACCCCAAAGTTTTACATCTGGCCACCAAGGACCGCCCATATCAATAGTGTATCCTTCAGTAGTTGCATAATGATACTTGGCAATCATTGCAGGAAGGACATGCCCTGTTTGTTCATCAAAATTATCATTAGGTCCATATAGATTAGTAGGCATCAAAGAAATTGCATTGAATCCATACTGTTCTTTATAAGATTGACACATTTTAATGCCAGCAATCTTTGCAATTGCATAAGCATCATTAGTTGGTTCAAGAGGACCAGTCATAAGATATTCCTCTTTAATTGGTTGTGGACATTGCTTTGGATAAATGCAAGAAGAACCAAGAAAAAGTAGTTTTTTTACACCAGAAAAAAAGGAAGTTTTAATGACATTATTTTGTATCATTAGATTTTCATAAAGAAAGTCTGCTTTATTTTCTTTATTTGCCATAATACCACCAACCTTTGCTGCAGCAAGAAAAACATATTCTGGTTCTACAGAACCAAAATAAACTTCTGTTTCAGTTTGATTTGTAAAATCAACTTGCTTTCTAGTAGATTCAATGATATTAGAAAAACCTTTCGACTTTAAATTTCTAACAATTGCAGATCCTACCATTCCATTAGATCCAGCAACTAAAATTTTAGAATCATAGTTCATAGTTAAAACTCAATAATGTTAATTAATTAAACTCTAGCATAATCATCTTCAATTCTGATAATATCTTCTTCATCACAAGGATCTCCAATTTGAACTTCTATTATAGTAATTCCAGTATCTCCACCAATTAATCTATGTTGAGATGTTCTTGGTATGAAAACTAAATCACCCACTTTTAATTCTCTTTTATTGTCACCGACAATTGCCTCCCCATCACCTTGAACGACAATCCAATATTCATTTCTATTTTGATGTGTTTGAAGTGAAAATTTAGATTCTGGATTTACATACAATCTTTTAGTCTTATAATTCATGGTTTCGGAAAAAACTTCTTCATACCAACCCCATGGTTTTTCAATCCTTTCCATTTTAATACTTAAATCTTACAATATCTATGTATATACTTATTGTCCATAGATGCACATATCTTCTATTAGTTCATCAAAAGAAATTTTTGGTTTCCATCCAAGTTTTTCTTTTGCCTTTGTAGGATCTCCTAACAAAGTATCAACTTCGGCAGGTCGAAAATATTTAGAGTCAACTACAACAACTTTATTTCCACTAATAGTATCATACCCAACCTCTTCTAAACCTTCTCCCATCCATGAAATTTTTATACCAAAATAAGGAGCTGCTTTTTCTACAAATTCTCTAACAGAATATTGTTTCCCCGTAGCAATAACATAATCATCCGGAACATCTTGCTGAAGCATTAACCACATTGCATAGACATAATCTTTTGCATGACCCCAATCTCTTTTAGCATCTAAATTTCCAAGAGTAAGTAAATTTTGTTGTCCAACTGAAATTCTTGAAAGAGCTCTGGTGATTTTACGAGTAACAAATGTTTCACCTCTTCTGGGAGATTCGTGATTGAAAAGAATTCCAGAACTTGCATGTAGTCCATATGACTCTCTGTAATTTTTGATGATCCAGTATCCATAAACTTTAGAAACTCCATAAGGTGAACGTGGATAAAAAGGTGTTGTTTCTTTCTGTGGAATTTCTTGGACCTTACCAAACATTTCAGAAGTTGATGCTTGATAAATTCTTGTTTTATTCTCCATACCAAGGAGACGAACTGCCTCTAATATGCGTAAAGTTCCAAGAGCATCAGTTTGTCCAGTATATTCGGGCATTTCAAAAGAAACTTTTACATGACTCTGAGCACCGAGGTTATAAATTTCATCTGGTTGTACCTGTTGAATAACTCTTACAAGATTTGTAGAATCTGTAAGATCCCCATAATGAAGACTGATTTGATCATATATGTGATCGATACGATGGGTATTGATTAAGGAAGAACGTCGTATAATACCATGAACTTCATAACCTTTTTCTAAAAGTAATTCGGCAAGATAAGATCCGTCTTGACCCGTAACACCAGTAATTAGGGCAATTTTCATTTGAAATTCTATTTTTTTATATTATATAAAAAAAAGACGGTTAAGTCAACCGTCTTTTATAGGGTTTTACATGCCGCGCCACTTGCTTTTTGTCCTGAAGCAAGAAACAGGGCGGGAGAGATATCCCATCCGCACCACCAATCCTTGAGAGAGATTGGAAACTCAAAGTAGGGTCTATTGACTCCACCAGGGTAAGTTTAGAGTCATTCCAAGACTCGGGAATGAAGGGGATACTTCAACCGACCAGGGCTAGTTTAACGACCTACCGAGTCTTTAACATAACAAGAACCACCATCAGGATCTAA
>Ga0208428_1000152_pt1 | contig 33827 bp, 21 predicted proteins | sample DEB08_DNA_11_FD_184535 | JGI IMG/M metagenome (GOLD analysis project Ga0208428, IMG submission 184535) | Aqueous microbial communities from the Delaware River and Bay under freshwater to marine salinity gradient to study organic matter... | ecosystem: Environmental > Aquatic > Marine > Coastal ... | reverse complement strand
CGCTTCCTACCTAGTTGCCTGCCCTGCCCTTGCCGTTAAAGAGGTTGTGATGGGACAGGATCGTGCCTGTGACCTGTGCTATGATTTGCACAATGATTCGGGATCCTATGCTTTTGTGGAAGATTATCTGGGGTGGACTGTAATCGAATACGGTGACCCTGAGACGATCGCCTAACCGTCACAAGGGGGGTTGTAAGATCCCCCAAACCCTGCAACAATACTTTCAACCGCAACGGACTCATGCAAACCGCTCACAACGGTCAATTTCTGATCAACGATGCTGCCGCCAACGACCCTGCCTGTCAGGCGGCGATGGCGTCCTATCTCAAACAGTTAGAGCGTGAGCGTCAGCAACGCGAATGGTTCGCTAAATGGAATGCCACCCGTCCGACGGGAACCTACGGAACGTGGCAGATCAGCGACCGAGACTGACTGTTAAGGTTTGCAAACAATCGGGCAGGCATCCGCAGTCTGCCCCATCCCTGCCCTAAACTACATTCAAGCGGAACAACCCCGCACAACCCCAAAGGATCATGCTCAAAGGATCTGAACTGCTGAACACCGTCGCCGCCCTGCAGGCAGAGGGTAAATCCCGCTCAGAACAATGTCGTGCTTGTGGTTATGAAATAGACGGCAAACTTAAATTCACCGACTTCTACACTGCTATCTTAGAAGCAAAGGGCACGATTGTTCCTGCTAGTGAAACAATTGAAGCGGAGGATGCTGACAATCAGGAGGCAATTGATTCGCTGCTTGAAACTTACCCTGCCGCTGCGATTGAGGCATTCATTGAACTTTATGGGGAGGAGAATGTTGAGTCTTTCGAAGATGCTTATCAGGGAGAATTTGAGTCTGGTGCTGAGTTTGCAGAATCGCTAGTTAGTGACTGTTACTGCCTGGACATTCCTTCCTTTGTTGTAGTTGATTGGGAAGCAACGTGGGATCAACTGTATTATGATTATTCAATCGAAGATGGTTATGTTTTCTGCGATAATTTCTGATTAAGATATAAACATTACGCTTTATGAACAATCCCGGGAACCTGCCATGGTTCCCGCTTCCCATCGCCTAAGATTAGTTCAGTCGCAAACGACCCATGACCTATCCGACCCCTGACGCCAACGGCACCATTTCCTGGAATGAAGCGGTGATGCTTGCTTGGGAGAATGCCGACGTGTTTTCTCGCTTCGCTGCTGATTACGGTCACATGTATGGTGAGCGGATCGACCTAGGGGAGTTTGAAGCGTTCTACTGCGAAGTAGTGGTTAACGCCATTGCGGACCTTGTGTTTAGTTAGGGGGATCCCCCCCTTTTATGGTACACTTATCAAGCAACCGACAGGAACCCATGACCAGCAACTTTAACTACGCTTCAAAGCACGGTGATCTGATCCCCCGTCAGGGTCTTGCGTATTGTGAGGATGACAATACGTTTCAACCGTACACCTTCCACGTCAATGCTTGGGCGTGCTTGTTGTCTGACGCCCCTAAGGCGTCTCCCGTCCCTTCTAATCCAACGGCGTTTCATACGTGGGAGGATCTGATGGAGGCAATGTTCAGTTAGGGGTCAGACCCCCTACTGGCACAGGGGTGCTTGACGGGGCAGTGGGTTCGTGGTAGGCAGTGCCGCCGCCCCCGCCGCCGCCCCTGGCGGGGGTGTGTATATAAAACCACTGGGTCCCTCTAAGCTATAAAGTCTTGCTTTCGCGACCTCTTTATAGAACTCAATGTTTTTCTATATAAAGCAAAACCGAAAATAGAAATACCTGATATGCAAAAAAATCCGGAGAAAAATTTTACGACCGTAGAGGTCGATCCAGTAAGTGGGGAGTATTATGTAAAGATTCCTGAGTGGATCTTAAGTGAGTATGGTTGGTATGAGGGGACGGAAGTAAATATGGAGGTTGAGGGGGATTGTATTATCATAAGTGAAGTTGAGAGATAATATTGACTTCTTATAGATAATGCGTTATGATTCTGAATGAATCGATTCAAATTCAAACTTGATTAAGTTATGGCAAAAGGATTTACAGTAAAGGCAAAGGCACCAGCCGTGAGCAAAGAACCCGAATGGGACTATGCGAAAGCGAGAGAGATGGTAAAGGGAAAGACAGTAGTCTTTTGTCTTCCTGGACGAGGAGTCTCTTATACGTATTTGAAGAACTTTGTACAATTGTGTTTTGATTTGGTACAAGCGGGAGCGAGTATTCAGATTTCACAAGATTACAGTTCGATGGTAAATTTCGCACGTTGCAAGTGCCTAGGGGCAAATGTGCTGCGTGGACCCGATCAGAAACCATGGGATGGTAAATTAAATTATGATTATCAGTTATGGATTGATAGTGACATTGTGTTTAACAGTGAGAAATTTTATCAATTAATTTTGATGGATAAGGATATTGCAAGTGGTTGGTATATGACTGAGGACGGTCAAACGACCTCTGTGGCACATTGGATGGAAGAAGATGATTTCCGAAATAATGGTGGAGTTATGAATCATGAAACTGGTGAGAGTATTGTAAAGCGTAAGAAACCATTTACTGTTGATTATGCAGGATTTGGTTGGTTGTTGATTAAGAATGGTGTGTTTGAGCATGAGGATATGAAGTATCCTTGGTTTGCACCAAAGATGCAAGTGTTTGAATCTGGTGAGGTTCAAGACATGTGTGGAGAAGATGTATCATTCTGTCTGGATGCAAAGGAGGCAGGATTTGAGATTTGGTGTGATCCTCGCATTCGCGTTGGTCACGAAAAGACTCGCGTGATCTGATATAATGGCAGAGAAGTATACAATACTCCATGATCAAGAAATTCTTTATGAAGACTTGACGGAGGAAGAATACTTTGATATGATGGAAGACCTTTCAAAAGAGTATTACTTGAAAGGTTTTCCAGACCCCTCAAAAATTGAGACAAAAATTATTCAGGAGCATTAAGTATTATGGCAGTACGTGCAAAGGTTGGTTTGAACAAAGACGGTTTTATGCCGGGTAAACCGAAGAAGACTCGTCAAGGATGTGGAAAACATACAAAGTATGCCGCTACTTCTCGTAATGGGAAGCGTAAGATGTATCGCGGACAAGGTAAAGGTTAATATGCAAATGAGGGTCTTCGGACCCTCTTTTTTTGTCAATAAATATTGAGTAAGGGATAGCAACCCCTCTAAAAGTTCTGATTTCTTTGCAAATCAGGAGCTAAAATGGGACAATCACCTGTCGATAGAAACACAGAGTACATGAGAGAGATGTGGGGAACCACAAAACTCGTTACAGACTACTATAAGGACGATAAAATGCATGATTTTTTAGATAATCTGGGCAATCATCAGCATCAAAAGATGCTTCGTGAGATTGCAAATGATGATTTGACACCTAAAAAGCACGATTTTAAGAAACAGAACGAACTTCATGAAAAAATTCGTAATGATGAAGACTATGATGATTGGAATTATGGTACAGAACCTTATTATGGTAAGATTTCTGGGTAGTAGGTATAAATAATTGAACGAAAAGTACTCGTTCAATGGCAGTTCAGAGGGTTTCAAGAGCATTTAAGGACATTAGTTTTTCTTTTGATCCACATCCAGTGACAAAAGATCTTCCTGTGTTAACAAATGAGCGTGCGATCAAAAGATCTGTACGTAATTTGGTTGAAACTATACCTACTGAACGTTTTTTTAACTCGACTCTTGGTACAGATATTCGTAAAAGTCTATTTGAATTTGTAGATTATGGAACTGCTGCCATAATTGAGGATCAAATTCGTAATACGGTAAGTTTTTATGAACCAAGAGTCAATAATTTGAAGATTCAGGTTGATCCAAGACCTGATGATAATAGTTTTGATGTTAACGTGATCTTCGATATCATTGGTCAAGACGTACCAACACAACAATTTTCATTTTTACTAGAGGCAACACGATAAAAAATGCCTTTTACACAATTTACAAACCTAGACTTCGATCAAATTAAGACAGAAATCAAGTCATATCTGCGTGCAAATTCAAATTTCACGGATTTTGACTTTGAAGGATCTAATTTTTCTGTTTTAATTGATACTCTTGCATACAATACCTATATTAATGCATTTAATGCAAATCTGATTGTCAATGAATCGTTTTTAGATTCGGCAACAGTTCGTGAAAATGTGGTATCACTTGCAAGAAACATTGGATACATACCACGTTCCAGAAGTGCTGCAGTAGCGAACGTAACCTTTGCAGTACCAACGACTACTACAAGTTCTTTTATCACCCTTAGAGCGGGTCTGACGTGTGTTGGAGCGTTTGATAATACAACCTATCGCTTCTCAGTACCAGAGGACATTAGTGCAAATGTTGTAAATGGTGTTGCACAGTTTGGCACAACAAGTAATCCAATTAAAGTCTATCAAGGTTCATTCCTGAGTAGGCAGTTTTTAGTTAATAAGTCGATTGATCAACGTTTTATCTTAGATAATCCAGGTATCGATACATCTACCATTAGAGTTTTTGTAAAAGGAATCAATGATAATGGTCTTGGTAGAGAATATGCTGCAGTTGATAATATTTTAAATCTGAATAAAAATTCAGAAATCTTCTTACTACAAGAAGTGCAAGATGAGAGATATGAATTATTATTTGGTGATGGGTATTTTGGTAAGGAATTAGAAAATAATGCTGTTATAACAGTTCGTTATGTCGTTACTGATGGTGAAGCAGGTAATGGTCCTTCACAATTTGACTTCCAAGGCAATTTTGTAGATGAAAGTGATGTTAGAGTCATTCCATCATCATCAGTGTCTGTAACGACCGTACAGGGGGCAATGAATGGTGGTGAGATAGAGAATATCTCATCCATCAAATACTTCGCTCCTAGACTCTACTCTGCACAGTACAGAGCGGTTACGGCAAGAGACTATGAGGCAATTATTCAGTCAATCTATCCAAACACTGAGTCTGTTTCTGTTGTTGGTGGAGAAGAATTGACACCACCACGTTATGGGTCTGTTCAAATTAGTATTAAACCAAAGAATGGTACATATGTATCTGACTTTGATAAGCAAAATATTTTAAACAAGATTAAACAATATTCTATTGCAGGAATCAATCAAAGTATTGTAGATCTAAAAATTCTTTATGTTGAAATCGATTCATCAATTTACTATAATACATCAAAAATTTCTAGTGTAGATAATTTAAAGACAAATATTACCAATGCTTTGACGAATTATTCTAAGAGCGTTGATATGAATAAGTTTGGTGGAAGATTTAAATATAGTAAAGTCCTCCAATTAATTGATAGAGTTGATGATTCAATCACTTCTAATATTACTAAGGTTAGAATTAGAAGAGATATGAAGATTCTTAAAAACCAGTTTGCACAATATGAACTTTGTTTTGGAAATAGATTCCATGTAAATCCAAATGGTTTGAATATCAAGTCTACTGGATTTAAGATTGCAGGAGAGTCATCTACTGTATACATCACTGATGCACCAAATATTGGCACAGGAGCAAATTTAGTATCTAGTTCTACCCAAGCAGCAGATATTTTCTTAAGAAGACCAACAACATTGAATATAAAAACTGGAATTCTTTCCCTTGTTAAGGAAGATTCAAAAGGAAATAGAGTTGTTGTTGCCAAGGAAGCAGGGTCAGTTAACTATGAGACAGGGGAGATTATCCTCAATACAGTTAATATTACAGAAACTACTAAACCTAACGATATTATAGAGATTCAGGCATATCCAGAATCAAACGATGTTGTTGGACTAAAAGACTTATATTTAAGTTTTAATGTTTCAAGTAGTTCAATAAATATGATAAAAGATGTCATTGCATCTGGTGAGGACATTTCTGGCGTCGCCTTTACAAGAGACTACTATACATCAAGTTATTCTAACGGAACCTTAGAGAGGAAGTAAAATATGACCCATTTTGAGAAGAGAGTGCAACTCAATAAGATTATTGAGAGCCAACTTCCAGAATTCGTACTTGCTGATTTTCCAAAAGCAATTGAATTTTTTAAACAATATTATATTTCTCAGGAATATCAAGGTGGTAATAGTGATCTCATTACTAATCTTGATCGCTATATTAGAGTTGATAATTTATCACCAGAAGTTGTTGTCGGTGAAACAACTCTTTCTAGTGATATTTTTGAAAATTCTACTACAATTACAGTATCTTCAACGAAAGGATTTCCAGATGAATATGGTCTTCTGAAAATCAATGATGAAATTATCACATATACCAGTAAAACTGAAACTGAATTTATTGGTTGTGTTCGTGGATTTAGCGGTGTCACTGGATATGACTCACAGTCAGTAAGGTACAATACCAATGTAAATACTGAGAATGTAATTTTTTCAGAGACTTCTGCCACATCACATAAGCAGAATGATACTGTCTCAAATTTGAGTATTCTTTTTCTGCAGGAATTTTATAAGAAATTAAAGAGAACTTTTACACCTGGATTAGAAGATAGTGATTTTGTTTCTGATCTTGATGTTGCTAATTTTGTTAAACATGCAAGAAATTTTTATCAATCCAAAGGAATTGAGGAATCGGTAAAGATTTTATTCAAAGTTCTTTATGGTGTAGAAGCAACAGTATTAGATCTTGAAGATAGATTAATTAAACCATCTAGTGCAAACTTTGTAAGAAGAGAAGTTATTGTAGCAGAAAATATTTCTGGCGATCCATTTGAATTGCAAGGTCAAACAATATATCGTTCAACTGATAGTTCTACAAATGCATCAGTTTCTAATGTAGAAATTTTTACAAGAAATAATAGAACATATTATAGAATTGAACTTTTTGTTGGATATAATGATAGAGATTTAATTGAGGGTATTTTTGATGTTCCTGGATATTCCAAGGTATTAGAACCTTCAGTTATTGGTTCTAGCATTATTTCGGTTGATTCGACAATTGGTTTTCCAGAATCTGGAACTATCATTTCTGGAACAAATACAATTACTTACACATCAAAGAGTATTAATCAATTTTTTGATTGTAGTGGTATCAATAGTAATATTTCTGTCGGGGATGCTGTTAGAGCAAACGACACAATTTATGGTTATGCAAATGGAGATCCAACAAAGAGAGTTGATCTTCGCATAACTGGTGTCCTTTCGGAACTCAAAACACTGAGTCAGATAAATCAAATTAATGATAATGAGAAAGTTCTTGTTAAAAGTCTTGGTGAGATAATTGAAAATCCAGATGAAAATAAGTCTTATAAGCAATCATTTGCAAATTCATGGATTTATAATACAAGCACAAGACATAAAATTTCTTCAATTTTTGGATCAACATTTACTGTTTTAAGTAAGATTGATAAGTCTAGTTTGAGAGTTGGTGATACTGTTGAAGTTTTAATGCGCAATAGTAATACTGTTGTTGCACCAAATGCAACTATTTCTAGTATTAATACACTTTCGAATCAGGTTGTTTTAAGCAATCTTTTTTCATTTACTGCATCTCCAACAGCATCATATGATATCAGGAGAAAACTTAAAAAAGTAAACAGTGCAGGAATTCCATTATCTCTTGGAAATGGTAGTTATATTTCCAATGTCTTAAATGTATATACTGATGATAACAGCGAATATGGATATATCGCATCACATTCTTTACCAGAATATGATATTGTAGATGAAATTGTCGAATCCACAATTCCAGATGGAACCTCAGCAAATCTGGATAGTTATGATAGTGTTTTACAAACATATGGAACTATAAAATTTTCAACTAATGTCAAGTTTATTGATGGTGATGAAGTAGTATACACATCATTAAATCCACTCACTGGATTATCTTCTGGGGAACGTTATTTTATTAAAGTTGTTTCTCCAAATGCAATTCAACTTTATTCATCTAAGTCGCTTCTTTCTGGAAATAGTATTGTTAGATTTGGACCAAATCCAATTTCATCAACACATTATTTTACATTGAATAGACACAAGAGCAGAATTCTTGGTCCAAATAAAATTTTAAGAAAGTTCCCTCTTCAACAAAATCGTGCCTCTGCAAAAATCAATGAAAGAGGATTTGGAAGTGTTGGCACATTAGTCGATGGTGTAGAAATTACAAGTCCTAATTCTAGAAATAAAATTTATTATGGTCCACTTAAAGAATTTGAAGTTATCAATGGTGGAAAAGATTATGATGTAATGAATCCACCAAAGATTGAAATATCGCCTGGACTTGGAAAAACAGCACTTATAGAACCTGTTATTTCTGGTAGTGTTAAAAGTATATTTGTTGATCCACAAACCTTTAACTTAAATGAAGTATTTTCATTATCTTTAATTGGTGGAAATGGAACTGGATGTTTTATTGAACCAGTTATTGATGATATTTTTAGAGAAGTTGAATTTGATAGTCGCGACATTAACTATGGTGGTGGAGTTGATCTTGATAGTGATACAATTTCATTTTTAGAACCACACAACTTTACGAGTGGACAAATTATTATCTATAATGAAAATGGAAATAATGCATTAGATACTGGATTATTTGATGATCAAAATAACATACCAACCGGAAAGTTGGTAAGTGGGGATGAATATATTGCAGAATTTATTAATACATCAACCATTAGATTATACAACAATCAGTCGGACTATGTTGCAGGAATTAATACCATTGGATTTTCAACAACAACCAATGTAACTGGTATTCATAAGTTCAGAACAATTCCAGACAAAACACTAAGAAAAGTAACTGTATTGTCGGGTGGGTCTGGATATCAGCATAGAAAACTTAGAGTTCCATCTTCTGGTATTTCTACAGAATTTGATACTATCTCAGTTAAAAATCATGGATTTTCAAATGGTGATATTGTAGAATATTCTACAACTGGAGATGTTATCTCTGGTTTAAGTACTTCAAATAGATATTCTATTTTGAAGTTAGATTCGGATCAGTTTAGATTGATCAATGTAGGAATTGCAGGAACTGTAACGACTGATCTTACACGATCAAAATATACAAAATTAAATAGTGTCGGAACAGGATATCAAATCTTTAAATATCCTGATATTGAAGTAATAGTAAACGTTTCTCTCGGTTCAACATTTACTAATACATTCACATTTACTCCTATTGTAACAGGAGAAATTATTGATGCATATATGTATGATGCTGGTGTTGGATATGGTTCAAGTGTTTTAAATTTACATAAAAAACCAACCATTTCACTGAAAAATGGAAAATCCGCAGAAATGAGACCTGTCATTTCTAACGGAAGAATCGTCGATGTGAATATTTTATCACAAGGTAGTGAATATTTTTCTATTCCTGAAATTATTGCAGATGATGGAAAAGTTGGAAGTGGTGCTATTTTAAGACCAGTAATTAATAATGGTTCAATTACTGATATTGTCATTATAAATGGCGGCATTGGATATGACCCAAATACAACTAAGATTTACATTGAACCAAGAGGGTCGGGTGCATTATTTGACTGCAGAGTCAGAGACTTAACTGTCAACGATGCAAAGAGATTTGGTGAATATTCAAAATTAAGAACCTCAAAGATCTTTTCAAATCTATACGAAAGTGATACTGAAAATAACTTAGTGTATGGAATTTATGGATACTCAACAGATTTGGCATCAAACTATGGTGATGATGGAAATAACCACTCACCTATTGTTGGTTGGGCATATGATGGAAATCCAATTTATGGACCTTATGGATATAATGATCCCAATGATATTCAGTCTGGGGTGGGAATTCTCAAAACTGGATATACATTAAATTCTTCTTCTGTTCAAAACAGACCTACAACATTTTCAAATGGGTTCTTTATTGAGGACTATAAGTTTGACAATAGTGGAGTATTGGATGCACATAATGGAAGATATTGCAAGACTCCAGAATTCCCAAATGGAGTATATGCATACTTTTGTGGTGTAACTACCAGCACAACTTCGAATGATTTAGAACCAAGTTATCCATATTTTATTGGTAATAGTTTTAGATCTGATTTTATACAGGAAAACAAAACTTTAAATCAGTCATATGACTTTAATAGTTCAAATTTGGTTAGAAATACATTTCCATATAAAATCAATGATAAAGACGCAGATTATGATTTTCTCATTGAATCATATGAAGATTATGAACAAAAAACCCTTATCAATTCCACTAATAGGGGAGAAATTTCTGACGTAAAAGTAATTGATGGTGGAACTGGATATAGAATTGGTGAGAGAATAAATTTTGATTATACAGGAACTAGTGGTATAGGTCTTAGGGCAGAAATTTCTGAATTGGAAGGTAAACCCATTGATAGTTTAGCAACATCTATTGATAGTTTTGAAAATTGTGTTTTTGAGTGGGATGATGAAAATAATGTTTCCGCATATAAACTTGAAGGATTCTCACCAATAGTTAATAATGATACTGTTCTTATAGGCAATACAAAACGTGTTTTTGCAGATAATACCGGAATTAATACATCTCTTTATTCAATTAAAAATTTATTTGGATCTAAAAAAGTAGGATTCTCAACAGAGACTGTCTCGTTAGCAGCGACTATGAGTAGTTACACTGTTGCTGGTGGAGTTTATCAGGACATTTTTGTAAGTAATGTTCCGGAAACAATTTCTATTGGAGCAACTGCAACTATCGTATCTGATCTTGGATCTGAGATTGTCACTATTTTGAATAATTATAACAATGGCACTCTGAGAATTAGAAGATATGGTGGAACTGGTGTTGCACATAGTCTGGGAAGTAAATTTAATCTCCTTGGTGATAGATTATCTTTGCCAATAAAGACCAGTTCATTTGTATCAAAGAGAAACGATATTGTCTTCTTTAATACACAACAGTCAGTCGGAATTGGAACTACAACAGGAGGATCTTCAAGGGGTGGTGAGAAAACATATAATGTTGGACTTACATCTCAATCTATTTTTGTTCCTTGTAGAACAATTTATATTGAAAATCATCCATTCAAAACAGGACAAAAAGTTACATTTACCAAATCTTCAAAACCAGGAACAAACTCTTTAATTGTTGGTAATACACCAGATCAATTAAATACGTTCTTCTTACCAGATACTTTTTCTAGAACATCAGATGTTTATATTATTGACAAGGGTCGTGATTTTATTGGATTGACTACACAAGTTGGACTTAGTACTAGTAGTGAAGGATTATTTTTCTACAGTGATGGATCGGATGATTCATCCTACAAATTTGAGACTAATTTCACACAAATAACAGGTGATATTGACAGGGTAACTACAGTTGTCAGTACTGCTTCATCTCATGGATTGGAAATAGGTGATCAAATCAGACTTACGTTAGAACCAAATACTGTTGTAGGTCTTGGATCTACTGCTGCTTTAACACTTGCTTTAGATCCAATTGATAAGAAGTTGTTAATAAATCCAACTGGAATTAATTCAACGGGAATCAACACAACAAACAATACCATAACTTTTACAAATCACGGATTTAAAACTGGTGATAAGATACATTACAATAGTATTAAAGTTGCTTCTGGATTAAGCACTGGAACTTATTATGTTATTGAAGATAGCAGAAATACATTTAGATTGGCAGAAACTTATTATGAAACATTACCAGAATTTGAGAATGAAGTAAATATTGTCGGAACTGGCGATACGACACATACATTCTCTCTTATTAATCCAAAGATTGATGTTACTAAAAATTCCGAACTTAGATTTAATGTTGGTGATCCTACACTAAATGGTTATAATTTTAAATTATTCAGAGATAAGGATTTTAAAGATGAGTATGTAACTTCTTTTGATACCCAAAACTTCAACGTGATTGGAGTTGGCAGTGTTGGATTTGGAACAGGGACTGGTTATGTTTCCATAAGATACTCCGAAAATGTTCCATCAAAATTATATTATGCTCTCGAAAAATCTGGATTCATTAGCACAGCAGATAAGGATGTTGTTAATTATTCTGAAATAAATTATATTGATAGTGAATATAATGGCACATATACAATTTCTGGTGTAACTACAACATCATTTACAATTTCACCAGTAAAATATCCAAAAGTACTCAATTATTCAAAAGACCAGTTTGATATATTGAAGTACAATACAAAATCATCATCCACATTAACTGGTGCAATTAGTAAAGTAAAAATTACAAATAAAGGATATAATTTTAAACAAATTCCTAAATTTATTGATGTCGATACAACAGATGGATTGAATGCTAACATTGTAGCAATCTCAACTGATGTTGGTACAATACGTTCATTTAGGATTGTAGATCCAGGATATGATTATCCTTCCGATAAAACTTTAAGACCAGAAGCAATTATCCCACCAAGAGTTACTATTGATAATTTTGACACCATTAAAGAGATTGAAATTAAATTTGGTGGAAAGAATTACATTACACCACCAAGTCTTATTCTTGTAAACAATGAGACTAATGAGATTGTTGATAGCACTTCCTTATTAGCAAAAGCACCTAACGGATCAATATCCGAAATTGAGCAAATATCACCAATATTTGGAATTAAATCTGATCCACATAGAATTATCGCCATTGATAATTCAAATGGTGTTGGTATTAGTTCTATAATTACAAGTAACTCTGGTGTTGCTACTTGTACTCTGAATACACCTATTCTTGGATTTAGTTCTGCCCCATTCCAAACTGGTGATTACATTTATGTAGAAGGAATTGATCTTGTTGGTGGTGGAACTGGATATAACTCTGAAAATTATGAATATAGATTTTTCCAAGTTCAATCATATGTAAATACAAGTCCAGCACAATTAACATACTCTTTGGTTGACAATTCCAATATTGGATTGACAACAAATCCAGGTATTGCAAAAACATTCCAGTCTGGATATGCAACTATTATAAATTCCAAAAATTATCCAATCATTGATGTCATAAAAGAAAGATCTGAGTTTTTCATTAATGAAAATATTTTTGTCAGTGTTGGAACCGGATATTTTGAGACTGATTTATCTATTGTTTCTGTTGAGCAAGATTATGTAAAAATTACTGGTACATATGATCTTAAAAAAGGAAGTAAGATCAAAGGAAAAGTTAGTGGTGCTATTGCAGATGTTATAGGTATTGATGAAAATAGATCTAAATTCATAATTGATTACTCATCCAAGAAAAATATTGGATGGAATGATGATATTGGTAAAATAAGTGAAGATTATCAGGTTACTCCAAATAATGATTATTATCAAAATTTATCATACTCAATTAAGAGTCCAATAACTTGGGACGAATTCTCAAATCCAGTAAATGGTGTTTTACATCCAGCTGGAATGAAGAATTTTGCTGATGTTGGAATTGTATCCACAACAGATGTGGGCACATCGATTCAAGCTTCTGCATATTCTATAGCAGTTCTTGATGTTGTCAATGAAAAAAGAGTTGATACAATCAATAACTTTGACAACGCTACTGATTATGACACAAAAACTAATCCAGATCAATCAAAGTTTTTAAGATTTGAAAATTCTAAACTCTCAGATTATACACAATGTAGATCTAATAGGGTTCTTATACATGATGATATTAGTGGAAGATTTTCAAGTAAAGGTTTCCAAGATCTCTTTATAGAAGTTGAGGAAATAGAATCAACAGATACTATTGTAAATTATCTGATCCAAATTGTTGATCCAGATACTTTTGAATCTCAGGTAAGTGAACTTATTTTACATACTACAAATATTGATAGCACATTATTTGAAAAGTCAACATCTTTTGTTGGAATTGGAAAAACATATGCCGTAGAAAGACTTGGATATTTTAGTGCAGAAGTTGATACTAGTGCAAGAAAGACACTTCTATTCACCCCAGTTGATCCTTACGATAGAGATCATGATATAAAAGTTTTAAAGAAAACTTTTACAAACACAAATTCTGGACTAGGGACAGAAACTATTGGGTCAATTAATCTGATAGGATCTACAGTAAATGGAATTACAACTGTCGGAACTGCAAATAGCGAAAAAACCATTGTTGAATTTGAGGATGATAAATTCAATGGATTATACGCTGGACTTGAAATTTTAAATACTACAACTAATCAATTCAATTATGTTGAGGCAGCATTAGATTTTGATGGGACGGATACCTATATTAGTGAATATTATTTTGATGATAAAATGGTACCTATAAGTGATAATTTTATAGGAATCGTCACAGCAGTCTATGATTCAAATGCTGGAATAGTTTCTCTTAGAGTTGGTAATGGTTCTACTGATAGTATTTTAAATGTTAGAGCAAATGTAGTTGGATTTGGTTCAACTGAATCTGGCATTGGAACAACAAGATTCTTAGTTTCTGGTCAACCTACTGGAACCGAAAAGAGTGCTAGATACGAATCAACATATGGTTCTGGAACAAGCACAGTTAGATTTGGAACTTTCAATGTTGACAATGTTACTTCAGTCACTTCCTTAGTGAGAGTATCAGCAGGAAATACTTCTGCTATTCATCAAGTAACTTTCCTCACAAATAAATCAGATGTGGTTACAGTAGCAGGTCCTTTTGCACCAACTAATACGGTAACTGGTCTTGGAACGTTTGGTGGAGAAATTTCTGGAACAGATTTTTATGTTAATTTCTATCCAGATGCTGGATTTGATGCTGAGGTACAAGCGTTTAATCGTGTATTGTATACTGAAAGTGACTTTGATAACGAACCAACAACCCTTGAATATGGAACAATTAATGATGATATATTTGTTACTTCCTTTGATGGATTAAATGGGTCAAGAATAAACAAGGTCAATTTCGAATTAAAACATAACGGAACACCAATTTTTGTAAAGAAATTTAATCCATCCGACACCACTAAATTAGATTATGTGACTGGGATATTCAATATTCCAAACCACTTTTATAATACTGGCGAAGAATTGATTTATACTCCAAAATCTACTTTTACTGGTATTGGTCAAAGTGCTATGGGAATTGGTAGTACTGAAAATTATCTTGGAATAGTGACCGATAGACTTCCAGAAAGAGTATATCCAATTGTAATTTCTCCAAGTAAATTTAAACTTGCAACAAAGAGATCATATGCAAATTCTGGAATAGGAGTTACATTTATTGATTCGGGTCTTGGAAATATTCATGAACTGGAAATGACTAAGAAATTAACTAAGACATTAATTTCTCTTGATGGTGTTGTTCAACAACCATTAACATTTACACCATTGCAATATCAACTTGAAAATAATAATGGTACTCTTGTAACAGGGATCTCCACATTTAATATTAGTGGAATTGCATCAATTCAACCAAGAGATATTCTCAAAATTGATAATGAATATATGAAGATTACTGAGGTTGGTTTTAGTACTAATGTTGGTGGTAACATTTTGGGTCCAATTAATGGAATCATTCAATCTGGTATTGGTGCAACTTTCCACACAGTTTCTACTATAAGAGCATCTCTTGGATCAACAGAAGCAACACATACTGATGGAACAAATATTCAAATTTATAGAGGATCTTATAATATTGTAGGGTCTGATGTTTGGTTTACTGATCCACCAAAAGGAAATGCAAGATTGAGAAGAAATCAATCAAATCTTCCTTATACTAAGGCATCATTCTCCGGTAGAACATTTACGAGAAGTAATTATGATACCAACATGATATTTGATGATCTATCCGATGACTTTACAGGTATTGGTAAAACATATACAGTAAATGTCCAAGGAATCAATACAACTGGTATTGAAAATGGAAATGGTGTCGTTTTCATCAATGGAATATTCCAAACACCATCAACACTTAACAATGCAGGAAATAATTACGAATTTGAAAATGATACAGTGGCAGGAATTTCTAGTATTGTATTTACTGGGATTACATCAACTGATGGATCTTATGTTCTATCAGATTTTGATATCAACCAAAACCAATTGCCAAGAGGTGGTTTAATTGTATCTCTTGGTTCAACTCCTGGTTTAGGATATGCACCCCTTATTGGTGCAGAAGTTAGAGCAGAATTAGACAATTCTGGATCGATTATTGGTATCGTTGGAATTGGTACAACTATTACTGGTGGAAGTCTTGGTGTAAGTACAGCATCTTATAATAATCAATCTGGTATCATTATAATTGAGACTGATAGTGCTCATGGATTGTCTGGTGGAGATAGGGTAAAATTATCGGGATTAGGATTTACTTGCCCAACAAATCCAGGTATTACTTCATTCTTCCCAGATCAGAATCCAAATCAAATTGATCTCTCCTATGACATTGTAAATATTCTATCAGACACTGAGATCAGTGTTAATGTTGGACCTAGCACTATTCAACATAACTATATTGGATTTGGTACAGTATATCAATACTTTACCTTAAATAGTGGATCTGGATATAGAGGACCGGTTTCTATTGGAGTTACCGATTTAAATCATACTGGAACAGCAGCAGATATTTCTGCAACCGTTGGAATTGGTGGTACTTTAATATTTACTATTAATGATGGTGGGTCTGGTTATAATGAACCAGTTATTTCTATTCCTCAACCATCATATGATAATTTGGAAGTTGTAGGTGTTTCTAGACTTGGTGTTGGAGCAACAACAGATACTGGAACTAATTTACTCTTAAATGTTACTGTTGGTGCGTCTGCAACTGCACCAGTTGGATTGGGTTCAACATTCTTTAGCGTAGATTCATTTAAAATTTCCAGAAGTGGATATGGATTTAAAGTTGGTGATGTATTTACTCCCGTTGGTCTTGTTACGGCAAAGGGTCTTTCTCAACCAATATCCCAGTTCCAACTTGAAGTTACGGAAATATTTAATGATCAATTCTCATCTTGGTCATTTGGACAAATGAATTATATTGATAGTATTAAATTTTTCCAAAATGGGATTAGAAAGAGATTCCCATTATTCCTTAATGGTGATTTAGTTTCATTTGAAGTGGACTCTGATAATCAATTATCTTCAGAAATTGATCTAGATTCTGTTCTCATAATTTTTGTAAATGGTGTTATTCAAACTCCAGGTAGTGCATATACATTCAATGGAGGAACTTCTTTTATATTTACTGAGGCACCAGATCCAGAAGACAAAGTTGATATTTTCTTCTATCTTGGAGAACTTGGAGTTGATAGTATTATTGTTAATGTTGATGAGACATTGAAGATTGGTGATAATATCTTGGTTAAGAAGATTCCATTTGATTCATCAGTCAATTCTCAATCAAGAAGTAGAACTATTGTTGATATTCTTGGATCCGATAATATTGAGACCGACAATTATGTTGGTACAGGAATTAATGAAACGATCTATAGACCTGTCGATTGGATTAAGCAGAAAAAAGATCTTTACATTAAAGGTGATGTTATTTACAAAACGAGAGACATTTATGAACCAAGAGTTTATCCAACTGCAAAAATAATCGGTGATGTAAATACAGATTCTCAGATGATTTTTGTTGATGATGCACAATTCTTTGATTATGAAGATTCGAATTATGGTATCAACATTGATAGTTTTGGTGGACTTATTGTTGGTGGTAGCGATCCAGTTTCTGCCGCATTTACAGCAACAGTTTCTAATGATGGATCTATTTCTGGAGTCACAATAACAAACACTGGGTTTGGATATACCACCACAACTATACCTATTAAATTTGCTGCACCACAAAGAATTGGAGTTGGAATTGGAACAACTGCAACTGGAACTGCAACAATTTTAAATGGAGCAGTCTCATCAGTTTCTGTTGATAATGTTGGATTTGGTTATACGAATACAAATCCACCAAATTTGATTGTAGAAATTCCACCCGCAATTAAGGAAAATATTCCAAACTTTAAAAATGTTCAGGGATTCTCTGGAATTATTACTGGTATTAGCACAACAACTGGATCAAACGGACACCCATTAGCACTCACATTCCATTATACAGTGACAACTATGGCGGATGCTGATGATCTTTTAACTGATTATCCAATTTATATCAATAATACCACAGTTGGAAATGGTGTGACATCAGTTAATAGTGATGATAACGCTCTTGTTGGAATTGGAACTACATTCTTAGATAACATATACATTGTACATCAAAGATTTAATGTAGGACCAAGAGGTGTAGTTACTTGTAATGTACACAGCGATTCTCCTATTGTTGGTATAGCAACAACAGGATATACTGATATTGCTGCTGGTATTGGAACTTTCCAACTTGGAAATATTTCTTGGGGAAGAATATTCAATGGTTCTGATCTTCTTCAAAGATCCCAACCAATTTCAATTGGTGTTACTGGATTGACAGTTGATTCTGGATTATCAACATTCCCAACAATTCAAAGAAGACTGTTTGGATTTAAAAATAATGGATCTATCAGAACTCGTTCTGAGATTTAGCATATAAATACATAAAAAAAGTCTAACAATGCCAGCACTTGTTACTGATCGATTTAGAATTTTGAATGCTAGTAATTTTGTAAGCTCTGTTGAAGATGCATCAAATTCTTATTATATTACGGTAAGTCTACCAAATCCAACAACTGTCGGTTTTGGTAGATCTACTACATGGAATACAAACACCCCTTCACCGATTGACAACCTAGCATATAATTCACATGCGGGTGACGTTATTTTGTATGGAAAGAAAATATCTTCGGCAAATATTAGAAGAATTATCAGAAGGATTGATTGGGTTGCTGGATCTCGCTACGAAATGTATAGGGATGATTATAGTGTTTTAAATCCAGCACCTTTGACAAACGCATCTAGGTTATATGATGCAAATTATTATGTAATGAATTCTGATTTTAGAGTTTATATTTGTATTGAAAATGGTTCGAGTGGTTCAAATACGAAAGGAAATGTTTCTCAGGATCAACCAACATTTACTGATCTAGAACCATCAAGAGCTGGCGATAGTGGGGATGGTTATATTTGGAAATACCTATTTACAGTTTCTCCAAGTGATATTGTTAAGTTTGATTCCACAGATTATATCACAGTACCAAATGGTTGGTTAACTTCTACTGATAGTCAAGTTAGATCTGTGAGGGAATCTGCTGATTCAGGATCAAATTTAAATCAGATTAAAACTGTTTATATTGAGAACTCTGGTGCAAATTACTCAAATGGTCTGGGGCAAGAATTAGATATTATCGGTGATGGTGAAAGTGGCAGAGTTAGGGTTGATGTTGAATCTGGAAAAATTACAAACGCTACTGTTACATCTGGCGGAAAGGATTATAGTTATGCACTAGTTGATTTGGGACCACTTAATTCAAATACAACAGGTACTAGTGCCAAATTAGTTCCAATTATTCCACCATCAAAGGGACATGGATATGACATCTACACTGAGTTGGGAACTGATAAAGTTTTAGTTTATGCTAGATTTGATGACTCAACGAAAGACTTCCCAATTGATACTAGTTTTGCACAGATAGGTATTGTAAAAAATCCAACAGCGGTTGGGTCTGATCAAATATATACAAATAATACTTTTAGTGGATTATATTCCGTTAAATTTTCAACTGTCAATGGTACACCGCAAGTTGGAGAAAGAATCCAACAAATTGTTTCGAGTGGTGTTGGTAAAGCATATGGATATGTCGCTTCTTGGGATTCTGAGACAAATGTTTTAAAATATTTCCAGGATAGATCACTTTACTATAACCAAACAACCCTTGATCAGACAGATTATGTTGGAATTTCTACAAATGGTAGACTTTATTCTTTCGAATCGTCTGCAAACTTAATTACGGGACAAACTTCCTCATTTAGTGGATCAGTTGATACTGCATTTACTGGAATTTCAACAAATCCAACTGGGACAAAATTAATTAATCTTAGTGTTAATTTCACAAGTGGATTGGCAAGTCCTGAGATAAATAAAGGATCGGGGGAATTAATTTATCTGGATAACAGACCAATTATTTCTAGAAATTCACGCCAAAAAGAAGACATTAAAGTTATACTGGAATTCTAAACCATGCCACAAAAGACAAATTTAAATGTAAATCCTTATTATGACGATTTTGATAAGGATGACAATTTTTATAAAGTACTCTTTAAACCAGGGTATCCTGTTCAGGCAAGAGAGTTAACTGGTCTTCAATCAATTTTACAAAATCAGATAGAATCTTTTGGAAGTCACATTTTCAAAGAAGGTTCAATGGTTATTCCTGGTGGAATAACTTGTGATAACAATTTTGCAACATTAAAGGTAAATTCAGATCATCTTGGTGTAGATGTTACACTTTATTTGGATTCCTTAGTTAATGCAAATGAGGGTAGAGGAACAGAAGTAAAAGGTCAGGAGTCGGAAGTCTTTGCAACTATTAAAGACTACCTTTTACCACCAGAAGAAGGTGTTGAAAATATTACTCTTATTGTAAAGTATAGTACTGGTGGATCTGATAATGAAGCAGCAGTATTTTCTGACGGTGAAGATTTAATCCTCCAAGAAAACGTAACTTATGGAAATACAACACTAAACAGTGGCGATACTGCTTTTACAGTATTTCCATTTGAGGCATCTAATGTTGGATATGCAGTTGGTGTTGCAAAAGGCGTTTATTTTATTAGAGGAACATTTGTAGATATTCCAACATCACAAATTATTCTTGATCCATATAATAGTGAACCTTCATATAGAGTTGGATTTGATGTTATTGAGGAAATCATTTCAGCAGACGATGATCAGTCTTTAAATGATAATGCCAAAGGATTTACCAACTATGCTGCACCTGGTGCAGATAGATTAAAGATTAGTGTTAGGTTATCAAAAAAGCAACTTACAGATTTTGATGACACTAATTTTATTGAGCTTGTAAAAATTGATAATGGTGTAATCAGAAAACTTCAAAATAAGTCAGATTATAGTATCATCAAGGACTACTTTGCAAAAAGAACTTATGAAGAATCTGGAGATTATTCAGTAGATCCATTTACAGTTGACACACTTGAATGTTTAAATAATGAAACTGGTAATGGTGGTCTTTACTTAGAGAATCAAAAAACTGAACAAGGAAACACACCTTCAGAAGACTTGATGTGTGTTAGACTTTCGGCAGGTACTGCATATGTTAGGGGATTTGATATTAATCTTGTTGGATCCACTGTCCTTGATGTGGAAAAACCAAGAACTACAAAATCTGTACCAACGGCAAGAATCCCATTTGCAATGGGAAGTTTATTGAAAGTTAATAATGTATTTGGGGCACCCATTATTGGGGTGAATAATACCAATACAATCGGTCTTTTTAATTCAAGAAGAGATGGACAAGGTACTGGTGGTACCGTAAACGCAGGTTCTGGAACAAGAATTGGTGACGCTAGAGTATATTGGTTTGGTGTTTCGGACGCACCATATGGAGGTAATGCCACTGAGTGGGATTTATACTTATATGATATCCAAACGTATACGCAAGTAATTTTACATAGAGGACTTACTGCTGCACAGGCACCTGTTGGATCATATGTTCGCGGTCTTTCTAGTGGAGCAACAGGATATGTTGCAGTAAGAACATCAAACACACAGTATCAACTTTCACAGACTTCTGGAACATTTGTTGTAGGAGAAGAAGTTACTGTTAATGAAAGTGAGTCAATTAAAGTTGGACTTACATCAATTGATGAGTTTACTGTTGAAGATATAAAATCTGTATGGCAAGATTCGTCTTCATTAGATGCTACGGTTAATGTAGATTTTCTTGCAGATACCGTATTACATGAAAAGAGACTTCCAAGTTTCTCTATTGCAGACAAATTAAATATCAATGGAACTACTGGTAGAGTTGCAGGAAGATTTTTCAGTGGAGTAACTGGTATTAAAGAAAATGCAATTATTAAATATCAAACTGCAGGTCAAACAAATCCAAACTACAACGTAATTACTGCAATTAGTGCAGATGGTACAAACATCACATTATCAGCAGCACCTTCTGATGTAACTGGTGTTTGTAGAAGTAATATTGATGCTGGTGACTCTACATTTTCATTGATGGTTCCAAAGATTCTTAATCTGGGATCTTCTGGATTATTTGCAGAACTTCCAGAGATTAATATTGCTTCCGTAAATCTTAATGATTCTGAACTTACAATTACAAGGCAACTTACAGGGCAAAGTACAAACGCTGCTGGTAGTCTTACGATACAAGCATCTACTGCATTTGATGTGAATTCAGGAATCACTAGTGTTTTCTTTGAACCCTTTGATGCTGAAAGATATTCTATTGTTTATTCAAATGGATCAATAGAAGATCTTACTTCTGGACAAGTTACTCTTTCTGCAAATTCTGATGAGATAACATTTACAAATCTAACCGCAAATCAAAACAATGTGGTTGTAAATCTCACTCTTCGCAAAATTGGGTTTAGTAGTAAATCGAAAGATTTTATCAGAAGTGAGCAAGTACATATAACAAGAACATCTGGTGTTTCAACGGCAACAGCACTGACTACAAGTAATGTTTATGGTATTAGAGTTGAAGATGATGAAATTTGTTTGAATTTCTCAGATGTTGCAAAAGTTAGGGCAATTTATGAATCCACAAATAATGCTTCACCAGTACTAGATAGATTAACTTTCTCGACTGGTCTTGGACTTGATAATTCTGTTATTATTGGTGAAAAAATTATAGGTGCAAATACAAGAGCAATTGGTCAGATTGTTAGTGCGACTCCAACAACGATTGATTATATTCCACTGAATGATGAAGATTTTGAAGTTGGTGAGGTAGTTAATTTCAAAGAATCTTCAATTTCACAAACTATTCAAGATATAACACCAGGAAGTTATATTGACAAAACCTCCAATTATATTTTAAATAGGGGTCAGAAAAAGCAGTATTCTGATTATTCAAAAATTACCAGAAAGCCTGGTGGTTCTATCCCATCTCGTAGATTATTGATTATTTTTGATAGATATGGCGTTGCTGCAGGAAACCAGGGTGATGTGTTTACTGTAAATTCATATACCAAAGAAAGATTTAAATCTGATATTGCCTCAATAAATGGTTCTAGATTAACTGATCTTATTGACTTTAGACCAAAAGTTTCCGAATTTAATCCAGACACTGCCACTGGATCTCCCTTCTCATTTGAAAATAGAACTTTTGAATCAACACCTTCGTATGTAATATCTCCAGACGAAAGTTCTACCGTTGGTTATAGTTATTATCTTCCAAGAGTTGATTTATTGACAATTAATAAACTTGGGGAAGTTGAAGTTGTAAAAGGTGATCCAAGTGATCTTCCACAGGCACCTATCCTTGCTGATGATGCAATGGAGATTGCTAGGATTATTCTTCCCGCATATCTGTATAATACAACTCAAGAACCTATTGTCAGATTGCAAGACAATAGAAGATTCACAATGCGTGACATTGCAAAACTTGAAGAAAGAATTGAAAATCTTGAAGAAGTTACAAGTTTGACAATGCTTGAGTTGAATGCAAAGACAACTCAAGTAACTGATGCAAATGGACTTGATAGATTCAAATCTGGATTTGTAGTTAGTGATTTTAGAGATAAGACCCTTTTTGAAAGAGGTTTGTCTAGTGTAGATATTCACAAGTCTCAGGCACTTGCAATTTCTCCTGTTGATTTCTGGTCAATTCCAGCAGAATTGGCATTAGATTCTGGAATTGATAGAGAAACTGCTGACTTGTCTCAAAATTTGAGACTTCTTGATCCAAATATTCAAAAAACAGGAGATCTCTTAACTTTAAAATATACACAAGTTGGTTGGATTGAACAACCACATGCAACAGAGACTGAAAATGTAAATCCATTTAATGTTATTGTTTTTGTTGGTGGTGTCATTATGGATCCACCATCAGACAATTGGACAAGAACAATTTATGTAAATGATAGTCGTGTAGAATCTAGTGGTGCAAGATGGGTACAAGAAGCTACATCCACGCAAAAAATTGATGTTGATGTTGATGTAAAAGTAAATGCAAATACTGATATCATTAAAAAAGTAGATTATGTCACCTACAAAAAAGGTGGTGGTAGAGGAGAGAGAATTAAGAAAGCGATTGTTTCATATGCAGCAAAAACTGATGTTAATGCAGCAACTACAACTACTACTACAACTACAACTACTACTTCATACAAACCAAAACTTGAAGGACCTTCAAAGGAATTTAGTTACATTGAAAGTGTTCATTTAAGCAATAGTGTTGATCCATTTATGCGTTCTAGAAACGTATACTTTGCAGCAAATGGATTGAAACCTTATGTGAAGCATTATCATTATATTGATAATCAACAAGTTGATCTTGTTCCAAAACTTTGTGAAATTTCAATGAATTCTGGAACATTCAGACCAACAGAAGATGTTGATGTATTTGCAAAAAATGGTAAAAAGATCGCACGTTTAAAACTTAAAGCACCAAATCACAAATTTGGAGACACATCATCACCAGATATTGGTGCTGGATTGGGTTCTCCTTCAGTATTAGTTGAAAAATATACTGTTGATCCATTTAATTTAAATAGACCTGCACCACCTTCTACATATTCTGCAACATCAAAACTTATTAACTTTGATGTAAGATCCGTTGCAAATAAAGAAAAATATTATGGATATGTTACAAAGGGTGCAAAGATAGTTGGAAGAACTAGCGGAGCTATCGCAACTATTAGTGATACAAGTTTGATCTCTGATAATTGGGGAGATATTATTGCCTGCTTCTTCTTTAGAGATCCAAATACCAGCCCACCACCACCAGTTAAGGTAAAATCTGGAACTAAGACTATTAAGGTTACAGCAAATGCTCCAAGTTCACTTTCACTTCCATCATCAAGTGAAGCTATTGGAGATTATAGTGGAACAGGAACTGTTCTTACACAAAAAACAACAGAAGTATCTTTAAGAAATCCACCAAAACCAAAAACAAAACCAACACAAGTTAAAGTTGAAGTTAAAGCAACTCATAGAGACCCATTAGCACAATCATTTACCGTTGATGGTAAGGGTGTTTATTTAACCTCATTTGATTTATTCTTTGCAAGAAAAGATCCAAAAGCAAAAATCTTTATAGAACTTAGAACAGTTGAACTTGGAACACCTACTGATATTTTGGTACAAGATTATGCACAAATTGCATTAAATCCAAATAATATTTCTGTTTCTAATGATGGAACATCTGCAACAAATGTTAAATTTAAGTCACCAGTTTACTTGCAGGGTGGTGGAAAAGAATATGCGATTGTAATTCTTTCCCCAGCATCTGATAAGTATGAAATGTGGGTCTCCACAATGGGACAAAAGACTGTAAAAACATCAAGTCTTCCAGACGTACAGAATGTAATTGTTTCTAAGCAATACATCGGTGGTAGTTTGTTTAAATCACAAAATGGAACGATTTGGACGCCAAGTCAATTCCAAGATTTAACATTCAAGTTATATAAAGCACAATTTGTTTCATCTGGAACATTGACTTTCTATAATGAAGATGTTACTGCTGGTGGAACAAATGTTTCTAGATTGAGAAATAATCCTTTGAGGGGATTACCTAGAAAACTTTTAGTTCCGTTTACGGGAGCACTTAATGCTGCTGTAGTTACAGGAACAAAAGTTGGTGAGTCTTCATCTTCAATTACTGGAACAGTGGAGAATATTGGAGGAACTATTAATACTGAAACTATTATTTCTGCTGGTATTGGATATTCCGCTGGATCATACAGTAATGTAAATCTATTCTCTCTTACTGGTAGTGGTTCTGGAGCAGTTGCTAATGTTACTGTTACTGGTGATGCTGTCACTGCTGTTACTATTACAAATGCAGGTTCAAATTATGTAGAGGGAGAAATCCTTGGAATTACTACTGCAAATGTTGGTGGTGGTGCTGGTGCAAAAATTGGTGTTCAATCACTAGCAACTACTCACAGTTTATTCCTTACAAACGTCCAAGGAGAAAATTTTACAAACACATCTGATATTGAATTTTATACAGATATTAATGATGAGACAACTAGAACTGATTCCGGAGCAGATGTAAACGGAAATTCTACTGTCATTGCACCTCAATTTAATGGAAATGTTTTCACGATTAGACAATTTAATCATGCACACCATGGTGCAAATAATACGATCAAAATTGTTGATGTTCAACCAGATAGAGAAAAAGTAAAATTAACTGCAAACTTTGGATTAAATGATTCTGTCGTATCAGTTGCGAATACAACAGTATTTGCAACTTTTGAAGGAATTACTACAACAAGAGGATATGCTCAGATTGGACCAGAAATCATAGAATATAGCAACATCACTGCTGGTGGTGGAGGTGCGGGTACTCTTAGTATTGCAAATAGATCACAGAATGATAGTGTTGCAATTCCTCACAGTACTGGAGATTCTATAAGACCTTATGAGGTAAATGGTGTTTCTTTGATGAGAATTAATACCACACATTCTATTCCTGCAAATTATTACAGAACACAAAATTCTAATATTGACAATTATTTCTTAGAATTTGATAGAAGCTCTCAAAATAATAGATCTTCTGGCGATACTATGCTGAATTGGAATGCTAAAAAAGGATTTGGTGGTAAGACTGTTGGAATCTCTCAAAATCATCAATTCAGTTCTTTCCAAGCAGATTTTAATATAATCACGCCTGGAAAGGGAACTTCCGCAACCGCACAACTTAGAACAATTAGTGGCACCAGTGCAGGTGGTACAGAAGTATCATTCCTTGATCAAGGATATGCATCTATTCCTTTGAATAGAATTGCATTCTATCGCACACCAAGAATGGTTGCGTCAAGAATCAATGAACTTGCTAGACTTAGTACAATGCCACTGAATAAATCTCTTACTATGAGAGTTGACTTCAAATCAAATAATCCAGATCTTTCACCAGCAATGGATATTGCGAACGCAATATTTACTCTTGGTAGAAATAAGGTTAACAACCCAATTTCAGATTATGTTGTTGATAACCGAGCAAATAGAATTGAAGGTGATCCACATGCTTCGGTATTTGTAACTAAGGTTATTTCTTTGGATCAACCAGCAACTAGTTTGAGAGTTCTTATTGGGGCACAACGTCCAGAGGGTGCAGATTTCAGAGTATTGTATAGACTGTTTAGAGCAGATTCTAGTGAAGTTCCTCAGAATTATACACCATTCCCAGGATGGGATAATTTACAGGATACTGATGGTGATGGATTTGGTGATCGTGTAATTGATTCCAATAAAAATAGTGGTAGAGCAGACGCATTTGTAAGTGCAGATTCTGAAGATCAATTCTCAGAATATCAATTTACTGCAGATAATCTTCCACAATTCTTAGGTTTCTCAATTAAAGTCGTTACTTCATCAACAAATGAATCTACACCTGTAAAACTCAAAGATTTTAGATGTATTGCTCTTGCATAAAATGGCAAATGATTTTATTCCCGTAGAGGGGCATAACAATCTTTTTAGAGATAAAGAAACTGGTGCAATCGTTAACACCGATACCAGTGGTTATGCCCAATATCAAAAAATGAAACAAAAAAGACTAAATGAAAGACGTGAACTTGATACAATTAAGTCTGATATTGAAGAAATTAAATCACTACTGAGGCAAATTGCTAATGGATCCTAATAAAATTAAATTAGAAAAATTATCCAAAGAGTTTGAATATCACAAAATTAAAAATGAAATAGATTCTTGCGAATGTATAGAAACTGTAAAATATATTGCTAGATCTTATGCAAAACTATACTTAAAGCAGCAAGAGGTTGTTAGTGGATTGGGACTTCAAGGAATATAAATAATTCCTAGATCCTGAACTAATATATTAAATGGCTGAGATAAAAGTCAGAGTAGGGCAACAACCAGCAGTAAAAGTAATATCTTCACTTGCAGGTGCTCAGGGACTGTCGTTAGCCGAACTTAGTGATGTAAATGCCGTCAACTTACAAAATGGCATGGTTCTCGTATATAATGGTGCTACTAAAAAGTGGGATGCCACTCTAGAATTGACACCAGGAGCGACACAGAATTTAGACATCAACGGGGGAAACTTCTAAATGGCAAGTATTATCAGGATCAAAAGATCCTCGGGTACTAGTAAACCAGCCACCCTACAATGGGGCGAATTTGGATACGTAACCGGAATTGGTAGTTATGGTGGTTTAAATCAATACAAGGATAGAATTTTCCTTGGTGATGATGGTACAAATGCCAACCCAGTAGGTGGATATTATTACACCTCGATGATGGAGCACACTCCAGGTGCTGTTGCAGGTGTCCAAAATACAAGAAATACTGACAATGGTGTTGTTGCTGTTCTTGCACCAGCAGCAAATACAGCATTAGGTGGAGCACAGTCTTTAAAGGTTGATCAGTGGAACGTTGATAATATTAGAATTGATGGCAATACTATTACCTCAACCGATACTGATGGTGATATCAATTTAGATCCTGCAGGAATTGGTAGTGTAAGAATTCCTGATGACACTTTCCTTTCTTTTGGTGATAATAATGATGCAAAATTTGAATATGATGAAGACGGGGTAGACCAATTTACATATAGTGGAGCTGATTTCAGAATTAATGTTCCAACAGAATCAACATCCAAAGACACCGGTGCTTTGGTTGTTGAAGGTGGTGTTGGTATTGAAAAAAATCTCAGCATTGGTGGTCAACTTAACGTAGATGGAGATTCAATTTTTGATCAGGTTAAGATATCAGATAATGTAATTTCTACCATTCCTGGTGGAACAGATACTTTATATCTCGATCCATACCCAGATGGTTTGAGTAATGAAGGAACGGTTATTGTTAAGGGTAATCTACAAGTTGATGGTACTACAACTACTGTAAATTCCACATCAGCAACTGTCAATGACCCAATTATTCATGTTGGTGATGTAACCAGCACCAGAACGGTGATGGAAGAAGTTATTTCTGGTGTAAGCACAATCAGACTTGATTCTGTTATTGCCATTGAAGTTGGGGATGTTGTAAGTGGAAATGCTGGTCTTAACGTAGGTGCAGCAAACACTGTCACTATCGTTGATACCATTAATAAAATCGTTACTTTAACGGATGCCACTATATCTGGCATTAATACAACAACACAACTGACAATTACACACGCGACTGATACAAATACTGATAGAGGTTTATCATTTGCATATAATACTGCAACTGGAATTTCTAATCAAGTAACTGGATTCTTTGGTTTTGATGATAGTTCCATTGCAGCACCTGCTTCATCTGTAAACGATCATGGATCTCACGCAGATAATAGCAGAAGATGGACCTATATACCAGACGCATCTATTGCAAGTAGTGTAGTATCTGGAACCAAAGGTTTCTTAGATGTCAAAGGTATTTACTATCAGACTGGTGATTATTCCACTGGTGGTGTTGTATATTTTGATAGTGAGGGTTTACAGCGTTCAACAAATGCTGTTGCATCTCCGATTGTTACATCCAAACAAATCTTAACTGCAGTAACAAAAGAAACATTATCACTGACTGTAGCAATTACTGCAAGTGCGGGAGACATTATTAGACAAGATGTATCCGGAGCATATGGTATTGTTGAGACTGGTGTAACTGGTTCAACAAGTGTTGATATTATTGGCGTAGAAGGTGGTGGATTCCAACTCGGACAAAATCTTAGATTAGAAGGAGATAATGGTTTTATTACCAATCTTGCTTCAAATCCAAATGGTGTTACTCCCATATATACTAATAAACCACATTGGACTTCAACATTAGACGGAGGAACATTCTGATAGATGGAAAATCATGGTGAAGTGGATGTTAATGTACTAGTTAAACTTTACAATTCTAAATTAGCATCTTTAACAAATCAAAATGTGCTTTTAGAGGCAAAATTGGCAACTTTGAATCAAGATTTCAAAGAGCAAATTGAGGTATTACTTGCTGAAAATGCAGATCTAAAAGCACAATTAGAAAAATCGGAGTAATATGGCAAAACCATCAACCAGACAAGGACTAATTGACTATTGTTTACGTCAACTTGGTGCCCCAGTTTTGGAAATCAACGTTGATGACGATCAGATTGATGATCTGGTTGATGATGCCATCCAATATTTTAACGAACGTCATTATGATGGTGTTGAAAAAATGTACCTTAAGTACAAAATTACTCAGGATGATATTGATAGAGGAAAAGCATCTGGAACAACAGGGGTTGGTATTGTCACTACAACTGGGTCTTCTACCATAACTGGTTATGGAACAACCACGTTTAACTTTTATGAAAACTCAAATTATATTCAAGTTCCAGACTCTGTAATTGGTATTGAAAGAATTTTTAGATTTGATACTAGTACCATCTCTGGTGGTATGTTTAGTATTAAATATCAGTTGTTTTTGAATGATATGTACTACTTTAATTCCGTGGAATTATTGCAGTATTCTATGACAAAATCATACCTCGAAGATATTGATTTCTTATTGACGACTGATAAGCAAATAAGATTTAACAAAAGGCAGGATAGATTGTATTTGGATATTGATTGGGGTTCTCAATCTGTTGACAACTTCATTGTATTGGAATGTTATAGGGCATTAGATCCAGCATCTTTCAGTCAAATTTATAATGATAGTTTTATGAAGAAATACTTGACTGCATTGATCAAGAGGCAATGGGGACAAAATCTCAGTAAGTTTAGAGGCGTTAAACTTCCTGGTGGAATTGAACTAAATGGTGGTGAAATATATCAACAAGCAGAACAAGAATTGAATGATATCAAATCTCGTATGTCTATGGAATACGAATTACCACCTCTCGATTTTATTGGATAATGGCACTTAATCCCTTTTTTCTACAAGGAACGCAGTCTGAGCAGAGATTGGTTCAGGATATTATTAATGAGCACCTACGTTTTCATGGTGTGGAAGTTACATATATTCCAAGAAAATATGTCAACACGAAAACTATATTAGAAGAAGTACAGTCATCAAAATTTGATGATAATTTTTCTATTGAGGCATATCTAAACAATTATGATGGATATAGTGGTGCGGGAGATATTCTAACAAAATTTGGTGTAAGTGTTAGAGATGAATTAATACTTACAATATCAAAAGAAAGATTTGAAGATTTTATTGCACCATTTATGGCAGGTATTGATGATGGAACTTCTACTAGTGAACTACCGACACCAACTAGACCAAGAGAAGGGGACTTAATTTATTTCCCTCTTGGACAAAGATTATTTGAAGTAAAATATGTAGAGCATGAAAATCCATTTTTTCAATTGGGAAAAAATTATGTTTATGAATTAAAATGTGAACTCTTTGAACTTGAAGATGAAATACTTGATACTTCAATTCAAGAAATTGATACTCAAATTCAAGATGAAGGGTATATTTCAACTCTAAAACTTATTGGTATTGGTAGAACTGCTTCTGTAACTGCAATTATTCAAGGTAGTGTGGTTAGTGGATATATTAAAGAAATATTTTTAAATGATGATGGGTCCGGATATACATCCATTCCAAACATTGGATTTACTTCATCTCCAACAGGACAAATAGGTGACAATGCTACTGCTATTGGGGTTTTGACTACTAGAGGTTCTGTAACTTCTCTTGAAAAAATTCTAATAACAAACGCTGGTGCAGGATATACTGTTCCCCCAACGATTACTATATCTGGTGGTGGTGGAACAGGTGCAGCAGCAACTTGTTCTATTATAACACAAGGTCAAGGTGTTATTAGATTCAGTGTTGTTGATGGTGGCGTTGGATATGGAACTGCACCGACAGTAACAGTAGCGTCTCCACCAGCAAGTGGAATTTCTAGCACTGCGATTGGTATTGCTTCTATCAGTATGGTTAACGATTCTGACAGTTCACTAGTTAGTGTTACTGTACAAGATCCTGGTGGTGGATACACTTCTACACCAGAGGTCACAATTTCTGATCCAGAATCTCTGGCAGGAATTGGAACATATCTATTTAATGAAATTATTATTGGATCTAGATCTAAAACAGAAGCAAGAGTTAAAGAGTGGGATGAGGATACTAATATCCTCAAAATTGCATATGTTAGTATTGGTTCTACTCAACTTGGGTTCTATCCTGGAGAGACAATCGTAGGAAAAACTTCAGGTGCAGAATATCCACTTTTGTCTTTTGATGATGATGATATCTATGATAAATACACCGAGAATGATGAATTTGAGACACTTGGAGACTCAATCGTAGACTTTACTGAATCTAATCCCTTTGGTACATATTAATGCTAGGAACTTACTATTATCACGAAATTATTAGAAAAACAATCATAGCGTTTGGAACGCTATTTAATGATATTCATATTCGTCATCAGGATAATGTCGGAAATGATATTAGTGATATTAAAGTTCCCCTTGCATATGGTCCGAGTCAAAAATTCTTAGCGAGGATCACTCAGCAGTCTGAATTAAATAAACCTATTCAGATTACTTTACCAAGAATGTCATTTGAAATGACTTCTATTGCATACGATGCAACCAGAAAAACAAGTTTGGTACAAACATTTAAGACTTGTGATGATGGTAGTAAGGTAAAAAAAGTCTTTATGCCTGTTCCATATAATATTGGATTTGAACTTAATGTATTGTCAAAGTTGAATGATGATTCTTTACAAATTATAGAACAAATTTTACCATATTTTCAACCACATTTTAATTTAACAATTGATTTAGTAGATTCTATTGGAGAAAAGAGAGATATTCCCATTATTTTGGATGCTGTAAGTTTTCAAGATGACTATGAAGGAAACTTTGATACAAGAAGAGCATTAATACATACTTTCAAATTTACTGCAAAGACATATCTGTTTGGTCCCATTGCTGATAGTAGCGATGGTCTTATTCGTAAGGTTCAGATTGATATGTATGCCGACACTAATACTCAGACTGCTAAGAGAGAAATGAGATATACAGTTACACCAACAGCACTTGAAGATAAAAATAATGATGGTGTAATTAATTCAGTTGATCATGGACTTCTCCAACCAGGAGATTCTTTTGGATTTGATGAGGGATGGGAATTCCTTGGAGATTCCAAATCTTATAGTCCCACCCGCCAATCTGATATTTAATACTTATGACTGATAATTATGAATCACTTGACAAAGCACTCAATATTGAGAGTAGCATTGTTGAAGCAGATCCAGTAGAAATCAAAAAACCTCCTATCCCTACTGAAAAAACTGATATTAAAAAAGATTATGAATATACTCGTGCAAACTTATATTCCCTTATAGAAAAGGGTCAGGAAGCGATTAATGGTATTATGGAACTTGCTGGCGAAAGTGCAAGTCCAAGGGCATATGAGGTCGCTGGGCAGTTGATTAAGAGTGTTGCCGATACAACGGATAAGTTAGCAGATCTCCAAAAGAAACTTAAAGATCTTGAAGATGAAAGTACCAAACAAACTACAAATAATGTGACAAATAACGCATTGTTTGTTGGATCTACTAGTGATTTGTCAAAGTTACTCAAACAAGGTTTTCTAAATAATAATAAGTCAAAAGACGAATAGTAATGGCAAAGTCCTGTAAAAAAGGATACTACTACTGTTACACCTCCAAAAAGTGTAAAAAGATTCCTAAGGGATGGCACCTTATGTCGTCTACTGGTCGTATTATGAAAGATAGTGAGCATAAAGAGGAAGAGGAGACTAAAAAGAATGGCAATGGTGCAAATGGCAATGGAAGTGGGAATGGGGACTCTTCTGGGGGCTCTGATGGCGGAGGAGTATCGGAAGGTTGGAGTTCAAAATACAAAAGGTCCATCGATTGCGATAATCCAAAAGGGTTCTCTCAGCGAGCACATTGTCAAGGAAAAAAGAAACGTAATTAAAATATAGAGGATATGAA